>ERZ1292640.4753-Hain-H43-02um-R1-4753-length-10252-cov-4_pt1 | contig 10252 bp, 16 predicted proteins | sample MGYA00564404_ERZ1292640 | MGnify/ENA primary metagenome ERZ1292640 (study PRJEB36523, sample SAMEA6512636) | groundwater metagenome | collected 2019-01-08 | study: AquaDiva: Metagenomics assemblies of 32 groundwater samples | reverse complement strand
GGGTCTCGATGGCCTCCGGATCGATGTCCGCGGCAGCGACCTGATGACCCTGAAGGGCGAAGGCAACCGCGTACGTGAGCCCGACGTGGCCCGTCCCGACGATGGCGATCCGCATCATCGAATCCAGGAAGGAACGGGTCCCTTAAGCAACTTGGCTCCTACGCCCGCTCCCTTTGCCGGGGGGCGAGTCCCAGGGCCGAAAGCGCCTCCCCCCACGCCTACGGACGAACCGCTGCGGTGCAGGGAGCGACGGCCCTCCAGACATCGAGGCGCTGCGCGGGGAATCGACCCGCGTCCGCGCGGCCGAGGCGGAAGCTTCAGGGTGACGGTACGGATGTACTCGAAGGAATTTAGGAAGCGAGTCGTCGCCATGTACTGGTCCCTGGACCCGTCGATTTCCCGGGCCCCTGCAGGCCGTGGTCCGCAGGCGCGTTCCCGCGAACGGAGCCCACGGCCGCCCGAGCGGCATTTACTTATAGACGCTATGGCATGTTCTATGGCGCTATGGCCACGTCGATCCAAGTGAGCCGCGAACTCCACACGAGGCTCAAGGCCCTCAAGGAGCGGATGAAGGCGAAGACCTTCGAGGAACTCCTCGAGCGGCTCCTCGAGGGTCCCCGCCGGTCTCCCCGTGAACGGTTCGGCGCCCACCCCGACATGAAGCCCTTCGCTCATCAGGACGAGTCCAATGAGCCCTGAGGCACGCTTCGATCGCGTCCTCGATTCATACGCATGGGTCGAGTACTTCCGCGGGACGGAGGCCGGGCGGGCCGTCGCGGAGGAGCTGGAGACGGCCCTGGTCGGCACCCCGCTCGTCGTCCTGGCGGAGCTCCGGGACAAGTACGTGCGGGAGCGGGTGCCGGACTGGCCCCGAGATCTCGCGTTCATCAAGGAAGCGACCGCCCTGCTTGCGGAAGACGAGCGCATCGCCGTCCGCGCGGGCGAGACGAAGAACCGCATGCGGGACCAGGGCCGGAAGGACTTCGGGCTCATCGACGGGATCATCTACGAGACGGCGCGGGCGGTCGACGCGATCCTCGTCACGGGGGACCCCCACTTCCGCGACGTCCGAGGCGTTCGGTTCCTCGAGTGAGGACACGGCACGATCCGCGTCGTCCGGTGCGACCTCGGCCGCTCCGTCCGCATCGACGCCGCGGACCACCGTCGGAAGGCGCGGAACGTCACGCACGTGAAAGGGGACGCGGTCGCTCCGGAGCGCGCCTCGGTCTCCGAGCGTCCGATTCCCTCCTCCCCACGGAAACACCTTTATGGACCGCCCCGCTTCCGTGTCGGGTGGACGACCATGGCTTACGACCCCCGCCTGCTCCGCTGGTTCGCGGGCCTTACGCCGGCGCAGCGCCTTGCGGCGGCCCTCGACGCGGACGCGTTCCGTCGGGAGGCGCGCCATGACCTCGATTCCCGCAATCTTCCGGGCCCTGGGCCGAGCGCACGTGCGGTACCTGCTCATCGGCGGCTACGCGAGCGTCGTGCACGGGGTGCCACGGACGACCCTCGACGTGGACGTCGCCCTTGATCCGGAGCCGGGCAACGTGGGACGGGCCCTGCGGGCCCTCCGGCGCATCGGCCTGGAACCCGAGACGGACCGGGTGGACGAAATCCTGGGCCAAGGCGGGGTCACGGCAACGAACGATCGTTCCGTCGATCTGCTCACCTCGCTCCGAGGACCGCCCTTCGCCGAGCTCTGGTCGAGGAGGGCCACCGTGTCCGTGCGGGGAGTGCGCATCCCGGTCGTCTCCGTCGAGGACCAGATCCGCCTGCTGCGCGCGGCCGGACGGCCGCAGGACCTCGAGGATGCCGACGTGCTGGAGGACCGGGAATGAGGCACCTTTGGCGGAGCTCGTGGGAGGATCGCGGGATGTGGCGCCGGATCGTCAGGTCGTTCAAGGTCCCGCCGTGAACGCCGCGGGCACGATTCGCTCCGTGCGCTGCGACCTCTGCCGCTCCGTCCGGATCGACGCCACGGACCATCGTCGGAAGGCGTGGAGCATCACGTACCTGGCCAGAAGACATCTCCGCGTGAGCGGCCCGTCCGGACCGTACCTCACCCAATCCGCAGGAAGACGGGAGCTGTGCCCCGCGCTCCCCCACGAAGACGGCTTGCTCGGCCCGTCGGCCGCCGACCGTGGCGGCCTCGACCGTCACCGTCGAGCCGAACGGGGACGCGAGCCTCGGAGGGAGGCTCGTCTGCTGCGTCGTGCCCGCGGGCACGCTCAACGTGCTCACGCTCACGCCGTTCACAAGGAGCTGCACGGTCTCGTCCGCGGCGGACCGGTTCTCCACGGTCACTTCGATCGTCCCCGTGGGAACCCATCCTCGACGCGGCCCCGCGGCCCTTCGGACCAAGGCCCAGGAACCCCGTCGCACGGGATTGCGGCTCACGGCCCGGGTACCGCATCGAGGAACCACTCCTGATAACGAGACCACGTCTTTTATGAGAAGACATGCCGTGGAATGCCAACGTGCGCCTACTCCGCATGAAGCTGAAGATTTGCGTCGTCGGAGAGCGCGGCGTGGGCAAGACGAGCCTCATCCTGCGCTTCACCAAGAAAACGTTCAACGAGGACTATCATGGGACCCTTGGGGCCTACCTGTACCCCGTGGAGATGGAGCTTAAGGGGGACGCGGGGGAGATCATCCAGGCCAAGGTGGCGATCTTCGACCTCATGGGTGAGCACTCGATCCGCGAGTCCTTCCGAGACGCGATCTTCTACGGGACCCACGGCGTCCTCGCCGTGTGCGACGTGGAGCGGCCGCAAACCCTCTACGCGGTCCAGGACTGGGTGCGGGCCGTGTCCCTCGTCACGGGCGGAGTGCCCTTCCACATCGCGGTGAACAAGTTCGACCTTGCGGAGAAGATTGCCTTCGGGCCCGCGGAGACCGAATGGCTTCGGAAGTCCATGCCCGCGGCCCGCCTCATCCTCACGAGCGCCCGCACGGGAAAGAGTGTGGACAAGGCCTTCACGGACCTCGTCTCTCAGATCGTGTCCGAGATGACCGGTGCGGGCCACCGGCGCCGGGTCAAGACTCTCGCCCGGCAGAAGATCCTCGCCTTCGTGGCTCGCCGCATGCGGAACGGCGTGTCGAAGATGGAGCTTCTCACGGGCTTCAAGGAGCTCGACCACAACGAGCTCATGGAGGAGGTCGACAACCTCGTCCGGCTGGGCATCCTGCAAAAGGAGGAGTCCGGCCCCGCGTCCTTCCGAGTCGTGGTCACGGAGCGAGGCCAGGATCTCGCAGCGAGCAACCTCTGGGAGGAGCTCGTCGTCGACGAGCCGTCGTGAGGGGCTCCCCTCCGGGGGGAGACTCCGCCACGGAGCCGACGGGCAAGACGAGTTCGTCGGTCCCGCGCCGAGGCACGGCGGCCACCGGGCCCCAGCCCGTCAGGCCCCTCGTTGTGCGCGATCCACACGGACGTGAGCGAGAGCGCTCTCCAAGCCCGCCTCACGCCTAGCCACTCCTGGACGCGGAGGAGCCCCGCTGCCTCAGGATCGGACGGATCCCGCGGAGGGCGGAACCGGGCAGCACCAGGTCGACGTCCACGGAGAAGCGGGGAGGCCCGTAGGCCCTGACCGCGTACCCGCCGACGAGGACGGCGTCCCGGCCCCCCAGGGAGCGGAGGAGGGCGAAGCACGCACGCTCCCTCTCTAGGTCCTCGAGCCTCATGCGTCCCCTCGGTCCATGAGATCCCGGAGCACCAAGAGAACCGGCTCGAAGAGATAGGGCCGGGCCGCGGCGTAGGCGTAGGCCTCCTCGGCCGGCACCACCCGCACGCCCCCATGGTCCACGGAACGCACGCGGGCGCTCGGATGAAGAACGTGGACCGTTCCAAAGAGGGTCTCCCGAGCTCCGGCGACCGTAGCGCGCGCCCCGGCAGCGCGGAACAGCGTACGCCAGGCGGCGAGGTCCGTCTTCCGTACGCGGAGGTGAAGGGGGCGGAACCCGCGAGTGAAGCCGGTCCAGTAGCCGCCGTCCGTCCACACAGTGATCGCGGTGGCGTCGCAGTACGCGTGAGGGAGGTCGGAGCGGCCCGGGAGGCCGAATGCGGACTCCTCCCCCCGGCGGAGGTCGGCAAGCCTGCGTGCCGGCGGGACGACGCGGTACGATCCGCGGCGAGGGGACTCAAGGTAGCCGAGGCGGCGGAGGTCGGAGAGGACCTTCGCGGGGTCCGGTGAGGGGAAGGTCTCCCGGAAGGTCGCGGTCGTGAACGGCCGACGGCCGAAGGCGGCCTCCATCCAGGCGTAAAGGGCATCGTAGTCCGTGGGCATGAAATAACCATAACGGTTATAAGTCTATAAATACAACTACGGGAGGGCTCAAACGGGCCGCGACCTCCCGAACCCCTTCCGCCTCGGGCTTCCGAGAGCGTGGCGGGCCCTCACCACGGTGGCCAGCGACCCCTCGCAGGGCACCCAGGTCCGGATCGTCTGGACCGGAGACCCCAAGCGAACCGACGAGCTCTTCGGCACCTCCTGAGGCGGCGGACGTCGGACACGCGAGGGCCAGCCTCCGGGTGCGGTCGGGTCGCCTCGGCCTCAACCCCGGGACCTCCGCCCCGGACCGCGGTCCAAGGCCTCGACGGGCGTGGGGAGACCGTACCGAAACCCGCGAGGACACTTTCGGGGTGGTGTTCGGAACTTAGAAGTACTTGGACATGATATGTCCATTTGGCCATGAAATGTCCAAAAGGAAGACCTACAGGATCTTCCTGTCAACCGAGGACCGGATCGACGTGGACTTCGAATTCGAGAAGGCGAGAGGCGCCCCGCCTCGCGTCCTCCGCTTCGCCGTCACCTACTCGGCACGCATCGGAAACCGATGGCGGGAGGTGGTTCGGTACGACAACTTCCACGGGTACCTGCATCGACAACGGTTCTGGCGCTCGGGGGAGCCCGAACGGATGCCCTCCCTGGAACGCCTCCCCCTCGAGGCCCTCCTCGAGGTCTGTCGACAGGATCTGCGGGAACACTGGAGGAGGTATCGTACGCTGATGGAAACGAGCGCGGGGGTGACGTGATGCTGAACCAAAAGGAGATGCAACGAAGGATTGACGAGGCCTTCGCCTTCGTAGGGCGAGTGATGGAGCACCCCGAACGCTACCCGGACGAGGCCGTCCTCTTCCTCCTGGATCCGTCGGAGATCGCGTCCGTGGTGACGAAGGAACGCCTGCGGATCCTCAGGGAGCTGTCCGAACGGGAGTATCCTTCTCTCCTCGACTTGGCGCGCAGCCTCGGACGCGACGTGAGCCGCGTCCGCAAGGACCTCATCGTCCTCGAACGGCTCGATCTCGTGACCTTCACGAAGTCCGGGAACCGCGTCCGGGCTCGGCCGGCGGCCACGGGCATCTACATCCCGCTCTTCTCCCCCAAGCGGTCGCACACTGGCGCTCACGGCTCATGAGCGCTGGACGGGCGCGGCGCTCCCGGGTCCGAATCACCCGATCTTCAGCGAGACGGAAACCGTACCGTGCGCCCCCACGAACACGGCCTGCTCGGGCCCGTCGGCTCACGTGGCCGCGCGGCCCCACAGGACGCAGGCGAAGGCCTCGCCCACGAGATCCCCGCTCGCGAAGGAGACGATCTCGACGAACCCGGGATAGGGCCCGCTACGGGCCGTGAGGAGGTAGCTCGCATCCACGCCGACGTGGAAGGCCACGAGGCTCACGTCTTGCACGGAGAGGTACGGGAGTACCGCCTCGGGCGACACGCCGTCCAACGCGACGATATCTCCCGGGTGAAGCCGGCTGTCCAGCACATCCATTGCGGCGACGTGCGCGTAGGGCGCGGGGAAGGCGACGATCACCAGGGCGATCGCCACGAACACGACCATGAGGAGCGCGATCACGAAGACCGGCCCGATCGAGGCCTTCGCGAGGAAACCCAAGCCGGCAAAAAACCCGGCGAGGGCGACGTACGGCAGCCGCTTGATCCCTTTGACCGCGGCCCAGGCCGTGAGGACGAAGAGCAGCGTGACGAGGGTCTCCGAGTATCCGATCAGGCTTGTGATGAAGAGCATCGGCTCCAGGGCGACGAAGGCCGCGGCGATCCACGCCTTCCGGCGGCCGAGGAGGTCCGCCGTCGTGGCGAAGACCACGGCGATCAGGGCGAGGGACAGGACCATCTGCGCAAACTGCGTCGTCCCGACGGAGAAGCCGAAGGCGGGTAGAAGACGGACAGGACCATCGGGTACAGGGGCGGGTAGTGGTGGTAGTACACGGTCCCCTGGGCGTAGGGCACGAGGAACTCCCCGTGCTGGGCGAAGGACTCCCCCATGACCGCGTACACGGCGCCGTCGTAGACGATCGCCCAGCTGCGCAGCGCGACGAACCGCAGGGCCATCCCCAGGGCCACGAGGCCCGCGAGGGGCCCGTCCGTGCGGAGGACGTGGACGAAGAAACGCCACGAGGAGAGAGCGTCCTCCGACCGGAACGGACGACGATTCCCGAAGGCGTGCTCGAAGGCCAGCCTCCACCCCGGGGTCTCCCGATGGCCGTGGGGCGGGATAAGGCTTTCAGGAGGATGGGGTGTGATCCCTCAGGAAGAGCAAGGGCGGCGAGGCCACCGGATCGACCCCGACGACGGGTGAGAGGAGCCCGCCAGCGAGGAGCCGGGTGCGCCACCGGTGAAAAGGACATATGTAAGGAATGCCTTACATGGCTCCATGGTCGACGTGGCCACCGTGACCTCGAAGGGACAGGTGACCCTCCCGGCGTCCCTGCGGAAGCGAATGGGACTGAGGAAGGGCAGCCGCATCGTGTTCCTCGAGGGAGCCGGAGGGGTGCAGGTCCTTAAGGAGGAGGACCTCGAAGCGCGGTTCGCGGTGTTCGAGGACCGGGCGAAGGAGATCGGACTCACTCCGGAACGCCTGAGGGACTTGGTGAAGGAGGTGAAATGTCGCCCTCTCGCGGACGCGCTCGCGGAGGCCTCTCCGAATCCGGGTAAGAGCATACCCTCCCTGGAGGAGGTGGAACGGTCGCGCCCGAAGATCAGGAGGCAGGTCAGCCGACTGATACGGGAGGCCCGTGACGGGCAAGGCGATCGACCGCCTGAGCGCAAGCGACGGGACAAGATGGCGCCTCGCTAGGGAGGACATGAAACCATCGACTCCCCCGATTGCCCATCCGAAGCAGGCGAGTCCGGGCAGTCAAAATCTGCATTTCCAACCCTCTAGGACAAGACCGAATCGATATGCAATGAGTTAACAGAAACTCCCAAATAGGAGGCCTTCCATTAACCCATTACAGAATGAATACCGAAGGACACCGCAAGAAGGCTGCGAGGCTCGAGCGCACCATCGCCAAGCTCCACGACGTTGCGGATTACGAGACGATCATCGAGGACTGTTACACGGCCGCGGTCCAATACGTTGCCGTGATCAGCGAGTTGCGCCGCAAGCGGCATCTGGATACTCACAAAGGCCTGGCGAAGTTCCTGGACGACAATGAAATGCCGGATCTCTCCGGGGCCTTCCGGGAGCTCGAGATATTGCGGACGGGGAAGTACTATGGCGGGCAAGGGAATGGCAAGTCGGCGAAGGAAGCCAAGAGGATCCTCGGGGAGATCAAGGCGAAGCTCCATTGAGGGCCTTGCCTTTCCGGAGGAAGACCGCCGGCTGCTGGAACGCTTCATCGAGAGACTCCGGTCCGTCCCCGAAGTCCAGGCCGTCGTATTGTTCGGCTCCTTCGCGCGGGGCGACATCGACCGGAGGTCGGATATCGATCTCCTCCTCGTCACCGACATGCCGGATCCGGGCTCCCTGAGGCCTCGCATCGCGCGTCTGATCGGCGAACTTCGGCCCCATAGGGAAATCAGCCCGACCCTGACGAATCTTCGGGATATCGACCCGTCCTTCCTCCGGACGGTCTTCACGGAGGGCGTCGTGCTCCACGGCAAGATGGTCGTCGCTCCGACCCAGCTGGCCCTTCTCCCTCGCGTATTGATTGCATACGACCTGACAGGTGTGAGCCCGACTCGCAAGGTGCACATTTCCCGACTGATCCACGGGTTCAGGTCGATAAAAACCGTGGCGGGAAAGCGGCGGACCTACGAGTATCCCGGACTGAAGGCCAAGTACGGGGGGGTGTCCCTGTCCAGGTCGGCCCTGATGCTGAAGTCCGAGGACGCAAAGGAATTCATCAAACAGCTGGAGAAGAGGCACGTCCCGTACACCCGGTGGGACGTCTATTTGTAGTCTGTAATGAGTTGCAGAAATCCGGAGCATCGGGCTTTTTCTGCTAACTCGTTCCACGAGCCCACATGGGCCGATGGCGCCCGGCTGCGACCAGGGCCGGCTCGTACCGACGCGGGCCTAGAGAATCTCGTGCCGTGGACCCCGCCAGAGGCTACCCAGGGCCAGGACGGCCCACGCCAGCAAGGGCGCGAAGGCGTAGCCCAGGAAGAGGACGAGGGTCGTGTTGAGCTGGTAGTGGGACGCGGCGAAGCCCTCGGACCCGGGCAGCATGACCCCGCCGATCGTCACGAAGAGGAAGGAGAGGACGACCGGACCCGCAACGATCTTCCACGCCACCGAGGCGGCCTCCCGCAACTCCATCCGCTCCCGCACGAGCTCCCGCAGGAGGTCCGTGCGCGCGCCCGCCGGACCGGTCCGCAGGACCGAGGGCAGGTCCACGAGGGCGTCGTGGCCCTCCCGTTCCAACCGGACGACCGCGGACGACTCGGGTGCGTCGAGCTCCCGGAGGGTCGCATCGATCTCCGCGTCGAGGTCGTCGTCGAGGGGCCCATTGGACAGGGGTGCGACCGAGGGACGCTCGGCCCCGCGCACGAGGGCGATGCGGCGATCGAGGGCCCGCAGGCGAATCTCCATCCCGTTGGACCGCAGGCCAGCCACGAGGACCAGGGCCAGGGACAGGATCAGCCCGCCGAGGATTGCGTTGTCGTACACCTGGGCCGACGTGCTCGCGTTGAACCAGGGGCCCGTCGCGCCGATCGCCGTGAGCCACGCGAGGTTCGCGATGGCCGCGAAGAGCACGCCGAATCCGGCCGTCAGAACCCAGGGCTTGAGCCGCACGGGAGGGACCTTCTAGGGGGCTCCTTGGGGCCTCCCCGATATAAGGGATACCCGGTCGTTATCGGGCGTGAAAACGATGGACCGCAGGTGGAAAAGGAAACGGCGTGGCGGGCCCGCAGTCCCGCCACGGTTCGCGCCTTCGGCTCGATCACGGCCAGGTGGCCCGTCATCGTGGGCTGGTGGAACAGGCACAGGTACGCGTTGATGCCGGCCGTCGTCGCGACGAAGGGCGGGATCTCGAAGGTCGTGTTCGCGGGGACGTGTAGTCCACGCCGTTCGCGGGCCAGGCCGTGCCGTTCGTCCACTTGAAGGGCGCATCCATCGTGAAGGTGTGGTCCTCGCCCGTGGTCTCGAGGGTGTAGTAGTGGATCACGACTGTGTCGCCCGTGTAGACGAGCATGCGGTCCGGGGTGAAGGCGTCGTGGGGGATGCCGAAGGTCGACTCGTTAAACTCGAGGATGCTCGTGAACAGATAGAACGTGCGCGTCTGGGGCACGTAGTTCGAGGGCGGGACGGTCCCCACGACGGTCTTCGGGGCGAACAAGTAACCCGAGGTCCCGCCCACGAGGGCCGACACGACGATCGCGATCAGCAGCGCATGCACGGTGACCGAGGTTGCGCCCGGTCCTGAGGATTCGGCCATGGTCCCAACGCCTGGGGCCAGGCGGGGAGTGCCACGAAGAACCGTGCGGCGTGCCGGGGGGGGCCGCGGCCGTGATTATATACAACTATGAGTCATTATGATTAAGATATGGCGCTCACGACGATCCCCGTTTCGACCCAGCTCCGGGACCGCTTGAAGCGGCTCGCCACGAAGGGCGAGACCTACGACAAGCTCCTTCGACGCCTCGTCGACGACGCTGAGGCCCGCATCCTGTACGAGCGGGAGAAGAGGATTCTCGAAACGGAGGAATTCGCCCCCCTTGACGAGACGTGAGATCCTCCTATCTCGGACTGCCGCCCGCCAGCTCGAACGCCTTCCCCGGGCGCAGGCGGAGCGGATCCGGAAGGCGCTCCGGCTGCTCTCGGAAGATCCCTTTCGACCCAGGCCCGGGGCGGACATCAAGCAGCTGTGGGGAGACGAGGAGCCCGCCCTCTACCGCCTCCGGATTGGCGACTACCGCGCGCTCTACTTCGTGGTCGGGGACCAGGTCCGCGCCACCGAGGTCTTGCACCGGCCCCATGCGTACCGCGGGGTCGACTGAGC
>ERZ1292640.4752-Hain-H43-02um-R1-4752-length-10252-cov-5_pt1 | contig 10252 bp, 7 predicted proteins | sample MGYA00564404_ERZ1292640 | MGnify/ENA primary metagenome ERZ1292640 (study PRJEB36523, sample SAMEA6512636) | groundwater metagenome | collected 2019-01-08 | study: AquaDiva: Metagenomics assemblies of 32 groundwater samples | reverse complement strand
CTGGCCTGGGAAGCGGATTCCCCTTCCGATGAAAGGCAAATTCCCGGGATGGTGAATCCGCGATGCCGACTGTCCAGATTCCAAGCGCGTGATCGATCAAGGCCAGAACCGAACTGCGGCGCATTCTTCCAGTCGGGTAACGCTGGTCGAGCAGCAGGCCGAGCAGCGACAGTTGGCCGGCCCTGTCCAATGGGCCGTCAACGACGGCGCTCAGGAAGTTCTGCAGTTCTTGATAATTCCAGGCTGGCATGGCGGCCGTCGCGGCACGGAAGACCCCCTTGACTGACCCCTCCAGATCGATCGGAGAGCGACCGTGTCCTGTAAGTTGGACTTGTCCGCGGAACGTTTGCGAATCCTCGTCGATCTCGATCTGCCGGCCGAATTTGTCCCTACACCGTAGTTCGGCCACCCCGTTCGGCCCCCGCGCCACGCTGAACACAAACGCGCCCCCGTCGGTATGGCTGCCACCGCGCGCATTCCAGACCAGGTCGGCTCGGGACCCGAATCGGCCGTCCGAATCAGCCAGGCTGTGGAGAGCCGCATCGATGGCTTGTTTCTCCGAAGCGGCAAAGCCGATGGAAGGCTGCCCGGGATCGCCTTGCTGCAGGGCAAAGACTTGGGGCCGCAGCATGCTCGTATCGGTGATTCCGATCAACCGGGCTTCGCGCGCGCCAGCCCCGTTCTTTGCCGTCTGCGCCAGCAAAAAGAACCAGGGCCCGTCGGGAGAACCATGCATGTGCGCCGCCTGCAGCTGCTGGTAGATCCGGCGTTTGCTCTCTGGCAGCTGTGCGAAATCTCGCTCCGTTGTCGGCGCCAGAGTTTCGATGACATATTCCAGCGGGTAACCGAACGTGCGGTGCAGCAGGTCAAAAACCAGCACCGAGACTTCGGTGTCGGTCAGGAATAACGGGCGAATATTGTGCTGCGCCAGATAGGAACAGACCGAGGTGTAGTTGGCAAAGTCGCCGTTGTGCACCAGCGCCTCGTGCAGCCCGACAAAGGGGTGGGCCCCGCCCGGGTGCCACACCCGGCCTTTGGTGGGGTAACGGTGATGACCGATCCACACGTGAGCCCGCAAATCCTCCAGGCCGTAGGCGTGAAACACATCCTCTCCATAACCGACCAGCTTGAGCGCCAGCAGGTCCTTGCCGTGCGAAAGTACGAAGGCGCGTTTCTCTCCCAACGAAGCATAGAAAGAAATGTTTAGCCGGTAGCTGTTCTGGTAGACGAACTCATCTGAGATCGTCTCTGGGTCGAGCCCTTGCAGTTCACCGGACGCCGAGAATTGGTCAAGCGCAGCTTGTCGCGGACGAACGAGATAGACCACGACCTTTGGCGGTGCGGGATCCAGAGTGGCCAGGATCGGGAAGGTATGGATCTGGGCCACTTCATATGGCGCCTCTACATGCTTACGTTCGACCTCCGGCTGTGCGCTCGCGTCGAGGTAGGCGATCGCAAGCAGGTAGGATTCCGTGAGCAGCTGCTGGCTGACTCCGAAAACTGCGGGATCGATTCCCGCCAGCGCGGCGCCTCCACCCTTCCCGTTTCCACGGTTACGCATCTGGATCAGCGACTGCAGCAGGTGGCGGCCTTCTATCGGAACACTGCTGGCGATTCCAATCACCCCACAGCCGCCTTCTGCTTCTGCCTTGCGCAGGTAGTTCCGCGGATCGACCGGACCCACCAGCCTGCTGCGGGCGCGCAGGATAAGTTGTGCAGCCTGCACCTTGCCTGGCTCAGACGCGACCATCTGCTTGCTCTTCGAGCCGGGTGTAGCGAAGCAAATCGGTCCGGCCGCGCAGATCCTGGACTCGCGCCAACCCCAATTTCCTTAGGATCTCGCGAAGCCGCATCTGCATCGCGCCGTACAGATTGCTGATGCGCTCGGCGCCCCACGCCGGATCGACGAGCAGCGAGAGCTCCGGGTCGGTGGTGGTCAAGCCGAAGGGGCATCCTCGGCCTCGCTCGCAGTTCTTGCAGCGGGTGCAGCCGAGTGCCACCAATTCCGCGGTGCCCAGGACCGCACCATCCGCCCCCAGGGCGATCGCCTTGGCGATGTCGTCGGCAGTGCGCAGCCCGCCGCTGGCGAGCACCACGATTTCGTCTCGCACTCCCTCCTCGACCAGGTAGCGGTGCACCTTAGGGATGGCGAGCTCCACCGGCATGGCGATGTTCTTCTTGGCAATCTCGGGCGCCGCCCCGGTTCCACCGTACGATCCATCGATCTGCAGGATGTGCGCGCCCGCGTAGTAACTCCCCACCGCGACCATGTCGATGTCGGTCGGCGTCGAAACCTTGACCACCACGAGGGCGTCTGGGTTCACCGTCTTTGCCCAATCGACATGCTTGCGGTGATCTTCGACGGAGTACACGCTGTGGAAGGGGAACGGTGAGAATAGGCTGACCCAAGGAGGTGATTCCCGCATGCGGGCGACCGCCAGAGTAGTCTTGTCTCCTAACAGATGCCCGCCAAGCCCGGGCTTCGCGCCTTGCGCGTACTTGAATTCCACAATGCGGGCGCGCTGAATGGTTTCCTCCCGCACGCCAAACAAACCGGTCGCGATCTGGGTGATGACGTGCCGCCGGTATGGCACCAGCGATTCGGGGTATCCACCCTCGCCGGTGGAGGTGAAAGTGTCCCAGCGCTCCGCCGCCATGGCGCGGGCCAGCATCACCTGCTCGCTCACCGACCCATACGACATCCCAGCTCCATACCACGGGAGCGGGATGCGGATGCGCGGGTCGTAGGGCCGCCGGTTCAGGTCGAGCGAGGTGTCGATCGGAGTATTAATTGAGAGCCATTGGGAGCTCGGCAGGAATGCGAAGGAGAGCCGGTCGAACCCTCCTCCGGAGCGTCCCCGACCATGCTCTTGGCCGCCTGGGCTCAAGCCCTCCGCCTGAAGCCAGGTCGAGAGGATCAGCTCCGCGGTCCAGCGCCGATCTCCAAGTGCCGGAGGGTGAGCGTCGGACCGCGCCCAGTGGGCAAACCCGCGTCGGAGCCATTCGGTGTGCTTTTCGGTGGTCCGGGCCAGTGACTCAGACTGATCCACGCTCATACCCTTCGATCCCGGAGAAGGCCTCGTGCTCCAGATCCTCCTGGAACATTGCCCGGCCAAGCTCGCCACGCAGGCGCCGAACCTCTCTCAACCCCATGGCGCCCAGAATCTCAAGCAGTTGATCGCGCCAGGAGGCCATGAGGTTGATGATGCGCTGAGCGCCCCAGCCCGGCTCGAACGACGGCAAACGGAAGCGCGCGGTGCCTGCTCGCTCCACCTCTCCCTGGAACTGTGCCTGGCAGGCGATCAGCAGGGCGGTGTCGAGCGCCACTGCGTCCAGCCCGGAGATGATCGCCTTCGGGACATGCTCAGCGGCGATAATCCCACCGCTCCCAATCAGCGTGACCTGTTCGCGCAACCCGGCTTCGACGAGCTGTTCGTGCGTGTCTCGAATGGCTTGCATGGCGAAGCTTTCCTCGGTCCGGCCGTGATAGTCGGCCGCGAGGTGGAAGACCCCCACCCCGCGCTGCGCCAGATCGACCAGACCTGCTCCGAGCGGCACCCGCACAGCGACAACCGTTCGAGGCAGGGCCGCCTGCAGCTGCTGATAGGCAACGGCGTCCCAGCCGTCAAGCTCAACCATGGCGAAGCGCTCACCGCCGGACAGAATTCGATCTAGTTCTGCGGACTTTACGAGCGGAACTGTGTGGCTGCCAAGCTCAAGCGCCAGACTTGCCGGCGCGATCATCAGTGTCTGGAGAGTACCTGCGGCCTGATGGAGCGCCTGGTGTGCTCGGGTCTCGTCCGCAAGGCCGGGGATCCAATCGAAAAGCAGTGGAATTGGCAGGGTAATCATGGGGAGCGACCCTCTCAGCAGCTCGCCGGCCGGGCCAAATTCGAGAACAGTTGGCTTGCGACCAATGTCGACGGCGGTCGAGATCGTCTCGCGACCATGGATGCCATCGCGCGTGGGTCGGACGATCTCCGACATGTCGGTCCACATCGCGTCCCATCCCGTCCCGCCGAAGCCGCCACCATACCCGGCTCCGCGAACAGGCACCCGACCCGTGGCAGCCTCGTAGAGCACCGTTTCCACCTGCTCGGGATCGAAGTACGAGTCCCCGAGCTCCTGACGGGCCGGATTCGGAAGGATCTGCACGACTTCTGGATGTTGGATCGTGCAACGGAGGCAGCCAACGCATAACTGCTCGCGCGGGACAAACCCTCCCGTAGGTCCGGAAAACACACCGTATACACACGGGCGACTCAGCACTACTTTCAGGTCGCCTCGGTACTGGACGAGCTCGCGCAAAAGCAGCTTCACCAGCTGGAGCCGGCTCACGCGGACTTTGAAGCGGCTGGGATGATTGGCGAGGTTGGGGGCCGGAGTGGTCGGGATCTGATAGCGAACGTATCTCACCCGTTCCATGCCCCCTTGCAAATAAATACGGCACGCAGGGCGTGCCGACAGGCAAAGTGCGACAAGCTGGCCCTCCGATTTGGATCAGATCTGAGTCTCAGATCTGGCCACCGCCCCCAACGCTTGTCCCGCCCGTCGCCGGACGGTTTTCACATCGAGGGCATCTTGGAGGGGAGAGCGAAGCCTGTGGCGGGCTCCGGAGGCATCCGCTGACCAGCTCGATTTTCCCCCGGTTTCCCGGGGTTAGCCCCGCCGCGCGGCGGGGAGCCTCCTCCTCGTCATCTCAGTCCAGAGACTGAGACGCAGTCGCTAATCTCCCGCTATTCAGTTGTATGTAGGTCGGGATTGTAGCAGTCGGCTGAAATACCGTCAAGCCGCGCTAAGTGGTTCGATGACCCTCGACCCACACTCTGCTGGAGATCTCGGATCCTAACACGACTTCGCGCGCATCGAGCCGCAGACGAATCGGCCCTCCGAACGGGGCCTTGGCTTCCACCCGGAAAGCAATCTCCGGAAACAATCCTTCCTTGGCCAGGTATTCCAGCTTCTCCGGCTCGCGGATGCGGACCCGGCTGATCGTTCCGCGGTCTCCCTGTGAAAGTTCGGTCAGCGGCCGGTCGTTCAGCTTGGGCATGTGGCCCTCCCGATCGGGGATGGGTTCACCATGCGGGCAACGGCGGGGAAAACCCGCCTTCGCCTCCATCCGGTTCACGAATTCGTCGTCGGCGATTTCCGCGATGCGGTCTGCCAGATCGTGGGCCTCATGCCAGCCGTAGTCCATGACCCGCACGAGGAAAGCCTCGCTGAGACGGTGCGCACGGATCTCACGTAGGGCCTGTACGGAGCCCTTCGATGTCAGCCGGACCCCCCGATACGGTTCGCGCTCAACCAGCTTCATGCCTTCCATTCTGCCGAACATTCGAGCGGCAGCCGGAGCCGAAACTTCGACTTCCGCGGCAACCGCGGAGGGAGAGACAAACTCTTCGTGTCCGCCAAGACGGTAAAGCTCGCCCAAATAGTGGGCCATGCTTGCAGACACTCGATCTGAGTCAGTGTCCAAGGTGTCTAACCGGTGATTCGCAGGATGTCGAGCCGGGGCTTTGTTGAGTTTACCATGGGCGGCCTGGCAGAATCACTTCCCTGGTCGCCTCAGGTTGAGCTCCAGGAGCCGTCTCGATGTCCGCGAGGGCCGCGCCACTCTCGAAACATGAAGACCTGCGACCCAGATGAGCGCATCTCCGCTGCAGACCACCGGCCACAATTCGCGGGCCGGCCTGGCGATCTTGCGGTTGGTGAATAGGTCAGCCAGCCTCATCGAGCCCGTCATTCCAAGGGGCTGAAATCGGTCTCCCGGTTTTGGCGGCCGCATGACCAGCGGACCAGGTAGCCGCTCGCGATCGAACCAGGCTTGCGAGCGCGGCACGCCTCTCCGAGGTTTTCGCTTGACGACTGCGAGTTCGATCCTCCATCCATGCCCGAGTCTCGCGGCCCCAGGGACACTCAATCGCCTCTCGCGGGTGCTGATCAGCTGCGGGAGTTCTGGGAACGCGATCGCCGCGCCTTGCCGCCGCAGAATCACCTCCCGGCCGACCGGCAAGAGGTCAAGTTCACCAATCAACGTCTGGCGGCGGCCATCTTGCAGACCTTCTAACCCGCGCTCAATCGCTTCGAACCCGACATCTCGCAGCCCAGGCCGAAGAACCAGGATTGCACGCCTCAGGGCGGCCCGCTGAAGCGCCAGCGGCGCCTGGAGCAGCCGCTCGCGTTGAAGCGCCAGAGTCCCCGGCCCGGCCTCCCGCACCCATTCTCCCCAGCGCGCCTCGACGAGGTCAGAGATCAGATCCGTCTCAGCGGCCATGACCTTGGCCGTCCGGAGCAACAGATCTTCGATTTCGGGATTGTAGGAATGCAGCTGGGGGATCAGTTCATGCCGCAGGCGGTTCCTAAGGAAACGCGGATCTTGATTGCTGGGATCCTGCATCGGGATCATGCCGACTGCCGCGCAATGCGACTCGGTTTGGTGCCGCCGGACCTCCAGCAGCGGGCGGACCAGCGTCAAGCCGTTGGTCTCGGAGATGTCCCGCCAATCATCGAGCGGCGTACGCGGGAGCATTCCGCGTAGACCGGCCGGGCCCGCTCCGCGTAGGAGGTGCATCAGTACCGTCTCCACCTGGTCGTCCGCGGTGTGACCCACGGCGATGGTCCGGACTCGCCGCTTCCGCGCGACCCTGGCGAGGAAGCGGTAGCGCTCCAGGCGGGCAGCCTCTTCAAGGGATCCTCGGTGTCCCTGAAGGTCCGCCGTCTCAATCACCGCGGGCAGGCCATAGGCGCCCGCGACCCCGCGCACAAATTGCGCCTCCAGGTGGCTTTCCGGCCGCAGCTGATGATCCAGATGAGCGATGACCAGGCGAAAGCCGAGTCGATGCAGGCAATCCATCAGACAGAGGCTATCCGGGCCTCCGGAAACCGCGACAAGAAGGCGCTGCTTGGGTTCCAGCAGCGCCTCACGGCGGATGTACTCGCCAATCTGCTCGGGCAAATCCATCGATCTGAGGATTATACTGCCGGGTTCGACGTCGTTTTCTTAACATAAGCTGCAAGAAACGCCCGTCTGACCCTGCATGGTATAATGCCGATCGCCCTCCAGCCGGAGGGGTCTACCTTGGCCTTCAATCCCCTTAACTGGCTGCTCGGCCTATTCTCCCTCGATATCGGTATAGACCTCGGAACGGCAAACACACTCGTTCACGTTCGCGGGAAGGGAATCGTCCTTAACGAACCCTCCTGGGTCGCCATCGAAAAGAGATCGAAGCGCCCGCTCTTCATCGGCGCGGAGGCCAAAGAAATGGTCGGGAGGACGCCCGCCAATGTTGTCGCGCTTCGTCCCCTGCGGGATGGAGTGATTTCGGAGTTCGACATCACGGAATCCATGCTGGAGTACTTCATCGGGAAAGCCCATGAACAAAGCATCGCTCCGGTCCCGCGGCCCCGGGTCGTGGTGGGCATTCCCAGCGGCGCCACCGAAGTCGAGCGGCGGGCGGTTTTCGACGCCACGATGGCTGCCGGGGCGCGTGAGACCTACCTCATCGAGGAGCCGACCGCCGCGGCATTGGGGGCCGGGCTCCCAATTGGGGAGATCGGCGGTTCGATGATTGTAGACATCGGCGGGGGCACGAGCGAGGTGGCTGTCTTCTCGCTTGGCGGCATCGTGGTCTCAAGATCGCTGCGGGTGGCCGGTGATGAAATGGACCAGGACATCGTCGCCTACGTTCGTAACAAGTACAACTTGCTCATCGGGGAACGAATGGCCGAACGGGTGAAAATTGCCTTGGGTTCGGCCTCCCCCACCAAGGACGAACAGACGTTTACGGTCCGGGGCAGGAACCTGGTCAGCGGATTGCCAGAGGCCGTGGAGGTCTCTTCGATCGAAATCCGGGAAGCAATCTCAGGCTCGGTCAAGATCATTGTTGAAACCTTGCGGGACGCCATGGACGAAATTCCCCCCGAACTCATTGCCGACCTGATGGAGGTCGGGATCTGCCTCGCCGGCGGTTCCTCTCAGCTAAAAGGTCTGCCCAATCGCCTCTCCGAGGAACTCAATTTGCGGGTGTGGCTGGCCGAAGACCCGATGACTTGCGTCGCACGCGGCGCGGGCCTGATCCTAGAGGACCTGGAGATCAATCGCCGGTTCCTCGTCAGCCCCGATCGGGCTCCGATGTAATTTCCCCCCGGGTGTAGCCTCCTCTGATTATGACCCAACTCTCCTCGAAAAGTTTGCTGGCCAGTGCCTTGATCCTGCTCTCAGGGGCCGTCTTCATTCTCAACCTGGGTGGCTACCTTGGCTCAGTGCAGGATGTGATTCTGATACCACTGGCAGGGGCACAGGATTGGGTCTCTCAGCGCTATTACGCCGTCCAGGACGTCCTCGCCGCGCCTCGGGACGTCTCCACCCTACAGGCCCGGATCGAGGAACTGGAGGCGCAGAATACCGAACTGCAAGACGAAGTCATCGGACTTCAGGAGCAAGCAGCCGAGGCGGAGATCTTAGGCGCACTCTTGAACTTCGCGCGAACCAGCCCGGAAAGCCGGTATCTTGCCGCGAATGTGATCGGGCTGGATCCTAGTCCCTTCGTTCGATCGATCAGCATCGGCGCAGGTTCGGATCGCGGGCTAGCTTATGGCATGCCCGTGGTTACCGAGCAGGGTCTGGTGGGGCGAATCATTGAAGTCAACGCCTCATTCTCCCGGGTTCAGCTGATTACCGACCCGCAATCGGCTGTCAACGTGCGCCTTCAAGACTCCCGGAAAGACGGCTTAGTGATCGCCCAGCCGAATGGCGAACTTCGGGTCGACCTGATTAGCCAGGACGCTCAGGTGAGACCTGGCGAGCTGGTGCTGACGTCCGGACTCGGCGGAGTTTTTCCGGCCGATGTTCTGGTCGGCCAGATATTGAGCGTGCGCACGCGCGATTTCGAGCTGTTTCAGCAGGCAGTCATACAATCCGCGGTGGAGTTTAGCAAGCTGGAGATCGTATTGGTGATCACCAACTTCCGGTCGGTCGAGCAGGCCCCCGCCCAGTGATTTACCTCCTGGGACTCATCCTCATGGCCATCCTGGCTGTGCTCCAGGTCAGCCTGGTCAACCACCTGCGCCTCTTGGATGGCCGGCCTGACTTGGTCCTGCTTGCGGTGACCAGTTGGGCCCTGACCGGACGCGGCCGAGAGGCGATGGTTCTTGGATTTGCTGGGGGTCTTTTTCTGGATGCTTTTTCCGAGATTCCGATCGGCGTGAGTTCAGTGGCTCTGGTGCTAGTGGCCGCACTGGTGTCCTACTCCGAAGGTCGATTCTGGGGGATCCACCCGCTCATGCAACTGGCGGCGGTCTTGGCAGCCTCTGTGGTCTTCTACACTGCCCAGCTACTCACTCTCGTCCTGGCCGGTCATCCGATCGATCTGTCCATTGCCCTCAGCCGGATAGTGCTCCCCAGCCTGTTCATCAATCTCTTGTTGGCGCTGCCGGCCGCCCAAGCGGCAGAGGCATTGAAAGGCGTTCTCGTTCCCGGCCGGGTCACGGCCTAGGGGCAATGCAAGAGCGAAGCACCATCCCGCCTTGGCGTCTGCGGCTGACTCTGCTGGCCATTGCGATCCTATCCTTCGTGTTTGTTTTCCGGCTGGTCAGCCTCCAGATCCTACAAGGCGAGTTCTATTCCCGGCGTGCGGACGACAACCGCTTCGACCGAGTCAGCATCCCCGCCGCGCGAGGGGTAGTCTACGACGTTAACGGGTCACAGCTGGTCCGAAACCTCCCGTCTTTCAACGTGTACATCACGCCCGCAAACCTCCCCGACTCGGAGGCAGAGATCGAGGCGATCTATCGGAAACTCTCGGAAATTTCCGGCGTGCCAATCGACCAGGAGGGTCCGCGCGCGGCTGCCTGTGTCTCGGGACGTGGGATTCGACAGCTGGTCGAGGAGGGTCTGACGAACCGGCCCTTCGATCCCTGGCCGATCGCCTGTGACATCGAGGAGATGACCGCGCGTATGCTGCGTCAGCAGCAGATCGACCTGCCCGGAGTCACGGTGGAAGCTGTCCCGTCCCGCGAGTATCCCACCGGAGTTCTCACCTCCGCCGTGATCGGCTACCTCGGCCCGATCCCGGCAGCCGAGGTCGAATTCTGGGAGAGCCTCGGGTTTATCGCCGACCGAGATAAGGTCGGTTATGGCGGGATTGAGTTCGCATACCAAGAATTGTTGGCGGGCCAGAATGGCCTGAAACTCGTTGAGAAGGACGTGGCCGGGTCCCTACTGCATGAGGTGGGGGCCGGAAACCCGCCGATG
>ERZ1292640.4751-Hain-H43-02um-R1-4751-length-10252-cov-10_pt1 | contig 10252 bp, 9 predicted proteins | sample MGYA00564404_ERZ1292640 | MGnify/ENA primary metagenome ERZ1292640 (study PRJEB36523, sample SAMEA6512636) | groundwater metagenome | collected 2019-01-08 | study: AquaDiva: Metagenomics assemblies of 32 groundwater samples | reverse complement strand
GGGTGAACTCGGGCTGGCGGTCGGCGCGCAGGTCCTCGTCGCGGAAGCACTTGGTAATCTGGTAGTAGCGGTCGTAGCCGGCCACCATCAGCAGCTGCTTGAACAGCTGCGGACTCTGCGGCAGGGCGAAGAACTGGCCGTCATGCACGCGGCTGGGCACCAGGTAGTCGCGTGCGCCTTCGGGCGTGCTCTTGGTCAGCATGGGGGTTTCGATGTCCACGAAGCCATTGGCATCCAGGAACTTGCGCACCTCCATCGCCACCTTGTAGCGCAGCATGAGGTTGCGCTGCATGTAGGGGCGACGCAGGTCCAGCACGCGGTGTGTCAGGCGCGTGGTTTCCGACAGGTTGTCGTCGTCGAGTTGGAACGGGGGCGTGACCGAGGGGTTGAGCACGGTCAGCTCGTGGCACAGCACCTCGATCTTGCCGCTCTTGAGGCTGTCGTTGGTCGTGCCTTCCGGGCGGGCGCGCACCAGGCCCTTGACCTGGATGCAGAACTCGTTGCGCAGGTCTTCGGCGGCCTTGAACATCTCGGCACGGTCGGGATCGCACACCACCTGCACATAGCCTTCGCGGTCGCGCAGATCGACGAAGATCACGCCGCCGTGATCGCGACGGCGGTTGACCCAGCCGCACAGGGTCACGGTTTGGCCCATCAGGGCTTCGGTCACAAGACCGCAATAGTGGGAGCGCATGGCCATAACGATTTCACTTTCAGCTGTTGGATTGCAGGCCGCTCTTGGCCTGCTTCAGATGCGGGTTATTGGGCCCACCGGGCACGATCACGCCCATGGAGATGACATAGGTCAGCGCTTCGTCGACGCTCATCTCGAGCTCGATGCAGTCGCTCTTCTTGAGCATGACGAAGTAGCCTCCCGTGGGGTTGGGCGTGGTGGGCACGTACACGCTCAGATACTCGCCGTCGAGGTGGTTCAGCAAGTCACCACCCGGCGTGCCGGTAAGGAAGCCGATGGTCCACATGCCTTCACGCGGCCACTGCACCAGCAGGGCTTGGCGGAAGGCATTGCCCTTCTCGGAAAACAGAGTGTCGGACACCTGCTTCACGCCCGAATAGATCGAACGAACCACCGGAATGCGGTGCAGCAGCGCGTGCCACCAGGTCACCAATTTGGTGCCGACGAAATTGGACGCCATGGCGCCAATCGCCAGCACGATCGCCAAGGCAAAAATTGCGCCCAGGCCGGGAATGTGCAAGCCCAGCAGCTGGTCGGGCTGCCAGGCGCGTGGCAGGATCTGCAAGGTTTTGTCCAGTGTGGACAGCACCCACTCCAGCACCCAGACGGTAATGCCCAGCGGTGCCAGCACCAGCAGGCCCGAAAACAGCCATTTACGAATTTTGGCCATGGATAAAAGCTCAGCTGGCTGCGTCAGAGGCACTGGCAGCCGCTGGACAAGCCGCACAGGCGGCTCCCTCGGCGGCGCCCGACGGGGTAGCGCAGGCGCTGCCACCCTTGAAATCGGTCTCGTACCAGCCCGAACCCTTGAGCTGGAACCCGGCTGCAGTCAGCTGCTTCTTGAACGTGGCTTTGCCACAGGCCGGGCAATCGGTCAGGACCGGGTCGGAAATCTTTTGCAGGACGTCCTTGGCGAGGCCGCAGGATTCACACTTGTAGGCGTAGATTGGCATGGCTCGAAGGGTTAAGGGTGGGTGGGTGATGCAAAACCCTCAATTATAGGCAGCCGGCCGGAAATCAAGGCGCAAGCGCCCGCCCAACAACTCAGTCCGCCCCGACCAGCTTGTGGTGCGCGGCATGGCGGTTGGCAATCGCCTGCGGTCCGAGCGAGCCGGCCAGCATGCCCGTCAGTGAGGCCAGCACGCCGGCCAGTTGCGCCGGAAACTCTTCGCCCGCCGGTGTGGCCAGGAACAGCCCCCAGGTCAGCAGACCCAGCACGATGGCGAAGATCGCCCCCTGGGTGCTGGCCTTTTTCCAGTACAGGCCGAACACCAGCGGCACGAAGGCCCCCACCAGCGTCACCTGGTAGGCGCCGGAGACCATCTCGTAGATCGAGGTGCCCTGCATCTTGATGGCGTAGACCAGCACCAGGGCGCTGAACACAAGCACCGTGATGCGCATGGTCTTGAGCTCCTGCTGATCGCCCAGGTGCGGGCGGAACTGGCGCCAGATGTTCTCCACGAAGGTCACGCTGGGCGCCAGCAGGGTGGCCGAGGCGCAGGACTTGATGGCCGACAGCAGCGCGCCGAAGAACAGCACCTGCATGATGAAGGGCATCTTCTCCAGCACCAGCGTCGGCAGCACCTTCTGCGGATCGTCCTGCAGCAGCGCCTCGGCCTGCTCCGGCATGATGACCAGCGCGCTGGTCACCAGGAACATCGGCACGAAAGCGAACAGGATGTAGAAGATGCCGCCGATCACCGGGCCGCGCGTCGCCGACTTCGTGCTGTCGGCCGACATCACGCGCTGGAACACGTCCTGCTGCGGAATCGAGCCCAGCATCATGGTGATGGCCGCGGCAATGAAGAACACGATGTCCTTGAAATTCGGCTCGGGCAGGAAGCGGAACATGTCGCGGCTCAGGGCCAGGTTGACCACCTTGTCGGCACCGCCGGCCATGTGGCTGGCAAACACCGCCAGGATGGCCAGACCGCCGACCAGGATGATCATCTGGATGAAATCGGTGATCGCCACCGACCACATGCCGCCAAACAGCGTGTAGGCCAGGATCGAGACCACGCCGATCACCATGCCCATCGGAATGCTGATCGCCTGCCCCGACAGCACGTGAAACACCAGGCCCAGTGCCGTCACCTGCGCCGAGACCCAGCCCAGGTAGCTGACCATGATGATGAGCGAGCACACCACCTCGACGCTGCGACCGTAGCGTTCGCGGAAGTAGTCGCTGATGGTCAGCAGCGTCATGCGGTACAGCCTGGCGGCGAAGAAAAGGCCGACCAGGATCAGGCAGAAGCCGGCGCCGAACGGGTCTTCCACCACCGTGTGCAGGCCGCCGTTGACGAACTTGGCCGGGATACCCAGCACCGTCTCCGAGCCGAACCAGGTGGCAAAGGTGGTGGTGACGATCATCACCAGTGGCAGCCGGCGCCCGGCAATGGCGAAGTCCGCCGAGTTCTTGACGCGCTTGGCCGCCACCAGGCCGATGGCTATGGTGACCAGCAGATAGACGATGACCAAGGTCAGCAGCACCTCACGCTCCTATCTCGTTAGAAAAGCTGGACCCGGACCACCAGTTGCATGACCACCAGTCCCAAGGCAAAACCGATGCCGGCATAGATCAACCCCTGCAGCAAGCGGTTGGTGCGGCGCTGCTCGGCCAGCAGCTCCTCGATCTCGCGCCGCTGCCAGCCCCCCGGGCGCTGCGCCAGGTAGTCGTGCAGCAGGCGCGGCAGTTCGGGCAGCAGCTTGGCGTAACGCGGCGCCTGGTTCTTGAGTTCCTCGAACAGCTTGCGTGGACCGATCTGGTCGGCCATCCACTTCTCCAGGAAGGGCTTGGCCGTGCTCCACAGGTCCAGCTCCGGATCGAGCTCGCGCCCCAGGCCCTCGATGTTGAGCAGGGTCTTCTGCAGCAGCACCAGCTGCGGCTGGATTTCGACGTGGAAGCGGCGCGAGGTCTGAAACAGGCGCATCAGCACCATGCCGAGCGAGATTTCCTTCAGCGGGCGGTCGAAGTAGGGCTCGCAGACGGCACGAATGGCCGACTCCAGCTCGTCCACGCGCGTTTGCGGCGGCACCCAGCCCGACTCGATGTGCAGCTCGGCCACGCGCTTGTAGTCGCGCCGGAAGAAGGCCGTGAAGTTCTGCGCCAGGTATTCCTTGTCGTATTCGGTGAGCGTGCCAACGATGCCGAAATCGAGCGAGATATAACGGCCGAAGGTGGCCGGATCGGTGCTGATGAAGATATTGCCCGGGTGCATGTCCGCATGGAAGAAACCGTCGCGGAACACCTGGGTGAAAAAGATCGTCACGCCGTCGCGCGCCAGTTTTTTCATGTCGATACCGGCTTCGCGCAGACGCGCCGTCTGGCTGATCGGGATGCCCTTCATGCGCTCCATCACGATCACCTCGCTCTGGCAATAATCCCAGAACATCTCGGGGATCAGCACCAGGTTGAGGCCTTCCATGTTGCGACGCAGCTGCGCTGCGCTGGCGGCCTCGCGCACCAGATCGAGCTCGTCGTGCAGGTACTTGTCGAACTCGGCCACCACCTCGCGCGGCTTGAGGCGCTTGCCGTCGGCCGACAGGCTTTCCACCCAACCGGCCATCAGGCGCATCAGGCTCAGGTCTTTTTCGATCGCCGGCCGCATGCCCGGACGCAGCACCTTGACCGCCACCTCGCGTTCGCGGCCATCACGGCCGCGCAGCTTGGCGAAATGCACCTGGGCGATGGAGGCACTGGCCACCGGCTCGCGCTCGAACTCGCTGAAGATCTCCCCCACCGGCTTGCGAAAGGCCCGCTCGATGGTGGCCACCGCCACATCGGAGCTGAACGGCGGCACCCGGTCCTGCAGCTTGGCCAGTTCGTCGGCCATGTCGGGCGGCATCAGGTCGCGCCGGGTCGACAGCACCTGCCCGAACTTCACGAAGATCGGCCCCAGACGCTCCAGCGCCTCACGCAGGCGCTGGCCACGCGGCGCGTCCAGATTGCGGCCGATCGACACGATACGGGCGATCACCCGCAGCCAGGGTTTCTGGAAGCTGGTCAGGACCAGCTCGTCCAGGCCGAAACGCAAGGCGGTCCAGACAATGAAGGTGCCCCGAAACAGGCGCCTCATCCTTGACTCCCAGCCCCGGCCGGACGGGTCAACAGCTGGCGCACCGCCTCTGCCACGCGCCGGGCCGCCTGCCCCAGGGCATGGGCCGGTGCATCGCCGATGATGCGGGCCAGATCCTCCTCAATGTCCCAGCGCACGTGATCCACCAGCCAGTTGACCTCGGCCGCCAGCTGCACATCGCCCTCGATGCGTACCGATGGCTTGGCCCCGCTCAAGGCCGACTGCACCAAGGCCACGGGTGACTCCTCCGTCACCGACAGCGTCAGATCGGACGGGGCATCCGCCGCAGCCAGGTCGAGCAGACCGGCAGGCGTCAGCAAAAGCTTGAAATGAACATTGCGCCAGTGAAACAGCACGACCCGGCCCTTTTGCCGAACCAGGCGTGCCGTCGCCTCTGGTTCCTGCATCAGCACATGGTTGAGCAGCAGCACGATGCGGCGCTGCGCCTCCTGAACCGCCCAAGCGGGCGGCTGCAAGGTGGTGGTGAGCTGCTGGAATACATCTTCCAGAAACGAAAACGGGGACTGTGTTGCCATAGTCCCCGATTATTCCCCAAGTCATCAGGCCCCCACGCTTGCCACGACGTGTGCTGCGCTGCCCCCACCGCAGGCACGCCCTGCGCTTCGCTGGGGCTGGGGCCCTTCGCGCCTTGGGACGACCCGGCGGCGCTCGCGCCGGGGTTCGCCAATCAGTTACTGCAGCGCCTGGACCCCTGCCACCAGCCAGCCGCTGGTGCCGGTCTTGGGCTTGGTCATGTTCCAGACCTCGCGGAAAGGGCTCGGGCCGGCCGAGGGTTCCTCGCGGATCATGCCGGAGAACTCGACGCTGGCCATGTAGGTATCACCCAGGTCCTCGATCCCGAGCAGTTGGGCTTCGAGCATCACCACATCGGTCTGGTTGGCCGGGCCACCGGTGTGGACCTCGCGTTCGCTCAACTGCTGACGGATTTCAGTCAGCATCTCGTCGGTCATCATGGAGCGCAGCGTGGCCAGGTCGGAACGATCCCAGGCCGCCTGCAGGGTCGCGAAATTGGTCTTGGCCGCCTGGAGGAAACCCTCTGCGTCAAAACCGGCCGGGATGCCCCAGGCCTGCGAGCCGGCCAGGGCCGAACCAATCACGATGCCGGAGCTGGCTTGCGCACCGGTGGCGTCGAACGAGGCCGTGTTGCGTTCCCACGGACGGGCCGAGGCATCGTTGCCGACGTTTTCCGGGCGGTACGCCGGGCTCGGGGTCACCGCTTCACCGGCACCTGCGCCCTGGAAGGCATACGGCCCCGCGGATGAAGCCGCCGGACGACGATTGCGCATGAACCAGCCGAAGGCCATCATGGCCAGCAGCGCCACCAGACCGATCAGCATGAACTGGCCAAACGCCTCGCCCATCCCGAGCGAATGGGCCAACCAGGCCAAACCAAGCCCGGCGGCCAGGCCGCCCAACATGGCGCCCCAGGGCTTCTTCGGTGCCGCCGCAGGAGCGGCCGCAGGTGCCGGTTTGGCCGGCGCTGCGGCGTTTTGCGTCGGCGCAGCAGGGGCCGCGGGCGCAGCCTGACGCTGCGTCACGTTGCTCGACTGCTTGCCGACCGATGTGCCGCCGCCCAGGCGTTTGGCCTCTGCATTCACGCCCCCAAGGGCCAAGGCCAACGACAGGGCCAACGTCCAGAGTTTCATGTCAGGTCTCCGATTAATCCAGTGAGTGGGTCGACACCCCGAAATTACCGCAAAACGGGCGTGTCAGCACCTGATTCCAACATGCAAGGCCACTACCCCGCCCGACATGTTGTGAAAATCCACATGCCCGAATCCGGATTTGCGCATCAGGGTCTTGAGTTCCTCCTGCCCCGGATGCATGCGGATCGATTCCGCCAGGTACTGGTAGCTGTGGGCATCGCCCGCCACCAGCTGGCCCAGCTTGGGCAATACCTTGAAGGAATACCAGTCGTAAAGCTTCTCCAGCGGCGGCGCCACCTTGGAGAACTCGAGCACCAGCAACTTGCCGCCGGGCTTGAGCACCCGGCACATCTCGGCCAGCGCCACGTCCTTGTGCGTCATGTTGCGCAGGCCGAAGGCCACGCTCACCACGTCGAAATACTGGTCCGGGAAGGGCAGCTTCTCGGCGTCGCACACCAGGGTGGGCAGCACCACGCCGGCATCGAGCAGGCGGTCGCGCCCCACGCGCAGCATGGCCTCGTTGATGTCGGTGTGCACCACCTGGCCGGTCTTGCCCACCTTTTTGGAAAAGGCCAGCGCCAGATCGCCGGTGCCGCCGGCAATGTCGAGCACGCGGTCGCCCTCTTTCAGGTTGGCCACCGTGACGGTATAGGCCTTCCAGACGCGGTGCAGCCCGACCGACATGAGGTCGTTCATGACATCGTACTTGGAGGCGACCGAGTCGAACACGCCGCGCACGCGCCGTGCTTTTTCTGCCTCGTCGACGGTTTCGAATCCGAAATGGGTTTGTGTCATGTTTTGCGCCTCAGTGGCTACCGCAGCTGTGACCGGCCTTCTCAGGCATCGGCGCATCGCGGTCGACGCCGGCCGCCTGCAGGCGCGCCTCGTAGTCGGCCCACAGCTGGTCCTGCTGCGAACCGAGGAAATAGAGAAAATCCCAGGAAAAAATACCGCTGTCGTGACCGTCGGAGAAGGTCGGTTGCACCGCGTAGTTGCCCACCGGCGCCAGCCCCACCAGCTCCACCTCGCGCTTGCCGGTCTGCAGCACCTCCTGGCCCGGGCCATGGCCCTGCACCTCGGCCGAGGGCGAGTACACACGCATCAACTCGAACGGGATGCGGAAGGTTGCCCCGTCGGAGAAACTCACCTCGAGCACGCGAGACTGCCCATGAACCGTCAAGTCCTGGGGTGTCGGAGCACCGGATTGCAAACCTGCCATTGAATTCACCTGCTGAAAGATCGAATTATCACAAGGCTGCCGGCGTGGCGGCCCATACGCCCCGAATGTCCATGCCGGGCGCCGGCAGATCGGAGAACTCGGCCCGCATGACGCGGAACGTGCCGCCGTGGACAACGGCCACGCCGCCTTCCGTCTCGTACAGCGCACAGCCGGCCGGCTTCATGGCCTCAGACCAGCACGCGCTCGATGCCGCCGGCATTGGCCGACTGCACATACTGCGGCAGCCAGTCTTCGCCAATGATCTGGCGCGCCATCTCGACCACGATGTAGTCGGCCTCCAGCAGGCCATTCTGCAAATCGTTGCCGTAGCGGGTCAGGCCCTGCAGGCAGCTCGGGCAGCTGGTCAGGATCTTGACGTTGTCCTTCTCGCCCACCTGGCCCGATGCGCGCAGCGCGGCTTCGCCCTTGCGGATTTCCTCTTCCTTGCGGAAGCGCACCTGGGTCGAGATGTCGGGCCGGGTCACGCCCAGCGTACCGGACTCGCCGCAGCAGCGCTCGCTCTTGAGCACGTTGTTACCCGTGTCGCCGGCCAGCAGGGTCTTGACCGTCTTCATCGAGTCGCCCAGTTTCATCGGGTTGTGGCAGGGCTCGTGGTACAGGTAGCCGCCCTGCTCGCCGCTGAGTTTGATGCCCTTCTCGAGCAGGTACTCGTGGATATCGATGATGCGGCAGCCCGGGAAGATGTCCTCGAACTTGTAGCCCTGCAACTGGTCGTAGCAGGTGCCGCAGCTCACCACCACAGTCTTGATGTCCAGGTAGTTCAGCGTGTTGGCCACGCGGTGGAACAGCACCCGGTTGTCGGTGATCATCTTCTCGGCCTTGTCGAACTGGCCGCTGCCGCGCTGCGGGTAACCGCAGCACAGGTAACCCGGCGGCAGCACCGTTTGCACGCCGGCGTGCCAGAGCATGGCCTGCGTTGCCAGCCCGACCTGGCTGAACAGGCGCTCCGAGCCGCAGCCCGGGAAGTAAAACACGGCCTCCGTGTCCGACGTGGTGGCCTGCGGATCACGGATGATCGGCACGTAGTTCGGATCCTCGATGTCCAGCAGCGCGCGCGCCGTTTTCTTCGGCAGGCCACCGGGCATCTTCTTGTTGATGAAGTGGATCACCTGCTCCTTCACCGGCGCCGTGCCCACCGTGGCCGGTGGCTTGACCGTCTGCCGGCGCGCCAGCGTGCGCAGCAGCTGATTGGCCAGGCGCTGCGCCTTGAAGCCCACACCCACCATGGCGGTACGCATGAGCTTGATGGTCTCGGGGTTGGTGGCATTAAGGAAGAACATGGCCGCCGCATTTCCGGGGCGGAAGGACTTCTGCCCCATCTTGCGCAGCAGGTTGCGCATGTTCATCGTCACGTCGCCGAAGTCGATGTCCACCGGACAGGGCGTCAGGCACTTGTGGCAGACCGTGCAGTGGTCGGCCACGTCCTCGAACTCCTGCCAGTGGCGGATCGAGATGCCGCGCCGGGTCTGTTCCTCATACAGGAAGGCCTCCACCAGCAGCGAGGTGGCCAGGATCTTGTTGCGCGGGCTGTACAGCAGGTTGGCGCGCGGCACATGGGTCGAGCACACCGGCTTGCACTTGCCGCAGCGCAGGCAGTCCTTCACGCTGTCGGCAATGGCGCCGATATCGCTTTGCTGCATGATCAGCGACTCGTGCCCCATGAGACCGAAGCTCGGGGTGTAGGCATTGGTCAAATCGGCCATCAACCCTTGATCTTCCTGCGCCGACAGCTCCTGATTTCGTAGCAATTTGCCTTTATTGAAGCGCCCCTCGGGATCGATGCGGCGCTTGTAATCGGCAAACGGACGCAGCTCGTCGTCGCTCAGGAATTCAAGCTTGGTGATGCCGATGCCGTGCTCGCCCGAGATCACGCCATCGAGCGAACGCGCCAGCGCCATGATGCGCTTGACCGCGCCGTGCGCGGCCTGCAGCATCTCGTAGTCGTCGCTGTTGACCGGGATGTTGGTGTGCACATTGCCGTCGCCGGCATGCATGTGCAGCGCCACCCAGACCCGGCCCTTGAGCACGCGCTGCTGAATGGCGTTGCACTCGGCCAGCATCGCTTCAAAGGCACGGCCGGTGAAGATACCCTCCAGCGGCGCACGGATCTGCGTCTTCCAACTGGCACGCAGGCGGTGATCCTGCAACTGCGGGAACAGGGCGTCCACGTCCTGCAACCAGCCCTGCCACTGCGCGCGCACCTCGCGCACCAGGGCCAGGGCCTGCGCCACGCGGTCCTCCAGCAGTTCGGCGAGCGGGGTTTCATTGGCGTCGTCCTGCTTGAGATCAGCCAGCAGATGGGGCAGATTGCCCGCGCTGAAGAAAGCCTCCATCTCGTCGCACAGCTTGATCTTGTTGCGCAGGCTCAACTCGATGTTGATGCGCTCGATGCCGTCGGTGTACTCGGCCATGCGTGGCAGCGGGATCACCACGTCCTCGTTGATCTTGAAGGCGTTGGTGTGCCTGGAAATCGCCGCCGTGCGCTTGCGATCCAGCCAGAACTTCTTGCGCGCCTCCGGGCTGATGGCAATGAAGCCCTCGCCGCTGCGCGAATTGGCGATGCGCACCACCTCCG
>ERZ1292640.4750-Hain-H43-02um-R1-4750-length-10253-cov-6_pt1 | contig 10253 bp, 14 predicted proteins | sample MGYA00564404_ERZ1292640 | MGnify/ENA primary metagenome ERZ1292640 (study PRJEB36523, sample SAMEA6512636) | groundwater metagenome | collected 2019-01-08 | study: AquaDiva: Metagenomics assemblies of 32 groundwater samples | reverse complement strand
CTGCTGTCGCAGGAGACAAAGCTTTCAAATGGGAAGAGCAGTTTAAAGAGATAATGGCTAATGGCGGGTTTGATGTGGTGATTGGTAATCCGCCGTATGTTAATAATCGGAATTTGCCAGAAAAAGACAAGCTTTTCTTAGAAAAAAATTTCTCAACAGCATATCAACAATATGATTTATATGTTTTGTTCTACGAATTAGCCTTTAGATTAGTAAAAGAAGGGGGATTTATTGGATTAATCACTCCGAACAAATTTGCTGTTACTAATTATGGGCTGCCTCTTAGAAAGTTTTTGCTTGAATATAAGATATTGAAGGTAGTTGATGTTTCTCAATTGGGTGTTTTTGGTGATGTCTCAACTTATCCTTACATAGTTATTCTGCAGAAAAGCAAAGAAAATAAAAATAATCAAATAAGAATCTCTTTTCCAGATACAACAAATTTAACTAACCTTCCAACAGTTAAGAAAGAACAGTCAAAATTATCGGCAGATGAACCATTCCTTTTTAGTCAAAATCCTTTAGAAACAAATTTATTAGGTAAAATAAACGGTGAGTGTCTTATTGAGATTTATCGTGCAAAACCTACTACTAAAAGTATTTCTAATAAAGGGGAGGGATATGTGGTTACGAATAAAAGCATAGAAAAATATTCTTTGAATCTAGGAACAGATAAAATAGCTAAAAAGAAAGAATGGCTTATTGATACTCCTGCAATCATAATGAAAAAAATATGTTTCACACCTACTGCAACTTTATTAGAAGATACCAATTGCATCCCAGTTAATACAGTTTATGTTGTCCATCCTAAAGACGATAAGATAGATATTACTTATCTATTGGGTATTTTAAATTCTAAATTAATGGGATATTATACTCGAAAAAAATATGGAACTACTGCTATGAGGGGTGGTTTTATTGAATTAAGAACTTTTGAAATAAGAAAGTTACCAATCAAACATGTTTTAGATTCTGAACAAAAAGATTTATCAAATCTTATAATAAAAATACTAAAGCTAAAGAAGCAGTTTAATGAACTTAAAGACAAGCAAACTGACCAAAAAGCCCAATTAGAAAAAGAAATCCAGAAATTAGATGCTGAAATTGATGAAGAAGTCTATAAATTATACGGCATCACCGAAGAAGAAAAGAAAATAATTGAGGATAACTTGAAATGGCACAAATAATCCAGCTAAAAATAACATTGGAAGGAATTTTTCCTAAGATTTGGCGCAGGTTCTTGGTCAAGGACAACATTACTTTCCAGAAGCTGCATGATATTATCCAAATTGTTATGGGATGGGGCAACTATCATCTTTATGGCTTTTATGTTGACAAGGAAAAGATTGGCTTGCCTGACCCTCATTTTGATAATGAACAGCTAAACGCTAAGAAAATTAAAATTAAAGATAAGCTATCAGTAAAGCAGAAGTTTGGCTATGTATATGACTTCGGCGACAATTGGGAGCATATGCTGACTGTTGAAAAGATTTTAGATGATAAAGAGACAGCTATTCCAGTCTGTTTGGAAGGTGAGCGTGCCGGTCCTCCTGAAGATTGCGGAAGCTATCCCGGATATTATGAATTAATGAATATTAGGGGGAATAAAAAACATCCTGAATATAAAGAAAGAATAGTAGAATGGCTTGGCGAGGATTTTGATTTTGAAAAATTTAATCTTAATGAAATCAATAAAGAACTGCTGATACAAAATACCAAGATTGATGGCAGAACAAGATACTGGGTGCCAAAATGATTAAAGATTCAGGCGAAATCGTTTGGATAATTTTAAATACCGTCAAAAATCTAAAAGTCGGAAAATACAAGCTGACAGAATTCCTGAAAGGCTCGAAATCAAAGCATGTTGCCAATTTAAGTAGCCAGCAGGGTTATGGGGGCTTGCTTTGGTATGATATTGCAACAATTATTGTATTTACGGAACAGCTTGAGCAAATGGGACTCATTACAAGAATTAGACATGCTATTGATGATTATTATTCCATTCTTAAATTGACTGATGCTGGGGAAAAGGTTCTCAAGGAAAAAATAAAGATTCAACTCCAAATAATAAATCAGGAAAAACGGATTAGGGTTGGGGACTCGGAAAAGGCGACATTTGATTTGCTAAAAGCTGGAAAAACCATTGATGAAATAGCAAAATCAAGAGATTTGGCGATATCAACCATTTACGACCATCTGCACAGGCTCGTTGCGAATAGCTATCTGTCGAGTTCAGAATTTGTGCCTCAAGAAGTAATTAGCCGAATACTCGAAGCAAAAAGAAAGCTGCCAAATGCCAAAAAACTGAAAGAAATAAAGGAAATTCTGCCGGAGGACATAGATTATAACCAGATAAGGTGTGTCTTGGCGGACAAAACTAATCTAATCGAAAGCAAGCCAAGAATAGTAGAAGAAAAGGGCATCATTGAGGAATCTTTAAAATGACAGAAGGATTTCCTTTAATCTACCATCAAGGAGTAAGAGATACCTATCTATCTTTTATTTTAGAAAATTTTCAACTAATCACTTCATTAACAGATGATTATGAAAAGCTGGATGCAAAAACAGCCCTCTACAAAAAAAGAGCAAAATCTCTCCAAATTAAAAGTTTATTGGGAATAAATTCAGAGCATTTAATTAAGATTGTTCTTTTAAAAAGAGGATATGTGATAAATAATATAATTAATGAAAATGCTAAATTTAATTCTTTTTTTATGCAAGAAATAGAAGATTATAATAAAAATAGACCCAATCAAGAGAAACTTGATGGTCTTCTTCAAAAATCTTTATCTCAAATAAAAGAATTTAGTGAAAAATTAATAAAATTTGACAAATGTATTAAAAACTTTAAAAACTCAAATCCCAAAGATTACTTTAAAAACATTAAAAGAGCTAATTTAAACCCCCATCCTAATTCAGATGACTATAAATATCTTGGAGAATTTGAATTTATAGATTCAGATAACGCTTTAAATGTAATTCAAAAAATGAGAAATTCTTATGTTCATAAAGCCGAAGGAAATTATGAAAAAAATATTATTGTCCCTTATTTGCTTAATTTTCTGGTTTTTATTGCAAAAAAAGAATTTCCAGAATGTTTTAATAGTATAGAAAAATTTGGTAATGAACAAACAAAAAATTTTTCCCCATAAAAATGGAAAAAAGAAAATCATTGATGAAAGCCCGAAATGAAAGAAATTAAGCTATTTCCGGGAAAACACTGTTGCGGGAAAAAGTTTGATATGAGAATAATTGATGCTAAAGATGATAATAATGAATCTGCAGCATGGATTGTCTATGGCGTATGCAAGAAATGTAATATTGTTATGGTAAGCAATATGTTCTTGCAGCCAGAAAAACCTCAAATAGAGGTTGATTTTATAGTGGATTATGGCAAGAAATCCGGAAAAGGCACAGAATGGAAATAAAATGACCAAAGAAAAATCATTAATTGTCTTCCAAGACAAAAAAATAAGGAGAGTCTGGCATGATGAGGAATGGTACTTCTCCGTATCGGACATTATAGCAGTTCTTACAGACAGCAAGGATGAACTAGCCTACTGGCGAAAGCTAAAAGAGAGAGAACCGCAACTCGTGACAATTTGTCACGGTTTGAAATTGCAGGCAAAAGACGGCAAAATGAGGTATGCCGATTGCGTAAACACAAAAAACGCATTCAGGCTTATACAATCAATCCCATCCCAAAAGGCAGAGCCATTTAAGCAATGGCTGGCTAAAGTGGGTTATGAAAGAATACAGGAAATAGAAAACCCAGAGCTTGCTCAGGATAGGGTTAAGGAGTATTATGAGCTAAAAGGCTATCCTAAAGACTGGATTGACAAGAGATTAAGGGGCATTGCAATAAGGCAGGATTTAACAGATGAATGGAAAACAAGGGGAATTAAAAAGGAGGAAGATTTTGCTATCCTTACAAATGAAATTTCAAAAGCTACTTTTAACAAGACTGTTCAGGAATATATACAATTTAAGGGATTGAAGAAAAAGAGCCAGAATTTAAGGGATCACATGACGGACTGGGAATTGATTCTTACTATGGTAGGTGAAAAGGCAACCACTGACATAACTATATCCAAGGATTCTGAAGGTTTTGAAGAATGCAAAGAATCAGCAGTAGAAGGCGGGACTATTGCGAAAAACACAAGAAAAGAGTTAGAGCAAAAAATAGGCAAGTCTATTGTCTCAAAAGAAAATTACCTGCATTTAACACAAAAGAAGAAACAAAGGCAATTGCCACAGGAAAAATAGAATGGTTACTCTTGCACAAACACAAGAAGGAGACGACGGGCTTCATCCCACAGATAAATCAGTGGGTATTCGCCCTACGATTTTATCAGATTAATATGCGAAAGATAAAAGTCTGCGCTGTTCAATTTAGAATTTACAATGATTTCAATAAGAATATTTCCAGAGTTGAGCAGTTTTTCAAGAAGGCTAACAGGAATAACTGCCATATAATCTGTTTTCCAGAATCTTTTCTTACAGCTGGAATTCAGAAGGAAAAATATAATCCTGAACTTCCAGCTCAATCCAAGAAATTATTTTCAAAACTATCGGAAAAATACTGCTTATTCTCAATTATGGGCAGCATGAAAGAAAAAATAGGAAATAATTTTTATAATATCAGTTACTTATTTGATGACAAAGGAAAAATTTTGAGTAATTATAAAAAGAACCATTTAACCAAAAACGAGCAAAAATACCTTACTCCTGACAATGACGTAAAAGTTTTCAAAACGAAAATTGGGAATATCGGAATACAGATTTGCAGGGACTTATTGTATCCGGAGATGACTAGGAAACTGATGCTAAAAGGGGCTGAAATTGTATTCTGCCCGTCTTTCTGGTGCTCTAAATCATCACAATATTCTGATATTTATAATTACAGATATTTCAAAAGTAAAACTCCTGATGAAGTTACCCCCTTGGCTTCTGCAAGGGCAATAGAAAGTGAAGTTGTTTTCGTTTATGTTAATGCCGCCGGAACTTTTAATCATAACGGCTCAAAAAATCTTCTTCTTGGTAAGACGCAGATTGCACTGCCCTTTTACGGCACAACTGATGCCCTAAACCACAACAAAGAGTCTGTTTTGATGACAGAAGTTGATTTGGGCATGGTTAAAGATGCAAAGAGAGTGTACAGAATTGAAACTGACTTAAAGGATTATTACAGAAATTAACTGAAAGATTTAAATAGTTTGTTTGATTGTTCTTGATTAATGAAATCAAAGCTATTTATCAGAGATTCAGTGTTTCTGCAAAGCTTCAGGATTGTTAAATCAAACCCAGGCATATCCGGAATGATTGTTCTGTTTGATTTGATGTTTTTGGTTTCTTTTTTGACCATGCAAAAACTGTCTGGTTATTCTGCGCTAGCTATTGTTCCGTATGTTAATATTAATCCATTGCTGCTTTTGCTTGTACTGTCATCTATTTATTATCTTATCGTGCTTTTTGTTTATTCTATTTTCAAATTCAGCGTGCTTGGATTCATAAAGTCATTATTTGCTAAATCTAGGTCCTCGTTTAGTGAATTCTGGAAATTTTATATGCTTAACCTTACAATTGCACTTATATTTTTGGCTGTAATGCTCGTGCTTGATTACATTTTGGCAAATTTGAAGCCTGATTTTGCCCCTTACGTTTTTATTGTTATGGCAGTCCCTTATGCCCTGATATTATATGCAGCCGTTAATATTTCCCAATCATTGTTTTTCCACGGCAACCCTTTAGTAGCTTCCCTAAAAAAGGGATTTGCAATTACATTTACTGAGATGAAAAGATACAGGGAAACGGTGCTTGTCATGATAATATCTGCTGCCGCATTATGGATTATTTTTCTGGGCATTGGGTACCTTATACAAGTTTTCACATCAGCCAGCTACACGCTATATCTAAACTCTTATTCAGTTTTTGGAGAAGCCTTAAAATGGGCAATAAGCCTTGTTTTTTACTTTTTGATTTTTATAAACAGAATTTCGTTTTACAAAATTACACAAGATAATCCTTGACTAGCTAAAAATGTTTTTACAAAACCTAAATCCGGTTCTCCTGCAGCTTGGGCCTCTGCAGATAAGGTACTACGGCTTGTTTTATGCCCTTGGCTTTGTGATTGCCTATTTTTTAATATATTATTTGGCAAAGAGAAAAGCACTCCCTGTCACAAAAGATGATGTTGCTGATTTGATACTTTACCTGCTTGTCGGAGTTGTCGCCGGCTCAAGAATTATTTATGTTATCTTCTATAACTTCTTTTATTATATTAAAAACCCATTTGAAATAATTGCCGTCTGGCACGGCGGCCTGAGCTTTCACGGCGGTCTGATTGGAGCGATATTGGCAACGTATTTGTTTTGCAGGAAGAAAAAAATTAATTTTTATGATATTGCGGACATTGCGGTCATTCCTGTTGCGTTGGCTTTGGCCTTGGGAAGAATCGGGAATTTTATCAATGCTGAGCTGTACGGCAGGATTACAGGCGTTTCATGGTGCGTTGATTATTCAAAAAACCAGTATGCTGCAAATCTTCCGGACGGATGCAGGCACCCTTCGCAGATTTATGAGTCGCTGAAGAATTTTTTTATTTTTGCAGTTTTGTGGCTTGTCAAAGACAAGAAACTGCCGAAAGGTCTTATGTTCTGGACGTTTGTAACACTGTACGGGCTGCTGAGGACTTTTGTGGAGTTTTTCAGGGCGCCTGACGAGCAGATTGGATTTATATTTAATTACTTTACAATGGGGCAATTATTGAGTTTCCCATTGTTTTTATTGGGCAGTTATATGATGCTGAATCTGTACAGAAAAAATAAAAATTGATTAGAAATATCCAGGCGATGTTATTAAATGCAGGCTTTAAACACCTGAGGAATATTTCCCGGTACAAATGCGGCATTGGCTTTCTTGCGGCAGAAAAATAATTATTCTCCCAGCCCAAAAGAATTAGTAAAATCAATAATCATCTGGTATTTGTTAAGGTAATCAAAACCTTTCTGAGTTAAAGAATAAGTTTTACTGTTTTTAGTGTCTTTTTCTAAAACAAATCCCTTCTGTATCAATTCATTCATGTATTCCTGAAACATTTGGTTGGACAAATTTGATTTATAGAGAACATTAGTCGGCTTTATTTTGCCATTTTTTTCCTTTATGACACTTAGAATGTCATAAATAATTTGCAGCCTGCCTCTTTTTTTGCTCATTTTCTTCTTATTACACTTATCAAATTTATTAAAATCAGCACATAAGCGACAAACTCAAGCAGATGGCCCGCTACATAGAATGCGCCATGATTAATGGAAAATATAAAATGTATTTTTGCGAACAGCAAAAACAAGAAACCAATGAAAACTATCAGTGCATTTGCTTTCCTGCTTTGCAGATAGTTTCTAAGATAGAAAAATGAAATGTAAATTAAAAGGATGGATGAAATTATATAAAAGAAATATAATTTGGCTGAGCTGGCCAGGAGAGTGCCTATTGCTATTGCAGCAAATAAAAAGTATGCCTTCAAATTTTTTATTCTTAATGTCATGTAGGCAAGCGTCACAAGCCCGACCGTGAAAAGGAGCATTTGCGCATATATTCCTGCAATATTTAATGTATACGCCAGGGACATTGTTTGCGTGTTGCACCCATCTGCCATCGAATAGCTTGATGCAAAATTTAAAACGGATTGTATAAAGTAAGATGCTGAAATCATCAGGAAAGAAATTCCAAACAGCTTTGACTGCCTTTGGCCCGATATTTGGTAAATCTTCAATGCATAGGCGCCGACAAGAAGAGTTATTGCAAAAAACAGCATCTCGAGCAGAACATTGTACCCAAAAAACCAGTGCGGCACTATGGCGTAGTTCATCATGCTTCTCGCTCTTGATTTGCCCTTTTTAAACTTTATGCAGGATAAATCAGGATTTTTCCTTAAGAAGCGATTTATAAGTGCTATGCCTGATGAACTTATTTCGGAGGAGGTAATCATGAATAAACAGGGAAAAAAGTCAAATTGGATTCTGATTGCAGTTGCTGCCGCAGCCTTGCTTTCTTTGGTGGCGGTTGCCTATGCGCAGGAAAGCGGCAAGAGCCACATGTCGAGTAATAATATGGCTGATATGATGGGCGGCAAAGGAATGGGTGAAATGCATAATCAGATGACAAAGAATCTTGACCCAAATATGAGAGAACAGGCGGACAGGATGCACGAATCATGTAAGAAAGAAATGGAAGAAGATAAAGAAAATGCCTCAGATGAACCGGAAATGGGCATGATGTAAAGCACATAACCTTGCTTTTAATTTGGCAAAATGGAAAATGAGGCATTTGGATGGGCATTGGGGGCAATAATCCTGCTGCTGTTGGGCGGCATATTTATTGGCCACGGCAGCATGGGGTTTGGCATGAATATAGGCTTTTTGGCTATGGCAGTTTTTTGGCTCGCAGTCATATGGTTTGTAGCTAAGGCAATTACGGAAAGAAAAGATGACCCTAAAGATATCTTGAAAAAAAGATATGCAAAAGGCGAAATAAGCAAAAGGGAATTTAAGCGGATTAAAGGCAATATAGGCACGTCAAAGCAATGAATACTAAAGAAATTTTTGAAAAGATAAAGCACAACCATTACGTTATGATATTTATTTGCATAATGCCTATACTAATCCTGTCTGTTGGCAGTTATGTGTTTGGGTGGGAAAGCAATAATCTGCTCATATTTGCTTTTCTCGCGGCGTGCATGTTTGGGCACATGTTCATGATGCATAATCATAAAGAGCATTAAAATTCAGGAGGCAAAAACATGGGAAAGGGAAAATCAAAAGGATGCTGTTAGCATAATTTGAATTTTTATTTTTTATTAATATAAAATTCAGAGGGGACAAGAAAAAATGAATTCGCAGAAAAGAAACATCATTATAGCAGCTTCGATTTTGATAATTTTTGTTGTGAGTATTTTTGGTTATGGCATTATAAACAGAGGCTCAAGCAAAAACAGCATGGGCGCAAAGAAAATGCCGACCGGAAATCTTCTTAGCCTGTCTGAATATCCTGATGATTTAAGCTCAATGTTTCTGTGCCCGTGCTGCGGCCAGGTTCTTGACAGAAAAAATATCTGCTGCGGCATGGCCTCTGATATGATGAAATACATTGATTCATTGACTGCGTCAGGCATTTCAAAAGACGAAGTTATAATGAAGACTGTAGAGAAATACGGCATAAACTCAGTTGTTGAATCGAAAAGGGCAGCGATACAGGCAGCGCTTGAGAAGCGAAATCCTTCTGCATTTCCGGAAGGAAAACTTCTGTTCTCGAATGCCATAGGCCAAAAGGCCCCAGATTTCACGCTTGAAAGCATTGACGGGAAAAATGTAAAATTAAGCGACTACAAAGGAAAAAATGTTGTATTGTTTTTTAACGAGGGCAGCATGTGTTATCCGTCCTGCTGGAACCAGATAGCTGAGTTTGGAAATGATGAACGATTCAACAATGACAATACAGTTGTGTTCTCCATCACACCGGACCAGATAGATGAATGGCAGAAAATTGTTCAGAAAGTGCCTAAACTTGCAAATTCAAAAATTTTGTTTGATTCGGCAAGAGCAGTGTCATCAGCTTATGATGTCTTAAACCTTCCGTCATCAATGCATAAAGGAGCATACCCGGGCCATACTTATTTTATAATTGACAAGGATATGGTTGTGCGCTATGTTCTCGATGACCCAAGAATGGGGATAAACAATGACCAGATTGCCGGTGAGCTAAGCAAGATTTCTGCGAGCGGGTGATTAATATATGGAAGTTTTAATAGCCGCATCTTTAATATCGGCTTTTATTGCCGGCATTGCTGCCTTGTTTGCGCCATGCTGCATAACCGTGCTTTTGCCCTCTTATCTCGGCTCGATTTTCAGGCAGAAAAGGACAATTGTTGCAATGACGTTTGTATTTTTCCTTGGGATATTGACAGTATTTCTGCCTCTTGGGCTTGGAATGGCATGGCTTGGCCAGGCGCTCAGCCAGTACCATGATACAATATATACAATAGGGGGAATATTTTTGCTGCTGCTCGGAGCATCAATACTAGTTGGCATTCATTTTTCAATGCCTTTCTCTATACACCCTACAAACAAGATAACCGGAGCAGGCTCTGTTTATGTTTTGGGAATATTTTCGGCGTTTGCAACGCTTTGCTGCGCGCCAGTTCTTGCAGGAGCGCTTGCGCTTTCAGTGCTTCCCGGCTCGATATTCTGGGGAGG
>ERZ1292640.4747-Hain-H43-02um-R1-4747-length-10255-cov-5_pt1 | contig 10255 bp, 8 predicted proteins | sample MGYA00564404_ERZ1292640 | MGnify/ENA primary metagenome ERZ1292640 (study PRJEB36523, sample SAMEA6512636) | groundwater metagenome | collected 2019-01-08 | study: AquaDiva: Metagenomics assemblies of 32 groundwater samples | reverse complement strand
GCGTCTTTTGATTCGTCCAGGTAGAACTCGATCGGTAGCGCCCGCGTGATCAGGTCTTGGTTGAATTGGGCGCTGTTCATCGTGACCATGAGGATGATCGTGTTAGGGCGAGTGATCGTCGAGGTTTGCCCAAGCCGCCTGAACGAAATCAAGGCATCCGTCACCATGCGTTCAAGGACGGGCGATGCGATGGGCTGCGAGCTTCGGATGTTGTCGATGATCACGACATCCCGCTTGTCCACGCGCGAGGCGACCTGCTTTTCAAGTTCCTCTTGGTTGGGATTGTAGGTCATCGTCTCGGTGGAGCGCCCCTCCGCGACGATGCTCAAAACCTTGCAAGAGAGCGTCTTTCCGATGTTGGGCCTATTCCCCGTCAGGGCAAAAAAAGGTTTGTCACCGACGTACTTGTTTCTGAGAAGCGCACTCAAAAGCGCTGCGATATAGTTGCAGTGGGACGCGTCGTTCTTGAACAGGAAGTCTCGGGTGATCTCCCGGAGGACTTTGGGCTCCCTGATGGGCTCAACGGGCTCCCCCAGGTAAAAAATCTTGTCTTCGGGGTTATATCCAGGACGGGCGAGATTCCACTGGCTGTCGTAAATGGGGTGGTTGGCGAACAGCACAATCTCGTTCAGCTCATCCAACAAGCTATTGCTGTACAGCAGAGTCTTGGCCAAGCCAGACGGGAGGAGTAGGTACTCCTCTCCCTGTTGGGTTGCAATGGCGCACTCGATGAGTAAGTCGTTGAGCTTTGCGGGCAAGGAGTCGGCGGTCACGATCTCCTTGTCCTTACCGATTCTCAGTAGCTCCTTTCCGTACCGATAAAATCGACCGTCGTCTTGAAGGACCGACGTGATCTCCGCCAGTACGCTGCGCCGATATCTATCCGAATCGACGCGAATAATCCGCCGCTCTTCGGCACGTCGGGGAGTTCCTTTGAGGACATCCCATTCTCTTTTCACCTGCTTGTAGATTTTTTTGAGCGGTTCGATATTGAACTTGGTCTTTTTCTTGAGCGCATACAACACGAGGTCCATTTCCGCCGTGGGGGTACAGACACGGGTCTTGGTGTATTTCCGAACGGAGGATTCCGTCGGTTCGACTTGTTCAATGTCATTGGGATCGGCGCTAAAAGACCAAAGGGGACTATCGCAGCGGTGGTTGAGTTCAGCCCCACCGGATTGAACGATAAAATCATCGGCACCGACCTTGACGGCAAGGTCCCCGATCCGAAGATCAATCAGTTGAACTTTGGCCCTGGCCCGAGTCAGGTGATAGATGAACCGCTCTCCTGCGGCTGCGACCTTGGGGTTCAAGAAGAAGTCCGTATCCGGCATCCACAAGACCGTGCGCCCTTGCAGCGGGATCGCCTTCCAAGTCGGCCCCAAGCCGCCGTCTTCACCCGGCTCTTTCCAGTTCCAGCATCCGGGGTAGGCCACAACTACACTATCGTCGGATTCCAAGTGGCTTGCGACGGCGAGCGCCTTCTTTTCACCTTCGACGACGACCAGAGTTTTATTGGTGTCCATGATCTCGGGGATCGAACTCGGTATGAAGTAGCAATCCAGGGTTGTACCCTTGGGTTGCAGGTAGCGAATGGGTTTGCCGTCACTGTTTTGCATGGGCTCATCGAAGCGGATTCGAGCACCGATCATCTCTCCACGCAGGTCGTGATAGGGAAAGAGGATGCCAGGTTGTGGGTATCCCACAAATGACTGGGCAGTGGCCTCATCGCCGGAGAACACCCTGGCCTCTTCGAGAATCTCCGCACTGATGCCGCTGTCTCGCAGGAGGGATTCGCGGTGACGCGAAAGCAGCTCAGGTAAAGTAGTCTTCTGCCCATTCTCATTGGTGGTCTTGTCCATATTCAACTCCCAAACTGAAAGCTCGGGGGGCGGATCACTTGGATCGCCCCTGGCCTACGCTCTTATTTCTTGGATCGGTCGATCCGCTTCGGACTCTCGCCTCGATCCACTGATCTATTTCTGATGACTTCCACGCGACTCGCTTGGCCGAGATCGAATAGCTCGTGGGGAACGTGCCTTCTTTTTGGCCTCTCCAAATCGAAGTCTTGCTCAGGCCCGTCCTGTTCATGACTTCGGAGAGGTTCAGAAACTTTTCACTCATGCGATTACCTCCCGTGGTTTTGCGTGGCACTTTTTATGTGCCCTCTATTTATTGATAACTCCGTTTATGGTGAATTCAGGCAGATTCCCGCAGGCTACAGGGAGATTCAGATACGGAGCGCGTATCTCTTTCTTTCACGGGTGCCTTGACGGGGCAGTAAGACGAGATTCAAAGGTGGGTGGGTATTTCGCCGAAGACAAAGGAGAGTGGAGCCGACTGAGAAGACGTGAAGGCGTCTACTTGTAGCGCGTTCGTCTTGACGAGAAGTCGCTACCACGACGAACGAAGTTCAAAACAATTTTCGCGTCGAGAAAGCTTAATAGGATTTCGGGGGGCGCGGCCAAGCCCCACGGAGGTATCGGGTCCTGCTGGCGCGTAGGCCCGACGAAGGAGGGGTACGAAACGGTGTGCCGGACTCCCTCCCAATCCCCCCCCATATCCTCCTTCCGAACTTTATTCGGCATAACCTGCACACTGAAATTCACCGGGCGTAGACGCTATGTTCTAGGAGGCGGTGGACCGCCTCGTCGGATTGTGGGCGGCATGGCTTTCTTCCGGCTACTTTTCGATAAAAAGATCCATACAGATGGAACCAACCTGAGCAAAGGCTATCCGTCTCAGAGCAAGCGGAACCTAGGCCTAAGCCTCTCCGGGTGCGGTGCAGGTGGTTCTAGTTTTCAGGTAAAAAGAGCTACCAACGTGTGTAGAAGCGGAATTTATCGTGTATATTTAATATAAGATGTGGATTCCTGCGAGAACTGTTTTGCAGGGATGCGGCGTAGAGGAAGTGAAATGGCGACTTATCGAAATAAGCACGGTCTGCAAGAAGAACGGATAGCAAGATCCCTGGATGATCTCGCTGAGTTCGACAGTCTGCGGGAGACACTCCTTCCGAAGCTCCGCCAAATGGTCCAGGAAGGCTGGCCCGCCGACAAGATCAGGCGGGAGGTCGGCCCCTATATCGCGGCCAGGATCGCCAGCATGGCGCTTCTCGGGAACATCAAGAGTGCGAGCACACTGAAAGCCGCGCAAGATACCCTCGATCGCCTGGAGGGGAAAGCGATTCAACGGGTCGAGCAAAAGACCATCTATGCCCAAATGTCTAAGAAAGAATTGGCGGCATTGGCTTGGCAAAAACTCCTCGATGCGGGAATCATTTCCGCAAATGGGCATGTGGTGACAGATATGCCGGTAGCCTTGCCTTCTTCCGATTCCGAGGATGAATAGCCAGCTCGAATCAAGGGGCAACAAGCTGTCTTGATCAAAGCAGTGCCGCTGTCATCAGAGCGCTCACCGTTCCAGCCATCAGAACCAGTACATGAAGGACGGGCCTAAGTGCGAGGCCTGAAATGCGTTTGAGCATCGCGATCCCGACCCCTGCGATCATGACTTTCACCTTCATGATCCAAAGGCCTATATATGCGACCAACGGGGGCTTCGGATGCGTTAACGTGCCGTCAGCGGCGACTTCCGGAGCATCGCTCCAGTAGAGAGCAATTGAGAACGCAGCGATCAAAATCACTGCAATCAACATTCGTTTCCTAAATCGGATATTTTCTTGTCGGAGCGCCAAGACAAGAAGTCCCATATTTACTACGGCTCCGAAAATAGGGATGAAGTTATTGATTGATGACCAGTTCATGCTTCACCCCCAGTATCTGGCGCGAGCTTAGTAATGGGATTGATTGCAGCCATGAGATCATTCAGCTTGGCCTTTTCGCCAGCGATCCAAAGCCCGTCGTTTTCTCGTAATTGAAGGTCGGAATCGGGGTTGATATTTCGTGACCCCTCTCGCTCAAGACCCACGACCATTGCGTGATACTGCTCCCGAATCCCTGATTGACGAATGGTCTTCCCAACAAATGGACAATTCGCCGATAATTTTGTTTGTCTCAATTCGTAATTTACAGTTCGTCCAGTATTCTCAGACGACTCAATAGGCGCATCCAGCTCCGCGCGGATCTTCTCAACCTGTTCGTCAGTTCCGAGAAGAATCAGTTGATCCCTTGGCAACAAAAATTCTTGAGGCATGGGCGTTACGATGGATTGTCTCCCGCGTTGAATAGCAACGATATTGACTCCGTAACGCCCCCGAAGGGCGGCATCTGAGATCCGCTTCATAATGAGGTTGGAATTAGGGTGAATTTCCATCGTAACGAGATGGGCGTCCCAAGGAACTAAATGACTGAACGGGGCTTGTGCACCCGCCTGTTCTGCTTCCTGTGATTCAAAAGTCGAAAGAAATCGCCTCTCAAACCAATGATAGGAAATCTCTAGGCGTCGGTAAAACAACGCGAAGGCGACCAAGAGGGCAGCAGTCGTGACAATAAGGATGTATTTACCTGGGAAAAATTCAGCGCTCAATGTTCCGATCCAAAGTAAACTTAGGAGCTTTGACAAAATGCGAAGAAATGGGAATCCGTTTGCCCTGGCGTCCTGTGGTTCTCGTTTTTCCAGCCGAAAAGCAGTCAACATGGCCCAAATAAAGGGCGAAGCCACAACGATAGCAATAAACCACCCAATCAAGGGCACTATCCGATCGTTGATTGCCGGTTTCCCGTGGAGTATTGGCAAGACCCACTCAGAACACAGTACGAAGATCACTGATGCCGTAATTCCATTGACCGACCAGCGAAGAAGCGGCCGAAGCATTGCTTTTCTATCCTTGGTCCCAGCTCTCCGGGCCTCGGCATGAGCGGCATACTGATTAAGGATGCTTCTGAGACGCAAGGGGAGCCATGCCTCAATGACTACGGCCGCACGGCCCGAGACTCGAATCAAATAGGGAGTCGTGAACGTCGTCACCAAGGAAACGGCGACCGCAATGGGGTAGACAAAGTCACTCGTTACCTTGAGAGTCATCCCGAGCTGCGCGATAATGAAACTGAACTCGCCGATTTGAGCGAGCCCGAACCCCACCTGAACAGAGTTGCGAATACTTTGCCCTGAACTGAGCGCTCCCAAACCCGTGCTCAAAATCTTCCCAATGATCGTCACGGCACAAATGATTACGACTGCGCCCATGTGATCCCACAGTACCCGTGGGTCAATCAGCATCCCAATGGAGACGAAGAAAATTGCTCCAAACAGGTCACGGAGGGATGCCATGTTTCTTTCGATTCGGGGAAGTACCGGACTCTCCGCGATGATCGAACCCATAATGAAGGCTCCAAGAGCCGTCGAATAATGAAAATGGTTGGCGAAGACGACAAGGGCGAGACAGAGGCCGAGCGACAAGATCGTGAGCATCTCGTCACTCCCGATTCTGCCGACATAACGCATGAAACGTGGAATCACCAAGTACCCAGCAATGAACCAGCCGCCAACGACCAAAATGAGTTTGAGCGCGGCTGTCAGCAGCGCGAACGCGGATACCGTCTTGCTAACTGCGATAGTTCCAAGAGCGACAAGCAGAAGAATTGCAAAAAGATCCTCAACGATGAGTACGGCGAAGATCAGCTCGGCAAAGCGATGCTTTTTAAGCTTCAGCTCGTCAAGTGCCTTGATGATGATGGTAGTCGATGAGATTGAGAGCATCGCGCCTAAGAACAAGCTATCCATCGACGACCAACCAAAGGCCTTTCCGACGATAAACCCGACCGGCAGAAAGAAAAGTACCTCGGCGGTGGCGGTGATCGTTGCCGATCCACCTACTCGGGCAAGTTTCCTGAAACTGAACTCTAATCCCAGTGTAAACATCAAGAAGATCACGCCAAGCTCGGCCCATGTTTGAATGCTGGGAAGATCCGTAATGAGTTGAAATGGCGGAGTATACGGTCCGATCACGATTCCTGCGATGATGTAGCCGAGGACTACTGGTTGACGTATCCGCTGAAAAAGGAGGTTGATCAGTCCAGCAACACCCAAGATGATTGCCAAGTCCCGAATCAATGGTGCTAAGTGCATAGACCCTCGATTGCAGAAAGACTTGGTAGGATTTGGAGTAGAGACGTTAACATGATTTGAACTACCTCACCCCCGCCACAGGGGCCTTGAGCTTCGCTAGTCGTCTCTTTTCCATGTAAAGAACCATCGGGTTAGCGACAAAGATCGTCGAGAACACGCTGATAGCCATGCCGATCAGAAGCGTGAGTCCAAAGTCGCTGAGGACCGGACCGCCGAGGAGCCAGATACTTACCACGACAAACAGCGTGCAAATGACCGTGAGGAAAGTTCTACCAAGGTTCTGATTGATCGAGCGATTGATGGCTTGTTCAATTGTCCAATCCGAGTGCGTCTTGGAGTAGTCGCGGATTCTGTCGTAGATGACGATGGTATCGTTGCACGAGTATCCAGCCAGAGTGAGAAGCCCTGCCAACACTGTGAGGTTGAACTCCTTTTGAAGCATGACCCAAATCCCAAGCGTGATAATGACATCGACGAGCAGCGCGCGAACAACCCCCGGCGCGTACTTGAAGTCGAAGCGTATCGCGATGTAAATAAGGATTCCGATGGCGGCATAAAAGATGGAAAGCACGGCGGAGGACCGAAGGTTTGCCCCCGCTTGGGGTCCAACTACGTCAACCCGGACGATCTCGAATGTTTTAGCCTCCGCGTTCTTCTTGAAAACGTCTTCTACTTCCGCTGAGACGAGACTCAGTTTTTCGGCGGGTCGTTGGAGTTTCAGTAAGAACTCGTGATCTTGGGGCTCTCCGATTTGAACTACAGAGGCCTCGCCAAGTCCGCCGGATTCAAGCACTGTTCTGATCTTCGAGGTATCCCAAGTCGCTGGAACCTTGACCTGCACTTCGGCTCCGCCCGTAAAGTCGATTCCGTAGTTCAAGCCCTTCGTGAAAAGTGCGACGATACTGAGAAGCGCGGCAATGGTCGAAGCGACGACGAAGGGTTTACTCTTTCCGAGGAAATCAATGTTGATGCTGGGTTTAATTAGGTGGATCATAGTTTTTCCCTGCCTCGCCTAAATGGAAAGGCGTTTAATCTGTTTTTTGCTTAATCCGAGATAGCCGTCGAAAACGAGCTTGCAAAAAGTCACGGCACAAAACAGCGTCGTGAAAATCCCAATCAAAAGGGTGACCGCAAAACCACGGATCGGCCCGGTTCCGAAGTTCAAAAGGATCGTGGCAACAATGCCATGAGTGATGTTTGCGTCGAAGATACAGCTAAAGGCTTTAGAGAAACCGTTTTCGACCGCCGCCATTACTGGTTTACCTTCGAGCAGCTCATCTCTGATGCGCTCAAAGATGATGACATTGCTATCGACAGCCATGCCGACTGTAAGGGCAATCCCGGCGATTCCGGGTAAGGTTAGCGTCGCATCAATGCCGATCAGGATGGCCAATATGAATAGCGCGTTGAGCATAAGGGAAGCAACCGCGACTACGCCGCTTGCGCGATAGTAAAAAATCATGAACGCGAAAATGAGAAAGCAACCTACGACTCCCGCTCGTGTGCCTTTTTCGATGGAGTCTTGACCCAAGGACGGTCCAATCACCCTCTGTTCCATGAACTCCAGTTGAGCTGGGAGTGCGCCAGCACGAAGTACTATGGCGAGGTCTTTGGCTTCCTTCATGAGTTCATCACCCATGCCTTGCCCAAGCGTGATCTGCCCATTTCCTCCGCCAATGCGACTTTGGATCACAGGAGCCGAGTGAACGATATTGTCCAGAACGATGGCGAGCCTCTCACCGATATGATTGCCGGTGAACTGGTCAAAAAGCTCCGCTCCTCTGGGGGTGAGCTTGAACGACACGTTCGGGCGCTGATTTTCGGGGTCAAACTGAATGTTCGCGTCTTGCAGGTCTTCGCCCGAAATTTCTGTCTTTGAATGAAGCAAATGAGGAATGCGTGAAGCATCGGCTGAACCCGCACCAGCCGACTTGATTCGCTCAAAAGCGATTTGAGTACCCTCGGGGATCTTACCTTTGGCAAGCTCATTGAGTCTCTGAACGTAATCAGAGAACTTCTCTCCTTCGTTGTATGTGAGCTTCTGGGAGCGCTCGATCTTCTCGACGATGGAGGCGACTTGCCCTTGCTCCATGAGTTTGTCGGCGACCAGCCGAAACTCTAGCTTTGCGGTTCGTCCGATCAGATTTTTCGCTCGCTCCACCTCGCGGATGCCAGGGAGTTCAACGACAACGCGATCATTTCCTTGGCTCGTGATCACGGGCTCGGATACGCCAAACTCGTCAATCCGATTGCGGATGACTTCAATACTTTGGGTGATGGTTCTTTCCTTCACCTCGGATCGATACTCGCGGGAAAGCCCGAACTCTAGCCGCCCGGCGTCTTGCTGAGTTAGCCTGAGATTCCAGAGGTCGCGCTTGATGATGCCCTGGAGTTCCTCCTGTTTGGAAGGTTCGAGTGTGACAACTATACGGGGGTCGTCAGGGGACGCCTCGGAAGAATCCAGTCGCTGAACCTGCGCCGAGATGTTCCTTACTTTAAGCGTATCTTTGAGGCTCGCTACTTGGCGTTCTAAGATTTCTTTGAAAACCTTATTGAAATCGACCCCGAGCACCATATAGAGGCCGCCTTGAAGGTCGAGTCCGAGATTCACCTTCTTCTTGAAGGGAAAGCCGGTCTTGTCGAGATCGAGGCGAGCCAACGTCGGATAGACGTAAACTCCCGCACCCACAACGAAGGTGACGAGTAATACAAGTTTGATCCACCATGCGCGGTTCATAGAGTTCATCCTTTCGAGCGCAGCATCTCAACGGCGATGATGAGGGCTAAGAGACCAAACATGATAATTGCGACCCACATGCCGCCCGAGCTTGAGGCCGGTCGCTCCTCTTGCCCGCTTATGGGTTTAGAAGGTTTTGAGGTTGGTTCGTTTTCTTTTTTACTCATTGGAATCTCCGAAATGGCATTGCGGACGTTGGGAATCGCCTGCGATGCCGAATGCAAGCAGTTCAGCCGCTCCAAAAAGGGAGCGGCAAATCAAATCAGACGGTTTTTGGGAAATTAGGCCGACGGGGGTTTTTGGAGATTGGAGAGGCGGGGTTCTCGGTAGTGGGAATCGGAATCAGGAATAAAACGCGAAATTGGCTGTTCCACGCTCAAAGACACGGGCATGGAGACTTGACCGGCATGAGAAGCGGCGGTGCCATATTTAAGTAGGTCGTCCGTACCACCATCATCGTAAGGGAATTCGCTACCAGAGGGGGCGTTCGGCGCATCGGGTAGCTGCGGGATAGATTGCTTCTTCTCAATCGGCGTTTTGATAATGACGAGTTTTCCAACCGCAGGCATAGGGTTGACACGGACGAAGGATGTGGATGTATCGAGCGTCACCTCGGTGAGCAACGCGATAAGACAGAATACTGCGGTAAGACAGTTGTTCCACATTTCTAAATAAAATTGCCATACTTGCACTTGATTTTCAATTTATATCGGCGCTCCATCAAAACGAGGGGCATGAGTGATTGAACATCGGCATAAGCTGTTTATGATCCGCTGTGATTTTGTGTGCAAGCCACTTCCAAAAAAGCGCCCGAGAACGGTGGCCCTAGAGTGGCCCTGAAGTGGCCCCACGCCAGTGATTTTTCGTGACGGGTAGTGATGCTCAAACGAACCGAGACTTGCTAAATGCGTGAATCCTTTTGTTAGTGATTCCAATAAAAAAGCCCCTGAACCTTTCGATCCAGGGGCGTAATTTGGGGTGACCAACGGGGATTGAACCCGCGACACCCGGAATCACAATCCGGTGCTCTACCAACTGAGCTATGGTCACCACATAACTTGATACGTATTATAATACGCTTCTGTATTTTTAAATACTTACTACGTGTGATTAGCTTTTGTGTCAATCCGAACTCTTTAAATAGCTATATGGCAGTTCATGTTAATGCCTTGTTTCTTGAAGGATTATGGGGGATATAGCTGCCATGTGGAGAATTCTACCCTTAACACAGGAAGATAGGGCACTTATCACCGAAGTGGCCAGAAAAATGGTAGGATCTGAAGATCGAGTTGCTGCTGCATGGGCGGAAAGTTACAAGACCCATCTGCAAAGACCTGAGGACAAAATCATTCCACAATCTGTTTTTACCGGCCAAGTGGAGCTGTTTCTTACTTCACTTTCAGGTGGCGATTTTGATTCTTATTTTAATCGTATCTCTGAAAAGGGTCTCGAATTAGCGCGCTCCAGGGCCCCTTATGAACACCTCAT
>ERZ1292640.4745-Hain-H43-02um-R1-4745-length-10255-cov-7_pt1 | contig 10255 bp, 11 predicted proteins | sample MGYA00564404_ERZ1292640 | MGnify/ENA primary metagenome ERZ1292640 (study PRJEB36523, sample SAMEA6512636) | groundwater metagenome | collected 2019-01-08 | study: AquaDiva: Metagenomics assemblies of 32 groundwater samples | reverse complement strand
TTTGCTTAACCTAACGGGAAACCCCACCCTTTAGGGTTTGGGGAGGAGGTCATTTTGGACAAATCCGCAATTTTGTAGGCATCTTAGGTTGTGCGATACCCTGCTTTGCTCGAAACCTGTCTTCTCACAGATTTCCGAAACGGTCAATGGCTTGCTTTTGAGCAAGTTAATTATGTCTAACCTTGTTTCATTGGAGAACGCCTTGAAAAAAAGCCTGTGAAGATTGGTTATATATGACAAAATTATCATATGTCCTATATAAAACTTTTGAATGCCCTTCCCGTCCCAAGCTTGAGTTGCAGCTACCTTTGCCTTAATCCTAGTTTGCCCCTAAATATATTTGACGTAAATCTTAAAGAATTTTTCATATGTTTTCTTGTATTTCTCAACCAAGAACCTGTGCAGCTTGTCTTCGTAGCCCTTGTCAAACGCCTCCAGACAGGCGAAATATGATATCCGCTGTGTTTTTCTTATTATAAGCGGAGGGTAATGGTTGTTAACGAGTATTATGTTTATAAGCAGCCTGCCAACTCTGCCATTTCCGTCATCAAAAGGGTGTATTTTCTCAAACCTTCCATGAAATATTGAGGCTCTTTGCAAAGGATGCGTATTTTCATTTTCATGATACCATTTGATTAAGCGCCTCATTTCCTTCCCAACACTCTCGGGCAATGCGGTTTTCAGATTTCTTCCCATTATAAAGTTTGGCAGGCTCTTGTATCCGTAAGCAACGCCGGTATTTTTGACAATAATCCTGTGCAGCTTAATTATATCTTTTTCATTTATTCTCAGCTTATTGTTAAAAACTAAATCCATAGCCTCTCTCGTGTTCAAAGTCTCATAAATCTCCCTGAGGTCCTTTGCTTCCGCGACCTTTTTTTCGTGCAGAATCAATGCAACATCTTTCAGCGTGAGGGAGCTGCCTTCAATTGCGTTTGATTCATATGTGAAATTTACCGTAAACCTGTCAATGATGTCCTGCAATTGCTTCTTGGTTATTTTTTTCAATATCCCCTTGTACCCCAATTTTATCTCTTCCAGCCTTTTTAGAAGTTCAGCGTTAAATAAAGCGGATTTCTTATAATGCGCAGGCGCAAATTCAACAAGCCCTTTATGAATTTTGGAGTTCAGTAGCATATTATAATTCTCCATGCCACTATAACCCCCATTGGGGCTGTAATCCTTTAAGTAGATTGAAAATTTCCTGATTTTGCCATTGGGAAGCCTTACGGATTTTTCCAAATAATACCTTGTTGTCCCTTTTATTTTCTTGGCGCTTACAAATACCATAACAGCTGGTAACCCTACATATATTTAAATATTTCTATTTTGTAGGGTTATAATGTAAAGAATTCAAAATTGTCACATCATCTTCAGCTTTCCAGTCACTCTGTCAATCTTATCTTCTTCATCCGGACCGATTCCCAAGCAAGTTATTGTCCCGGGCTCGACAACAGTATGCCCGGCATCCTGTATTAGGGCTGTTTTCAATCCAGAATCTTCTGCCATCTGCTTGTACTTGAAAAGCTCTTTCTCGTCATTAACTTTCAAAACAACTTTTTTTCCACCGCCTTTTTTCCACAGATCGACTGTTTTTTTGTCGGATTTTGAACTTGCATCCACAGCGGCATGGGCAACCTGCGCCGATAGTTTTCCTTTTGGCAGATTTAAGTCTTCTCTTACCAGTATTACCTGTTTGTAGGGCATTTTATGTGGATTTTATTTCAATCTCTTTTTAATCTTTTTGATTTAAATCATTGTCTTCCCAAGTTAATCAGTGTAATCACTCCTGCCTACTAAACAATCTTTTTATAGTTCGCATTCTTATCAGCCTCTATGGAAAAATTCAAGCCTTTGGAGAAAACAAAGGAAAAAGGAACTTATTTTGAGGGCTCGGACAAAAAATACCCCGAAGTTGATTTGCCGAACTGGATGACTGAAGAAAGAGAAGAATAGTTCTATATCTTTAAAAGTTCATCATCTAAATAGATTGTGGGATTCTTGAAGACCTGGTCAAGGTGTATAATTGCGTAAATGCTCCCTCCAAACCAGTAATTCGAGCCGATTCCGACGTGCGCTGTCCCAAGAGTTTTGTCATCGACAATCATTGCCCCGATTATAGAAGCTTTTGGGTTTAATCCGATTCCAAGCTCGCAAATTCTTCTCACGTTGCCGGGGTTTTTTGCGACTGATGCAGCCCATTTTAGAGTGTTCTCCAGCTGCTTTGCCTCTTCCCCGCCTTTGACTTCAACTATGTCTCCGTTTTCTATCTTTAACTCAATCGGTTTTTTAATTAATATTGTGTGGTCATGCGTTCTTGAGCTTCCGTCAACTACAACCTTTCCTTCGACTTTTTTTCCGTTTGGAGGGCAGTAAATCTCTCCAGCCGGAAGATTTCCCCCGGCTCCAGGCGTTGTGTAATTTCCGTCCGCTGCAATTGCCTTTATCCCGTCTTTGTTGTAATACAAGTCTGTTCCTGCCGGGGTCGTGATGTGGACTTCTTTTGCCTGCTCCAGCTTTTGCCTTAAAATTTCATGCTGCGCCTGGAGTGGCTTGTAATTTACATCTATTGCATTTAAAATTAAATCTGCGTTGGCTGTCGATAAATCTCCGAGGCTCATCGCAGACACGAACCTATGATTCTTTTTTGCAACCCATCTCCTGAAGCTTTTTCCGAGCTCCTGTATGTTTCCCAATTTGTCCGACAGGTTTAATATTATCACATTTCCTGATTTAAGCTCGGATAAATTCTGCACTACATCACTGTCAGAAATATCCCCTCTTGACTTCACGCCCTGGAGAATAAGCTTTGCATCAAGCTTGAACTGCTCAGCTGCAAGATAATACCCTCCTGAAAGAACTGCAGCAACATTCCTGTTCTCGTAGCCCATGTCTCCGACTATCAGTATCTTTTCATTTTTCACAGCCAGGCAAGGGGTAAACACTTTCTTGAGAGAAGATGCGGCTTTTGTTGCCAAATCATAAAGGTTATTTTCCCTGAGCCATTTAAGTGATTCAACTGTTTCCATTAGGTTTTTAGGTATGGAAATGGGCTTTTAAAGGTTTTGAATTAATAAAATATAAAATAAAAAGGTTTATATAAAAAATTTGTTTTCCACGAATTAAACTAGGGGGAGTAATATGACAAATAATGTGCACTTGGATAAGGAAGGATTATTAGCTCTTTTAGGAGAGGCAAGAGAATTGGTTGAATGTTATAAGGATGCAAACAGAAGAGACGGCAGGCACCCTTACGAATATGGAAATGCAGATAGAGTAGCGTTAAATATGCTGGAAAGAAGAAGCGGTGATGTAATAATTGGCGTCAGATTACACGGCGATGATGTTAAGGTGCATATGCGGGAAGGAGTTATAATGCCCGATGGAACTACTTTTTTAAATGGAGAAACACATGACTGCCTTCTTAGAGGATTTGAGGATAGCACAACTATAACAAGATTTGCCAGAGCTATTTGTGATGTTGTTGACGAAAGGGCAGATCATAGATTGCCCGATGTCAAGGCTGCTATGATGAATAATGCTAAAGCTTACTCCCAAAGAGTACGGCAAGAACTAGTTAGGTATAGTTCGTAATTAAATTTATATTTTCATTTTTCTTTCCTTTTTTACTCATTCACCATCAACAAATAACTTAAGTGCTACATACAAAAATCTATTGATTTTCTTCAAATATATTTAAATAAAGGGTTAATCCTCTAATTTATATGATTAAAGCAGTAATATTCGACCTGGATAACACGCTGATTGATTTCATGCGCATGAAGAAGCTTAGCTGCGATGCTGCAATTACAGCAATGATGGATGCAGGATTAGAGGTTGAGAAAGAAGAGGCAACTAAATCATTGTTTGAATTGTATGACCAGTATGGCCTTGAGGAAAAACAGATTTTCCAGCATTTCCTGAAAAAGCTGACCGGCGAGATTAATTATGAAGTGCTTGCCAGCGGAATAGTGGCTTACAGGCGTGTCAGGACCGGTTTTCTTGAGCCGTACCCTTACGTCGGAAAAGTCCTGTTTGAGCTGAAAAAAAGAGGAATAAAGCTTGCAATAGTTTCAGACGCTCCAAGGCTGAAAGCATGGATAAGGCTTGTATCAATGAAAATCAACCATCTTTTTGATATTGTAGTCACGTTTGAAGACACGAATGAGTTCAAGCCAAGCAACAAGCCGTTCATGATTGCTTTTGAAAAATTGAATTTACGGCCTGATGAGTGCCTGATGGTAGGCGACCGCCCTGAAAGAGACATTGAAGGCGCCAAGAAACTGGGAATGGTTACTTGCTTTGCCAAGTACGGCAATCCGAAGGCTGACGCTTCCGGCGCTGATTACGAAATAAATAATATTAAAGAATTGCTGGAAATTGTGGAATGAATACTCTAAAGTAGCAAAACACTCGTAATTATGAGTAAATAATCCAAACTTTTATATATTACTTCTTACACTAAATGCCAATAGGCTTAAAATCCTATAATAATATGACAATCTGCGAACGAAGTGAGCACTCGCAACCTTGTGTTGCGCAAGGCGTTAACTGACTTTGCGGTTAGAGGTGAACGTAATGGCAAGAGGAAGATGCATGAAGTGCAGGAAAGAAGTCGAAATTAAGGATGGTAAGGAAGTCACTATGAAGAATGGTATGAGTGCAATGAAAGGTGTCTGCGGAGCTTGCGGCACAAAAGTGTTTAGGATTCTAGGAAAGGCCAAATAAGGCCTTTTATTTTTTTGTTTTAAAATCATTTTTTCTTGACTTTTGGCAGGACTTTATACGCGAAAACAGCGGCGATTGTTATAATAATCCAGAAAAAGAATTCATTTATTATTCTTAATGCGAGAAACGCGATATTTAGAACCAAAAATATTATGATGACAACAACCAAGATTCTTAACAGTTTCTTATCTTTAATATCCATCTTTTGATTTCAGAATGCGCTTCTTCATCCGCATGAAAGTTATTCCGTTCCTTATCTCAATCTGCTTGTGAGTGTAAGCATGGCTATCGACCGTAATATAATCCGTCTTCTCACTATAATTAGAAGCACTCAATAAAATACACCCCCACGTAACGATTCCTCCAGTTAAGTCAGTATAAAAGCTTTTTGTTTTGTCGTGTAGGAATTAGTATACTGGTTTATTATTTTCATTATTAATTTTGATATTGTTTGATTCATTAGTGATTTTTCCCAATTTAAACAAATCTTAAATATAAGTTCAGCTAAACTTTTTATGAAATGCTGCTTGATTCATACCTCAATCTTATAAAAAAGAGTGTAGGACTGGACCCAACTAATAATTATGTCTATAATCCGTACTTTGATTCTTTTCTTATTTTAGTATTGTTTTTTGTATTGTCAAGATTATTTGTGCTTATAGCCGCTAAAATCATTCTGAAGCTTACAAAGAAAACAAAAACTAATGTTGATGATCTGATTGTGGTGAAAACCAGCAGGCCGATTTCTTTGATTTTGCTGACCGTTGGCTTGAGGCTTGCACTTCTCCCTCTTGGGGTAAGGCAGCCTATCCTTAGCATATCAGAAAATGTTCTTGGTTCGGTTATAGTCATCCTGATTACCTATATTGTTATAGTTGTGGTAGACATATTTGTAGACAATTGGGGCATGAAAGTTGCCACAAAAACAAAATCCGCTTTTGATGACGAGCTTGTGCCGGTATTCCACAGGTTTACCAGAATTTTTCTTTCAATTATAGGTTTGCTCTTTATTCTTACTGTCTGGGGGGTGGAGATAGGCCCGCTGCTTGCGAGCTTAGGGATTGCTGGAGTTGCAATTGCTTTTGCGCTGCAGAGCACTTTAGGAAACATTTTCGGCGGAGTTTCTTTGATTGCCGACAAAAGCATCAGGGTAGGAGATGTGATAAAAATTGACAGCGAAACAAGCGGGACTGTGGTTGATGTCGGGCTGAGAAGCACAAAAATAAGGACGGCAGACAATGAAATGGTCACAGTTCCAAACGGAAAGCTTGCAGATTCAAAAATACTAAATTATCTTCATCCTGACCCAAGCATAAGGATTACGGTGGATTTCGGAGTTGAATACGGCTCCAGCACGGATAAAGTAAGAAAAATTGTTTTGGAAGAGCTGAAAAAAATTTCGGGCATTGCAAAACAGCCGGAGCCAAGGGTTGTTATGGATGAAATGGGGGATTCTGCGCTTAAGTTCAAGGCGCTTTTTTGGGTTAAGAATTTTGACCAGAAATTTGATACAAGATTTCTTGTGACGGAAAAAATTTACAATGCGCTGGCAAAAAATAAGATTGGAATTCCTTTCCCGACAAGGACGGTTTATGTGAAGAAAGGGAAAATGTAGCCAATCATGGTTGTTAATTTAATGTGACTTACAAGCGTATTTTGCTAAAATTTTTAGGAATGTTTAAATAGATGCCATAAACAAGTAGCCTGCATTAGCTGAATATTTTAATTGGGGGTTGGTTAATATTTTGGTTGATGGTGCTGATGTTCTTGGTGCGTAAAGTTCTTCAACTAAAAAAATCTACAAGGCAAGGTTTCACTACAGCTCGTTAGACCACTATAATCTTAAACTAAAATTTTGATAAACAGATATTTATACAAGTTCTTATCAGCTTAAAGTATGTTTAGGGCATTTAGAGCGGGCTGGTACGAAAAGAAACTAAAAAAGTTAAGCGCCAAAGAGCAAAAGATAGTGGAAAAGTTTGAGCAAGACCTAAAGCAAAATCCGTATCAAGGAAGCCCGCTGGGTTATGGGTTTTTCAGGGAAAAGAGAATTAATGGAAAAAGAATGTATTATTTGATTTATGATTCGCACCAAGTTGTTTTTCTTATAACTATAAGCGATAAAAAAGCACAGCAAGATGTAATTGATGTTATAAAGGCAAATTTGGATGTCTACAAAGAACAAATCGAAAGGATATTGAAAAACATTTAGATTTCCTTTACTTGGCCATTTAGAATGTCTTTTATGCCCATGGCCAGGTCTTCAAGGAGTTCTGTATCTACTTTCTCCTTTTTCTTGAGCCTTTGATATTCTTTTTTAGAGATTATCACAGTTTCTTGCTTCATATGTAGCTAAGTAGTTACTTAGTTAATAAATTTTTTGGTTTTCAACGTGGCATCCAACAGAAGAAAGAGTTTTGGTTAAGGATGTTTTTAGCAACGGTGTTAAGAATTTATAATCTTCTTATCATTTAATCTAACTAGAATTTATAAGCTATTCATTTAATATCCCCTTAACAATCCTGTAAGTTTTCGGATATAACTCAATATTAAGAAGATCCGTGTGCAAAACTCCTCCAAATAATCCACCGCAGGTGCCGTTGATATAATCTATTCTTGCATTATCCAGTTTCGCATTTTCTGCTGTTACAATCCCGTCTCCATCAGCTGAGTCTGTGCTGCAGCCGGTTCCTATTATATCATACATCTTTACCCCGCCTGGCCGGTTTGAAGGGTCGTTTAGCTTGTTGATGAACAGGCTGTCCTGAAGCATGTCCTGGCACTCAATGTTTGCGCCTACATAACCGCAATAGCTTGCTGTTTTGCTGGAAACACCTCCATTGGGGGTGGCAATCATAATGAATTTGTTTACATCATCCGGGCCGAAAATCTGTATGTATCTTCTTGCAACCAGGCCGCCCATGGAGTGCGCTATGATGTTGACTTTCGGCTTTCCGGTCCTGTCCTTGACAATGTCAACCAGCTCTTTCAGCCTTAGCGCATAAGTGTCTATATTCTCGCTTTTTGTCGGCACGACAATGTACTTGTCATTTTTCCTGAAAGCATCATAGTAATAGCTTACCTTGACTGTTATCGGCTTGCCGCTTAGGCTCCATATTCCGCTCTGCAATGGCTCATTTTTGGAATACAAAGATACAATTCCTGCATTCAGGTAGCCGTCTTCCTCTAGCTTGGACTGCATTTTATTGAAAGCGTCCAAAGAATACTCGGGGGAATTATCTTTTGAAAATGAATGCCCATGGACGAATATCACTGGAAATGTTTTTGGATCATTTTTGCAGGAAACATCATTGCAGCATGGCTTGCAGTCATTGAACACGCAGCACACCGGCGGATTGTCAGACAAAGTTGTGTCAATATTCTGCACAATCTTATAGGTTATGTTCGTGCTTACCGGAGTGAAATCAAAGGACTGCGAGATTTGCCCGGCATTTTCAAATTTCGAGCATGTATTCAGGAAATTATTTGACTGTGAAGACAAGCTTATTTTTAACAGCAGGTACAATGAAATGTTTGCCGGCTGGCCGTAGTTTAATTCTGCAATGCTTACTTTATTTAATGGCAAGAATTCTTCGGCAGTCCTGATTATATCTGCGTTTGTTTTATTTTCATTCTTTAATTTCTGCAGCGAATCATAGTAGGAATTGTTGATTTTTGCTATATTATTGTTTCTGAAGCTCTCTGTTAAGTTGATGAATTTGTCGTCGCTGGTGAATGTAATATTTTTCTCCTGGATAATCTGCAGGGATTGGTTTTTAATATTGGCATAAGTTTGGCTTAACTCTTTAATTAGCATGCAATTGTTTCTTAAATACACACTTTTTGGGTAATCCTCCAGGAAAGATTGAGTTTTGCCGGCAAGTTTATCCAGGGAATTGTTTTCAGCGCAGGTTCCCTGCAATTCGCACAATAAATTGCTTTCAAAATCCAGCAGATACTCGGACTCGAAAAATAGCTTGGCCGAGCCGGCTTTTGTTTTTTCAATTATTAAATTTTGGCTGAATTTGATTTTATCCAGCTCTGAGGCAACTCTGTCATAATTGTCAAACGTGTTGTTTGTCACAGCGTCGGATAAATTATCAAAATTATTCAGATTTGAATTAAAATCAGAGGATAACGCGCTATTTGAAATTTCAATAAACTGGTTCAATTCATTGAACTTAAAGTATAGATTGTTTAACTGCAATAAAATTGAATTGTGAAGACCTGCAGTATTGTCTATCCTCCTACTGAAATTATCGATTCTACTTTTTATTTCGCTTAGTTTGCTAAAATAGCTTTCATTTAACGCCAGTTTCAACTGGGCGTAATTTTCAACCGACCATAAGCTTCTCAGGTTTTCTATCGAAACTCTTGTTTTGTCAAAGGAATCATCAATTTCTATTTTTTCTTTTGTCAGGTTGTTCAGGTTCAGCGCGTGCGCAAGCTCGAAATATTTTTGGCTTGCCTTTTGGTGCGCTACATCGACGTCCTGCAGTAGCTCCAAAAGCATTGTGAAATTTCCCTTCAGCTCTTTTTTCAGCTCTTTTTCTGTTTCAGTCAGGTCATAATTCACAAGAACTAATGATGACCTTGATTTTTCAGGGCTGTTTGTATGGCACAAAAATGACGGAATGCTGCTGCATTTAACCTCGAAATTGTAAATGTCCTGGCCACTGCCGAGCCTCTTGACGCTCAGGTTGTAGCTTCTGGCTGCATTTTGCCCGATGCCGATTTCAAAATTGTTTTTATCCAAAATTTCGTTTTTGCTTTTGTCTATAAATGAATAAGTGCAATAAGATTTGCAGTATGCCACATTTTCAGTTGAAATGCTGAAGCCAACAGTTTGTAAATCTCCATAATGAAGATTGAAAGATTGCTGTTCCGGGGTCAGATAAATAACTAATTCGTTTCCAAGAAAGAAATTCAGCTTCTGGTTGAAGAATATAATCGCATAGACAAGCAGAAGTGTGGCTGCAATTATAATCCACAGCTCATATTTTTTTAAAAATTGATTTATTCCTGCCACGCAGAATTAATTTTTTTGTAAGATTAAAAAGCTTTCGAGAAAGTTTGGCTTGTGTCTCTTTGAGCATACTTTTTTTCACTCATGCTTCTATTTTATTTTCGATATAGTAAATAATCTTAATTTTACTCATACTTACCTATAAGATACCGAAAGCTTTAAATATAAGTTCTTACATTTTTACAGAACTAATATACATTTTTGTATACCAATATACTTAAGGAAGTAAAAACGTTGGGTTAAACCGAGTTATCCAATATAAAATTTGAGTGTTAAAAAAATGGCAACCGAACTTGTCAGCTTAGGGATACTTTTCTTATGTGCTATAGTAGGCGGAATCATAGCTACCAGATTTAGACAGCCTGCTGTGTTTGGACTATTATTAGTCGGAGCAATAGTGGGCCCTCACTCTCTTAAGTTAGTTGAAAATGTGGACATGATTACTGCCATGGCAGAAATTGGGGCAATCCTGATGCTGTTCACCATAGGGATGGAATTTGA
>ERZ1292640.4744-Hain-H43-02um-R1-4744-length-10256-cov-9_pt1 | contig 10256 bp, 11 predicted proteins | sample MGYA00564404_ERZ1292640 | MGnify/ENA primary metagenome ERZ1292640 (study PRJEB36523, sample SAMEA6512636) | groundwater metagenome | collected 2019-01-08 | study: AquaDiva: Metagenomics assemblies of 32 groundwater samples | reverse complement strand
CCAGGACCTGGCGCGTGTCGGCCGGATTCGTGTCAGGGAAGGTGCGCGGCGACTCCCGGCGCTTGCCGCCGATCAAGAGCGGATGGACGCGGCCCAGCGCGCCGCGGACCAGTTCCAGCGCGCGCTCGTATCCCTGATGAACCTCCTCGCCGGGAGAGGCGAGCGACGCGTACGTGATCTTGACCGGTGCGCCCATGGGATTCTCCTCAGGAGCGGTAGGGCGAGGCCTGGTAGTGCTGGAGGGCTTCGGGCAGCCACTGCTCGATCTGCCGGATCCGGGTGACGTCCCCCGGATGGGTGGACAGGAACTCCGGCGGCCGCCCCCGGCCACGGGAGGCCTCGGCCATCCGGACCCAGAGGTCGCGCGCGGCGCGCGGGTCGTACCCGGCCTTCGCCATGTAGATCAGCCCCAGGTGGTCGGCCTCGGACTCCTGCTCCCGGCTCCACGGCAGGATGAGACCCACCGCCGCGCCGGCGCCCAGGAGGGAGCCAATCGAGCGCACGGTCTGGGGGTTTCCGCCCGAGAGGGCCGCCATCGTGAGGTCGAGCCCGCCCTGGATCGCGACCTGCTGGCTCAGCCGCTCGCCGCCGTGACGCGCAACGGCGTGGGCGATCTCGTGGCCGAGGACGGCCGCCAGCCCAGCGTCGTCTCGCGTGATCGGAAGGAGGCCGGTGTACACGGCCACCTTCCCGCCGGGCAGGGCGAAGGCGTTGATCTGGCGGTTGTCCTCGATGACGCGGAACTCCCACCGGAAGTCGGGCCGACCCGTCATCTCCGCGATCCGCCTGCCCACGCGCGTGACCTGCTCGTTGGCGACCCAGTCGCGCGAGATGCGGGACTTCGCGAGAATCTGCCGGTAGGCCTGGGCCCCCATCCGCTGTTCGTCGGACTCGGAAACGAGCATCAGCTGGGAGCGGCCGGTGTAGGGAACGGTCTGGCAGGCGACCAGGAGCTGGGACGCGAGGGTGGTGAGCCAGCCGAGGAAGGCGCGGCGCTTCATACACGGACCCTACCTGACCTCCTACGATAGCACCCCTCTTATAGCTCGCGCCAACTCGTGATGCGGTGGAGGCGCCCGCTCGACTGACTATCGCTCCTCACCACCACCTGGATCTGGCGGATGGCTCCGTTGACCCCGCCGGTGGCGGTGAGGAGGATGATCCCATTCGTATCGCTATTCGGGCCGCCCGGATCCGTTGCCAGCGTGTTGGTCGTGGGATTGACCCACCCGGTGATTTGTCCGTCATTCCCCTGGTAGTCGTTTCTGACGCTCACCGTGAACGTCCCCACGCTGGCGGGGAGTTCCGGGAGCGTCTGGCCTCCTGTCTGGGAAATCTCGACGCCTTGGCCTGTGTCCTTGGTCAGGATGTTGTCCCATCCGTTCGCTTGACCCGAGGCCACGATGAGCTGCTCGAAGGCCCATTCGATTCCTGCTTCGGCCAGATAGCGGGCCCGGGAGATATCGCTCAGATTGGCGGAAATGGTGCGCTCCATCCCGGCCATGGAGAGGAAAACCAGGAGAAACCCGGAGAGAATCACGAGAGCGAACAGCGCCAGGGGAAGAGCCACGCCACGCCGAGGGGAAGACACGACGCGACCGAGTTTGATCGGGCCCCGGATCGCTGTCAATGTCCAAGAACCGATACGCCGTTACTCCGCGCGCATGGTTTCGACCGTGATGCTTTGAGTCCCGACCGTCGCGCCCGATTGCCTCACGTTCACCGTCACGGTGATTCGCCAGAGGCGGTTCGGGGAGACGGTCGCCCCAACCGCGGCGACCGTCCACGTCCTGGTGATTCCCACCTCCGGGATGTCGGTGCCGTTGGTGGGCCCAAAGCATCCGGCGAGAGGCGCCGGAGGATTGCACGGAGGATTGATGGGCTGGTTTCTCAGTTGCTCCGCCATCTGCCTCGCGTACGACGTCGCCTTCGATTGGCCACCGCCGAGGTACACATTCAAGGAGCCCTGGGAGAGCAGGCCCAGGAAGGCCAGCAGGGCGACCACGAGAATCGCGACGGCGATCAGTACCTCGATGAGGGTGAAGCCCCGGGCATCCCGCGTTCCCATCATCGTCTCCTTACTGCTGGGTCCACTGGCCTTTCATCATGATCACCCCTGACGGCGTTCCGGGAGGGGGGTTCGTGTTGAACATCGTATCGTAGCTCCACTTCCGTGTGGGCGCCTTGTAGTAGTAGTTAAAACCTCCAGTAGGGTACGCGCAGCAAAATGGGGCCGTGGCCTCCCGGCTGTGCCAGAGGGCGACGATGGACCCTTTGTATTCAAACGTTTTGCCCTTCCAGTCCTCGAGGAACCGCATGATGTTTACCAAGTTGCCGTTCTCCAAGTCCAGCACCGACTCGGCGCTGGGCCCCAGGGCAAAGGCGGCATTGACGGTGGTGTCAGAGGCGGGCCGGTTGCTGGTCACCTGATTTCCCTTGCTGTCGGAGCTATTCGGTCCCCAGTTGTTGGACAGGACGGTGATGGCATCGCCCAGGATGGCGGCCGGAACCTTGTTCACCGTGTTGTAATCCCCCTGGACGTAGACCGGGTTCTGGGACACGACGGTCAACCCCTGAGACGGAAGCTTCTCGCCGTTCACCAGGCGAACCGCGTTCCCCGGGCCCCCCGTGGAGGCCACGTACAGGATGCCGTTGGCCGGCGCGGCCGAGCCCAGGGTGGCGATCTTCACGTTGACGACGGTCATATCCCGTTGCTCCCGCTTGTCCCAGAAGGTCGTGGTGCTGATCGCGCCGGCAGGGAGGCTGACGGGGTTTCCGTTCCGATCAGTGGCGACGCCGTCGATGATCCGGAGGTCCGCCCGGGAGTAAAGCTTCGCCGCTTTGAGCTCGGCAGAATCCCCCGGCTGGGCCATTTCGATCATCTGATGGGCCACGACGTCCGGATTGGAAGGGTTATAGAACAGCCCGGGAATCGGGGGGATGATCTCGCCGACCCCCATGGCCTTGTCCTTGACGGTGCTCTCCTTGCCCCCGGGGCCGAAGACGCTCTGGGCGTAGTCCTTCCATTCTTGGGGCGACGCCCACTTGCTCATGAACCCCGGTTTGTAGTCGCTGTCGAAGTTCAGTTCTCGGTAGATGCCATTGGCGTCCTTGATCTGGGGATTACCCCCCAAGGGATGCGCTGATTCTGCCTTGACGCGACGGTAGATGCCGCCCGTCGTTGTGATGTAGGAATCGAATTGCAACGTGGTGTTGGCGAGCGCGTAGATGTTGCTGTTAGCGTGGACTCGCCCATTGAAGGTCATGGGCGGGCCGGGCGAGACCTCCAGGTCCACTCCCTTGCCGTAGAAGACTCCGAACTGGAAGAGCGGCACCTGCACGTACCGCACGATCTGGGTGAGGTTGGCTTTGGTCCCTCCCTCCCCCGTCACCTGCGCCGTGACCTGATAGTCGGTCACAAAACCGGAAAGGCCCGTGTACGGGCCGGTCGTGAACGTCGTCGCATACGAATAGGGTGAGGCTGGCAGGGCCGTGGTGATCGAGAAGTTCGTGAACGTGATATTTTTCGCCGTCAAAAAGGCCGGGGGCGTGCTGATATTCTTGAGGTCGGCAGGCGCGGGGTTGGGGGTCTTCGACAACAGGTCCCGGAGCGCGACCACGCCCGACTCCACGCCGGCGTCGGCCGCGTAGAACGCTGAGCTATACGCCCTCCAGTTGGTCCCGATGGCGACCTCCGTCATGCCCAGGCTGAAGAGCGTGACGCCCAACACCGACACGAGCAGCAGGACCAGGAGGGCCAGGGGCAGGGCCGACCCGTTCTCAGAGCGCTTCATCGTTTTCCTCCTCGATCTCCCTTAAAGATTCCTCGGGCGGACACTCGAAGTCATCGTGAAGGTTCCACGATGCTCGGCCGCCGCGGATTGAGCGGTCACTTGGATCTGAATACGCCGGATGTTCCCAAGGTTTGCGGCCAGGTTCACCGGCTGGATCTCCACATCACCGGTATCGAAATAGCGAAATTGAAGGTTCTGAACCCCCGTGGCCAGGGGCTGGAGGCCGGTCCCGTCGCCGGCATCCTTGGACAGCGTCTGCGTCGCCGCGTTCCAGGAATATCTGATGGCCCTCGGCCGACCGACCAGCGCCCCTCGCGGATAGGCGACAGGGGGACCGGTCAGGACCTGGATCGTCTTGGCCGCGACGTTGACCGACGTGACGGTGGAGGTCCACGATTGGTCCCCGTTGATGAGGTAGATGGCATTGCCGGCCGCGATGCCCGTGGCGCTTTGAACGTTGAGAGTTGTATTCCCTGACGCCACATCGCCGGAGAGGGTGGTAGACGCGTTCAGGAGGTCCGCCCAGAACGTCATGTCGGTGGCGCTCGCCGCGGTGAACCTGGCCTGCGAGGGAGGAAAGCCGTACCCGGCGAGCCGCAGCTCCTCCTCGATCAGCACGGCCGCCCGTGCGGCCTGCTGGGCCTCGGCCTTGTTTTGTCCCGTGCTACCGATCGTGTTCCCGGTCATGTACACCGTGAGAACCGACGCCATGACCACTCCCAGGATGGCGAGCGTCACCAGGAGCTCGACGAGCGTGAACCCTTGCTGATCGCGACGACCGGCGCGAAACGTTTTCATGGAATCGTCACCGACCCCGAGGGCAAAATGGTCACCGTGAGCGTACGGTTGCTTGGCCCGGTCACGGTCAGGGTGGCCGTCTGGCTCGCGGTCCCGAACTGAGTAAAGATGGGGCTGGCTGGACTCGTGAACGTGACGTTCTCCGGAGACCTGAACAACCCCGTCCCGTCGGTTCCGGCGCCGAACCAGGCCGCACCGCCACATCCACCCTGCTGGAACCGATATCCGCCGGCGAGGACCTGCACGCAGATATTCTGCCGGGTGGTTATCGCAAGGATCTTGGCCTGGTTCAAGCCGCCCTGAAGATCCCGCGCTGCCCCCCGGACCGTGGCCGCCGGCCAATACGTCAGCCACCAGGGGATCGCAATTGCCGCCATGATCCCGATAATGGCGATCACGACAAGCAGTTCGATGGCAGAGAAACCCTTCCGGGATCGGACGTGCATGGGCGTCTTCATTCTCAGCCTGAAACAAGCAATTTCACTGCCACCGGCTGCCACGTCTCAAGGGACAGCTGTAATCTCCTAAAAAATAAGACTTTAAAAAGACTCCTTGACTCCGTGGACCCTCAACTCGTGGCAGGAAGTGCGAAAGAATGGCAAGACTAGAGACAAACTGGCAAAGCAGCCACAGGGGCGGAGAGGGGCGCTTGCTATTTCCGGTTGGCGCTGGTGAGGTCCACGATCGTTTCCTTCCCGGCCGTCACGGTCACCGGCACGTCCCTGGGCTCGGCGCCTGATTCGGGGTCCTCGACCGTCAGCCGGTAGTTGCCGGGAGGGACCTTGTTGAACTCGTAGCCCTCCCCCGGCTTCACGCGACTCGTGAACGCAAGGTCATAGTTCGAGTCATCGGTTCCGATAAGGACCAGGTTGACCTCTCGGCCCCCCGGCCCCTCCGCCTTCCCCTTCAGCGTGCCGCCGGCCGCCGCAGGCGGCGGGGCCGGCGCGCTCGGTCGAGGCGCCGGAGTGGCCGCCGGCTCAGGGCTCCCGGAGGGGGCGAAGGTGACCGCCTCCGCCGCCTCGCCCGCAGCAACGAGCCAGCGGCGGGCCGCCTGGACCTCGGCGGAGTCCGGCTTGCCCCGGAGGACGACGAACTTGAACTGCTGGACGGTCTCCTCGCGCCGGTTCAGGTGGGAGAGGGCCGACCCCAGGGCGAAGCGGATGGCCACGTCCTCGGGCTCCTGGTTGGCCGCCGCCTGGTACTTGACGGCCGCGGCCTCGTACTCCCCCCGGGCCGCCAGCGCGTCGCCCTCCGCCTTGAGCCGGACGGTCAGCGGCCCCACGGGCGCGGGCCCGGGGGCCGGTGACTGCTGGCAGCCGACCAGGAGAGCGAGGAGGACAGCGACCGCTAAGCTAGAGCTCGCGCCAGCTAGACACCCTAAAGAGGAGCGCGCGCTGAACCAGGTCGAGCGCCTGCTGGCTGTGGCGGAGCCTCGTTGTGTTGTTCGACTGGAAGACGGCATCCGATCTGCTCGAGTTGCTCATGGGGAGGATTGTGCCGGCCTCGTCCCAGATCGTCTCATTCATGACGGTGGCCCCGTAAACCGTCGGGCTGCCCCCGGCTTGGAAGCCCACCGAGGCGTACCTGCCGGTGACGATGACGACCCCGTCCCAGTCGAGCTGGTTCTCGATGAGGAGGTCACTGTCCTCGACGACGAGGATCCCGACCCCTTTGATCGGCTGCCCCTGAGTCCTGAGACCCACGAACGCCGAGGTGGTGTCCAGCTCCCCCCTAAAATAGACCAGCCGGGGCTTGTCCTTGCTCCCGAGGTCCAGCGTCTGGTTCATGCCGCAGCCGTTGGTGAGCTGGGGCTTGCTGGGGTCGCTGGCATTGCCGGCCACGATCATGGGGCACGCCATCGTGCTCTGAAGGACCGTGGTGCCCGAGAACTGGGCCAGCTGGGTCAGGAAGGTCTGCATGACCGCCGGGTTCAGCGATCCGTCGGGGGCGACGGTTTTCAGCCCCGTCGTGGATGCGCCGGGATTAGTCTGATCCTTGCCATGGACATTGGCCAGCTTGGGGGGGGTGTCCAGCCTGTACTCGGCCCGCTGCTCGTAGGTGTAGGTCGTGCCGCTCCCCAGGTTCGCCTGGTACCCCGGCTGGACGGCGATGCCGTACTTCCTCTTCGACTGGTCGCTGTTGAGGCTGTAGCTGTAGGTGCGGTTGTTTGGGTTGGGATCGCCGCAGTTGGCCGTGCACGTGTAGACGTAGTCGCGCCCGTCGATGTCGAAGTTGGAGTTCACGGGCAGGAGGTCGGCCTGGACCCCGGGCATATTGAACGCCCCGGGGAAGGGCGGGAGCGGCACGCGCCGCAGCACGACCTGGATCGTCCGGGTCATTCCGTTGTAGGTCCCCGACGCCGTGACGATGACGGCCCCGTTGGTGTCGTTGGTCGCCGAGTTGGACCCGTCGAGGCTGGGAAGCCCCGTCAGTGCGGTGTCACCGGCCGCGATGTCGTTCCGGATGGTGGCCGTGAAGGTGCCGAAGGCCGCCGTGAGGCCGGGGAGCGTGATGCCCGTATTCGCCGGAGTCGTGAGCCAGATCTGCGGGGGATTGGTGCCCGTCACAGGGGTCCCGCCCAGGCCGGTCGAGCTGTTCCAGACGGTGGTCGCCAGCCGGTCGAAGGCCCACTCGATCCCGGCGTCCGCGATGTAGCGCGCCCGGGTCACGTCGCTCAGGTTGGCGGAGATCGTCGACTCCATGCCCGCCATGGAGAGAAAGGCCAGGAGGAGCCCGGAGAGCATCACGAGGGCGAAGAGTGCCAGCGGGAGGGCCACTCCCTTCCGATTCCGCACGCTGTTGACCCACCGGTCCATGCACGATCTCCTTGCTAGATTCGGTTCCTCGGGCGGACCCGGTCACCCGCCGTGACCGCCGCTCCGGGCACTGTCGACCGGAATAGGTCGATCTACCCAGCTCGCAACCTCTCTGCCAGGAACATCCTGGGGGGAATCTAGGCGTAACATTCTGAAAAGTCTGGTGAAAACTAATCGCCTCGACCAGGACAGTGTGAACGGATGGCACGGCAACTCGGAAAGTTTGTCAAAGTGGGTAGCAGGGAAGGGGCGGAGGCGGGGCTACTTCAGATCGACCACGCAGGGAGAGGTTTGTGCCGGACTCGTTCCAGACCGTCTCATTGACAACGGTGACCCCGTAAATCGTCGACCGGGACCCGGATTGGAAGGCCACCGAGACGTACCTGGCGGTGACGATGATGACCCCGTCCCAGTCGAGCTGGTTCTCGATGAGGAAGTCACCGTCCTCGACGACGAGGATCCCGGCCCCTTTCATCGGCTGCCCCTGAGCCCGGAGGGCCGACCCCAGGGCGAAGCGAATGGAGACGTCCTCGGGCTCCTGGTTGGCCGCCGCCTGGTACTTGACGGCCGCGGCCTCGTACTCCCCCCGGGCCGCCAGCGCGTCGCCCTCCGCCTTGAGCCGGACGGTCAGCGGCCCCACGGGCGCGGGCCCGGGGGCCGGTGACTGCTGGCAGCCCACCAGGAGCGGGAGCAGGAGAACGACGACCGCGAGGCGCCGGACCCCCCTATGATATCTCCCGCCCTAGCTAGAGCTCCCGCCACGTGGACATCTTGAAGAGGAGCCTGCGCTGTGTAATAGTTCCGGTCGTTCAAAGGCGCTGCCAGTATGCCGTAGCAAAGGCCGGAGCCGGGGAGGAGCGGCATGAAGGTTTTTCGCGCGTTGCTGCTGTTGGTTCTGCTGTCTCCATCGATGAGCGCAGCTCAGGCCGTCTATAAATGGAAAGATGAACAAGGCAACTGGCACTATTCTCAAACGCCGCCACCTGGGGTAAACCCCCAACTCATGGAAACATGGCCACAGAGAGAGCCGGGGGAGCGGAAGCCCGAGGGGGGCAACCGGGCGAAGCTAGGCCGATCCTATGCGGGACTCTCGCTGGGAGAGAGGCTCGGCTCCTTCGTGAGCGCCAGGCGGGTCATGGAACGCGGGACAGACGCTTCGGGGGTACGGGTCTTTGCGGTGGTGGAAGAGTTGCTGCCCGCGGGGACGGTAGACTTGGCGGCCGGGTTTTCGCACGGGCTGCTGGTCTCCATCACCGTCAAGTTTTCCGGGCAGCACGTCAGCAGCCTCGGCGGGTGGGAAGGACTTGTTCAAGAGACAACCGGGAAGTACGGACCTCCCGCCAAGGTCGAATCCGGGTGGGCCCTCTGGAGGGATGACGAGACGGGTCTGGTGCTCGCGCGTGGGGGGGACGGCACGGTCAGCGCAACGTTTGGCAGTCTCCCGTTCGTGGTCCCGTCTTCAGATCTCGAGAAAGCTCCGGCCAACCCAGGCTCTGAGCGCTAGGGACCAGCCGGGCTACAACTCCCGCCAGCTCCGGAGCGTGGCCCTCGCGTTGCCGCCGGGGAGGAACCCCCGAGCGTACGCGAGTCCCTGGCAGCTTCGGAGCAGCTGGCCGTTGGCGGAAGCGTGGAAGTCACTTCCCTTCGACACGTCGTCGTTAAACATGACCATTCCGCCCAGAACCTTCGCATTTCCCTTTATCGTCACTTCGGGCTCCTCGCCATTGCCCCAGGAGAGGATCAGGCCCTCGAACCGAAAACTCCCGTCCAGGACCAGTTTCCCCCTGACGACGAGAATCCCTCGGCCCACCCCGCTCCCGGCTAGGGTGAGGCGCCCGCCGGAGGCGACGTGGATTACCGTGATCTGGGGAGGCCCGGTAGGGGTGCCGTCCTTCGTGAGATTCCCCGTGTAGGTGCCGCTCGTGAGCGTCTGGTCGGCTCTGGAGAACAGGTTGGCTCCAAGGGCCTGCAGCGACTCCCGGGTGAGGTCGGGCGGGATCGGATTGATCTGGCTTACGCTTGCCACTGGCGGAGAGGCGCTGGGATTTCCCCCGAGCCCCTGAACCCGACCCCGACGCTCGGGCGACGGCCTTAGCCCATCGATCACCTCCTCCACCTCGCTCGCGTGGCTCAGGCCGATCCCGTATTTAGGCCCGCAACTCCCCGCTGTCCCATTCAGGTTGGTGTCGTTCCCACTCACCAAGAAGGTAGTGCCGCTAAAGTCGGGCTCGTCGACCCTCGGGTTGTTCACGAAGAGCCCGCTGGGCAGATCCCAGCCGGGCCGTATGACCGCCTGGATCGTGCGGCTCACCCCCCTGACCGTGCCGGTGGACGTGACGATGACCACCTGGTTGTTGTCGGTGACGTTGTTGCCCGTCTCCGCTGGACACGAGCCCGAAGGGCCACACCCGGTCAGCGCGGTGTCACCCGCTTGGTTGTCGTTCCGCACCGTCACGCTGTACGTACCGAACGCGGCCGTAAGGCCCGGCAACGTCGCGCCGCTGGCGAGCCGCCCGTCGTCCGCCGTGCCGGCCGTGTTGTCGGGCCCGCGCAGGGTCTGGTTCCAGTTCGTGTTGGTCGCCAACTGGTCGAAGGCCCACTCGAGGCCGGCATCCGCCGCGTAGCGGGCCCGGGTCACATCGGTCAGGTTGGCGGCGATCGTCGGTTCCATGCCCGCCATGGAGAGAAAGGCCAGGAGGAGCCCCGAGAGCATCACGAGCGCAAAGAGCGCGAGCGGGAGCGCCACTCCCTTCCGATTCCGCACGCTGTTGACCCACCGGTCCATGCGCGATCTCCTTACTAGATTCGGTTCCTCAGGCGGATCCGGTCACTCATCGTGACCTGGACC
>ERZ1292640.4742-Hain-H43-02um-R1-4742-length-10257-cov-6_pt1 | contig 10257 bp, 14 predicted proteins | sample MGYA00564404_ERZ1292640 | MGnify/ENA primary metagenome ERZ1292640 (study PRJEB36523, sample SAMEA6512636) | groundwater metagenome | collected 2019-01-08 | study: AquaDiva: Metagenomics assemblies of 32 groundwater samples | reverse complement strand
GCGACGAAGCAATCTCGCTTTTAAGTACGAGATTGCTTCGTCACTGATATGCCAAGTAAGGGTTCCTCGCAATGACAAGTACTACTTATACGCATGAAATCCCGGCAGCCTCTCGATTTTGACTTTATGAAACCGGTCATCTTCAACGCTCATCAGTATTTTGATATAACGCCAGGAGATAAGTATGTTAGCCTTGACTTTTTCTTTTACCTGTTTATTGTGCGGGATAAGTTCGCCCTTTTCATCCCACCATACACCCAATTCATAAGCAGGATTTTCTATCCAGATCCCTTCGGTGTCTATCCCGGTTACCAAAGCCCAGAGCTCGTCTTTATAAATCTGAAACAGCGAAAGGTCCTGCCTTATGTCTTCTGACAATTTAAAAAGAACTAACTTCCCTTTTAAATTCTCTACCTGCATATTATCCTCCCTTCTGCTACGCCATTCAACCTGCAAACAACGGTATGGCTTCGCAGCAATAAATTCTGCTACGAGATTCTAGATAAGATTGCTTCGTAGCTCTACCATAGTCAGCTTATCGATGAGCGAAAAAGAATGGCTTCGCAGAAACATATTCTACATAAAGGCTCTGCGAAGCTTTGCCAGTGCCTAACTATGATAAAAGCGTAGCAGGCCTTAGCCGCGCGGATTGCTTATCCTAGCCGCCTTTGCGTTCCCTTACAAAAAGCGGCAAAGAACCTTCGATTTTGCCGTCAATGATCAAGTCTATTGAGTATTCGCCGAATTTTTCCAGCTTTAATCCTTGAATATTTAAAATCAGATTAGCCGCGCCGGACATCTGCTCGCCGGAAAAATCTATCCGGATAGACCCGCTTGCCGGGGGAATTATATGCCTGCCGTCGGCGTCAACAAAATTCACCACTACTTTATGCTCTCCCCGCTCATGGCTAGAGAACCTAATCCTAAGGGCTACAGCGCACTGCGGATGCACAGCCGGAGCTTGGGCAGCGCCAATCATATCAAACGCCCCCAGAATATTAAATTTCCCGCCGTCAGTAGTCGCCGCATCACACAAAGAAAATATCTCTACGCGCATTTCATGTTAGCCGCTACTGACCCCTGGGGTCCGCAATCTTGCGGACCCCAGGGGTCAGTTTACGGTTTAACGAATAACTATGGTTATATCCTTGCTTTCGGCTGGGGGAGTGTTTTTTTCCCATGGCCGAACATACTCAAAATGAATAACGCAGCTTCCCGGGCGCAGAGCCTTAAAAGTCCAAACCTCATTGCCGTCGGCGCCGGCAAGATTAGCGCGGCTAGGAATATAAGCCGAGGTTTTTAATTCCAACACGTTTCTATCAAACGGCCCGGCGACCTGCCAGCCATAACCAGTTGTCTTGTTAGACACGAAGGTAACCGAAAATTTCCTTCCGGAAGCTATGCTGATTTTATTTACAGAGCTTTTGAATTTCTCCACCGCGTTAAAATGCAAAAAATAAAAAATAGCCAGCGCGGCGGCAAAAATTCCCACCGCCCAATAAACCTCTTCGTATTTCTTGCCGCGTAAAATATCTGTTTTTACCATTTTCCTTAAACAAAAAGGCAGCCTTCTTTATGTCAAAAGAAAACTGCCCTTAGATTTCCTGCGGATTAAACAGCATTATCGCTCCTTTTTTACTTACGCTATTTTACTGCCATAGGAGCGATTTTGCAATGAAGAAGTTATTTCTCTCCCTTGAAGTGATTTCTCATGCGGCCTCTTTGGCCTTCGGTTTTTTCCATAAACTTCTTAAACTGTTCCGGCGTCAATATTTTTCTCACTTCCAATATCCCTTCAAGCCTGTCATCGGCCATTTGCGCCTGAAGCTTCTTCACTTCATCATTGGCCTGATGGATCTTATCCATATCCAGGTTATCCTTCTGAAGCTCTTCGCGGACCAACATCATCTTCTCGTGCATCTGCTTAAACAAACCCTTTGTCTGTTCCGCGCGCTTGCTTTTATTTTCCTCTAACTGTTTTTTCTGCGCGTCAGTCAATTTAAGTTCATCGTAAAGCTTCTGCATCCTGGCATCGGATTTCGCCATAAATTGTTTTCCCTGTTTAGGGCAAGTCTCGGCGCCTTGCGCGTAAACAGCCGGCACAGTTAAACCCAGCATAACAACAATTACCGCCATTAATGTATTCGCCTTTTTCATAACTCCTCCTTTTTTTACAGAAAATATTGTTCGATTGACGTTCCAAAGCCTATTCCATTATTCGTAAAAACCTCCGCGGGGTTTTCCGTGGAATAAGCAAAATACTCAATTTTTCCCTGCGGCTTAAAACTAAAGGTTATCGCAAACAAAAGAATCATAGTTACAACCGTCGCGATAACAAAAGCCGGCCTGGGGATATAAACAGCTGACTTGACTTTCTCCCATAAAACAGCGAACACGCTCACCCTTTCTTCTTGTTCGGCTTGAATAGTTTCCTTAACTTTCTGCCAGATAAATTCCGGAGGCTGGGGTTTATCTAGGCCAATGAACGGCTCCATCGCAGTTTTCTTCAAACCCGCAAACAGCTCATTACACTGGCCACAATGCGCCAAATGCAGGTCAACCCGCAGCTTCCGGCCGGCGTCCAGCTGGCCATCGAGATAATCAGTGAAAATAAGTTCCCGGGCTTCTTTACAGTTCATTTTTTGCCACCTCTTTTTTCAAGGCTAATAATTTTTCTCTCGCCCTTTTAAGCCTTGAGCGGACGGTATTGATATTGATTTTTAAAGACTCCGCGATATCCTGATAACTTAATCCTTCGATGCTTCTTAAAACAACACATGACTTTTGATCAGGATTAAGGGCATCCAGAAAATAGTTAACGATTTCCTCGTCGTATTCAGCTCCGCTTTCCCCTCGTGGGGAGGTGAAAGTTTCTCCGCTGCGGTTTAAATCATCGCCGTATTCCTGCCTTTTATTTCTTTCTCTGGACATTTTCTTATAATGGTTGATCGCGCAGTTTACCGTAATCCTGTAAATCCAGGTTTTAAGAGCCGACTGAAAACGGAAATCTTTTAATTTGTGGTAAATATTCAGGAAAACTTCCTGCGTAACCTCTTCGGCCTCCTGCCGGTTGTTAACGATCCGAAACGCCACGTTGTAAACAAACCCCGAGGTTTCCCGATAAACGATTTCAAAAGACTTGATGTCACCTTCCTGAGCCTTAAGCAATATTTCTTTAGATATATCTCGCATAACCGCTTTCCACTTTATTAGACAAACCCGATAGGCAAAAAGTTCCCTCGGCGTTAATATTATTTTCCGTAGAGCGCTTTTAACTGTTCGATCGTGGGATTGCCCGGATAAAACTCTCCCTGCGGGCCGACGTAGCCGCCGTCGCGTTTGGCCAACCTTACAGCAGTATAGCTGCCGTTTGAATTAGGAACGTTTATTATTGTTTCCGCCGGCATTACTTGTGTGTTAGAAGGAACAACCACTGTATTAGCATTAATCACCGGTTCAGGAACAATCACATAACCGTTAGGGCAATTTGCGTAATAAACATTATTGTAATAATAATATGGAGTGCCTGCGGCTATAATAGTTCTATGCCCGGAAGGAAGAGTCCTGACAACCGCTCCTATATGAGGAGAGACAAAAAAGAACCTTAATCCGAAGAATAAACCACGATTATAGAATCTATCTTTCGAATAATCTTGCCTATGGCCCGGCCCGGCAACTTCGTGCCTACGCGGAAGCTCCCTCTGCCACTCTTGGGCAAAAGCGTTTGTAGAAGACAAAACGAGAATTAAACTAATGCCTGATACAATAAAAAAGTTATCTCCGAGATTCTTTCTCTCCATTTTCTCACCCTCTCCTTTCTCTCTTTTCATAACTTAGACAAGGAAAGGCGGAAAAAAGTTCCCTGCAAATACGCAATTAGCCAAACAAATCGTCATTGGTTATTTTAATTGCTCCTCAATCTGATAAAGTATGCCGCCGGCTATTTCCGGTTTGGGCAGAAGGTATTTTCTCGCGGAAACAGTAGCTTTCGTTTTTCCGCCAGAAAGCTTATTCAACCTAACCTCTATATCCGCTCCATCCACGGATCCCGATATCGATAAGCCTGCTTGGTTTTCATTCCCCACACTTCCACTACGCTTTAACACCGCCAAAGCAGTTTTGTATACCTTATCACTTGGCACATTAAAATCACAAACAGCGCTATCCCTTCCTAAAAATGTCGCCGCTATCGCCACCGGCAATATCGCCGCGCCAGCCAAAGCCGAAACCGCGTAAATTTGCGCGCCTCTAATTCCGGCGGCCTTCATTGGTTCAGAGATAACCAACGCGGCTAATTGCTGGGCGCTGGTTATATTCTTATAAGTTTTCTTGATGTTAAGATCATACGCTAAAACCACCGGCTCTTTGCCGGAACCATAATCCTTACTAATAACCTTGTCCATCTGCAAGTTGAACAAATCTATCTGTAAAGGCAACGGCTTTGCCGTGGCCTTTTTCTCTCTTTGCCCTTCCTTTACAATTTTAAGAGAGTCCACGTTCAGTTTGCCGTCTTTATTTTTCTCAAGGACAATCTGATGCAATTCCACATCCAATTTGATTAAATGCAGTTTATTCTTTAACAAAGCGCCTAAATCATAATTAACTGTCACCTTCGGCAAATCCAGCATCACATTATTCGAGAAGCCCCGCGGATTATACATCTTATAACCCTTAATACTTATCACATGCCTAAAAATGCCGAAGGAAAATCCCTGCATTTCATTTTTTACTCCGGTCACCTGGCCTGCCACAGCGCAAACAATAGTTTTGAGCGCGAAATCTTTTATAACCAAAAGCGCGAACAAACACGCAACGACTATCAAAATAACCTTCACCTTTTTATTCATTTTCCTTCCTCCTTTTCTAGGTTATTTTATATTTTACACCCTAATCAGAAAAATATGCCTATTCATTTTCTGCTTTTCATTGACCATTATCCACTAAAAACAAAAGGCCTGTAACTGTAGTTACAGGCCTTGGCACAAAACCATAAAAGTCAACGGCACCTCCACGCGTAATTGCCAGCTGTTGTAGGGACTGTCCCCGGGCACCCGTCAGCTCATCTTTGGGGACTATCCCTGAAAATCGTAGGTACGTGCCCCCGGAACTATTTAGTCAGTTTTTTGACGTATTCCGAAAATTCTTTTCCGGCTTTAAATGACTTTACCTTGCCCTTTTCTTTTTGCACTAAATGATTAATTGCTTTCAACTCATCTGTTTTATAGCCTGGCCATAATAAATCGTAATGGACACTGCGGCCCTTGCCGGATAACTGTCGCAGGATCTTCTTCTCAAGCATGTCCGAAATTTCACGAAACGCCGTGGCCCTGCTGACTTTAGCAATACTGACATATTTACGCGTCGTAAGCCCGCCGGTGAAATTTCCCGGACCGGCTTCTAAAATACGGTTTAAAACTTTTCTCTGGCGTTCATTAAGCTGAATTTGCGCGTGTTGATTCCAGAAATCTACCCGCATAAACACATTAGCAATAATATCTTGAGAATGCTCGATAGAAACGCTAAGGCATTTAATAAACCATAAATACCACTGCGTCACGCTAACCCTGCCTCTTTGCACATCTTCCAGAATTTTATAATATTCGCCTCTGGAACGCATAATCTCGGATGAAACGCTATAAAACCTAACGTTCAATTTTTCATCCTGCGCCAAAGCCATATCTGTCAATGCCCTTGCTAAACGGCCATTGCCGTCTTCGTATGGATGGATTGTCAAAAATCGCAAATGAGCCTCTGCCGCGCGCAATACGCCATCCATAGTGCCAAGTGAATCGTGCCACCATTTTAAGAAAAGGCGCATCTCTTCATTAAGCCGTTCCCCCGGCAATGCTTCAAAATGCACCTTTTCTTTACCGAGAGGGCCGGATACTATTTGCATCGGCTCACTGCCCCGCAGTTTTCCTGCCCTGACTTTTTTTAAACCAGAATAACCCGTAGGAAAAAGCGCTGCCTGCCAGCCATTAAGCCTTTCCAATGTCAAAGGCTTATTATGAAAACGCACCGCATCAATCAATACATCCACAAGTCCGTCAACATTCCTATCATGCCACCCAACGCCTTTGGGCAGGCCAAGCCTGACTGCCACCGATGAACGGACTGCTTCGCGGTTAAACTTTTGCCCTTCGATTTCCGCGGTCTGTACAGCTTCTTCAACCAAAACTTCAGCCTGTGCCTCTGTTTCAAGCTTCAAGCCCAAAGACGCTGTGCGGCCTAATAGTTTCCCCTGTAAAACCCTTAAAGCGCCTAACGGCTTAAGCAGGGCGGCTCCGTCATATTCAAAACCAAACCAATTTCTACGCTCCCAAATGTATTTCATCTTATCAGCCTCCTGAAGCGATTAAGCATATTAATCGCTTCATTATCTGATACAATTATACCACATAATCGCTTCAAATGCAAGTTTAGCTTGGAAAAATTCCGGACAGCCAACTCACCCCCCGACAGAACAAGTGCCTCCACCGGAAGTGGTTTTATAAAGTTTCTTATTATAAGGCAGTTTCATTAAGAGCATGCCCATAAGGCAATTATCGGTAAGGCCGGCGAAGATTAACCCGCAGCAGACAAATACCGAAATCAAAATAAATGCCCAATGCGCAAACCACGACAAAAGTATCCCCGACAAGACCAGGCTCCCGGCAATTATGCGCACCTGCCGCTCTAACGACATGCCACCCTCGCCTTTAATAACAGGCAGGCCTTCTTTCTGCCAGCGGGTCAGCCCGCCTTGCATTACCTTGACTGCCTGCATTCCTGATTGTATCAACATATCCGCGGCCATCGGCGAACGGTTGCCGGTGCGGCAAAAAACTACATAACTTTGTTTGATTTGGCTTAGCTCGCCAAGCTTAGCGGAAAGCATATTGATAGGAATATTAATCGAGTCTTTAATATGCGCCTGATTGAATTCTAAAACGGAACGCACATCCAAAAGCTTAACTTGGGGATCCTTTTGCGCCAGCGAAAGAGCATCTTCGGGCGTAATCATCTCCAATGCCGCGGCCTCGCCTTTTTGGTTTACGCGCACGATGTTATCAATGTTAAAAGGCTTAGGGATAACTTTTGCGCGCATGTTCTTGACAAACGCCTCTTTGTCTATTTCCCTTAAGAATGGGTTTTCTACTTTCTCTTTGGCTATAGTCGATGAGTGTTTTTCATGGTAGTCGTGCCCGGGAAACACAGCGGTTTCATCCGGAAGGGTTTTAAATCTTTGCAGGGTATCAAACATTGATTCAGGAGAGCCGTTCTGAAAATCAGTGCGGCCGACACTACCGATTAAAAGCACATCGCCGGTAAACAACTTATTCTCAACGTATAAGCTGACAGAATCATCGGTGTGGCCCGGAGAATAGAGCGCCTTAATGCTGATTGCGCCAACAACAATCTGCTCGTTATCCTTTAGCCGCCTATCCGCGACGCTGGAAACCGCTTTTTCAGACATTAGCACCTGCGCCTGGAATTTTTTCTTTAACACCGCGGCTAAAGAAAAATGATCGGCATGGGTGTGTGTATCCACAACAAACTTAAGCGTGAGTTTATTTTTCTTCAGATATTCGCTGTATTCATCTAATAAACTTATGTGCGGGTCAATCACCAACGCCTCGCCATTAGAACTTAAGATATACGAATAACAACTTCCGGCGATAAATTGTTTTACCATGAGCGCTCCATCCATGTTAATATTCTCCTTATTTCTTCCTCAATGTTTTCATTGCCCAGAAGATGAATCGAACACACAACAAAATAATATAGACAATAGCTAGCCTTAAGATAAACGGTACGCCAAGAAAACGGCTATACAACTTGGATAGATAGACCAGGTTAAGGTTTACACATCTTGAACTATTTAGGGTGGACTTGATATTTCCCGCTTTTATAAATTCTTTAACCCGCCTCTCCACGAATTTTGGCGGCGGGTTGTATGCTTCTTCTAAAAGCTTTTTGTAATCGTAGTCGTTACGAATCTCCGGATTTATCTTGATAGTATGTATTTCTCCATTAGCGAATTCCAGCCTGTATTTTGGCAACGCGACAGGCACCTTCTGCAAGACGAAAGAGATAAAAAGATATATCACTACAGCCAACCCTATGACAATCAACCCTTCCTTAGCTATGATAAGTTTAATTTTTTTCATCATTTGAACTCTTCGCAAACTGACAATACAAACACTCCGCCTTCGGCTCGGGGAGCACGCCTTCCATCGCTTTTCGCGCGTCGAGCAATGCGCCTTCAACCCATGAAATATCTCCTTCCAGCGGCTCAATAGACAAATCAAAAGTAAGCTTTCCTTCGCCAAAGCCACTATCTTTGTTTACTTTTGCAAAGAGGAAATACCCGGTCTTTGCGACTTTATATCCGTTTTGCGCAAGCAGCCACTGATAAACTTCCATTTGACGCTTGTAACTGTCGTAGATTTTGTATTCCTTAGCGCCGGTAGACTTATAATCCACCACGATTAACTCATTCTCCGGATTTATCCAGACATCATCAACCGCGCCGAAAACCAAAAAATCACTAGGCTCATGTTTAAACTGAATACCGGTAAAATTATGCCTCCAGGCATTGATCTGTTCGCATTTGTAAGGAATAGCGTCGATGTTGTACTTTTTGATCAGGTAATGGGCAGTGCCATTTTCGCGGTGAGTATCAAATTCCTGCTTCAAGAGAAAGTCTATCGCGGAATTGATCGTATACGGTGCCGGCGGCGGCCGCTTGACGCCTTTATTCACATCCAGCCAAAAACAACGTGGACAGTTTAAAAATAACTCGATTTTAGTACGAGAAAGTTTTTGCATATATTCAATTGTAGGGCTGTCCCCGAAAATCGCCAAACACACCATTGCAAGTTGTAGTGACAGCACAGTGTGCTGTCACTACAAAGACTGGCGACGAAGCAATCCCGTTTTTATAATTCTTCTTCTATTATCCTACACATACCACCATATCCAACCGAATAACCGCACAAAAACATAATACAACTTTGCAAACCGAAATCCGTCTCACTTTAGTATACCATAAAATTCCCTATCCACTTCTTTACGTTTAACAAGTGAACGGACCTCTTTAGCAAACTGATAAAACACATCATGGACTAACGAGGCATAATAGGTCTTGCTTTGGCCGGTTTCCCAATTCAAGACCGCCTCCCCGGTGCCAATATACAGATCCCTTATTTTAAACTTCGGACTGCATCCATCCCAGGCATAGCCTTTTTAATTTGTCCCTTTTATGATGACTATCCCATCTTTGGACAACTTAAACCATTCATTCTCAAATTCCCGGCCGGTTATTGAGGACAGATGCCGATAATCTTCTCTAATGCAATATATGTATACGCTCATATAATTGTGGGGACCTCGTCAGCTCATCTTCGAGGACTGTCCCGGAAAAGCTAATGAGATATTATTTTTCCAGTACCAAGCGGGGAATTTAATGGTAAAAAGAAATAAAACAACCAGAAGCGGCCAACTGGCGAGCATATCAATCAGGCCGACAATTCTTAGATTACAGGCTTTTAATAACACCAACGCCAGCGCAAACAGCAGAAAGGTTGTTGCCCATACTAAAGTAACTATCCTCCAGGCTTTTCCATAATACGCCGAGCGCACAATCTCTTGCGGCGCCTGCGCGCTGACAGAATCAGCGAACAACTCCATCAGCGAACGCTTAAATAAAAGCGATGCCATAAAAATAATCCCCACAACAAAATTATCCAATGCCAGTACGTATAAATACATTTTGGGACTTTTTCCGGCGAGCACTACGATTATGCGCGCCATAATCATAATCACGGCAAAGATAGCAAAGAAATTCACCTTGTGAGTCCTCACCTGTTTTAAATAAAATACCCCAACGCACCAGGCTACGGCGATAGCTCCCCAGAGAAAAGGCATACCATGGCGCGCGCCATAAAGAAAAAACACCTTCGGGATTAAAAAACCTAAAAGCATATCCTTCCAGGGAAAATTGTCTTTAAAACTCTTCCATGTGGATCCGGGCTTTTTATCTATCATTTAACACTCCTGTATTAAATAGGCGCTGTCCCTATTATCTATATTGCTTTATCACTTCTATAAAAATATCGCTATATAAGCGTAATTTCATTTCGCCTACTCCGAAAACAGTTGCGAATGCCATAGGAGTCTCCGGCTTGATGAGCGCCATATCCTGCAATGATTTATCGCCAAAAATGATAAACGCCGGCACGCCTTTTTGAGCTGCTATCTGCGCGCGCTTCTTAC
>ERZ1292640.789-Hain-H43-02um-R1-789-length-26283-cov-41_pt3 | contig 10258 bp, 9 predicted proteins | sample MGYA00564404_ERZ1292640 | MGnify/ENA primary metagenome ERZ1292640 (study PRJEB36523, sample SAMEA6512636) | groundwater metagenome | collected 2019-01-08 | study: AquaDiva: Metagenomics assemblies of 32 groundwater samples | reverse complement strand
GATTCGGCGGTCTGGTTTCCGACCTGATCCCGCAGCGCCAGCAGGATGGTGTACTCGCCCGGCTGCGCCTTCTCCAGGTTAAGGCTCAGCATGCCGTGTACATAGCGGTTGGGGTAAAAAGGTGTGCTCTCTTCGACCGCGGCCTGCGGTTCTGAATAGAGCACCTTGCCGGTAGGCCCCAGCACGGACAGCCCGTACTCGATGCGAATGTGGTTCTTGTCGCCGAGCTTGTAGCCGGTGATGTCGAAGCGCGCCCACAGCATTTCGCCCCGATGGTAGACCGCCGGGCCCTCGATCTCCGGGCCGTCCTCACCGCGCAGGAAACGGAAGTTGCGTGCCACCAGCGTCTCGCTCGGTTCCACCAGCGGGGCGCGGACCTGAAACGGGATTTCGGCCTTCGCTTCGCGGCCCGCCAGCTTGTCCTCCAACCGGACCAGGATGCGACAGGCGCCCGGCTCCGCCAGCGGCGGAATCTGGAATTGGTGGCGCACCACCGGCAGCCAGTCCTTGTCCTCGGGCGCCAGTTCGCTCTGGATCTCCTGTTGGGCGGGTTCCACCAGGCGGATGCCGCGCGGATCCACCGCCTCGATCGCGTAGCTCAAGTGCAGACCGGCCTCGGAAGTCTGGTACCCCTGGATCCGGAAGCTGAGGAACACGGTCTCACCGCGCACGAAACGGAAGCCGGCGCCCAGCGCCGGCCCGCCCTCAAACTGGTGCAGCGCGGCTTGGACAACGGCGAGCTGGCTCCAGGCGGGTAGCGACAGAACCGCCGCCAGCAGGAGGCTACGGCTGGCAGCGGTGGTGAGCATCGGGCGGTGGCGGAGGCCGCACCTTACTTCGGTTGCTGGCCGGGCGGGCGGATCGGGAGTTCCGGTGGCGCTGGCGGCGCCTGGAACGGTATGTCGATCAGCGCCGCTCTCTCCTCTTCCGGCTCCGCCTCGTTGACTACGCGCAGCCGGTAGGAGCCGCTGGGCACGTCAAACAGCACGCGGGCATGTTCGGTGCCGGCCGCCGAAAGCGAACGGAGATAGCCGAGCCACTGCTCGACGCCCTCGCCGTTCGTCAGTTCCGGGTAGCTCTGGTCGCCAGGGCCGATCAGCGTCAGCGGCGGTATGCTTGACTCCCGGGCGCCGCTGTTGGTCACGCTGAGACGCAGGATCAGGAAGCGGTGCTGCGGCGTCCTCAGGTTGGGCGGCGCCCCGAGTTGATCCCGCCATTCGCCTTCCAGCACGGTGTAGATGAGCGGGCCGACCTGGACCCGTTCGCCCATCGGGAAGGCGCGCGCCGGAGCCGACCGGCTCGCCTGAGAGCAGCCGATCAATGCGAGGCACCACCACAGCGCGATCACTCCCGCCGCTCGCCGGCGCCTGCGACCTCCTTGAGTTGGCAACGCCACGGTTACCTCCCGCGGACCTATCCTAGCAAAACAGCAGGCATGGGCGGCGGCCAGGTAGCCGGAGGCAGTACACTGGCGGAGATGGACTCAGGCAAAGGCTCCGTCTATCCGTCTGAGCACCTGGCCGGCCGGGACCGCGCCACTGGTGTGCTGGTGCACCAGATGACGCAGCATCCGTCGATCAACCATCCGGCTCACTTTCTCCAGAGCTCGTTCACCCCCGACGGCGCGGCCCTGATCTTCACCTCCTACCGCACCGGCACGGCGCAACTGTTCGAGGCGCGCTTCCCCGACGGCCTCATCCGCCAGTTGACCGACGGCCCGCCCATCCATCCCTATTCCGCCGCCATCCACCCCAACGGTGAGCGCATCTTCTTCGTGCGCGGCGGCTCGGTCTGGCGGATCGACCGCATCGACCTGGAGGAACGCTGCATCGTCTCCTTCGGCCAGGCCCGGCTCGGCGAGTGCTCGCTGGCCGGCGAATGGCTCACCGCCGCCGCCCTCCAGGGCAACCAGCACGGGCTGGTGGTCGGCCGCACCGACGGCGCGCGCTGGGACTTCTTTCCCTTCTCGCGCGCCGTAATCCGCCCTCAGTTCCACCCGGTCGAGCAGGAGTGGATCGAGTTCGGCGCCGAGCCGGCCCCGCGCATGCACCGCATCCGCCGCGACGGCCAGGGCCTGGAGTGCCTCTACTATCACGGCAACGACGAGTTCGTGGTGCACGAGACTTTCCTCGGCAAGTCCGGCGACCTGATCTTCGCCCTCTGGCCCCGCGCGCTGTGCCGCATGGACTGGCGCAGCCGCCTCATCCGCACCGTCGCCGAGTTCAACGCCTGGCACATCACCTCCAACCGCGCCGGCACCCAGATCCTCTGCGACACCAATCACCCCGACGAGGGCCTGTTGCTGGTGGACGTCGCCAGCGGCGCCCGCCAATCCGTGTGCCGGCCGGAATCCAGCAACCAGGGCAGCCAGTGGAAGGAGTCGCGCTACGCTCCGGCCGGGGCTTCTGAGGACGCCGCCGCCGACACCGTCTACGGGCCGCACTGGACCCATCCGCACCCTTCGTTTTCCTGGGATGAGCAGCGCGTCGTGTTCACCAGCGACCGGAGCGGCCATCCCCAGGTTTACGTGGCTGAACTCGGGGATCTGCCCGGCCGGCCTTTCGGGGCCATGGTGATGTGAGACACCCGACAACAAAGACCGCTCCCTGCGGTCGCGGCTCAGCTTACACCCCGGCTTCCACAGTACGATAAGGAGTATGGGTGAAGCCTCGCCGGCCATCGCGGTCCGCGGGTTGCGGAAACTCTACGGCGACAAGGCAGCCGTGGACGGACTCGACCTGACCGTGCCGCGCGGCTGCTTCTTTGGCTTCCTCGGGCCTAACGGCGCCGGGAAGACCACTACTATCCGCATGCTCATGGGGCTGGCCCCAGCCACTTCCGGGACCATCGAGCTGCTGGGCCTGCCGATGCCCGACCGGGCGCTGGACATCAAGCGAAGGATCGGCCTGGTGCCCGACGAGTCGCTGCTGTTTGACCGCCTGACCGGCTGCGAGTTCCTGGAATTCGTCGGGCGCATGTACGGCCTGCCGCGGGCGACGGCCGCCGGGCGCGCCGGCGAGCTGCTGGAGTTCTTCGAGCTGAACGGCAGCCCCAAGAAGCTGATCGGCGAGTACTCCAAGGGCATGCGCAAGCGCGTCAGCATGGCCGCCGCGCTGATCCACGGCCCCGAGCTGTTCCTGATGGACGAGCCATTCGAGGGCGTCGATGCCGTGGGCGCGCGGATCATGAAGGGTCTGCTGCTCGATCAGGTGCGCCAGGGCGCCACCATCTTTCTCACCTCGCACGTGCTCGAGGTGGTCGAACGGCTCTGCGACCGGGTGGCCATTCTGCACCAAGGCCGGCTGGTGATGGAGGCGGCCATCGGCGATCTGCGCAACGGCGCCGAGACGCTCGAAGACGCCTTCGTGCGCCTGGTGGGCACCGAGCGCGCGCTGGAAAAGCTGGCTTGGCTGTAGCCCATGTCCTCCCAGGCGCGCGCGATTCTCCGGGTCCAGTGCCGGAGCCTGTGGAACTTCCGCACCAGCGAAGGGGTGGCCGGGCGGTTGCTGGCCGGCGCGCTGGCCTTGCTCTGGTACAGCTTGTGGGCCGGGCTGGCCGTAACGGCCGCCTCGCTGCTGGATCAGCCGGCCCGCGCCGAGCTGCTGGTCATCCTGCCCTGGGGCCTGATGTCGGTCTTCCTTTACTGGCAACTGGCCCCGGTGCTGGCGGCCAGCCTCGGCGCCACGCTCGACCTGAAGAAGCTCCTGGTCTACCCGATCCCGGAAGGCCAACTGTTCGCGGTGGAGGTGCTGCTGCGGCTGACCACGGGCCTGGAGATGGTTCTGGTGCTGATCGGCTCCGCCATCGGCCTGCTTCGGAACCCGATCGTGCCGCGGTGGGCGCCGCTGGTCGCGCTGCCCCTGTTCGCGCTGTTCAACCTGCTTCTGGCCGCCGGGCTCCGCAACCTGCTCGAACGCGTGCTGGCCCGCAAGCACGTGCGCGAGACGGTGGTCCTGCTGCTGGTGCTGGCCGCCGGCCTGCCGCAGTTGATGGTGCTGACCGGTCCGCCGCTTTTCCTGCGGCAGATGGCGGCCCGCAAGCCGCTGCCCTTCTGGCCCTGGGTGAGCTTTGGCAAGCTGGCGGCCGGCGAGGCCGCCTTCTATGACTGGGGCCTGATCGCGCTGTGGCTGGCGGCGGCTTACCTGTTCGGGCGCTGGCAATTCCGTAGCAGCCTGCGCTTCGACCGCGCCGCTGTCGAGGCTTCCGCCACGCGCCCCGCCCGCACCGCCGCCGCCACCGAGCGCTTCTTCCGGCTGCCGAGCTGGCTGGCTCCCGACCCGCTGGCGGCGCTCATCGAAAAGGAGCTGCGCTCGCTGTTCCGCTCGCCCCGCTTCCGGCTCGTCTTCCTGATGGGTTTCTCGTTCGGCTTTCTGATCTGGTGGCCGGTGTTGCGGCGCCCGGGCCAGGGTCTCTCGGGGGACTACCCCGTCTTTGTCAGCCTCTACGCGCTGCTGTTGCTCTCCGAAGTAGTCTTCTGGAATGTGTTCGGCTTCGACCGCTCGGCGGTGCAGGTCTACCTGACCGCGCCCGTCTCGTTTTCCCGCGTCCTGATCGGGAAGAACCTGGCCGCGGCCTCGCTGGTGACGCTGGAGGTCACGGTGGTTCTGCTGGTCTGCGCCGTGCTGCGCATTCCGCTCGCGCCCCTCAAGATTCTGGAAGTCTACGCGGTGACGCTGATCCTGTGCGTGTACATGCTGGCGGCCGGCAACCTGAGTTCGCTCTACTACCCGCGGGCGGTGAATCCCGAACATTCCTGGGGGCGTGCCTCCTCCGCCAGGTTCCAGTTCCTCGCGTTGCTGCTCTATCCGGTGCTGGGCAGTCCGGTGCTGCTGGCCTACGCGGCCCGCTTCGCCTTCGAAAGCCAGGCGGCCTTCTTCGGCATGCTGGGAGTGGCCGCCGGCATCGGAGCCGCCTTCTACTGGGTGGCGCTGGATTCGGCGCTGGCCCTGGCCGAGCAGAGAAAAGAGAGGCTGATCGAAGCGTTGGGGCGGGGGGCGGGGCCGGTGCTCACGCAATGAGGCTTGCGGCCGCGTTCCTGCTGGCGGCGCTGCTGGCCGCCTGTGTCGCAGCTCAATCCGCTCAGACCACCGGAACGATCCAGGGGAGCGTGCTGGATTCGAGCGGCGCGAGCATTGCCCGCGTGCGCGTGACCGCCGTGCACCAGGAGACCGGCGCCGCGCGTGTGACCGAAACCGGCGCGAGCGGCCTGTTCCGCTTCGCCGGCCTGGCCATCGGAACCTACGCGCTGCGCCTGGAGAAGGAGGGCTTTGCGACCGTGGCGGTTGAGCCGTTCCCGCTCTCCCTGGGCCAGGTGGTCGGCCACCGGATCGAGATGACGCCGGCCGCGGTGATCGAGAAGCTCGAGGTCAAGGAGCAACCCGAAGCCCTGGAAGCCGCCGCCACCGCCGCCAGCGTGGCCCTCGGCTACAAGCGCATCGAAGAATCGCCGGCGTCGAACCGCAACTACCTGAACTTCGTCCTGATGGCGCCGGGCGTGGCCGTTTCCAGCGGTTCCAATGCCCAGCGCGCCGCGGCCGGAGTGCGCAGCCCGGCCGCCGACAGCGGCTTCACCTTCGGCGGCCTCCGCGGGCGCAACAACAGCCTCTTGATCGACGGCGTGGACAACCGCGATGAAACCACCGGGGGCAACCGTGTGGCCATCGGCCTGGAGATGGTGCAGGAGTTCCGGGTGACCGGCACGGTGGTGGGCGCCGAGTTCGGCGGCGCCGCCGGCGGCCTGGTGAACGTCGTCACCCGCTCCGGCGCCAACCTCCGGCACGGCGATTGGACCTTCTTCACCCAGAACGAGCGGCTCAACGCGCGGAACCCCGAAGCCATCACGCCCGCCCGCCCGCGCTTCCGGCGGTACCAGCCGGGCGTCTCCACCAGCGGGCCTTTGCGCCGCGACCGCACCTTCTTCTCGACCGCCATCGAGCACGAGTTCGAAGCGAGTGAGGAATGGTCGGACGCGCCCGAGGGCGCGCTGGCGGACTTGAACCGGGCGCTGATGCGGCCGGAGTTCAGCGCCGCCGCCGTGCGCCGCGTCGAGCGCGGCTTGTTCCCCGCCGGCTCCCGCGAGACCGAGTTCTCGTTCAAGGCCAACCACCAGGCGGGCCTGCGGCACAGCCTCTCGGCGCGGCACGCCTTTTCGCGCGGGCGGATCACCAATGAGGTGCTCGGGGCCGACAACTTCTCCGACCGCTCCGCCCGCGGCAGCAGCCTGACCACCGACCACTCCTTCGTCGCCGGCTGGATCGCCGTTCCGTCGCCGCACGTGGTGAATGATCTGCGCGTGCAGACGGCGCGGCGCAGCGTCGCCATCACGCCTAATTCGCGCGGCGCGATGCTGGAGATCCCCGGCGTGCTGACGCTGGGCCAGGCGTACCGCCTGGACGCCTCCCGCCTCGAGGATCACTACGAGATGGTGGAGAGCCTCAATCTGAGCGCGGGCCGTCATCAGTTGGCGCTGGGCGGCAGCCTCCACCCGATTCGCCTCAACGCCAGCATCGCCAACCGTTTCAGCGGCGTCTTCATCTTCCCCACGCTGGCCGACTTCCTGCGGGCCGAGCCGGATGTCTTCATTCAGGCGTTCGGCGATCCGGCAACGCGCTTCTCGACACTGCCGCTCGGCGTGTGGTTCCAGGACCGCTGGCAGCCGCTGCCCGGACTGACGGTGGAGGCCGGCTTGCGCTACGACCGGCAGCGAATGCCCGCCGGGTTCGCCGGCTCGGGCCGCAACCTGGCGCCGCGGCTCGGCCTCGCGTGGCGTCCCGGCGGCACCGCCGGCTTCGTTCTGCGGGCCGGCGCCGGCCTGTTCTACGACCGCTATCCGCTGGCCTTCCTAAACGACGCCATCCAGAAGGACGGCCGCCGCGGCTTCGAGCAGTACCTCGTGGGTGACGCGGCGGCCCGCGTCTTCCGCCCCTGGCCAGCCTCCTTTTATCGGCCGGACCGCCGGCTGCCGGCAACCTACAGCCGGAAGCTGACCGCCGGGGTCGAGCGCAGCCTCGGAAAGAACACCACCCTTACCGTCGAATACAGCGCGGTGCGCGGCTTGCGGCTGCCGCGGATCCGCAACATCTCCGGCACGCTCCCGGCCCTCTGGCAGCTTGAGCAGACGGCGCGCTCGGATTATCACGGCGCTTCGGTCTCCCTGAACCGCCGCATGAGCCGGGAGCTGACGTTCCTGGTCGCCTACAACATCGGGCGCACCTGGGACGACGCTTCGGATTTCGACGAGCAACCGGCCGATCCGTGGCGGCTCGGGCAGGACCGAGCGCGCTCCCGCCAGCACCAGGCGCACCGGCTCGCCGCCAGCGCGCTCTGGGAGCTGCCGGACGAGGCGCTGGCCGCGGCCCCGGCCTGGCTGCGGCGGGCCTTCGAGAGGATCACCTTCTCCCCCATCGTGACCGCCGGCAGCGGCCGCCCCATCAACGCGCTCGATTCCACCGACACATTCCGCACCGGCGCTTATCCGATCTCCGCCCGCCCCTTCGGCCTGCCGCGAAATCCCTACTTTTCTCCCGCGACCTTCTCCATGGATCTCCGGGTGATGAAGACGTTTCTGGTCAAGGGCGGGCGCATGTGGCTCCAGCCCGGTCTGGAGGCATTCAACCTCACTAACCACACCAACGCACTGCGGGTCAGCCCCTACTATGCGGCCCGCGGCGCCCCTCTCTCCTCTTACCGCGGGATGGTGGAGACGCTGAACGCCCGCCAGGTGCAGTTCTTCGTGCAGTGGGAGTATTGACAACTCTATCGTCATTTGTCATGATAAATGACGACAGACATGACACATGCCTCCGCCCGCCCGGTGGTCCCGCGCCTGCTGGATCTGTCTGCCCTCCTCAGGAAGAAGTCCCACTTCCTGTTCGGACCCCGCCAGACCGGGAAGACCTTCCTCATCCGTCATACCTTGCAGGGCGTTCGAGGCTACGACTTGCTCGACTCCTCGGTGTACCTGGCGCTGAGCCGGGACCCTGGCCGGATCGCACAGGAACTCGGCCCGCAGGATCGGGTAGTGGTGATCGACGAGATCCAGCGCCTTCCGGACTTGCTGAACGAGGCGCACCGCCTGATTGAAGAGCGCGGCGTTCATTTTCTGCTCACCGGCTCCAGCGCCCGCAAGCTCCGTGGCGGCGGCGTGAATCTGCTGGGAGGGCGGGCGCGAACCAGGCATCTCCACCCGCTCACGTCCGCCGAACTCGGCTCGGACTTCGATCTGGGCCGGGCACTGTCGCGGGGCCTGCTGCCGTCCATCTACTTTTCCGACGATCCTCGCGCCGACCTGGAGGCCTACGCAGGAACCTACCTTCAGCAGGAAGTGGTGGCCGAGGGTGCCACTCGCAACGTTCCCGCCTTCAGCCGGTTCCTCCGCGTCGCGGCGCTCTCCAATGGCGCCATCGTGAACTTCACCAACGTGGCCAACGACGCCCAGGTGCCGCGCACGACGGTGTACGAGTACTTCGAGATCCTCAAGGACACCTTGGTGCTCCATGAGTTGCCGGCGTGGCGGAAGTCGAAGAAGAGGAAACCGCTGGCCTCGTCGAAGTACTACTTCTTCGATGTGGGCGTAGTTGGAGCGCTTCAGGGCCGAGAGTTTCGCCCCGGAACGCCCGAGTACGGCCAAGCGCTCGAAACCTACCTCATGCACGAGCTCGTGAGCTACCGGGACTACCGTTCCGCGGAGCCTGTCAGCTACTGGCGCTCGACCTCCGGGTTCGAGGTGGACTTCATCCTCGGGGACCACACCGCGGTGGAAGTAAAGGCCAAGAGGAACGTATCTCCGGATGATCTCAAGTCGCTCCGTGCGTTGGCGGAAGAGGGCGCGCTCAAGCGCCTGCTGTGCGTGTGTCTTGAGCCAAGACCCCGCCGCATCGGCGCGCTGGCCATCCTCCCGCTCGCGCACTTTATCGAAGCCCTTTGGGCGGACGAATACCGCTGACCGCGTGCTATTCTGACTCCTCGTGAAGATCTTCCTCTACTACATCGGCAAGCCGCGGGATGCGCAGGCCAACGCCATGGCCGCCGAGTACGTCAAGCGAGCGGCGCGTTACGCCGGCTGCGAGATGAGGGAGATCAAGCCGGAGCGGACCGACCCGTGGGCGCGCCACCCCGCCGCCCGGAAGATCGTGCTCGATGCCGGGGGCCAGGCGATGGACTCGCCGCGCTTTACCGCGCTGGTGGCCGACGCGGAGCAGCGCAGCCAGGACCTGGTATTCGTCGTCGGCGGCGCCGGCGGGCTGCCGCCGGGCTGGCGGGAGCGCGCCGGCCTGGCGCTGTCGCTCTCTTCGATGACCTACGCGCACGAGCTGGCCCGCGTGATGCTGGCCGAGCAGATCTACCGCGCCCTGGCCACCCTGCGCGGCCACCCGTACGCGCGGTAGGAAGGAGAACCATGAAAGACACGGTCCTGACCGTTTTGTTCCTGGCGTCGTTTTCGCTTGGGCTGCCGGCGTCGGCCGCGGCCCCGATCCGCGTCATGCTGCTGGATGGGCAGCAGTCGCGCTCTCACCCGTGGGAGCCGACCTCGCCAGTGATGAAGAAGATGTTGGAGGAGACCGGCCTGTTCCAGGTGGATCAGGTCACCTCGCCTCCGCCAGGCGGCGACTTCAGCAGCTTCCGGCCGGAGTTCGGCAAGTACCGGGCGGTGCTAATGAACTACGACACCACCGACGACCAATGGCCCGCGGACCTGAAGACGTCGTTCGAACAGTATGTGGGGAACGGAGGCGGGCTGGTGGTCGTCCATGGCGCCGACAACGCGTTTCCGGGATGGCGGGCGTTCAACCTCATGATCGGGATCGGCGGCTGGCGGAACCGGGACGAGAAGTCGGGTCCGCTCTGGTATTACAGGGATGGGAAGCTGGTTTCCGATACCTCGCCCGGACGCGCGGGAAGCCACGGAGCTCGTATCCCCTTTCCGGTGGTGATTCGGAACAGCGACCACCCGATCACCAGGGGCCTGCCCAAGGTCTGGATGCATGCAGCCGACGAGCTATACGCCAACCTCCGCGGCCCCGGCGAGAACTTGGTGGCGCTCGCCACGGCCTATTCGGATCCGGCCAACAAGGGTACGGGCCGCGATGAGCCCATGCTCATGGTCCTGAGGTACGGAAAAGGACGGATCTTCCACACCGTTCTTGGGCACGACCTCGCCGCGATGAGTTGCGTGGGCTTCATCGCGACTCTTCAGCGCGGGACGGAGTGGGCGGCGACGGGAAAGGTGACGCAGAAAGTGCCGGCCGGTTTCCCGACG
>ERZ1292640.4741-Hain-H43-02um-R1-4741-length-10258-cov-6_pt1 | contig 10258 bp, 8 predicted proteins | sample MGYA00564404_ERZ1292640 | MGnify/ENA primary metagenome ERZ1292640 (study PRJEB36523, sample SAMEA6512636) | groundwater metagenome | collected 2019-01-08 | study: AquaDiva: Metagenomics assemblies of 32 groundwater samples | reverse complement strand
AGCTTCGCCACATCAAGCGGGTCCGATGTTGGGAGTTGGCAAGCGTAATCTTCGCAGATGAATGCTGTCGCTTTCCCGTCGATCATCCTTATGCTGCCAACAAAAGGTACGAATGATGCGAGGCGCCGCTGACCTTCTCGTCCGTCCGCGAGCAGCAGGATCTTATTCGGGATGAACCGAGAATGCACTTCCCTCAGAAGGGCTTTCGTCAGGTCATCGTCAAGTTTTCCTGCAACGATAATCTGCTTCGGCTTCGCCAGGCTGAAGTCGAGCGCGACGAGAAATTGCGGAACCGCTTGCGGTGCTTCAAGCATTCTCTCGCCAAAAAACGCGACCGATTTCCTCGCGATCGCGTCGTACTGTTCATTGTTCGTAAACTGGGCCAGGCGGAGGAGATTGAGAATCGCGATGGAGTTCCCGGTTGGCTCGGCACCGTCATACCATTCCTTCGTACGGATCAGCACGGATTTGTCCCGACCCGACGTATCGAAGAAGCCACCGCGTTCGCCATCATAAAAGAGCTTGATTTGCTGGTCCGACAGCCCGATTGCGGAGTCGAGCCAATGGATATTGAGCGATGCCTCGTAAAGATCGATCAAGCCCTGAACGAGGAACGCGTAGTCGTCGAGATGAGCCTCAAACCTCGCTTCGCCGTCGCGGTAGCGATGCAGCAGCTCGCCGGTTGTCGTATCCCGTAGACGGTCCAAAATAAACTTCGCCGCGTTCTCCGCTGCACCGAGATATTGGGGATCTTCAAGCACCTGATATGCGCGAGCGAAGGCGGAGATCATCAGTCCGTTCCACGAAGTGAGGATCTTGTCATCAAGATGGCATTGAGGCCGCCGCTCACGAACTTCAAACATTCTTCCTCGTGCGCCGGCCAGCATTTGGTTAATCTGATCAAGCGGAAGGTCGAATTGCTTCGACAGATCCTCCGGTGTGTGTACGATGTGGAGGATGTTCTTTCCTCGAAAAACACCGTGCGGATCTGCAGTGACATTTCCTTCTTCTTCAATCCCAAAAAAGCGGTTGAATACCTTTGCTTCTTCCGGCGGGAGAGTGGCGTCAATTTCCCGCTTCGTCCAGACGTAGAAGGCGCCCTCTTCTTTCTTCGCGTCAGCCGATCTGTCACTCCCGGCGGGGATACTCTCGGCATCCTCGGCAGAGTAGAACCCACCATCGGTGTGTGTCATCACTCGCAAAACGTAATCGAGAACATCTCGCGCGACGTCGGCAAAGAACTTATCGTGGGTGATTTGATACGCTTCCACGTAGGAGATAGCGAGCTGAGCTTGGTCATACAGCATTTTCTCGAAGTGCGGGACGTGCCATCGTTCTTCGGTGGCATACCGGTGAAAGCCCCCACCGATGTGATCGTGGATTCCCCCACGCCCCATGCGCCTGAGCGTCTCCAGAACCATCTCCAACGCCTGCCGGTCGCCGGTCCTCTTATGATATCGCAGCAAAAAGTTTAGAGCGACGGGTCTCGGGAATTTTGGCGCCGATCCGAATCCAGCATTGATGATGTCGTAGCTCTTCAGGAAAGAATTGAATGCAGAGTGTAGTGCTCCTTCACCCGGATCCGTCGATCGTGTTTCGGGGGTCGAAACTTGCTTCAGATATTCGCCGAGCCGCTGCCCGGCTTCTTCGATCTGCTTCCGGTCGGTCGTCCAGAGTGTGTGGATCTGCTCAAGGATTTCTCGAAATCCCGCTCGCCCGTGGCTCGATGTTGGCGGAATGTACGTCGCGCCAAAGAACGGCTTGAGATCTGGCGTGAGAAACATCGACATCGGCCAGCCTCCGCTGCCGCTCATCGCCTGCAAGGCCGTCATGTACACCCGATCAATGTCCGGTCTTTCCTCGCGATCGACCTTGATGCTGACGACGTACGTGTTCATCAGCTCGGCGAGCACATCGTTCTCGAACACTTCCCGCTCCATGACGTGGCATCAGTAGCAGGTCGAGTAGCCGACGGAGAGGAAGATCGGCTTGTCCTCGCGGCGAGCTTTCTCGAATGCTTCCTCTCCCCAAGGGTACCAGTCCACCGGATTATGCGCGTGCTGGAGAAGGTACGGGCTCTTCTCGTTGATGAGGCGATTTGGTTCTCTGGTGTGAAAGCGTTCGTGTTCCTTCATGTCAGCTCAAATGCTCCTATTAGAACACGCAAACGCTTGCCAGAGTTGCAGACGAATCAGAGAGAAGAAGGAGCTGTAGCTCGCTTGAGCCTGAGCGAGCACAATCAAAGAAGTCAAATGTTGGATTGATCAATGAAAGGAGGAGGCGGCATGCCATACACCCACATCCACGGCCATTGCTCTGGTTTCTCGACAAGGCCGTGCTTTACGGCGTTGTTATAGATGTAATCAAGGTGATTCTCGAAGTCTCTGTCGTTGCGGATTATGTGGTCGCGGAAGGATTTTTGCCAACGGAAGGGCGGCTGGTCAACATCCTTCGAAGCACTCTTGGCGTATTTGAAGCGGAGTTGTTCCAACGAATCAAAGTGCTTCCTGTAATCCTCGAATGTCAGGTGAGGGTGCTTCTGTCTTGTGAGTTGAAAATTCTCGTGGAGGAGACGATTCGAATCGTCTCCCTCAAAGGATTTGAAAGGAGTGTTGCGAATGAAGGGTTTATCTTTGACCAAATGGTTGATGTCGCGCGACACGTTTCGCTTCAGTGTCCCCACGATGTCGGAATAGTTGGCTTTGCCAAGCGGTTGAATCAGCAGATGAACGTGATCAGCGAGAACGCTGTATCCGAAGAGCTCAAACTCTTTGAGTGCCTTCCCAAACCATAAGTCATAAACGAACAGATCTGCTAGGATGGGTTCATTGAAATACGCGTAGCGCTGGTAGGTAACCGACGTAATGAAGTACGTCGCACCCTCGACGTAGATGCGTTTCTGTGAATTTCGGTGCAGGATGGGTGATACGCGCGGCATGTTGTCTCTGGCGGCGAGGGTTGTGTGTGCCGTTTTCGTTTTTTGAAAATTGATTCGGAGGCGACGATTCGAATCGTCGCCTCTACGATCCGGCTGCAAGAACCGGCTTTACTTTCTCGATGAATTCTTTTGGAGGAAGGAAACCGACAACCCGCGAGCTTACAACTTCCTGACCGGTTTTATCGAGGAAAATGATGGTGGGAACTCCGGCGATGTTAAATCGCTTTCTGAGTGCTTCCGATTCGGGGGAATCAAAGTGGGTGAGATCGACCTTCAGTCGAACGAGGTCAGAAGCTACAGCAATCACTTCGGGATCAGTAAAGGTCTTGCGATCGAGCTCGATGCATGGGATACACCAGTCTGCATAGAAATCCATCATCACCGGTTTCGCTATCTTCGCGGACTCATCGAGTCTCGCATCGGAGTAAGGCTCCCAGACTATCCCCGGTTCGCGCAGCGCGTTGGCGGCGATGACTCCAAAGGCGATCGCAATGACTCCAAATGCCCATTTGAATCGGCGGAGTCCCTGCTTGTCTCTACCGGATGGCTCAAGGAAACCGAGATAGAGGCCGCCGAAGATCAAAGCAATAGGAATGACGTACGCGGAGTACTTCGGCAATAAGGCGAGGGAGAGGTAGAAAAGCCCTGCTGCGCTCAACATCACGCCAAAAATGCGTTCCACCCACACGAGCCAGACGCCTGATCGGGGAATCTTCTTGAGCATCCCGGAGAACGTAGCGAGAATCAGATACGGAAAACCAAGTCCCAACGAAAGCGCAAAAAAAACCCAGAAGGCAAATACTGGGTCGGCTCTCGAGCTCACGAGCGTCAGCAGCGCGATGACGGGTGGACCAATGCATGGCGCTGCGAAGACCCCCACCACCAAGCCGCCGGCGTACAGGCTGATGATTCCCGTTCCGGTTGTTCCTCCAAGCTTACTGGTGAGCCAGTACGGCATCTGTATCTGATACAGGCCGAAGCTACTCAACGCCAGACCAAGAAGAAGAACTCCAATTCCTCCAAGCACCCACGGGCTTTGCAGCCAGCTTCCGAAGAGTGTGCCGCTTAACGCCGCACTCACACCTAGGACAGTATACATCGTCGCTATCCCAAGGACGTACACAACGGCTTTGAGAAATACCTTGAGCGTGTTCGTCTCTGTTTGCGTTCCGAACAACGAGACCGTCACCGACAACATCGGGTAGACACAAGGTGTGAGGTTCAGAGCGAGACCGATGAGAAAAATCGCGAAGAACGCAACGACCGATCCGTTTTCCTCGATGAGTTGACCGATATCGCTCTTCGTTGGGGGGGTCGGCATGCCCCCTTCGCTTGTATACTTGGAAAAGATATCATCATTGACGGGTGTGGATTTCTCCTTAGGTCCGACGATTTCGATCGGGATAAGGACGTTGATGACTGCAGGGGCGATGCAGACCTGATCATTGCACGCCTGAATCCGCAGCTTCGCGCGCAGGGTGTCTTTTCCCGGCGCCATTTTCTCAGACAGCTTGAGCGTCAGGAAAATCGTTGGCGACCCTTCAAAAACGCTCAGCGGTTCATCGGCGAACGAAAACTTAAGGTTCTCAGCTTTTGGGTAGCGAAGATCGGTCAGTATAATCCCTTCGCGCTGCTGGAGTTCAAGCGCCGTTCCGATTAAATAATCGTGCGTTGGCGTATTTGAATTGATGTGCCAGCCTTCCTCGATCTTCAGGATGACGGCGACTTTGAACGTCGCTCCGGCCGGAACCTTGTCGACAGAAAGCTTTGATTCCACCTGGACTTTGCTGGCGCTCGAGCTCGGGCCCTGGGCGTGTGCTTGCAGCGCATGGAGGAGAAAGAAGAGCGCCAATGGTGCGATCAGTCTGCGAAACGAATGCGGGGACGGACTCATAAGCGTTCGAAGTTGTATTTGTTGACGGTCCTAGAGACTCGGCGAAAACTGTTGCCACAAAGAACCCGACTCACAAAGTCAATGAAAACTACATTTTTTTCTTCGTGTCTTCGCGCCTTAGTGGCAAAATGATAGGTTTTCGTCCGCACATCTTGGACGAATTGGCATTTCGCTCTACAAGAGAGATTTGATTTTTGATTCGAGCTGAGATTTGCTCATGGCACCAACGTGACGGTCAACAATGTATCCGTTCTTATCGACAAAAAATGTCGTGGGGATAAATCGGACGTCCCCGAACTCAGAGGCAAGCTTCTGACTCCCGAGCACGATGGGATAGTTGATGGTATTGGTCTTCAAAAATGGCAGGACATCATCCCATCCGCCTTTGTCAAGGGACAAACCGATGATTTCCACTCCCTTGTCCTTGTACTTCTTGTAGATCTCAATGAAGTCGGGAATCTCTATTCTGCAAGGGCCGCACCATGTCGCCCAGAAGTTGACGACAACGACATTGCCTTTCATCTTGCTGAGCTCGTATGTTTTGCCATCAGCGCTCTTGAGAACGAAGTTGGGAGCCTTTTGCTTCGATTGCGCTGCGGCAAGATTGACCAATGCGATGCCGAGAGCGAGAACGAGATACGGAATAAAGATGCGTTTCATTGGATACCTGGAATTATGAGAAGGTGGATTGCTTCTACTTGAACAACATTTCGGATCAAAGGGTTCGTGTGCTTGCGTTATACTGAAAGGTCGCCTCTCTTTGATGCCGAATTTGGCAAGAGGGTTCTGGACTTCTATCCGTGCAACGTCTTTGCGCAGACAGCATGCGATTCCTCTTGCCTGCGCTGCGGAACGGCGCGCGAGGAGGAGATCGTGTCAAGAATAAGACGAGCGTTGCACAAAACGGAAAAAGTATAACGAAGAATCTCTGAAAGGGCAACGTATGTCTCTCTTGCAGGCCCGCGTGTTTTGTGCGTGGAGCGCCTCCGTTTTCTTGATTTTCCTTCCAATAATGGCTACTTTCACGTGGTGCTTGTATGGCAAAGAAACAGTTCGTGATCGGCATTGACGGTGGCGGAACGAAGACCGCAGCATTGCTTTCCGATTTGAATGGGAATGTTCTGGTCGAGGAAACGGGCGGTCCCTCGAATTTTCAAATCATTGGTGTTCAAAAAGCTTCCGAAGTCATCGTTTCGCTGGTCAAGAAATGCTGCGAGGAAATTGGTTGCTCCCCAAGTGAGATCCTCACGATCGTTGCGGGCTTGACGGGAGCGGGGCGAGAAGGCGACAAAGAGCGGATGAAGCTGGCCGTCCTTGAGGAGGCGCGAAAACGAAAGACCGCAATCTCGAACGTCATTATCGAGAGTGATGGACGGATAGCGCTTGAAGGTGCCTTCAGAGGAAAGCCGGGGATCATTCTCATCGCCGGCACTGGTTCGTTCGCTCTGGCGAAAGATCATAAAGGGGGGATCCACCGGGCAGGTGGATGGGGAAGAATTTTGGGCGACGAAGGGAGCGGTTATGTGATTGGGCGAGATGGCTTGAACGCGGTCACAAAACATCTCGATGGTAGGGGAAAGGAGACACTCCTCACAAGACTCATTGCGGAGCGACTCGGCCTTGGGAACCAGGAAGCGATCATCACGGCCGTGTATCGTGAGAACTTCGACATTGCAAGGGTGGCACCTCTGGTGATCGAGGCTGCGGAAGCGAAAGACACCGAAGCAGCCCGGATACTGAACAAGCATACATTCGAGCTCTTTGAGCACGTTCGGACGCTCGTCAACAAGATTGAGGAATCGACGCGCATGCGGGCAAAGATTCCTCTCTCCTTCATCGGTAGCGTCATCGGCGCGGAGAGTGTTTACAAGAAGATACTCCAGCACAAGATCGTCTTCTCGTTGCCACAGGTTACCGTCGTAGCTCCCCAGGCATCGCCGGCCTTCGGCGCCGTCCTGCTCGCAGCTCAATCGGTGAAGAGTGCCCATGAGTAAGATTTCTGTCGTCCTTCCATTCAGTCCTCATCCTCACTTTCACCCAACGCTTCGTCAATTCATCGATTCTCCCCTCGTTGGCAGAATCTTTCTTGTCCACAGCGGTCAGTATAGCGGTTCTCACGAAAAATGCGAAGCGATAGTCTCGACAACGTATACATCCGGGCAGACGATACAACAGCTTCTGGAGAAGACGTCGACCGAATATTTTTTGTTTGTGACGCAATCGCAGGAGATCCAGCTCGGGCAGGCGGCTCTCGAGCGAATGATCGGCGTGATGGAGCAAACGTCAGCCGGGATATGTTACGCCGACTACTTCGAGATCAAGAACGGAGGTCGGACTGAGCACCCGGTTATTGATTATCAGTTCGGCAGCATCAGGGATGGATTTGACTTTGGGTCTCTGATATTTTTTTCCTCGCCGGCAATACGATCGTCGTTGAAGAAATACGGGGAGATGCACGATGTTGACGTGGCCGGGCTGTATGACCTCAGGCTAAAAGTCTCGGTCGATCATTCGCTCTTCCACATCCAAGAGCTGCTGGACACGAAGGTTGAGCCGGATCTGCGCTTAACAGGTGAGAAGTTGTTTGATTACGTTGATCCAAGAAATCAAGCTGTGCAAAAGGAGATGGAGAAGGTCGCCACACGGCATCTCAAAAACGTCGATGCCTATCTGGCGCCGAAGTTCAAGAGCGTCCCGAAGTTCGACACAACTTTTCCCGTCGAAGTCAGCGTTGTCATACCGGTGAAGAACCGCGAGAGTACGATTGCCGATGCGGTGCAGAGCGTGCTCCAGCAAAAGCTTGACGTAAGCTTCAATATCATCGTCATTGATAACCACTCATCCGACGGAACAACAGAGGTTCTCTCGGAGCTGGCGTCTCGACATCCTTCTCTCAAGCACATTATTCCGTTGCGTCACGATCTCTGGATCGGCGGATGTTGGAACGAAGCCATATTCTCTGAACACTGCGGCCGATACGCCGTCCAGCTCGACTCAGACGACATTTACAGCGGGCCTGATACGCTCCAAAAGATCTTCGATGCATTCCGGTCAAGGGACTATGCGATGGTAATCGGCTCTTACAAGCTCGTTGACATGAAACTTGAAGAGATACCGCCAGGGGTGATTGACCATAAAGAGTGGACGCCGGAGAACGGCAGAAACAATGCACTCCGAATCAACGGATTGGGAGCCCCGCGCGCCTTCAACACGGCGCTGCTCCGTCAGGTCAGGCTACCAAATGTCAGCTATGGAGAGGACTACGCCGTTGCTCTTCGTCTGTCACGCGAGTATCAGATCGGAAGGATTTACGAGCCTATCTACCTCTGCCGCCGGTGGGAGGGAAATACTGATGCGGCACTCTCGATTGAGAAGGCAAACAGAAATGATTTCTACAAAGACAAAATTCGCACGATCGAAATGTTGGCTCGCCAACGAATGAACCGTCAAGGAGCATAACATGGCACAACTCGTTCGCCGATGGACACTCAAGGACCTTCCTGTCGTCCAAGATGTGCTCTGGAAAACGTGGCTGGAGTCGTACAAACCGTTTATCCCAGAGGCCGATTTGAAAAGTTACTTCTCGGAGCACTACGATTTGGATGCGTTGACAACGCTCTTTCAGAATCCCATGGCGCACGGATTTGTGGCCGAAGTGGATGGCAGGGTCGTGGGCTTCATGCGGACCGCTCACGAACCGGAAGAGAATCGTTATTATGTATCGTCGATCTATGTCCTGCCTGACTTCCAGAACAGAGGATTGGGCAGAGACTTGATGAAACGCGCGGCAGAGGAAGCGAGATCCTTCAAGCTTGACAGAGTGTGGATTGGGGTGATGGTTCAAAACCGGCAGGCGGTGGAGTGGTATGAGAAGATGGGATACAAGGTCGTTCGAACGGAACCATTCACCATGGGAGCGTCAACGGTCGACCACTATATCGGTTACGTTCTTCTTGAGTCGCTCGAACGATCTCACACGATGAAATCGTAGTCCTTCTTCACGGTGAACGAAGCAATCCAGAGTGCGCAGGTCACGTTGATCCAAGCCAGATCCTCCGCTGTATTCGACGCGCAGTCCTCCTTGAGTTCTCTTTCCGAGCTCTCCCTTCAGCTTCTTGAAGAGCAGAAGAAGTCCTGGCCTCAGCTCGCTCAGGGGTATGCGTCGCTGTCGTCGGTCAAGCTTCGCGAGATACGGTGCGATGGATTTTCGGTTTTTCTGCAATACAACCCGGGGCGCATCGTCAGCACGGGGGCGAAGGTGGATGAGAAGACGATTCGAGAGCGAGCATGCTTTCTCTGTGTGCCGAACTTGCCCCCTCCGCAGAAAGCGATTTTGTATCGTGGAGAATTCCTTGTTCTCTGCAACCCTGCCCCAATTTTCCATCAACACCTGACGATTTCCCACATCAACCACATTCCGCAAGCGATCGAACCGTTCGTGCAAACGTTGTTGGACCTCGCGCGGGACATGAGCCCCAGGTTTACCGTCTTCTACAATGGTCCTCGCTGTGGTGCATCGGCTCCCGATCATATGCATTTTCAAACCAACCCTACGGGGATGATACCGGTTGAGAATGAAGCTGCCGATGACGCCCGGCGTGCCTTGAAGAAAAAGGTCAATGCGGTGTCGCTCTGGTCTCTCGAGCGGTATGGACGGCAGGTCACAATCTTTGAATCCGACAATAAGGAGAATCTTCAGACAGTTCTTCTGAGTGTCATTGCAACGCTGAGGAAGGCTACCCGGTCAACCGAAGAGCCAATGATGAACATGTTATGTTCCTATCGTTCTTCCGGATGGCGCGTGATTCTGTTTCCGAGAAGAAGGCATCGCCCCGATGTGTATTTCAAAGAAGGAGAGGAGAAGGTGCTGATCAGCCCCGCGGCCGTCGATATTGGTGGACTTGTGATCACGCCGGTGGAAAAAGATTTCAATACCGTTGATGCAACGATGATCCAGGACATTTTTGAAGAAGTGAGCCTGGAGCGAGGGAACATCGAAGAAGTGATCGCAAGTTTGTGACACTGTCGCACACCGTCGAGCGGGCAATTGACTGCTCTTAACTATGCGCAGTTAGCTTTTCATCGCGAATTCTTGGGGCTGTCCAACAAGTCCTGGAGCTGATTGTAGGCGACATTATGGCGATTGCAGGAGTCTTTTCCATCTCATCAAGACGGTTCAGATTCCTTGACGGAATGACATACCGCCCCGTCCCGCTGTACGGCCCGCCCGAACGACGTAGTCGGGCGGGGATCCCTTTGGGACTGGGGCTCGATCGATCTTGGTTCAGAGAATCCATAAACATTCCGCTCCTACGGAGCTGCCAGATCAAGTTAATTTCATATTGCCCTTTGAGGTTTATAGCTTTGCCCCAAAAAAAGAGTTGTTGAGCTCCGTCAGGAGCGACATATCATCTGCGCTGTTAGTG
>ERZ1292640.4740-Hain-H43-02um-R1-4740-length-10258-cov-6_pt1 | contig 10258 bp, 9 predicted proteins | sample MGYA00564404_ERZ1292640 | MGnify/ENA primary metagenome ERZ1292640 (study PRJEB36523, sample SAMEA6512636) | groundwater metagenome | collected 2019-01-08 | study: AquaDiva: Metagenomics assemblies of 32 groundwater samples | reverse complement strand
CACGATATACTCGGTGAAGGCAATCTGGCTTGTATGGTCTGTCATGACAAGGATAACGAGCATTTGGGACTACTCAACCTTGTAGATGATATAACCCTAATAACCAAGGCAGAACCATCCCAGCTTTGTGGCCTATGTCATGAAATACGCTTTAAAGCCTGGCAGGCGGGGACCCACGGGAGCGCGGAGTGGAAACAGGGGGAGCCAGGATATCCCGGCGCCACAAGGAAGACCTGCATCGCTTGCCATGACCCGCATCAGCCCCAGATCGTGCTAGCTGGCATAACCCTGCCCCATCCGGAACCGGCACCGCCACCAGCATCAATTCCGGGTACGCCGTTTAAGATACTTGGCGTTGTTCTATTGGCCGTGATTAGCTTTGGTACAGCCGTTGCCGTGGCGGGGAAAGGGGGATAGCAATGAAGCGCCGGGAGTTCATTAAGTATTCAGCTGGTTCAATCGCCTTAGCTCTTCTAGGGAAGTATGTGGGTGGGCCTGTGCTGGGCAAAATTGCTGTCGATGAGACTGGGAAGTCCCCGGTAAAGTCTAAAACTAAAGAAAAAGCTCGGGCTATTGATGGTCTGGGTACAGTAGCTGATCCAAGCAACAGGTTCGGGCTGGCGATAGATGTCGGCGCATGTATCGGCTGTAGAAGATGCCAGTGGGCTTGCAAGGAGTCGAATAATATCCCGGACACCATTTCCCCACCGTGGATAGAGGTATTTCAACTTGAAGTTGGCCAGGGTGTTACCGGGGAGCCATCACTGGAGGATCTAAGGGACGGGGCCACTACATCCTATACAAAATCTCCTTTAGCGGGAAAGTGGTATATGCCGGTAGCGTGTAATCACTGCGATAATCCGCCGTGCGTGAAGGTCTGTCCTACGGGAGCAACTTTTAAAGATAAAGATGGGATAGTCTTGATTGACTACGACAAGTGTATTGGTTGTAAATTCTGTGTGGTTTCCTGTCCCTACACTGCCCGCCGATTTAATGCTTTCATCCCTGAAATACCCCCTGAAAAGGTCAACCCAATGGTGCCACTGCGTGTCGAGGGGGTTGTAGAGAAATGCACTTTTTGTGTCCAAAGGACCAGGCGGGGTACGCTACCAATGTGCGTAGAGGCATGTCCGGTTGGGGCCAGACATTTTGGTAACCTTAATGACCCTGACAGCGAAATTAGCAGTTTACTGAACTCAAATCCTTACTTTCAGCTATTAGGGGAACTAAATACCGGTCCAAATATGAGGTATGTTACCCGAGGGAAAAAATGGATCAAATAACAATAAAATCGCGAGAAGAGAGGTTTTTACAACCGATACACAAGCAGCCTAAGTCGGAAAGTAAATTAAGCCCTCGAGAAGTGCAATTCTTGCGGCCGATACTTAGGACGGGTAAGGCCTTTTATGTCGTCATCCCTGCCCTGATCGTTTTGGTATTGTGGGTTTTGTATGCGTGGTACACTCAGCTAACTCAGGGATTAAGTGTCACCGGGCTGAGAACACCGGTCGGAGCTATCTGGGGACTTTATATCACCAACTTTGTATTCTTCGTCGCTATTAGTGCCGCCGGGATCGCTATAGCTTCGGGTATACGTCTTTTTAAACTAAAGGATTACATAGCTCTGGCGAGGATGGCTGAATTGGCAACCATCTTTAGTCTGATGATGGCCGGTATGTCTATCGTAATGAGCATTGGAAGGCCGGACAGGCTGTTTAATTTGATACTCAATTTCCCTGCCCGGCTTCCATCCTCGCCTCTTATCTGGGATGTGATGGCAGTTTTTGTCTATTTGGTATTTGCGATTACCTACCTGTATATAGAGATGCGAGAGGACATGGCACGTTTGGTGGGCAAGGTCAAGTGGGGATGGCTCTACAAACTGCTTCTGCCAGGGTACAGGATCGGTGAACGACATCGAATTGAGAAGATTGTTTTCTGGGCAAGTATTTTTAATTTCCCTATTATGTTTATGATGCATACCACTGTCGGCTGGATTTTCGGTTTGCAGGTAGGCAGGCCGGGTTGGTACAGCACTATATTCGGCCCCTACTTTGTGCTGGGGGCTATTCTGACCGGTATGTCTGTAGTCGTTATTTTGGCAGCCATCTACCGAAAGGCATTTCAGTGGGAGGAATTTATAAGGCCGGTAGTATTCAAAGGGCTTTCAAAATTCCTGATGTGGATGTCTATTCTATACCTGTACTTTATACTATCGGAGTTTATGACGGTTACATTTGCTGGACCTAGCGGAGAACAGGCTGTTTGGGAGTCGTTGACAGGCGGAGAATTTGCCCCGCTCTTCTGGTTGCAGAATGGAGCCTTGGTTATAGCTTTCCTCTTGTTTTTTGTAAATACGGTCTTTAAGAAGGCATTCCGGATAGGGACTACCGTCATTGCCTCTTGTTTGGTTGTCTTTGCCCTCTGGATCGTTCGTTTCCTTATTGTAGTGCCTTCCTTACTTCGTCCCTTTCTTCCTTTCCCCACAGGAAGTTATAATCCGAGTTGGGTGGAGTGGTCATTGGTTGGTGGAGTGTTTGCTATTGAAATCCTTCTGTTTATGGTGTTTACCAAAGTTTTTCCTATTATGCCGGTTACTGAATTGATGGCTGAAGAAGAGGAGGGGAATCATGCATGAAGCTGCAAGCCCAATGTGGGTAGGGTATATTCCGTTCACCATACTTGTAGGCTCGCTGTGTCTGGCAATTTTAGCGTCAATACTGGTTAAACCGTTTTTTGCTAGAACTACATTTGTATTTGTGGGGACGATATTCTTTTTACTTTCTGCCTTAATCGCGGGAACCTGGGCGGGAGGAATGTTTTTCTCGTTAATTATTCCGGGATAAAGGGGAGACAGATATGAGAAAAGTAAACCTGAGGTGGGGTGTTATCGCTCCGTTAACAGTGGGGCTAATGCTGCTCGCGACTACGGCAGCGTGCCAAGGTCCCGCAGGTGAAGCAGGACGGATAGGAGCTCAAGGGCCGGCTGGCCCAACGGGCCCGGCAGGCCCGCAGGGGCCTGTTGGAATATCAGGACCCCCAGGCCAAACGGGTGTCCAGGGGCCGGCAGGGCTGAGTGGAACCGCTGGACCTCAGCCGGTATCACTAATAACCGGTGCGGGACTGAATGCGACTCTGGCATTATCGAGGCCGGCTAACGGAAGCAACTTTGTGGCGGGCGAAAGGATTGTGGTCACTGTCACTCTTAAAGATAAGGCCGGTGCTTCCGTGACGAAGGCTCAGTTGAATGCACTTGCTCTTTATGCATATGGTCCCCAGGAGACTACCAAGTCAGTCGCGGCGGTAAAATTACTTAACGCCAGTACTAACCGTAGCGCGACGCCGCACCATTATATTGATCTTATGACGAATAATACTACTAACATCCAGTTTGCCGGTAACGTGGTGACCTACACCATGCAGGCGGTCACTGATGAGCTACCGGGTACATATACGGTGGGGGTAAGGGCACAAAGGGCAGGCGAAACAGCGATAGAAGCGGCGCTGCTTATGGCTGACTTCCAGATGAAGACTGCCACCGTAGAAACCCAGACAGCGGATAAAGCAAAATGCGCAAGTTGTCACCTGGGATCATCTAACGGTCAGGTCTACATGCATCATGTGGACGTTAGCTCGCGCAGTACGACCGGCAGCCCGTCGTATGAGAACCTGGCAATAGTCAGCTGTAAACTTTGTCACAATAATGAAGGCTATGCTTCTTATACTCAAGGTAACAACAGGGTTGTTGACGTCATTGTGAACAGGGTCCACGGTCTTCACATGGGCGAAGAGCTTACAAATCCTCTGAATACTAACCTGACAACGGGTTCATTCAGAAATTATATGGGAGTGGTTTTCCCCAAGGATGTAAGAAACTGCCTTGCTTGTCATGCCGATAACAACTGGAAGACCAAGCCTTCACGGCTGGCTTGTGGTACATGCCATGATAGTACCTGGTTCAGCAGTGTTGCTTTTATGCCGGCGGGGTATACGGCTCACCCCGGTGATGCCTGGCCTAATGATGATAGCTGCGGCGTCTGTCATAAACCTGATGTAGATTTTGTTGCGGTTAGCGGCAACGCGACATTCACGATTCCGTCCATTACTAATGCACACAAGGCTGAACAGGTATTGAATACCATTAATATGACACTGTCGCGTCCTGCCAATGGCAGTTTCTATGTTGCCGGCGAAAAACCGGTGGTTACGCTAGTCATAAAGAACGATAAAGGCATTCCTATTGACCATAGTACGGTAAATGAAACTAACTTCTCATCGGCCGCGTTCTATGTATACGGTCCGCGCCGGAATGCAGTACCGGTACTGACCAATGCAGCGGTAAATGGTAACTCTAAAGCACGTGCTTCGGTGACCAGCACTATAGCCGGTCCGTGGACTTTCGTCACCGGCGAAACCTTCAAAATAGCAGTTAATAGTGGCCTGGTGCAGACACTGACACCTCCGTCAGGTACTCAGACAGCGGCCCAAGTGGCGGCATGGCTTCAGTCTAATCTTACTAATGTCACCGTCACCGCTACTGCCGCTAACCAGGTAACCCTTCAGAATCTTACCTTCGGTGATAACTCGAAATTCGAAATTTACGATAGTCCGGTCACGGCCAAGATGGGATGGAAGCCCGGTCCTCAAAATATTGTCCAGGGAGCATCGGGAGTGGTTATTGGTATGACCGCTGGCACGACTGTAGAGCCGTATGTTGTCAAAGCAGCGGTAAGTAGTGCAACCAACGACTTGCGACCTCGTACCGACCCGGCTAACTATACCGACCCGAATGTTACCCGTAATCCCGCCAATGTTACCTACCAGCTGTATGATGTTGCCAGTCTCAAGCCCGGTACTTATATAGCCTACGGTTGGGTTAGAGCTACTGCCGGCAGGGTACCGGACTTTGCCCGGACCGCCGTTGGTTTAGTAACCTTCCAGGTAGGTACGGCGACGGTGGACAAGAAGGTCGCCGATGGCTGTAGTGATTGTCATGGTAATAGCATTATGCACTACGGCGGGTCACATCCTGCTCCATTTGACACCGACTACTGTCTTTCTTGCCATGATTACTATCGGTCTGGTACCGGTGAAGGTTACCTGCGGCAGGGTGGTACCACGACGAGTGGCTGGGCTGGTTTTGGCAATAAACAGATCGGACCCAGAGTACATGGTGTACACTTCGGTAAGTACCTTGATAGTCCTGAGGCGGTTTACGCCGGCACTCCGGGTATCTTTGCCGAGGTTATTTTCCCGCAGGATGTTAGAAACTGTACCAAGTGTCATAACTCTACGACATCGGGAACCTGGGCGAGTGAGCCGTCACGTCAGGCATGTATGTCCTGTCATGATAGCCCGGGTGCTAAAGCCCACGGTACGTTAAATACGCTTGACCCGACCCCTGCCGACCCATACGGGCCCGATGGCATAGAAACCTGTAAAGCCTGTCACGGCGCCGGTAAGCAGTATGCTCCGGATGTGGTACACAATATCTCCAAGCCTTACGTGCCGCCTTACCCGCGAGAGGAATGATTTAAAGTTGGCCCACGCAACAGGGGAGGCTCGGATTTCTCCGAGCCTCCCCTGTTTCTTTGCATGAAAAATATGGAACTAAAACCTGATTCCATTCATACGCGTCATGCCTAACAAAAACCCGCGTAGTACTTCTATCTGGGGTTTGTGTTATTATATCTGCGAAGATGCCCCCGGAATAACTTTATGTTCACCGAGAAGACGTTGCGTCAGATGCGTGATGGGATGGATAAATGGCTCGCCGAAGTAAGAAAAGCTCTTAATAGCTCTTCGGCGAGGAAGTTCTCTACGGTTTCCGATCTGGATATAAAGCCGATTTATACTCCGGAAGATATTAAAGACCTGGACTTCGCCAGTATCGGCTATCCCGGATTTTACCCCTTTACCCGTGGGGTTCAGGCCACCGGCTACAGAGGACGGCCCTGGACGATTCGTCTGTTCTCCGGCTTCGGCACCGCCAGTGACACCAATCAGCGCTGGCACCAGTTGCTCAAAGAAGGTGAAACCGGACTCAGCACCGCCTTCGATTTTCCCACCCTGATGGGTTATGACAGCGATTCCCCCCGGGCCCGCGCCGAAGTTGGTAAATGCGGTGTGGCTATCGATACCCTGGCTGATATGGAAGTTCTGACCGAAGGCATACCGCTGGACAAGGTCTCGACCTCGATGACCATTAACCCACCTGCCAGTGTGCTCTGGGCGATGTATCTGGCCGCTGCGGAAAAACAAGGGGTGGGCTGGGACAAAGTGACCGGCACCATTCAGAACGACATGCTCAAGGAATTTGTCGCCCAGAAGACATTCATGTGCCCCCCCGGGCCGTCTATTCGTCTGGTAAGCGATACCATCGAGTTCGGCACCAAACATGTGCCGCGGTGGAATACCATCAGCATCAGCGGCTACCACATTCGTGAGGCTGGTTCGACGGCAGTTCAGGAATTAGCTTTCACACTGGCGGACGGCATCGCCTACGTTCAGGACGTGATTAACCGTAAAAAAATGGATGTGGATGACTTCGCTCCCCGGCTTTCCTTCTTTTTCAATTCCCACATCGACTTTTTTGAGGAAATTGCCAAATTCCGCGCCGCCCGCCGCATGTGGGCGAAAATAATGAAAGAACGTTTCAAGGCGAAAAATCCCCGCTCCCTGTGGCTGAGGTTCCATACCCAGACGGCCGGTTGCTCCCTGACGGCCCAGCAGCCTTTTAATAACGTTATTCGCACCACGACGGAAGCCCTGGCCGCCGTTCTGGGGGGAACGCAATCGCTGCATACTAATTCCCTTGACGAAGTACTGGCTCTGCCTTCTGACTTTGCCGTCAATATTGCCCTGCGTACCCAGCAGGTCATTGCCGAAGAGACAGGGGTAATTAATACCATTGACCCGCTGGCAGGCTCTTACTTCGTTGAGACGCTTACCAATGAGCTTGAGGAGAAAGCCTGGGAATACATCGAGAAGATTGACAAGATGGGCGGCATGCTCGCGGCGATAGAGCGGGGTTTTCCCCAACTTGAAATCGCTAACGCGGCTTATAAATTCCAGCAGCAGATCGATAGCGGCGAAAAAATTATGACCGGAGTCAATAAGTATCAGGGCGGCGAAGAGACCCCGATGGAGCTGCTCAAGATTGACGAAAAGGTAGAAGCCGAGCAGGTAAAGCGCTTGCGAGAAATCAAACGGACGCGGGATAATCGTAAAGTGGCTCAGAAGCTGGATGGCCTCCGTTCGGCCTGCAAAAGCGACCGTAATGTTATGCCCTATGTCATCGAAGCCGTCAGGGAATATGCCACCAAACAGGAAATCTGCGATGTTTACCGGGAGGTTTTCGGGGAATACCGGGATCCGGGATTCTTTTAATAACCGTTGTCATTCCCGACTTGATCGGGAATCTAGGGTGCATTCTCCCTTTGTAAAGGGAGATAAAGAGGGATTTTGAAGATGGGGAAACCGGAAAGAAAAATAAGAGTCCTGATAGCTAAACCGGGTTTAGACGGCCACGACCGCGGCGTCAAAATAGTTGCCCGCGCTTACCGTGATGCCGGTTTTGAGGTTATCTATACCGGCGTGCATCAAACTCCTGAGCAGATAGTTAATGCTGCCATCCAGGAAGACGTTGATTTGGTCGGCATGAGCTGCCTTTCCGGAGCACATCTCCACCTTTTCTCCGAGGTAGTCCGTCAATTAAGAGAAAGGGGTTCCGACATTACTGTCGTTGGCGGCGGGATTATCCCCAAAGAAGACGCCCCCAAGCTCAAAGAAGCCGGTATAAAAGAAGTATTTCTACCGGGGACGCCTCTGGCGCAGATAATAACCTGGACAAAGGAGAACGTAACGTCAAAGTAAGGGCAGTATCTTTCCTATCGTCATTCCCAACTTGATTGGGAATCCAGGAGCATGAATGGAACTCTTAGAGAAGGTATTAAAAGGTGATGTCCTCGCCGCGGCGAAACTGATACGCGGTCTTGAGGACGGTGTGCCCGAGGCCGTTGCCGAATTGGAAAATGTCTATCGCCATACCGGCCATGCCTATATCGTTGGCGTCTCCGGTGCTCCCGGTGCCGGCAAAAGTACCCTGCTGGGATGTCTTATCGGCGCCTTCCGGAAGAGAAACATGAAGGTTGGCGTGGTGGCCATCGACCCGACCAGTCCCTTGACCGGCGGGGCCATATTGGGGGACAGGCTGAGGATGCAAAGCCATGGTGCCGACAAGGATGTATTTATACGCAGCCTGGCTTCCCGGGGCTGGAAGGGGGGCCTGTCCCGGGCAACCATGAATACGGTTCATGTCATGGATGCCATGGGTAAAGATATTATCTTTTTGGAAGCGGTCGGCTCGGGGCAGGGGGAAGTTGATTTTGCCCGGGTGGCGGACACCTCGGTTGTTGTTCTCGTCCCCGGAATGGGTGATGAAATCCAGACGATGAAAGCCGGCATTATGGAAATGGCAGACATTTTTGTTATCAATAAATCGGAGCGGGACGGCGCCGAAAACCTGAAAATGTCCCTCGAGGCCATGCTGGCCATGACAACCCGTCAGTCCGGTGAATGGCAACCCGGTATCGTCTTGACCGAGGCCATACTGGATAAAGGCACTGAGCCTTTGGCGGAGGAAATCATGCGGCACAGGGCTTTTCTGGTCTCCAGCGGTGATATGACGAAACGCCGCCGCCGGCGGGCCGAACTGGAATTGACGATGGCGGTAGAAAGTGCTTTGCGTAACCTCATGGAGACCACAGACGGCCGTTACCTGGCAAAGCTGGTTGATGACCTGGCTAACAGGAAAACAGACCCCATTTCCGCGGCATTGAAGATTATAAACCTGCCCAAAACCTGACCCTCCTCTCTTCCCCAATTGTCATTATGGAGCGAAGCGAAGAATCTCAGGGTGGGGTCGGTGTCTCGGTACTCAAAGACCAATCAGCTAAAAGAGCCGCCAGTCCCGGCAGCCCTGTTGCATGATGGTGAGGTATTCCGCAGAAGGCTTGGTCTCTTCCGGTTGCCCGGCCTTTATGTAAGTTATAGCCGGTATTGCTTCGTCGTCCGTAGTAAAAACAGTAACATTCAGACGGTTGGAGTTACCCGGGTACCCTTCAAAAGAGTCCAGGTGGCGCAAATCACTCTCCGAAATTTCATAGACTCCGCCCCGGACTTTATCGCCGCGTGAGAACTTGATGCTGGCCGTGCCCCCGCGCCATTGCCTTGCCCAGCCGCTAAAAATCAGCTTGTAATTGGGCAGGTTCGCCGTGTACTTCGGCACACTGTCTGGACAGTGCTCCTTCATTTGTTTCTTGTTTAGGTCCGAGCCATAGGCAAAATAATACATGTTCACCTCGTGCGATGTTCGTCCCCCCATTTTACACTATCCATCGAATTTATTTCAGTCCCGATACTCTTGACAGTTATCACTATCTTGTCTAAACTTACAGTGATTAATATTATGCTGGTATTCCCCCGCTTCATTCGCCAATTTCGGGTGCTGTGTTTCTTCGTTTTATCCCTTGCGGAAAGGAGGATTTGTCGTGCCTAATTTTTCTTTTATGCCCCGTGAGGAAGGATTCTTTGATTCTTTTGAGGAAGGTGCCCAGAATGCCGTCAAAGCGGCACAGAAACTGAAAGAGTTGGTTGACACCTGGGATAATGTTGCCGGGAAGGTCGCCGAAATCACCGAGCTTGAACATGTCGGTGATACCATTACCCATCAGATTATGCGGCAACTCAATCGTACTTTTGTTACCCCCTTCGACCGCGAGGATATTGCCCTGCTGGCTCATTCGCTGGATGATATCACCGACTTTATCCAGTCGGCGGCGGATGCCATGCTCATCTATAAGGTATCACCTCCCGGCGACAGGGCCAAGGAACTAGCCGATAGTATCGTTCAGGCGGCGGTTGAGGTGGCAAAAGCGATGCCCGAATTGCGCAGCCGTAACGGACTGAAGCACTTGGAGACACACTGCGTGGAGATTAACCGTCTTGAGAATGTTGCGGATGGTATATACCGCTCTGCCATTGCCGAGTTGTTTAATAACACGAAAGATATCGTTGAGATTATCAAGTGGCGGGAGATTTACGAGCATATGGAGACTGCCACCGATCGGTGTGAAGATGTGGCTAATGTCCTCGAAGGGGTGGCTCTGAAGCATGCATGATAGACTTCCGTTAGCTGCTGATTTAACGGTATCGTCTAGTGCCATGGAGGCTCCGGGAGTATGGACTCCTCAAATTT
>ERZ1292640.4739-Hain-H43-02um-R1-4739-length-10258-cov-13_pt1 | contig 10258 bp, 12 predicted proteins | sample MGYA00564404_ERZ1292640 | MGnify/ENA primary metagenome ERZ1292640 (study PRJEB36523, sample SAMEA6512636) | groundwater metagenome | collected 2019-01-08 | study: AquaDiva: Metagenomics assemblies of 32 groundwater samples | reverse complement strand
CGGCGGCGAAGGCTCGCTGCGCATCTGCTACGCCGCCGAGCGCGGCATCCTGGAACCCGCCCTCGAGCGCCTGGGGCGATTCCTGGAGGTAACCTGACACGCCAGCACACTGCGGCGTTTCACAGCAGCTGGTTGCACCGCTGACACCAGCGCCTTCTCCCGAAGGGCTCCCGCCGACTCGCCTCGATCGGCACTCCGGAATCGCTGGTTGGGCAGCCCTCCGTACGACTGCCATTCTGTGCTCCGGTCCAACTCTACACCCGGGTCAGGCTTTGCACGTTGCTTTGCTATCGTCTGTCTGTGCCGAGGTGCTATTATTTCCATGTGTTCATCCCGATCAAGCGGGTGTTCTTGAGCTCGGTTGCCGAAGCACTCAGCGAGTACCGCAGCGAGGTCGCTCGTGCGATCGACCTTCTGGACGACTATAAATGCGTACGCATGGAGGACTTCGGCGCCCGTGACGCGCCTTCCGAGGAAGTCTGCCGGACCCGCATCGGGGAGTGTGACGTTCTTGTAGGTGTCCTGGGGCCGTGGTATGGGAGCCTGGTCCCCGGGACGCAGAAGTCATACTCCGAGCTGGAGTACGACGTTGCTGTTCAACTGGGCATACCGCGGTTGATGTTCCTGAGCTTAGGCGACATGTCCATCGGCGCCGCTTCAGCTCCCACTGACGAAGATCGCAAACGTCAAACCCTGTTTCGAGACCGTGTCAGCCGCGAGCGGCAATGCGCCTATTTCCAGAAGCCCTTCGACCTGGCCATACGCGTGCAGCAGGCCCTTTACAATTTCACTCGCGAGAGGTTTCGGCTCGAGCGCCCCATGCACGCTCGCGAAGAGGATTCAATTGTAAGACACGCTCGATTGGAGCGATCACTGGTAGAACCCCATGACCGAACAAGAGCAACCTGACCAGACGCGCTCGACAGCGCGCACGACCCTGCTGTTCCCTTTTGTAACGAGCACCGGCGGATATGACACCGGGGTAGCGATCAGTAATGCTTCTGCGGAACCCTTCGGTGGCAAGCCCCTGGCTGGTGCCTGCAGAATCCACTATTTTGGTCGCCTCGCCGATGGGGGACCTGCGCCTCCCGTACAGACCTCCACCGTGATTAACCCTGGTTCGCAGCTGAATTTTACTTTGTTTGCGGGCGGCATGGGAATTGATGGCACGCCCGGCTTCCAGGGTTACCTCGTGGTGGAGTGCCTCTTCTATGACGCACACGGATTCGCCATGGTGGGCGACCTTGGGATGCAGCGCGTCGCAGCTGGCTACTTGGCGCGGGTGATTCCGAGCCCGCCTCAGCGCTGAGTGAGCTTGCCCTTCAGCGCGGGCGACGAGGGCTGCGTCCGCATCTGGCGCGCCACCGAGCGCAGCGTCCTGGGACCCGCCATGGAGCACGTCCGAGCGTTACTTAGGCCTTGCCGCAAAATAACATTTACCGATTGATCAGTTTTGTGCCATACTGAGGGCATGCAGGCACAGGCCGCGAGGCAGGACTCGATGTTGTTTCGGAAGGTCTTGGGGACCCTCAATGAGGCGCAGCGTCGGTGGTTGGTGGGGCGCGAAGCGCTCCGCGGCGGGAGAGGCGGCATCCAGCGAATGGTGGAAACGAGCGGCCTTTCCAAGCCGACCATTCTGAAGGGCATCCGCGAACTGCGTGGCAAGGGAAAGCTGGCGGCGGAGGAAGGTAGAGTGCGAAAGCCTGGGGGAGGGCGCAAGCCAGTTGAGGAGCACGATCCGGAAATCACCCGGTTGCTGGAACAGGTGATGGAGGAGAGCACGGTGGGTGATCCGATGTCTCCGTTGAAGTGGAACAGCAAATCGACGTACCAGATCCAAGAGTATCTGGCCACTCAAGGTCATCCGGTCAGCGAGGACACCATTCAGCGGCGACTGCGGGACATGGACTACTCGCTGCAGGCCAACCGGAAAGACAAGGAAGGCGAATCGCACGCCGACCGGGACCGCCAGTTTCGTTACATCAGTGAGACGGCGAAGCGGTTCTTGAGGGCAAGGGAACCGGTGATCTCAGTGGACACCAAGAAGAAGGAGCGAGTCGGGAACTTCAAGAACAGCGGGCGGAAATGGCGCAAGAAAGGGGGAGCGCCCAAGGTGAACATCCACGACTTCCCGAGCTTGGCGGAGGGCACGGCGATTCCCTACGGCACCTACGACGTGCGCCGCAACGAAGGGATGGTGAACGTGGGAATGACGCACGACACCGCCGAGTTCGCCGTGGAGAGCATCCGGCGTTGGTGGCGGCGGTTTGGAATCCGCCACTATCCCGAGGCGCGCCGCCTGTTCATTTGTGCTGACAGCGGCGGGAGCAACGCAGCTCGGAACCGGGCCTGGAAATACTACCTGCAGCAATTCAGCGACGAGACAGGACTGGAGATTGTGGTGGGTCACTATCCGCCCGGGACGAGCAAATGGAACAAGATCGAGCACCGGATGTTCTCCTTCATCAGCATGAACTGGAAAGGCGAACCGCTGGTCAGTTTCGAGACGGTGGTCAACATGATCTGCGCCACCAAGACGAAGCAAGGATTGCGCATCAAGGCGCTGCTGGACCACAGCGTCTACGAGACGGGAGTGAAGATCAGTGACGAGCAAATGAAGGAGCTGAACCTCCAGCCGCACCGTCAGAATCCAGAGTGGAACTACTCGCTTCTTCCACGCAATGGCCGGTCAACACATTCCTGATGGTAAACGTTATTTTGCGGCAAGCCCTTAGCCCGCGGCAACCGCTGCTGACCCCGACGAATGTGAAACTGTGAAGGACGCTGTGTCATGGAGGCGGCGCTTCGGCGTGCGTCTCGCACAGTGAAGTCCACATCGAGGGCAGTGCATGCTATGAGATAGCTACGCATCCGCAAAGCTGTGTTTCCCGTCAGAGGAATGGCCACGCGACTGCGTCCCATCCGCAGCTGCCCAGTCTCCTTTGATCGGCGCTGCCACCAGTAGAACTGGCTCACCTTCAGCTTCCGCACCCGGCAAAACTCTCGGATCGACACTCCGCTCCGTGCCGCTTCGCGAATCGTCCTCTGCCAGTAACGCGCCTTCTCCGCACCCTGCTTTCTGCTCATCTGACATCCTCCTCGAGCCGCCGTCCATCTGCGCGCACATGGAGCGCGCGTTCGCAACTCAAGGCGAGTATGAACCGTCATCTCAAAACGTGAAAGATAGGCTCACCGGACGGATACGCACGAACTGAATACACTGTTCTCCGTCTGACTGCCGCCGCCGCTGGCCGGTTCGACGGCCTCCGCCTGGCGGCACTCCAGGCGCAGCTGAAGGCCGAATTCTTCTCCCATAGATCCCGCGCTAAAAGAACGCTGTCCGCAGAGTCTCCCAGTCCGCTTGAAGTTCATCCGAAGGTCCTGAATAGGAGACCTGGCCACTCCTAACCACATAGGTGCGCGCCGCGATGGCTAGAACCTCTCGCACCTTTTGCTCGACTATCAACACCGCCACCCCAGCACTCTCGTTGAGGCTCTTGATCCGCTGAAGAGCTTCAACAGCCATCGGAGGCGCAAGTCCCAGAGATGGCTCGTCCAGCAACAAGATACGTGGAGACAAGACCAAAGCCATACCAAGGGCGAGAATCTGCTTCTCGCCTCCAGACAACGTTCCCGCGCGTTGCTTAAGGCGGTTGCCCAACATGGGAAATATCTCGACAACTGATTCGATCCGTTGCTCAACCCTGATGCCCTCGCTCAGCGTGATCGCACCGATCTCAAGGTTCTCCCGAACGGATAGCTCCGTGAACACTCTGTTGCCCTGGGGAACATAAGCGAAGCCGAGACGAAGAAGTTCCCGTGGATTCGAGCCGCCAGTAGCTCTCCCTTCAACCGTCACACTTCCCCGCCGTAACGGAATGAGCCCGAACACGGCCTTCAGCAGTGTAGACTTACCCGCCCCGTTGTGACCGATTATCGCCACGATTTCAGACCGTCCAACCGTTATGGTGATACCGTGAAGGATCTCTCTCTGACCATAGCCACATACAACATCGCGAATCTCTAATACGGGGCCATCCACCTCAGGCAAGATAGGCCTCCACTATATCGGGACGATTCAACACAACAGCCGGCGGCCCTGCAGCAATAATCCGCCCCTCGTCCATTATGATGACCGAGTCTGCCACCCGCCGAACAGTATCAGTATCGTGCTCGACGAATACAACAAGCTTGTCGAGGTCCCGCAGCCTCGAGAGCACATCTATGATGTGTTCTTTCATCACGGGATCAACGCCAGAAACGGGCTCGTCCAGGAGCAGCACTCTCGAATTGCCGGCCAAGCAACACCCAAGAGTCAAAAGCTTCTGTTGCCCATACGAAAGCCTCCCAGCGCGCTCACCACCTAAGTCGCCCAGACCGATCCCTTCCAACATACATTGGCCGTCCTGACGACCTTTCGACACCCGCGGTCTAAACCATGCCGACCAATCAGGCCAGTATCCTTGCGAAACGCCAACTGCTTCTCCAGCTAATATCACGTTTTCCATAACCGTCATTTCCCGAATCAATCGAACATCCTGAAACGTTCGCCTGATTCCGAGCGCAGCGATCTTGTGGGGCGATAGGCCTGCGATGTCACTCCCAGCGAACACCACCCTGCCTGCCTCTGGCTCAAGAAAACCAGTCAAAACATTGAGGAGCGTCGTCTTCCCAGCCCCGTTTGGCCCAAGAACCCCCACCAGACCCACCGATCGAAAGGCCATTGACACGTCCACCAACGCTTGGACGCCATCGAAACGCCTGGAGAGTCCGATGCACTCTAGAATCATCTCGCCTTCCTCCCGAAATCGAACTGCCCCACAAGACCGCGTGGTCGCACGAGCATTAGAATAACGAGGACTGAACCATAGAGAATCTGCCGAAGGTTCGCTACCGTTGCCGTAGTCAGACCTACGAAGCGAAGTGCTTCGGGGATACTTATCAACAAAGCCGCCCCGAGTGCGGGCCCAAACACGCTGCCCGCCCCGCCGAGAATCACGGCTGAAACAATGGCGACGGACTCGGTTAGGGAAAAACTGCTGGGATCTATAAAGCTGAAGTATGCTGCATAGATGCAGCCTGCAACTGCTGCCATGCTAGCACTAATGGCACTGATCGTTATCTTGTAGCCCGCAACGTTAATACCCAAAGATTCCGTGAACACCTCATCTTCACGAATCGCTCGGAGAACCCGACCTGTATATCTGCAGACGAGTAACCGCGAGACTGCTATAACTAGGCCGACCGCCACGGCAGTCAAGATCAGGTAAGACAGTTTGCTACTGGCGACCCAGCGACCAATGATAGGAGCGGGTATATTGGTCATTCCCATCGGCCCGCCCGTCAGCGACACGCAGTTATTGAAGAGACTAGACAAGACAACCTGAACACCTAGCGTCGTGATCGCGAAATACTCGGTCCGTATTCTAAGACTCGGGTACCCAACACACGCTCCAACCATTCCGCTGAACGCCGCCGCGCAGCCTATGACAACCAAAAACCCGCCAGCGACGCGGTTACTCATGAGCGCGAAGCTGTACGCACCAATCCCAAAGAAGGCAGCCTGTGCCAAGGAGAGCATGCCGGCGTAGCCTGCCATCAAATCAAGAGAGACCGCCAGAATTATGTAGATGCCGATGAGGATCAATACGTGCAGTAAATAGTCCATCACCCTCAACCTCAAACGGCCCAACGCCGCACTCGACGCCTGGCAAGTCCCTCAGGCTTAACGATCAGAAGAACGAGCAAGATAGCGTAGACAATGGCATCCTGCCACTCGGAGCTTAGGAACCAGACGATGACCTGCTGCAATAGGCAAATTAAGAACGATGAGCCGATTGTCCCGACAGGACTTCCAATGCCACCTACGATTACCGCGACAACACACAACAGCAACGGGTTCATTCCCATCGAAGGTGCCACCTTCACATCCAGCGCGAAAATGACGCCCGCAAGGCCTGCGAGCACTGATCCAAGCACGCCTACCAAGAGATGTATCCTAGCGCGGTCTATCCCCACTACGCGCGCCAGATCGCTGTCATTCGCCACAGCTCTCAGGGCCTTGCCAAAGCGGGTGACATCCAGAATGGCTAAAACGGCACACAGGGCCGCGGCGGCTGTAACAATTGCGATGGCCTGACCACCCGTGAGACGGGCTCCCAAAACCGACACGGATGAGATAGAACTTCTCAAATCGATCCGTTTCGTGTCCTCGCCAAAGGCCAGCGCCAAGCTGTGCTGGATCGCAATGTACGCACCCATGGACGCGATTAGCATCGCAAGATCCGATGCACCTCTGTTTCGCAAGGGCCGATACACACACTGCTCAAGCAGAGCACCGACGAACGCAGCAGCCACCAGAGCCGCCCCAAACGCAACCAACGGCGGCACTCCGAGTGTGTGGACTAGGCAGAAAGCCGCATATCCGCCAACCGTGAACACCGCCCCATGCGCGAAATGAAAGAATCGCCCGCAAGCATAGATGAGCCCGAAGCCTACGCTGAGCAACGCCAGGTAGGACCAGGTAATTAGGGCATTGGCGACCAATTGCGATATCATCTTCAAGCCAATGGCTTCGCAACCAGGTAAAGACCGATCACCACATCAGGTTGCCCACGAACGATTTCAACTTTCTCGAAGGTTTGTAGTGTAACGATCGTGAGGCCGGAAGAACGGCACAGCTTGCTGATCTCCTCCTCGTCCCGGAACCGCCGCGGGACACCATTCGACACTTCGTAGCAACGCGGGGCCCACGTCACGCCTCTTCCATAGTGCCGCTCCCGGATCGACACAAACGACGCCACAACCCGCCCCAGTGGTTTGATGATCGCGGACATTTTTCCCATGATCCAGGTCGCCTCACTGTCCGAGAAAAGATGAAGGAAATAGTTTGAGAATGCAATGTCGTATCGCCCTACTTCGGACCCGTGGTCGTACTTCAGGATGTCTGTGTGGAGCGCCCGCAGATTTGGCACCGCCAGACCCGCGCAATCCAGAGCAGGCAACGAAGCGTCCAATCCGCTCAGGTCCAGCCCGCTGAAGACGGAGCGAAACAATCGCAGATCTCTTCCGTAGCCCCAACCAGGATCGATCACACCTCCATTGCGAGACCCGGTCCTCGCGATTTCAGCCAGGGCTAGTTGCGCGGCCAACCTCGGCACGGACCCCCAGCGCTGACCCTGCGAGTCGTAGATCGCAATCCATCGGCAGATTCGCTTGCGTACCGAAGGAAACAGACTAGACATCAATACCTTAGCCTCTGTATATGTGCGTCGATAGCCTGCTTTTCAGCCAAGTACGCCCCGTCCCCCAGGCGTTCGAAGGCATCGATTCGCTTTCTATATTTGGCGACGATCAACTCAGCCTTGCCGCGGGCAATGACCTGATTAGAATCTACGAACAGCCTCAGCGCCGGCTCAAACGCCTTCGGATCTCTTGAAATCGCAGGGAGTTCAAAGAAATCGTAATGATAGACGCTTTGGTTAATACCGGACACCCGTCCGAGCATCAGGATCTTGTCGTCAATCAGCGCAAAGTCCTTGGCCAACAACTCCTGCAGTTCTGGCTGGTCGTCAAACTCGTCAAGGACAATGAAGTACAGCAAGAAACCTTCGGTCATCTGCCGCGTGACGACTCTCAGGAACCGCTCGCAGTCTTCCTTCAGTTGGTAATCTGATCGACGCAGCACGAATGTCCGCTTGACCTTGATGTTCTTCGCAACTAACTTCTGAGCTTGCACATTCTTATAGCCAAGTAATTCCTTGTTGTAGCTCGCGGTGTCGGTTTCGTCCCAATACTTGAGGGGCACCAGGCTAGTGCATTCGACGCAGTCGTGCGCGAAATCGTACAGCTTGGCACAGACTGACCAATAGTCGGATTGAATCGTAACGATTCCGCTCTGCAGTCTAGCCATGCTCGCGCTCCAGTCTTGCAAAAGATACATAAGGAACGCCCCGCTGACGACAGAGCTATCCCTGCACCGTTCAAGGGCGGCGAGAAAATCAGCCCGCCTGCTCATCTCATTTTCACGCCAACGCATATCAAGGAAAAGAGCAATGATTTGGATCGCGAATGATGCCGCAATGCTCAGAAACGGAACGAGGATAACAGTGACCAAAAACGAGGTGGAGATAAATCCCGTCCGCCACTCCTCAGCCCCGAGCACGTTGCAGAGAATAGAGACGGCTGCCACAGTGTAGAGAACGAGGGTTGACCATACGGCGAAGCGCTGATGAGGCGCTAAGTCGATTCTAAAGAAACCTCTCAAGCGACTTTTGATCGACATGTGTCATCCTTACCGCTGCTTCGGAGCTTCAGGCTCTACGTATGGCACGAATTGGCGATTCTTCACAGTCATGAAGCGGGCTTCTTTGACCGGGTCGCCATTCTCGTCAATTGTCGTTCGGCCTGCCACGCCTGGAAAATTGCGGGTTGCATATAAGGCCTGCTTGACGCTGTCCGCATCGGGTCCTCGCCTTCGCATGGCATCGACAAGCATCCTCAGCGCATCATAGCCGTGAGCGGACCACACATCAGGATCCTTGCCGAATCGTTTGTGAAATGCCTCGACGAAGTCCCGAACGCTTGGTTCGGTAGATTGTGTATCAAAGATCGCGGACGAGTAGCGTACGCCGTCAACCGATTCACCGCCAGTCGCGATCGTTTCAGCGTCCTGGAAATTCACCGTTGAGAGGAACTGGGTCTCCACTGCCAGTTCACGTGCTTGGCGAACGATCGTGCCGAGCTCCCTGCCATAACCAACAATGAAGATGCACTTAGGCGAAAGGCGTTTTATCTTGAGTAGTAGTGTTCGAAAGTCGCCTGCCCCTTGGGTGTACTTGTCGTTAAGGAGTACCGTGCCCCCTTTTTCTGAATAAGCTTTCGCGAAGACCTCATTGAGTCCATTCCCATAATCGTTATTGATGGTCAGGAGGGCAGCAGTGGAGTAGCCGTGCTGCACCGCAAATCGTGCGACCAACTGCCCCTCGAGCTCGTCGGATGGATAATTCCGAAAGATGTAATCGCCAGCGTTAGTGATCTTAGGTGAGCTCGACGCCGGCGAGAACAGGATCACGCGAGCGCGCTCGGCGACCGGAGCGATCGCCAGCGTGACGCTTGAAGGCACCGCACCGATTATGACCCGCACGTGCGCCACGGAGATCAGCTTTTGCGCGGCCGTGACGCCCTGTTTAGGGTCTCCCTTGTCGTCTTCGTACATCACTGATATCGCTTTGCCCTTCACTCCACCCGCTTGGTTCTCTGTGGCGACTGCCAGATCTATGCCTTGTTTGACAGCAACGCCATACGAGGCAACATCTCCCGTAAGCGGGAGTATTGCCCCCAAGCGGATCTCAGAGGCTGAAGCCTTCTTGTAGTGGGTGACGGCGAAGACACCCACGATGACGGCAATGAGTACCGCCACTCCAATCCAAACGTTCTTATTCATCGACGTCTCCCTGTTGTCGGATAGGCGCCTGCCGAGCCTGAAGATCCAATAAACGCCGGGCAGCTAGTGGTGAAGGGTGGCCGCGGCCGTTTTCCCATCGGTTCACGGTCGAGAACGTAACGCCGACTTTCGCAGCGAACTGCTCCTGCGTCAATCGCAGGGCTCGACGTAGTTGAAGGATCCATTTGCGTTATTCTTTGGTCATCCTTCTTCATGAGGCAAAAGCCTTCTAACGAGCCGACCGCAAGAGAAAGCTTGGAGGGCTCGAACTCTATAGCAAATGATAATAGAACATCGTATACCGGTTACGCAAGGGAGTCGATCGTGTTGACGGCCGATGAACCCCTACGCGTGCCACCCACAAGTCCTTTTCGTCTTTGAAATCGTCGGCCTGCAATGGTGAGGCTGGCCTGACGGTGTGGTGCCCCGAGCATCGGCTTCACCGGGGGAACAGATCGCCACCGGCGACCCGAAGGCTGCCGAACTGCGCACGGCGGTGGCCCGCGGCGAGAAGCTCCGACTGGACGAGGCCAGCGTACGGCAGCAGATGGCGAGGCAACAGGTTTCGCGCGGGCACCCGAGTACGAAGCCTCAAAACAGAGAACGCGTTTCGGAACGCGGACCGCAGCGCCGGCGCCAGCGTTTTACGAACCACATGTTGAATCAATGGTTTACCGTCGTCCCGCGCGCGTTGAACCTCCAGAATTTCCTTCGTGTGGCGCTCGGGAGCCAAACTCTTTCCCACGCGCCGAGCTTCGCCCAGAAGGCCGCCGAGACCGCGCTGGAGCAGGGCGAAGAGGAACTCCGCGCCAT
>ERZ1292640.4738-Hain-H43-02um-R1-4738-length-10258-cov-23_pt1 | contig 10258 bp, 9 predicted proteins | sample MGYA00564404_ERZ1292640 | MGnify/ENA primary metagenome ERZ1292640 (study PRJEB36523, sample SAMEA6512636) | groundwater metagenome | collected 2019-01-08 | study: AquaDiva: Metagenomics assemblies of 32 groundwater samples | reverse complement strand
TGTTAGTTTTGACTTTTATATTATTTGCCTTTGCAAATTCTTCTAAAACTAAAAATCCTATATTGTGCCGCGTAAGAACGTATTTTGCGCCTGGATTGCCCAGCCCGACTATTAGTTTCATGTTAAATGAGCACGTCACTTATGGAGCGAGTGAAACGAGCGAACATAAGTGACTGTGCGAATTTACTTTTTCTCTTCTTTTTTCTCTTCCTTAGCTGGTGCTTCCTCAGTTTCCTCTTCTTCTTTTTCCTTCTTCTCTCTTATAAGCTCAGGCTCTGTTGATTCTCCTTCAACAGGCGCTGCAACAGTTTCTTCAATAGTCTTTACATGTTCAACGCTGAACACAATACTTTCCGGATCGCCTAATACCTTTACGCCTTCAGCAGGCGCTATGTTTTTCACTATTATTGTATCGCCCATTTTAAGGTTTGTAACATCTATCTCTATCTTATCCGGGATATTAGTTGGTAAACACTCTACCTCTATCTCCCACATAACATGCTGCAATACCCCGCCTTCCTGTTTTACGCCTATTGGCTCGCCTTTTGGTATAATAGGCACCTTGACCTTCAGTGTTTCAGTAAGAGATATCTCGTTGAGATCAACGTGCACAAGCGCATCCTTCACAGGATCCCTCTGTATTTCTTTTATTACCACTATCCTTTCTTTTTTCTTTTTGTCCCCCTCGACAAAAAGTTTTATAATTACGTTTTCGCCTGCGTCTGTGTGCAGGGCCTTTGCAAGGCTTTTGGCGTCTATTTTGAGGGATACGGTCTCTTCGCCTTTTCTGTAAACAATGCCCGGCACAAGGCCTTTAAACCTCAGTTTTTTATTGAGTTCTTTCCCTTTTTCCTCTCTTAAGTCTGCTTTTAATTCTACAAAATCCATTTGAATTTCTCCTTATAATGTAGGGAACGGTTTCAAACCGTTCCCTACGAATTAATCAAACAAACAGCTCACTGACTCTTCGTTATGTATCCTCTTTATGGCCTCTGCCAACAGAGGCGCTATCGACAGCACTTCTATTTTTTTATGCTTCTTCCCGTTTTCCACAGGTATGGTATTTGTCACGAATAACTTTTTTATCACAGAATCGCTGATACGTTTTATAGCGGGCCCTGAAAGTATAGGGTGGGTAATGGCGGCGTATATTTCCTTGCCGCCCTGTTTTTTTAACGCGGCTGCGGCCTCTACAAGCGAAGACGCTGTCGCCACAAGGTCATCCACTATAATCAGATTCTTTCCTTTTATTCCGCCGAGGATATTCATTGCCTCTGTGCCTTCTTCGCTTATCCTTCTTTTATCCACTATTGCGAGAGGCGCCTCAAATCTCTTGGCGTATGCCCTTGCCATTTTTATCCCGCCCACATCCGGAGAAACTATAACTATATTTTTCAGTTTTATCTTTTTTATGTGGTTCACAAATATATTCACTGCGTAAAGGTGATCCATTGGTATATCAAAGAATCCCTGGATCTGGCCTGCATGCAAATCCACTGTCAGAATCCTGTCAGCGCCTGCTGTAGTAATAAGGTTTGCCACAAGTTTTGCTGTTATTGGAACGCGCGGCTGGTCTTTCCTGTCCTGTCTTGCGTAACCAAAATACGGAAGCACTGCCGTAATCCTCTTGGCAGAAGCCCTTCTTAAAGCGTCTATAAGAATCAAAAGCTCCATCAGGTTATTGTTCACGGGAGGGCATGTGGGCTGGACTATAAAAACATCCTTGCCGCGCACATTCTCATTGATCTTTACCCGCACCTCTCCTTCGCTAAACGTAGTAACAAGCGTATCGCCCAGAGGCATTTTTAAATACTGGCATATCTCCTGCGCTAATTTCGGATTCGCATTACCTGTTATTATGACCATGGCCTTTCTCCCCTATTTTTTATTCTTATTTAACAGCCTCGCAGGAATGCCGATAACTGTTTTACCTGCTGGCACGTTCTTATTCTTTGTTACGACGCTTCCAGCGCCTGTTACTGCGCCTTTCCCAATCTTTACAGGCGCCACAAGGATAGTGCCTGTGCCTATAAAGGCATTGTCTTCTATGACGGTCTTATGTTTTTCTTTGCCGTCATAGTTCGCGACAATAGTTCCCGCGCCTATATTGACATTCTTGCCTATTATAGTATCGCCTATATAACACTGATGCCGTATCTTTGTATTTTCTCCCACAGAAGAACGCACCAGTTCCGCAAAATTGCCTATGCCCACATTATTTGCCACAACAGTCCCTGTCCTTAATCTTGCGCAGGGCCCGATACTGCAATCAGGGCCTATTTTAACATTATTTTCTATAAATGTATAGGGGTATATAACTGTGTCCCTGCCTATTTTAGCCCCGTGTTCTATGTAAGTATTATCAGGGTCTACAATCGTTACCCCTGAATCCATAATCCCGGCAAGAATCCTTTTCCTCATTACTGATTCTGCCTTTGCCAGCTCAGATCTTGTATTGACCCCGAGAAACTCCTCAGTGTCGCCTGTAGTCACTGATTCAACAAGCATATTTGACTTTGTAAGTACCTCTATGGTATCTGTGAGATAATACTCTTCTTTTTTATTCTCAGGCTGTATTTTCTCAAGGCTGTAAAAAAGCGCTCTTTTATTAAAACAATAAACCCCGACGTTTATTTCCTCAATAACCTTCTCATAAATAGAGGCGTCCAGTTCTTCTACTATTTTTACAATCTTATTGCCGGAAGAGCGGATAACCCTGCCGTAGCCTGTGGGGTTTTTAAGCTGGGCTGTTAAAAGAGTACAACTAGCTTCTGTTTCAATATGTTTTTCAATGAGCTTCTGTATTATATCCTGGCTTAAAAGCGGCGTATCCCCGTATAATATCAGGATATTTTCTATTTTATTGTCTTTTATTATGGCGCTTCTGGCCCTTGAAACAGCGTCTCCTGTGCCTAAAAGTTCGTCCTGTATTATGCACTTAATCCCTGGCCCAAGCCTTTCTTTAACAAGGTCTGCCCTGTGGCCTATAATGATCCATATCTTTTCCATGCCTATGGAATTGACATTATCAATCAAGTACTGCGCCATTGGCTTGCCGCAGATACTGTGAAGCACCTTTGGCAGAGAGGATTTCATCCTTGTGCCTTCGCCAGCGGCAAGTATAATAGTAGCTATGTTTTTCATAAATGTATGATAGCCTTTGAATTTAGCCCCCGTCGCTTTGCTTCGCAAAGCGAAGCAGCGGGGGCTAAATTGGCTAAGGAATTAATTATATATGGAATGGCTTATGATGGCAAGAAAATATTTGGGTTTTTGTTATTGAAAAGATTGGAATCGTATTGTATGCTTTATGTAGAGGGATAATAAAATGACACGGACACTTTCTATTAAGGCCAAAAAGAACCTTATACGCAATTCAAGAGGCATTTTAAAAGGAGTATCTACCCAAGACCTTATAAAACTACGGCGACAAGAAAGGCTTTTAGAACAACAAAAATATAAAAGATATGGGATAGCTACTTCTAAGCACGGTTGATAGCTATATTGCCGCATTAAGCCTTGATAAAAATCTGACCTTTGTAACAAAAGATAGGGATTACGAAATTTTAGGGGGCCGGTTAAAACTGCTCTATCTCCATAAATAAACCTAACTTTACAATGCGGAACGAATAGCGCCGTTTTCCAAAACCTCTATTGGCTTGGCTTCATGATTACTGGCCAATGTAGCAGAAGAATCCAGAGGAACCTTTAAAGTAGCCACTACTTTATCATTCACAAATTCCATTTTAAAACTTGCTGATTTATAACCTTCTAAAAAGTCCTTGATAATAAAGATGCCTCTGCCGCTGGTTTTTAAAAGGTTTTCTTCTTTTAGAGGGTCAGGAAGGTTTTCAGGATCAAAATCTTCCTGCGGCGCGTTTATAACTTTCAATTCTGCCATTTCTTTAGTGAAAGAGTAGTAAATATCAATAACCCCCCTGCCGTGCCTAATAGCATTCGCAAGCATTTCCTGGCCGATAAAAGATAATTTAAAAGCCAAATCTTTTATATAATACAATTCCGGCTTATTGAATATCCTTTCAAACCTTTCTGTAATTTCGTTTGCCATATCTTCATTGTCCCCAATGGGCGCATTTCCATTAATAGATATGCGCAGATGCCCTGAATTAGGCAATTCTTTTGGAAAATCTTTTGGGTTCCCCGTTAATGTTGCATTATAGGCTAGCCTTTTATGTATATCTAAATCCTCTCCTTTTAACCAGCCGCTTATATGCATAACTCTCATAGTATCTATGTCATTTGCCGATAATGGCCCTGTTTTCCCCCGCCTGTTTATTATGTCTATTCTTTTATCTGTCAAAAAGCCGATGCCTTGTTTTCTTCTCTGTTCTGTAATCAGGGACAATTCCTCAAGAAATGCAGGACGCTTTTGAGGGTTATATATCTTGACCACATTACCGCTTTTTGTAGTTGCCTTGTCTTTATCAGGGTTAGAAAAACTATTTGAATCTCTACATTTCGCCAGATCCTTTGCAGTACTAATAATAGAGGCTACTCCCTTGCCATAAGCTGTTGACGACACCAGATTCATCCGTAATTTTACTTCTACATCCTCCAGGCCGAGGCCTGCCAGAGCGCCATTTACAGCCTTTGCAATATCGTCAACAAAACGCTCTATCTTTTCTGGACTCTGGTCAAAATCCTGCGCTAATGGCCCAAGAAACAAAAACCACCAGTTGTCAGGCGGTCCCCTGAATAAAAGTATGTTTTGCCGCTCAAGCTTAGCGATTACTTCTTTAAGAATGGCCTTTGCTTCTGCTTTTAGAACCTTGTTTCCCATGGTATGGCCTTCGCTTGGTAAGCCAAGTTCCTGGACAATTTCCCCTGTAAGGCCATCATTAAAATATTTAAACGCCACTGTAAGGCCAAATATATCATCAACCTGGCCGCGCAGTTTCGTAATCTTATCTTCTCTGGTTGGGAACTTTTTTTCAAGGGCTGTAAGAAGCCTGCCTTTCAGTATATACCTTATATCCAATAATCCTACAACTGCCGACTGATTAGTATGCCTGACCATGGCCTGGGCAAGCCCAGGTTCCAGCCATGGCTCTGCGAGCGCCCTGAGATGCCTTTCCCCAATTGCTGTGTATGTCCGGTCAAGCATGTTGGCTGTAACCTTAACGCCTGAAACCTCTTCATTGCCTGCCATTATGCCTATTGTATCGCCTTGCTCTTCTTCAGTGAGCGGATTTAATGTCCTTTCTTCTAAATCCACATATTTCTTATGCTCTGGGTCAAGCATAGAATCTGTGCCGCCCTCCTCTCCATGTCCCTTTTCTACATTCAGAATCCTCTCAGCCCGCTCCATAGATGCCTTTACATCCTCGCCTTTTTGCGTAGCCCCGAAGAATACCATCGGGCTTAATAATCCGAATGGCTCTATGCCCTTATCAATAACTACTGTCACGTCTCTATCTTTTAGGCGTCTATTTAATTTCTTTATATTTTCATCCATGAGGCTGTGTAAATTTTCTTTGTATGATTCAGGGTCAGCTAACAATAATTTATCAGGGCCTTTAAAATACATAAAAATTCCATCCATCGCTTTATAAAACCCAGGCACCAAATCCTCTTTGCCTAAAACAGCATATGATATGCCTTGAATCTGGTTAAAAAGGTCCTTTGCATCATATTCGAGAGAAACTGGATCAACTGTTTTCCCGTTCTGCAATAACATTACCTTGCATCCCCAGTACATACCTGTGATAGACTTAGCGACTCTTTCCTGGACCTCTCTTCTTATATTATCCACTTGCTCCTTAGAATATTTAGAAGGCAAAAGCACCCATATCTCATCCCCTTTTATCCCTATCCTGCTAGCTTTTCCGCCATATTTACCCAAAGCTCTTTCTACAACCCTTATTGCCATGGGTATTAATATGTCGATTATCTCCGGAGAATACACAGTATTTAAAAGCCTTATTGCAGACATGTCCCCGAACATAACCCATATGCCCTCTTTATTCGGGTCTTTTTTAAAATCTCTCTTGATAATCCCCTCTAAATCTACATTGGCAAGAATCTTAAAATGCTTATTCAATCCATCCGGGGTCCGCTGGACATTAGCTGCCAGCTGCGGCTTCTGGCTTTTAATCAGCCTTGCCTCTATTTTTAGACGGTGGACCCATTTCTTCATTGTATTTGGCTTAAGGCCAAACTGTTGCTCTATTTTAAGATAAGATCCGTACTCCTTTCCATCTTGCTTAAAGAGGTTTAACCATTCTGTAAGAGCTTTTTTTCTTATAGAATTATTATCCCGCGCAATAGCGCGTTCAAGACGGTCCATTTGTTCTTGAGTTAACATAGAAATTAGCGCTGCAGGCGTATGATTACGGTCTGCGAATCCATTATTTCCATAGGCTCCATTATCTGCAAACAGCCTCCTGTTTCTTCTTTCTTCCCTGTCAATGTCTCTGCGGGTATTTAGACAGCGGTTTCTAATGACTCTATAAAGATAGGTTTTAAATGTAGCTTTGCCTTTAAACAGTTCTGCTATACGCGGTAATCTGAGGATTATATCCTGGGTTATATCTTCAGAATGTTGTGTGGGTAGATTTAAGTTTATTACCTTGTGAGAAGCATCTCCTTTTATAAATGCGCTAAGAAGTAGCAAAATCGCATTCCCCTCTTCACTCCCATCCATTAAGTTGGCCGCTAGACTTATTGCTTCCTTTGTATCCTTTGTTCTCAATAAGCGTGCCAGATTAGTATTGGCTATCTTTCTATCAATCTGTTCCAATACAGAATTTGCTGCAGGCAGGCTTTTAATGCTTACTGCATACGGCTGGCTGTTAGACCCAGACTTTGCACTTACTGTTCTGTAAATCGTAATCGCCCTCCATACATTGCTCCTTGCCTCATACAATGAAGATATGTCATCTGCCAATAATAATTTCATGGCTTCTACCATCAGACGCTTTGCAAATGCAAGTTGTGATGCGCCATCATCAGGCAACAAGGCCCCTGCCCTTTCTATTCCCTTGCCTATAGGCGCTCTAAGCTGGCTTCTCAGAGATGCACCAATACCATATGCCATACTGTTCAAGAAAAATACACTGGCCATGATCAGCAATATAATTTTAAAATTAAATGTCTTTTTGAAATTTGGCATAAAAAGCAACCTGGAGATTTTGACCAGGTTAGAAAAACTATAACCCTCTTCTAGAACTTCTATTCGGTAACCTCAAGTCCCTTGGAGCAAAATCGCCTAAAGCTGTAATAATCATTGCAGGCCTTAAGTTACTTTGTGTATATATATCTGGTATATGCCTTATCCGGCCTATGTGAGTTTCTGGATAGGTTAAGCTGGCAGCCAAAAATATCTGGGCCAATATTAGAGAGATTATTTTGGATGAGATTTTAGTTTTAGCTGGGATCATTTGTATCTTACCCCTCGCAACTTGATGAAAAAATAGGGTTGCTCGGGATTAATTCGCACAGTCACTTATGTTCGCTCGTTTCACTCGCTCCATAAGTGACATGCTCATTAAAAAAACCCGGGCATGTCTCTTAAAATCTTGTCCTCGCCATGGGAGAGAGGCCTGTAAGAGGCAATGCCCGAGTAAGAGAAAGTCTTTTATAAAGTATATAATTAGTATACCACATAATTATCAAATGTCAAGCAAAAATGCCAATTGGCGCTTATTTTTGCTTGATTCCGCAAAGGTTTTTGCGGAATCTTAATTGTTCTAAATTATTCGAAAGTTTTTTAGTGATTCTTCTGATGCTGGGCTGGCTGAAATATTTTGCCATTCCTGGCTGGGCAGTATTTTATACGATACAGTCAAAGGCTTCCCATCTTCGTCTGAGTATCTGGCTAATATTGACGCGATTAGTTCAATGTCTCGAGATTGCTTCGGCACTTCGTGCTTCGCAATGACAGGTAAGGTATTCGTTTCGCTGCTCCTGGCAAGGCCAATAGCGCTGGGTATATCTAAAATATCAAAAACATAATCGCCTTGTTTTGAGAAAGATAAAAGTCTTTGATTTTCTTTTTCATCCCTGCCGATGATCAATTTCAGATTATCAGAGACCCTGAAATGCCTCCCTATCTTTAAAAGATGCAGGTCGCTGATATCGTATTCGGGCACATATTTAAAAAGATCTTTTATTCTGGCTGAAAAACATGTGTCTGTCAAAAGGCATCCGCCAGCAGGACATGGATAATCATTTATATCGAATTCTTTTGCCAGAGCCATTTGCTTATCGCGCCTTCTGCCCTGAATATCCAGAAGTTTATTTCTATCTACTGCGCCTTCTACTTCAGGTATCGTAGGTTCAAAAAATTTAGCGGAAAGCGGCCTTAAAATAAGGCCATTAAGACCTGTTTCTTTTTCTATTGTCATTATAGACTGCCTTCTTTGAGACATAGGCCTCTGGCCCAACACCTCTCCTGTTATTATGAAAGAAGCGTCTATCTCGCGCATAAATTCTTTTGCCTTCTTAAAAGTAAATATCCTGCAGTCAATGCATGGATTCATATTTCTGCCTCTTGGATGTTTCGGATTTTTAACTACCTCCATATATTCTTCTGTTATATTCATGACTTTGATAGGAATTTTAAATTCCTCTGCTACTTTCGTTGCCTGGTGCCTGCAGCCCTTGGAAGTGCAGTTACAGAATATTGTAAGAAAATTCAAGGCGTGCACTTCTACGCCCTGTTCAAGCATTAGCTTTATAGCAAGCGTGCTGTCCAACCCCCCTGAAAGTAATGCAACTGCCTTTTTCTTCACATCAACCTCTCCCGTTAATTCACAAAACGAGTATGACTTGTTTTGTGAATTAACGCGGTATTTTGCGTAGTTTATCCAGGTATTCTTTTATTTTTTTCTCGTAGCCGATATCGGTTGGCTCATAGTAGATTCTTTTTTCAGGGATATATTCCTGCTCTACGTAATGATTTTTATAGTCATGGCTATATTTATAGCCCTCTCCATGACCTAATTTTTTTGCGCCTGAATAACTTGCATCCTTGAGATGTTTCGGAACCTCCATGGTTCGCGACTCCTCTATATCTTTCATTGCCTTATCAATTCCAAGGTAGCAGGCATTGCTTTTAGGCGCGCACGCAATATAGCAGACTGCCTGGGCAAGAGGAATCCTGCATTCAGGCATACCCACAAATTCTGATATCTGAAACGCTGCGTTTGCGACTACAAGCGCCTGCGGATCAGCATTGCCAACATCTTCGCTGGCGCATATCACAATCCTGCGGCCGATAAATCTGGGGTCTTCTCCCGCGTAAAGCATCTTCGCAAGCCAGTATAACGCCGCATCAGGGTCTGAACCACGCATGCTTTTTATAAATGCTGAAATAGTGTCATAATGAGCGTCTTCGTCCCTGTCATAACCAATAGCTTTCTTTTGTATAGATTCTTCTGCAAGCTTAAGTGTAAAATTTATTGTCCCGTCCTTGGCAGGCTTTGTTGTGAGTACCCCCACTTCAAGCGCATTAAGAGCAACCCTTGCATCGCCATCGCAGGATTCCCCTAAAAACTCGAGGGCTTTTTCATCTATATTAACCTGCATATTGCCAAACCCGCGTTCTTTGTCTTTTAAGCTATTTTTTAAAATCTGGGCTATATTTTCTCTTGATAATTTCTTTAACTCAAAGACCATGGAGCGTGAGATGAGAGGAGAAACAAGAGAAAAAAACGGATTATGGGCAGTGGCGCCTATCAGAACAGGATTGCCTTTCTCAACATCAGGCATCAGGACATCCTGCTGGGATTTATTAAACCTGTGTATCTCGTCTATAAAAAGTATTGTTTTCTTGTTGCTGGCCCTTTCCCGCTCCTTGGCGGCTTTTATAGAATCCTTTAATTCCTGCACATTGGACAGAACAGCGTTTATTTCCTGAAAATATGATTTTGTGACATTTGCTATTAGAGAAGCGAGTGTGGTTTTGCCTGTGCCTGGCGGGCCGTAAAGGATAAGCGAGGTAATCCTGTCAGCGTCTATTGCCCTCTTTAAAAGTTTTCCTTCGCCCAGGATATGTTCCTGGCCGATAAACTCTTTGAAATTCCTTGGCCTCATCCTGACAGCCAAAGGATATTTCTTCTCTGTAATATTTTTATTGGATTCGAATAAATCAGGCAAGATAACCACCCCCACCCCGCAGGAGACCTGCGGTCACCTGCGGGGTGTCCAAAAAAAATCCCCACATATGCCGTGTGAAAGGATGCTTAATGAACCTATTAAGCACGTGGGCGCCCTCTCAGATGTTTATTGTTCCCCT
>ERZ1292640.4737-Hain-H43-02um-R1-4737-length-10259-cov-7_pt1 | contig 10259 bp, 5 predicted proteins | sample MGYA00564404_ERZ1292640 | MGnify/ENA primary metagenome ERZ1292640 (study PRJEB36523, sample SAMEA6512636) | groundwater metagenome | collected 2019-01-08 | study: AquaDiva: Metagenomics assemblies of 32 groundwater samples | reverse complement strand
CATCTACCAGGTGATGCCGGTGGGTGTGTTCGTGCCGCGCGAGGCGGCCGACGTGCGGCTGGCGCTGGACATCTGCCGCGACTTGGGGGTGCCCATCGTGCCGCGCGGCGGCGGTACCAGCCAGTGCGGCCAGACCGTGGGTGCGGGGCTGGTGATCGACCACACGAAATACATGCGCAACATCCTCGACGTCAACGTCGAGCAGCGCACCGCACGCGTGGAGCCCGGCCTGGTGCTGGACCACCTGAACGCGGCGCTGAAGAAACACAACCTCTGGTACCCGGTGGACGTGTCCACCAGCGCACAGGCCACGCTGGGCGGCATGGCCGGCAACAACTCCTGCGGCAGCCGCTCGATTGCCTACGGCAACATGGTGCACAACGTGCTCGGCGCACAGGCCTGGCTGGCCGACGGCAGCCTGCTCGACTTCGGCCGCTTCGATGCCGCCACCGGCCGCGTGAAACAGATTGGTGATTTCGTGCGCGGCCTGGCCGCCGAACAACGCGCCGAGATCGAGGCGCGCTGGCCCAAGGTGCTGCGCCGCGTGGCCGGCTACAACCTGGACATCTTCCACAACCAGAACGAGAAGCCCTATACGCAAGACGGTTCGGTCAACCTGGCGCACCTGCTGGTGGGCAGCGAAGGCACGCTGGCGCTGACGCGCTCGCTCGACCTGCGTTTGAGCGAGTTGCCGCGCGCCAAGGTGCTGGGCGTGGTGAACTTCCCCACCTTCTACCAGGCCATGGACAGCGCCCAGCACATCGTCAAGCTGGGCCACAACATGCAGGGCGGGGCGTTGACGGCCGTGGAGCTGGTGGACCGCACCATGATCGAGCTTTCGCTGCAGAACCCGGCCTTCGCGCCCACCATCCGCACCGCGCTGGCGCCGGCCATCAACGGCGGCAAACCCGAGGCCGTGCTGCTGGTGGAATTCTCCGGCGCATCCAAAGCCGATATCGCACCCAAGATCAAGGAACTGGTGGAGCTGATGGGCGAGCTGGGCCTGCCCGGCAGCGTGGTGGAGATGATCGACGACGCGCCGCAGAAGAACCTGTGGGAAGTGCGCAAGGCCGGCCTCAACATCATGATGAGCCTGCGCGGCGACGGCAAGCCGGTGAGCTTCATCGAAGACTGCGCCGTGCCGCTGGTGCACTTGGCCGAATACACCGATGCACTGACCGGCGTGTTTCGCAAATACGGCAGCCGCGGCACTTTTTACGCCCATGCTTCGGTCGGCACGCTGCATGTGCGGCCCATCCTGGACATGCGGCAGGGTGGACCTCATGGGGGCGCGGCCAAGATGCGCGCCATTGCCGAAGAGGCGAGTGAGTTGGTGCGCAAGTACAAGGGCGCCTACAGTGGCGAGCACGGCGACGGCCTGTGCCGCGGTGAGTGGATCGAATGGCAGTTCGGCCCGAAGCTCACCGAAGCCTTCACCCAGATCAAGCAACAGCTCGACCCCTCGGGCCTGCTGAGCCCCCAGCGCATGATCGAGCCGCCCAAGATGGACGACACCACGCTGATGCGCTACCCGCCCGGCCACAAGCAGCGCGTGGTGCCGATCCAGCCCGCACTCGACTGGAGCGCCTGGAACGTGCAGAACAATCCGGTGACGGAAGAAACCACCGCCCCCGGCACCGGCGGCGACCCGGCCCACGGCCTGGCCATGCACGTGGAGATGTGCAACAACAACGGCCACTGCCGCAAGTTCGACGCCGGCACCATGTGCCCGAGCTATCGCGTCACGCGCGACGAGCAGCACCTCACGCGCGGCCGCGCCAACACCCTGCGCCTGGCACTCTCCGGCCAGATCGAGGGGCTGGACGGCAAGGACGCGCTGGCCAGCGAAGAAGTGCGCGAGGTGATGGATTTGTGCGTGAGCTGCAAGGGCTGCAAGCGCGATTGCCCCACCGGCGTGGACATGGCCAAGCTCAAGGTCGAGTTCCTGCAGCACTACAAGGCCCAACACGGCCACACGCTCAAGGACAAGCTGGTGGGCCAACTGCCCGACTACGCGCGTCATGCAGCGAAGATCGCCCCGGTGCTCAACTTGCGTGACAAGCTGCCGCTCATGGCCCAGCTGAGTGAAAAGCTGTTCGGCTTCTCGGCCAGGCGCAGCCTGCCGCAGTGGAGGAGCCAGCACTTCTTCAACACGCCGGTGCAAAGCGCCACGCGTGAGGAAGTGCTGATTGCCGCCAAACCGGTAGTGCTGTTCGTCGACACCTTCAACGGCTTTTTCGAATCCGGCAACGCGTTTTCAGCATTAAAAGTGCTGCAAGCCGCCGGCTACACTGCGCACGTAGCTACAAAAAAGAGAGCAGATGGAAAGCATCTGTGCTGCGGTCGCACCTACCTGTCGGCCGGCATGGTGGAGCAGGCCAAGGCCAAGGCGCGCGAGGTGGTGGACAGTCTCTTGCCCTTCGCCGAGCAAGGCATCGCCATCGTCGGCCTGGAGCCGAGCTGCCTCTTGACGCTGCGCGACGAACTGCTGGTCATGGGCCTGGGCGAACCGGCGCAGGCTATTGCCAAGCAGGCCCTGCTGTTCGAGGAGTTCCTGGCCCGCGAAGCGAAGGCCGGAAAGTTGGAAGACTTCAAGACAAAACTCAAACCCGTGAGCCAGCCCGTGCTGCTGCACGGCCACTGCCACCAGAAGGCCTTCGCCGCTGTCACGCCCGTGATGGAAGTGCTGTCATTGATCCCCGGCGCCAAACCCGAGCTGATCGAGTCCAGCTGCTGCGGCATGGCCGGCAGCTTCGGCTACGAGACTGAGCACTATGACGTGTCCATGCAGATGGCTGAGGCCAACCTGCTGCCGGCTGTGCGCGAAAAACCGGATGCCATCGTGGTGGCCGACGGCACCAGTTGCCGGCACCAGATCGCGGATGGAACGCAGCGCGAGGCGCTGCATGCGGCGTGCTTGCTGGCGCGGCAGCTGGCGTAGGTTTTGCGCGGCATCCATCGCTGGGAACGCGTCAGGCTGAAAGCGTAAACCGTGACTCCGCAAAAAGCCGGAGGCAGGCATCGACAACTGCCGCATCGTAGATGGTGCCTCGGCCTTGTTCCAGTTCCTTCAGTGCGCGATCCGCCCCCAGCGCTGCCCGGTAAGGCCGGTGTGACGCCATCGCCTCGACCACGTCCGCCACCGCCAGGATGCGGGATTCCAGGAGGATGGCATCGCCTTTGAGCCCCTGCGGATAACCCGAGCCGTCTATCCTTTCATGATGCTGCCAGACCATGGTGGCAATGGGCCACGGGAATTTGATGTCCTTCAGGATGTCATAGCCGGCCTGCGCATGGTTCTTCAACAGCATGGATTCGATGGTCGTGAGCTTGCTGGGTTTGGCAAGAATTTCTGCCGGGACGCTGATTTTCCCCAGGTCATGAATGCTCGCGGCAAGCTCAAGGCCGCGAATGGTGTTCTCCGGCAACCCAAGTTCCCTGGCAATGGCGGCGGCCAGTTGTCCAACGCGCCGCTGATGGCCGGCCGTGTACGGGTCACGCATTTCCACCGTGCTGGCAATTGCCTTGATGGAGTCTTCCAGGCTTTGCCGCAGTATTTCGCTGTAGTGGAGGTTTTCGTTGGTGCTGCGGTCGTGCTCGGCGCGCATGCGTAGCGTATCAATGCCGAAGACCAGATCGCTCGCCAGTTCCTGCAGCAGTTTTACTTCGGCTTCATCGAAGGCATCAGACTCCGCCGTATAGATTGCCAACACCCCCAGCTTGCCTGCTGAACTCAGGAGCGGTAACACGATGCTGGATTGGTAGCCGCGCTGTCGCGCTGCCTCCTGCCACGGCGTCGGGGCGGACTGGCTGATCCGGCTGACCTGGGCGGCTCCTGTCCGAATGGCCGTGCCGAAAGGATTGCGACCGAGTTCATCGTCCGCCCAGTTGATTTTCCCCGTCATCAGATAGCCATCTTCGTGGCCATCGTGGGCCATCGGGCGCACCGTCTTCGCAGCGTCCTGCTCAAGAAAGCCGATCCACGCCATGCGGTAGCCCCCTATTTCCACGATCAGCCGGCAGATGGAAGCAAGAAACTCGGCTTCGTCCCCATCATGCACGAGTGCGCTATTGCAGGCACTGAGGGTGCGCAAGGCGCGATTGGCCCTTTCGAGCGCTCGTTCGGCCTGCTTGCGTGTGGTGATGTCGCGCACCACGGAAACCATGTAATCGCGGTCAAGCTGGACGTAGCCGAGGCTGACTTCAACTGGAAATTCCGTTCCGTCTTTGCGCCGATGGCGGCCTTCATGCGTCAGGGAACCGGATTTCCGCAACCCCTGCATCATTTCCGTGACTTTGGAGCGCTCAAGCGTGGGATCAATGTCGAAAGCGCTCAGGGACAGCAGTTCTTCCCGGCTGTAACCAAGCGACCGGTAGGCTGCCTGATTGACATCGAGGAAGTGGAAGGTGTCCGGATCGAGCACCTCGATGGCATCGGTCGATTGATCCAGCAAGGCCTGGAACAACTTCACGCCGGCTTCGGATTTCTTGCGTTCGGTGATATCGCGCACGATGCCGACGGCGTGCCATTGGCCCTTGAGCTTGACGTTAGAGAGGCTCAGTTCCATGGGGAATTCCGTGCCGTCTTTTCTCAGCGCCGCCAGTTCCAGCGTCTTGCCGATGACATCGCCCCCACCCGTTGACCTGAAGCGATCGAATGCATCCCGATGCGCCGCATGGAAACGCGATGGCGCAAGCAAGAGGTGCAGATTCTTGCCGAGTGCTTCCTGGTTCGAATAGCCGAAGATCTTTTCTGCCGCCGCATTCCAAAGAACGACATTCCCGCTGTTGTCGAGCATGAGAATTGCATCCTGCGCCGACCCCATGATCTTGCTGAGCATGTCCTCGCGCTCGCGCAGTGTCTGCTCGGCCTGTTTCCGGTCCGTGATGTCCCAGATGATGCCCTGAATCTGCATCGGTCTGCCCTGGTCATCACGAACCAGCCGGCCGCGGGCCGTGATGTCGTGGACGCTGCCGTCCGGCCAGACGGCGCGGTAGTCCGATTCATACGGCGCGTCTTGTTCGATGGTCCGCGTCAATGCGGCTTTGACGATCGCCCGGTCGTCGGGATGGAGCGCACCGAAGAATTCCTCCGCGGTTCCGGCAAAGGTCGCGGGGTCAAGCCCCAGCAGGTGGCAGACCTGGTCATCGAAATACCGTCTGTTCTCGCCAATATCGAGGTGCCATGCACCCATGCGGGCTGAATGCAGCGCGAGGTCGAGCCCTGCCTGTTTCTCGTGCAAGGCCTGCCCAGTCTGTTTCAGCTCGGTGATGTCGATCGAGGTGCCGACCCATTCGTGTACGCCGCCTGACGCATCGAAGAGCGGTACGCCGCGCGTGAAAAAATCACGGTAAATGCCGTCATGCCGTCATGCCGGCGCATGCGGTATTCCACCTCGTACGCTCCCTTGCGCGCCACCGCCTCCCGCCATGCCTGTGCCGCTCGCTCCCGGTCATCCGGGTGCACTGCTTCGGTCCAGCCCCAGCCCTTGACCTGTTCCTCGCTCTGGCCGGTGAATGCCCGCCACGCCGGAATATCCTCTACCACTGCGCCGTCGGCGTCGGTGGTCCAAGCGAGCTGGCCCGTGACCTCGATGTAGGAACGGTAGCGCGCCTCGCTCTTTTTGACAGCCTCGTCGGCCTGCTTTTGATCGGTGATGTCCTGGTAGAGGCCCAGAAGGCCGATGACCTGCTGGCTTGCATCCTGCAGTGGGACTTTGGAAGTGCGCAACCAGATCGTTTTGCCGTCCGGGGTCGTCTGGGGCTCTTCGTAATCCAGTTTGGGCTGGCCCGAGGCCATGGTCGCCATATCGTCGGCACGGTACAACTCGGCCTGATCTTTCCACCCCATTTCGAAGTCGGTTTTACCGATCAGTTCGTCCGGACTGGCGTATCCGGCATCTTGCGCAAATCGGGTGTTGCAGCCCAGATAACGCAATTCGCGATCCTTCCAGAAGATGCGGGCCGGCACATGTTCCACGACGGACAGAAGCAAATCCCTGGATTCCCGCAGCGCCATCTCGGCCCGATTGCGCTCGGTGATGTCGCGCATCACCCCTAGCGAGACGAAAGAGTTACCGCGACGCAACAGGTTCATTGCAATCTCGGACTCCACATACCCGCCGGTTTTCGTCAAAACACGCACCTGGAACACCGGTGGCGGTTCTCCCGCTTGCGCCTTGACGAACAACGCCTGCATGAGAGGCAGGTCATCCGGGTGAACAACGAGCGAAAAGGGGCGGCCTAGCCACTCACTCGGCTTCCACCCCAACATTCGCTCACAGGACGGACTGATGGCAGAAAAGGTTCCGTCCGGCTCGACGGTGTAGATGATGTCGCCGACCTGCTCGAAAATGCTTCTGAACTGCTCCTCGCTGGCGGACAGCGCCCGTTCGGTTGCGCGTAGGTAGGTGATGATCGGCCTGGACAGGCCCAGCCCGAACGCAACAAACAGCAGGACGATGACGTAGGTGAAATTGCGGAAAACATCGTGCGCCCAGCGGGACGCTTCCGCCAGGGTGGAGGAAAACAAGTCCTCCTCCACAGCCAGTCGCCGGTCAATATCCTCCATCTCGGCGAGAAAGGATCGGGTCGTCTCCGGCGTCGCACGCCCGGCTCGCACCTCTTCATGGAAACGCATGGCCGCCTTGTTCAACACGGCGATCAGGCGGTCGGCCTCTTCCCAGTGCTTGATTACGTGGGATATGTGCTCGGTGTGCTGAAAACGCAGGAAGAAGGGGATGGCGTAGTCGATGTCAACCGGGTGATTGCGTCCTTGGAGGTAGCCCGCACGGACGACATCCAGATCGGGATGCGGTTTTTGCAGTTCCAGCCGTGCTTGCCGGTCGCCCAGCGGCACCCGTATCTGCCGCTCATAGGCCTGGAAATCGGCCTCGTCGTGAGAGAGGGCGTAATGCTCCAGGTTGCGCACTGCATCTTTCTGCGCCTTGGCCCAAAGCCCTTCGCCGCCGATATAGAAACGTATGGCGCCAAAGGCGTTTGCCTGAAACTGGAACAGAAAAACCAGGGAAAGAATGATCGCAACGAACAGGGCAACGATCAGGTAGACCCATTTGATGGTGGTAAGGCGAAATGCAGCCATATCAGAGGTATGCCCCCGTCACGCTGTTGCTGGTGCCGAGTTGGTATCCGGTTGCATGATGAAAACTTTCTCTCTTTTCTGGTGCCCACTGTCACGGCAGTCCAGCGTTGATGACGGTCGTTGTTGTTCTGATGGCAACCGCTGCTATTAATTTTTACCATACCATGACCGCGAAAACAAGGGAGCTCCCTAGGCAATGAGCACCGCGCATCTCGCACATTCAGCCTTGCCGGAAGAAGGCCGCAGGCTGTACTGACGTTGATGCGCCGGTGGTTGACGTCTGCCGACTGCTGACAGGGCATGCGGACGGTCATTCCGACGGCCAGAACGGATCCTTCCGCGGGTCATCGCCAAAGTGGGCCACCAGGACGTCGATGAAAGCCCGCAACCTTGCCGGGTGGTAGCGGCGTTGGGGATACAGGGCGTGTAGACCCAGAGAGCCGAAGCTCCAGCGCGTCAACAGCGGCTGCAGGCGTCCTGCGCGCAAATCATCGCCGACCAGGAAAGTCGGCAGCAGCGATACGCCTGCGCCTTCAAGGGCCGCCACGCGCAAGGCCTCAGACGAGGTCGAATGCAATCTGGGTGCGACAGTGATGGCGCCCGCCTGTCGGCGGTTGGCATATTTCCAGTCCGCCCAATCGCCGACGCCGAAGACCAGTGTGTCGTGCGACTTCAGGTCTTCCGGCTTTTTCGGTATTCCCCGGCGTGCCAGGTAGGACGGCGCGGCTACCGGGATCAGCCGCGACGACGCGAGTTGGCGGCCTGACAGGGCCGTGTCCAGCTTGGCTGCCACTCGCACGGCCACATCCATGCCCTCCTCGATGAGGTCCACCACCCGGTTGCTGAAGTCGAGCCGGATGCACAGCTGCGGATGGGCGGTGATCAGTTGCGGGATCAGCGGCGCGATATGCCGGTTACCCAGTTCTACCGGGGCCGTCACACGCAGTGTTCCGCTTGGCGTGTCGGCCTGGTGGGCGATTTGATCGCCGGCCACTGAGACCAGCCGCAGCACTTCGAGGCAGTGATGGAGGTATTTGGCGCCAGCCTCCGTCAAGCTCACCTTGCGTGTGCTGCGGGTCAGCAGCGTGACGTTCAGAAGCCGCTCAAGATGGGCAATGTGTTTGGTCACCATGGCCGGTGACATGTCGAGCTTGCGCGCAGCGGCGGCAAAGCTCGACAACTCGGCGACCTGGGTGAAGGCCTGCATGCTCGTCAGTCTGTCCATGGCAAAGATTCGGAAAAAGTTGGGCGATGCCGGATTTTATTAAACACCATGGGTAAACAGTTAATTTCAAATTTGACTATTCAATACTGTCAGGAGTCAATCTAAACTGCCGTCGGCAGGAAAAATTGACGGCTGCTGACGTCTGGTACGGGCACGGAATGCTGTGCTCCGTGCAGGCCTGCTTCAGGAAAGTTCAACCATCGAATTGAAAGGGATAGATCCATGTTCACGACGCTTGCCGAAGTGGCAATTGAAGACTTTGACCAGTTTCTGCGTGTGTTTTCCGATGCGGGCTTCCAGGCCCGGCGGCGCCACGGCAGCCAGGGGGCTGAAGCGTTTCGCGTGGCAGAGGATGCCAAGGCCGCTGTGGTGCTGATCGACTGGAAGGACCGAGAGAGCTTCGACGGTTTCGTGGCCGACATGGAGGTCAAGGCCACCATGCGCTCCGGCAGTGCAACGCGCCCGCCCAAATTCACCTTCATCGAGCGCGCCGGTCGGTTTGACGCTTGAGCTTGAGGCCCATGCTGGCAAGACGTCTTGCCGTGGCCCCGGTGGTCAGGGCTGCGACGCCATGAGCGCTGCGTAAGTCATGGGCTGCGCCTTGGAAAAACCATACAAGCGTTCCGGCGCCAGGTGCTTGAGGAGGGATTTGTCGGTCACGTTGCCCACGATCGCAAATTCAGCCTGGCCGGTGTCGTGCCGCAGCGTCCGCGTGACGGGGTGGCCGGTCGTGTCCGTGATCGAGGCGACGATGGGGGCTTTCGCATTCTCGGTTCTCTGGACCACGATGCCGAGTTCGCCCGAGGCCAGTTTGACGAGATCTCCCGGCGGATAGATGCCGAACGCTTTGATGATGGCTGTGGAGAGGGGGCCGCCTTTATCCTCCCGGTAAAGATCCCGGACGGCTTCCTGCGGCGTCAGCGTCGGGCGCACGGTGTGCGGGCTGATCTTGGCAATGAACACATCGGCCGCGCGCAACGCGGCGGCCATGTCGCAGATGTCCGTGCAGCCTGACGGATAGCCGCTGCCGTCATGCCGTTCATGGTGCTGCGCGATGGCCGAGAGCCAGTCGGCATCCTTGACGCCCGCCTTTTCCAACAACGCCACCGATTCGACAGGATGCTGGCGGATCACGGCACGCAGCTTGTCCGTGACGGGGTCGTCGTGGCTGGCGATTTTTCCCTGCAGGTCCAGAATGGACAGGTTCATGGTGAGCGCCGCCTTGACCAGACTCATCATGCGACCGGTGTTCCATTCAAGATGACGCGCCATCAGGATGGCCAGCGTGGCGACATGCACGGCATGGAGATAACCGTAATAAAAATGCTGGTCGTGGTCCTGGCGCACGCAACGGTAAATGCCGTAGTCAGGATTGAGGTCGACCAGTTCCACGATATGACGTGCAAGCCGGTCAACGTGGTCGGAGAAATCTGCCTGCTTCTCGATGTGGGTCAGCAGCTTCTTCAATTCGTCCGTGGTGTGATCCCAGTAGGCAAAAAGATTGGCGGGCGCGGCAGCCGCCTGGTGTTGCCCCGGATGCGCGACCAGCAGCGACGACCTGACTTCTTCGACGTCGACAAAGGCGCCGCGCTGCAACAGCGCATCGAGCTGTTCTTCGCTCTCGATGACATGGCCCCTGGAGAGCAGCAGATGGCATTGCTCGTCACGCACATTCCAGGGCAGGGGTGCCCCAAGCTGGACTTTCGATCTCGGCAGTCGCAACAATTTCATGGCGCGGCCCACTTCCTTCGGATCCTGGCCTGCGGTGCAGCGCCAGCTAAAGCCCCCTGATGTGCTCGACCGGATAACACCCCGGCTTCCCGGGACAACTCCCATTATGAGGCTGTCAGGCGGCCGGATCGCCGGCTTTGAGCGGCCTTATCCGCACACCTTGCGCGCGATCAGGTCCTTCATGATCTCGTTGGTGCCGCC
>ERZ1292640.2308-Hain-H43-02um-R1-2308-length-15310-cov-10_pt2 | contig 10262 bp, 8 predicted proteins | sample MGYA00564404_ERZ1292640 | MGnify/ENA primary metagenome ERZ1292640 (study PRJEB36523, sample SAMEA6512636) | groundwater metagenome | collected 2019-01-08 | study: AquaDiva: Metagenomics assemblies of 32 groundwater samples | reverse complement strand
CAGAGGCAGGGCTTGCGCGTGAAGGAAATCCCGGTGGAATGGCGCGAGGGGAAGGAAACGAAAGTCAACTTCAAGCGCGACGTGCTAGAGATGGCGGCGGCGGCGTTGCGAATGAGGCTGCGCGAGTGGGGTTAATGTATGAATTCCGTGAAAAGGCTCTCGCCGAAAAACACCGCGTTGAGGCGCGAGCTCGCCAGCTGTGTTAGAGTTGCACGGAGCGGCGACCGCAAGTATTACGGGCTGCAGTCAAGAGCCTATCGTTTAGACCGTAAGTTCGGCGAAGTTCATTTTGACGAGCGCGCCGCCGAGTCAATTCGCGAACGCCTCTCGCGCGGTGAGGGCGGCGTGCGCGTGCTTGACAAGGGCTGCGGCACCGGAAATTTTCTCGCGCACGTCAAGCGCATCTGCCCACAAAAAGTGCATACTACTGGAATGAGCCTCACGGGCTCGCTGGCCGGCGAGAACAAGCCGCTCGTGGACGAGTTCGTGCGGGAAATTGGCTTGACCACGCGCCACGCCGAGGGCTTTGACGTCATTCGCGACGCTTACGGCGAGGACTACCACCTGCCGGCGCGGTTCTTGTGGACTTCGCTGCGCAATACGGTGAGCAACTTGAAGCCTGGCGGCGAGGCGTTCATAATGCTGCGCACCGTCGCAAGGCCCGGCTGCGGCTCGGCAACGTTACACCAATGCCACGGCATCGTAACGCGCTTGAAGCAACTGCCGCAAATCGAAGTTATGGCTGTAAACGAAGTCAAATGGCCGCAACCAGCCGCACGCCGCGTTCCGCAAACCAACGTGGACATTCTCCTGCACTTCCGCAAGAAAACCTCTCGCACGAAATAACTGCGCCTTGCAACACCTACTTTCCGTACAACGGCTCGAGCAAGTCTGCGCGCGAGATGACTCCAAGCACGCGGCCTTTCTCCGCAACGAGCACCAGCGGGCAGTAACGCAACAAGCTGCTAACGGCTATTATGGATGCGGCGAGGGGCACGATGGGCGGCGCTTCCTCCATCACTTCGCGCACTGTGGCAGACTGCTTGCCTTCAAGCAACGCCGCCAGCACGTCCGCCTCCGAAACCACGCCCACAGGATGCCCCCCCTCGATGACCGGCAGCTGGGAAATGTCGCGCTCGCGAAACTTGCGCACCGCCTCGCGCAGGCGCGCGCCGGGCGACAAGGAAACCACTTGGCGGCTCATCACCTCGCCCGCGCTCACCTCGCGCTGCCGGCCGCACTTCTCCAACGCCTCGAAAAGCCGCACCGCCTTGCCGTACGCCGGTTCTAGCGCGCCGCACTCCACCTTGGCGATGAACGACTGTGACAGCCCGCACGCCTTCGCCAGCTGGTGCTGCGTCAAGCCCAGCTTGCGGCGCAACGCCCTCACTTCCGACAGCGGCGTGAATATCATAACCCCTTAAGGCGGGAAGTGTATAATAAACGTTGCGCATAAATATTCCTATACGAATAATGCGTTCAGCAAGCATTAATACCCTTCCCCCTCCAAAGCTAACTGCGCCCTTGCGGGCGGAGGGGTTCCGATGGTTGAAAAAGTTTTCTTCACTAGCGAGTCTGTCACCGAAGGGCATCCGGACAAAATTTGCGACCAAGTGTCTGACGCGTTCCTCGACGAAGTGCTGCGGCAGGATCCTGCAGGTAGGGTGGCGGTCGAGACGCTCGCCAGCACGGGCTTGATAATGGTGGCCGGCGAGGTCACGACGAGCGGCTACGTGGACACGCAAGGCATCGTGCGCAAGACGCTGCGCGAGATTGGCTACACTAACCCCGAGTTCGGCTTGGATTGCCAAGACTGTTGCGTGCTCACTGCGATTCACGAGCAGAGCAAAGACATCGCGGTCGGGGTGGACGCGGGCGTGAAGAAAGAACAGGGCGCCGGCGACCAAGGCTGTCTGAAAAAAGGCACTTTGGTTAGGACAAAAAACGGGTTCAGGAAGATTGAAGAAATTCACAAGGGGGAGTTTGTCGTTACGCCTAACGGCATTAAACGCATTTTAAATGCAAGAATGACTGGCAGAAAAAAGCTTGTTGAAGTGATTCTTTCAAACGGCATGCGCCTCGAATGCACTCCAGATCACCGTATTTTGTGTTACGGCCGCAAAGGCGAAACGTATTGGAAGGCCGCTGGCGAATTGACTGCACAAGATTTTGCGTGCATATTAAAGCCTGCCGGATATTTTGCTGAAGAAAACGCAGTTTCTCACGTGCCACGGGAGCAATTCTTTACCAAGTATAACCACCGCGTGTTTGGCCCATCAACGCTTGCGTTAGATCCTGGAGTTGGCTACTTGACGGGGGAGCTTATCGGCGATGGCAATGTGAACAAAGTTGGGGTGATGGAAATCGCTTTCGGAAACAATTTTGCCCACGTGCCTCTTGTTCAAAACATTGCCGAAGAGGCGATGCCGGGCCAATGGCGAGTAATAACCGCGAGCAGAAATACCAGCCTTAAAATCGATTCCGTCCTAGTTAGAAAGCATTTTGAGAATTTTGGTCTTAAAAGAACCAAGTCGCCGCAAAAAAAGACTCCGGACGCATTGTTTACATCGCCAGAACCGGTGATAAAAGCATACTTGAGGGGTTTGTTCGACAGCGATGGAACGATAGTGATAAACACGGGGAGGAATAAATCAAATGCAAGAATCCGCCTATCGTCTTCTTCACTCGAACTTTTACGCGAAACTCAATTGCTTATGAATGATTTCGATATAAAGACAGTAATTCTTTTCAATAGGCCTGCCGGAACGCCCGTAGGCAGGGATCCCCGCTATGCTTCCAAATACGATAACTATGTGCTTAATGTCATAGGCTTTGAGAGCTTTCAAAACTTTGCTAAAGAAATCGGATTTCTTGATCCAAAAAAAACCGCTAGAATTAATGATTTTATTGGAAAGAACAGTAATAAAAAAAGAAACTCTCGCGGAATTTTTCTCATACCGCACCCTTGGAAAAAAGAATTAATCGATGAAAAAAGGCTTGGTAAAGAACTTCCTTTCGCAGTGATATCTGTCAAATCAGTGGTTGAAAAAGAGGAGGACGAGGTGTATGACTTGGAAATTCAAGACGCACACCTGTTTTCTGGAAACGGGCTGATAGTGCACAATTCAATGTTCGGCTTCGCCTGCAGCGAGACGCCGGAATTAATGCCCTTGCCCATAATGCTGGCCCACAAGCTGGCGCGCCGGCTGGCGGAGCTGCGCAAGGACGGAACGTTGCCATGGGTGCGGCCGGACGGCAAGTCGCAAGTGACGGTGGAGTACGTTGACGGCAAGCCCTCGCGCGTGGACACGGTGGTAATCGCCGTGCACCACAACCCTGAAATGCAGGGTGAACCGCTAAAACGGGAGATTATCGAAAAAGTAATCAAACCCGTATGCGGAGAGTGGCTTGACGCGCAGACGAAATACCACGTCAACTCGACGGGCATCTTCGTGGTGGGAGGGCCCGAGGCGGACACGGGCGTGACTGGCAGGAAAATCATTGTCGACACTTACGGCGGGTACGCGCGCCACGGCGGGGGCGCGTTTTGCGTTTCTGGCGACTCTTTGGTAAATACTGAGTTTGGACTGGCACCAATAAGAGAATTGTCCAGCGTGCCTTCTGGTTCTCTCATTAAAACCGACTTATCGCCCACTCCTTTGGAACAGTGGATTGATAATGGCGAACTCGAAGTCTTGAAGATTCAAACTAAGGACGGTTTTTGTTTGGAGGGAACGCCAAACCAATCCATTCGCGTAGTGGACGCGCGTGGGAATTACGTCTGGCGCCGCCTTGATGGACTGGAGTTTACTGACGCAATATCTATACAACGGAAAAACCGGCTTTTCGGAAGTGGCGAGCTGCCAGAATTCAAGTTTCAACACAAGCCGGGCACTCATCGCAGTAACGAATTTTGTTTTCCAGATTATCTTACTGAAGATTATGCTTATCTGCTCGGATTGCTAACGGGCGATGGCAGGTGTACTACCAGTGACGGTGTTCAAGTATGCGTTTGCGAAAGTCAGATGCAGCAGATAGTTGACGGATTGTTCAACCGCTTGTTTGGTAAGAGCGGAAAAACGTTCGGCCACTGGGCGTTTTACTGCGGCGTTGAACTGCGCGCTTACTTGGCTCACTTGGGGCTTGGCTATTGGCGCGCCTGGCAGAAGAAGGTGCCGTCAAGCGTTTTTTCAGCTCCAAAGAACGTGGTTGCGGCGTTTCTTCGCGGTTTATTTGATACTGATGGCACTATTCGGTTGACCGGCAGGAATTCTAACTCGGGCGACATTAAACTCACAACAACTTCAAGGGAGCTTGCGTTAGGCGTTCAGCAACTCCTTCTTAATCTAGGCATTGTTAGTCACATCCAAAAAGTCGACGCAAATGGTAAAACGTCAATTATTCGCGGCCGTGAAGTTCGTTCAGCAAGGCCGTTGTATCACGTTAGAATAAAAGGGTCACACGGCGTCGAGATTTTCAGGAAAGAAATCGGATTTGGTTTGCCGCGAAAATCTGCTCGGTTGCAATCAATTCCAAGTGCCGGAAAAAGAAACCGCCTAACCGTACCACACCAAATTGAAAGAGCCAAGCGGCTATGGGCGAAGCTTCCTTCCACCGAGCATCAAGCTGACAAAGCCGGCGTTGGCAGGTGGTTGCGCAATCCCAGTACTAAAGGAACGAAGGAACTTACTTACGAAAAACTTGCAGTATTCTTAGACACCTACGATGCTCGGTTTGCAGGCGATCCTGATTTTGAATATTTGCGAACGTTCTACGTGATGGGGCATTACTATACTCAATTAAAGAACGTTGAAAAAAGCAAGTCGAACGTATATGATTTTGTAGTTCCAGGTGTGCACACATTCACGGCCAACGGTTTTATTTGCCACAATTCCGGCAAAGATCCTTCTAAAGTCGACCGTTCGGGCGCGTACGCCTGCAGGTATATTGCGAAGAACATCGTGGCTGCGGGGCTGGCGGAAAAGTGCGAGGTGCAACTCGCTTACACGATTGGCGTGGCTGAACCCGTGAGCGTGCTGGTGGAATCATTCGGCACGAACAAGGTTCCCAACGAAAAGATTTCAGAGCTCGTGCGCAAGCACTTTCCCCTCAAGCCCGCGGACATTATCAAGCACTTGCAGCTCTTGCGGCCGATATACAAGAAAACTGCGGCTTACGGCCATTTCGGGAGGGACGAGCCGGAGTTCACGTGGGAACGCACTGACAAGGCGGAAGTGCTGCGGAAGGACGCGGGGCTCGCGTGAGGAAGGCCGGCAAGGTAAAGGTTTGCGCGTTCAGTGGCCAAGGTACCGCGCAAGGATACTCCTACGAAGGTGTTGATGCCCTCAAGAAGGTTAGAATCGCTTCTAGAGCGAGCCTATGGCCTCGAGCATCTTTCGGTGTCCGGAAACTAGTTTGCCGAAACGCTCCAATTCTTCGGAGAGTATCTTCAGCCGCCGCCTAGCGTTCGCGATTTTCGATTCGTCCATTTTCAATCCACTCTGCAATCTCCGCGTCGGAATACCGTCCTTCACGAATACAGTGCATAGAACCTAGCGGATGGTGAGTTATGGCGCGCCCGGAATAAAAACGCTATCCGAACCAGCTGCGCAAGAAAGCGGGGGCTAGCCTCCTGCAAGCGCGCTTGCAAACCCCATTTTATACCTTCCAGCCCCAAGAAAAGTGGGGGGAAATGGCGTTGTTTTGCCTGCGTGTTGATATTGACAGCCGTTTCGGCTTGCTTAACGGAGTGCCCAAGCTGCTGGAGGCGCTGCGCAAGCAGGATGCCAAAGCGTCGTTCTACGTGCCGATGGGCGGCGAGAGCACGCTCCCGGAATTGCTGCGCCACCGGGGGGGCGAGCGCGGCGCTGCCGGGGGCGTGAAGCTGCCGGCCCTCGAAATCTTGAGGATGTGCCTGTTGCCAAGGAATTTCGCTGAAGAGAACATTACGCTCTTGAAGCGCATCACGGATGAAGGGCACGAGCTTGGCGTGCACGGTTGGAAGCACCGCGCGTGGACGCGGTCGCTCGCAAGCATCAACGCGGCCGGGCACGTGGCTCTCGCCACGCGAAAGTTCGAGGAATTGTTCGGCCGCAAGCCCAAGTCTTTCGCCGCGCCGGCCTTCAAAACCAGCCGGACGGTGCTCGAGGCTCTCGACGCGTTCGGCTACTCGGCTGCAGGCGATTTGGAGGGCGACGCGCCATTCAAACCCGTCGTGGGCGGGAAGGAGTACTCGTGCGTGCAGGTGCCCATCACGCTGAAAATGCCGAACACCGACCCGCTCATCGAGGCGTTCAGCCTGCAGGGAATGAATGACAACGACGTGGTAGCGCGTGTGTGCGGAATGATTGACGAGCTCGAAGCGCGAGGCAAGCTTGCGAGCCTCTACTGCCACGACTTGTTTGAAGGCACGGCAAAACCGCACGTCGTAGAGGCGGTGCTGGCGCACGTTAAAATGCAGGGTTACGAGCTCTCCACTGTGGAAAAAATCGGGGCGGGCGCCACTGCGCGCAAGCAAATAGTTTTCTGAATTACGCGGTGCATTTAAATGGACTTGTTCGCCAACGGCGCTGGAAAAACAAAGTTCGGCGTGCTGGACGCGAGCCTGTTTGAGTTGATGCGCGAAGCGACCGTAGCGTGCCTGCAAGACGCGGAAACGCCGCTCGAACGCGTTGATGCCGTTGTCGTGGCGAACTTTCTCGCCGGGCCGCAAGCCTCCCAACTGCATTTGAACTCGCTTTTCTCCAGCGTCTTCCGCGAGTACTGCGGGTCGTCCTTCCGCGTGGAAGCCGCGTGCGCGTCGGGAGGCGCGGCCATCCACGCCGCTGCAGGGCTGTTGCACTCGCCGGGCGTGGAGAACGTGCTCGTGGTAGGGGTGGAAAAGCTTTCCGGCAAAAGCACGGAAGAAACGACGGCGAACATTGCGATGGCAGGCGACCGCGAGCTCGACCAGAAGAACGGAATAATCTTTCCCGCTGCGTACGCCCTCATCGCCCAACAACACTCTAAAGAATTCGGCACCACGCTCGAAGATTTGGCGCTCGTCAGCCTCAAGAACCACGCGAACGCCAACCTCAACCCCACCGCGCACTTTCACGACAAGAAAGTCACGCTCGAAGAAATTCGCGAGTCGCAAGAAGTGTGCTCGCCCTTGCGGTTGTACGACTGTTCCCCCCTGTCGGACGGCGCGGCGGCCGTGCTGCTCTCGCGAAACAAGACCTCGCGCAGCGTGAATCTCGCCGCCTCAAGCCTGCGCACCGACTCGCTTTCCCTCTGCCAACGCGCCACGCTCACGTCCCTGCCAGCCGCGAAAGCCGCCGCGTCAGACGCACTCGCGAAAGCAAAACTATCTATCACCGATGTTGACGCGTTTGAAGTGCACGATTGTTTCACCATCGCCGAACTCGTCGCCTACGAAGACCTCGGCCTCTGCAAGCCCGGCGGGGCTGCAGCACTCATCCGCAACGGCGAGACCACGCTATCGGGAAGCCGCCCCGTCAACCCCGACGGTGGCTTGAAGGCTGACGGCCACCCGATAGGCGCGAGTGGAGTTGCGCAAGCGTGCGAAGCGCTGCTGCAACTGCGCGGCGAGGCTGGCAAGCGTCAGGTGGACGGCTGCAAGACGATGTTGTGCCACAACGTGGGCGGCGTGGGAGGCACGGCGGCAGTAACGATATTAACTGCAATCAACTGATGAAAAGCAATCGGCGACAAGAAAATGCAAGCGAATGCAAGAAAGCCGCGAAAGAAAAGGTGAACCCAATATGGCTTCAAGAACCGTCGTCGCCTCAACGCGCGTACACGCAGCGTCACGCGAGCATCCCGACGCACCTTACACCAGCGGCATCTGCCGCACTGGCGGCGGAAAGCTCTCGCCGTTCAAAACAAAGCAAACTGCGCAACCTGGCGATGAACTCCTAGAAAAGCCTTCGTTCGACATAACTACGATAGGCGTCGTGGGAACAGGGCAGATGGGCGTGGGCATCGCCGCCCTCTGCGCGGCCAAAGGCTTCAACGTAGTGCTGAAAAGCAGGCGCGAGGAAACCGCGCGCTCCGCCCTCGAGGCGATAAGCCGCCAACTCCGCAAGACGCTTGGTACCCAGCAAGCCGCCAACGCGATTGCGAGAGTCTCCACCACCACGCGCTTTCAAGACTTAAAATGCGCGCAGTTCGTGGTGGAAAGCATCGTGGAAGACGAGGCAGCCAAGCGAGAGGCGTTCCGCCAACTCGGCGAGAACACTCCCCCCACCACGGTGATTGCCACCAACACTTCCTCAATTCAAGTCGGCAAACTCGCAGCCGAAACTGCACACCCCAACCGCGTGGTGGGAATGCACTTCTTCAACCCCGTGCACGCAATGCAACTCGTCGAAATAGTGCGGCCGCAAGACGCGAGCGGCGAGGCGGTGGCAAAGGCAGGCGCGCTTGCCGAAGCGCTGGGAAAAACGGCTATTACCGTGAAGGACTCGCCGGGCTTTATCGTCAACCGCCTGCTGCTCCCGCAGTTGAACGACGCCGCGCGGCTCGTGCAGGAAGGCGTGGCTTCAGCTGAAGAGGTGGACGAGGCCGTGCGCTTGGGGTTGAACCACCCTATGGGGCCGTTGAGGCTCATAGACTTGATTGGCGTGGACACGGCCGTGGAAGTGCTGCGGCAGCTTCACGCGCAAACGGGGGAAAAGCACTTCGCGCCCTGCAAACTTCTCGAAAAGATGCTTGCGGAAGGCAAGCTCGGGCGAAAGGCAGGGGAAGGGTTCTACACGTACAAACGAAAATGATTCCCCCGACAAAAACGCAGCCAGCTAGATTGGCTTGAACTCCACCCGACCATCCGCCGTTTTCACGATTCGCTTTATCGGCCTGGCCGGAATTCCCACCACCACGGTGTAAGGCGCCACGTCTTTGTTGACGAGCGAACACGCTCCCACCACCACCCCTTCGCCAATGCGCACGCCCGGCAGTATAGTCACGTTCGCGCCCAAGTAAACGTTCTTCTCCAAAACCACTTTCTTGAATACACACACTCCACCGTGCCACGCGGGGGAAGAGTCGTGGCTAAAAATGTTGTTGCGAAACCCTATGCCCACACCCTCACCGATTTCCACCATGCTCTCGCGGCACTCGGGAGGCTGGTCGATGAACGAATCGTAACCCACCCAAACGCCCTTGCCCATCTTCACGCCGCGCAGACGGTTGGCCAGCACGCGAATGCAGCTGAACGGCCCGCGCATCGCTAGCGGCACCAGCACCACGCCGAACAACCTGTGGAAAAACTCGCGCGCATCCATGCGAAACACTGAAAACATTAAACGCAAGGGAGAATAAATGCCTGCGCACACCGGTAGTGCGTCTGGGTTGCTGGGATAAATAACCTTATTTTCTGGTGGCGCGTGCTGGGTGTTGAATGGAGAGCCCCTCGGTCGCGAGGGGTCGGCCTCGCCAAGGAGCGATGCCTTGCTATCCCCACTGCAAGACTTTGAGCGGTTTTGTCGTGAAGGACGGCAAAGAGCGTAACGGCGTGCAGCGTTATAATTGTCGCGTTTGCCGCCGGACGTGGAAGAACGCGCCTTACGCGCAAGTCGTCAAACAGTACGAAAACAACCGCCTCGTACGCGTCGTGCACAAGCAAGTGTGCGCGTCAACTGTGGTGGACGTGGAGTTCGTTCTCGCTGCAAGCCGTTTGGGAAAGACGTTGAAAACTGCGTTCGTGGAACGCTTGAACGCCACGAACCGCGCCGGACCAGCGCGGTTCCACAGAAGAACGCTGCATTATATATAGCAAGGCTGAAGAAACGGCGATGGCAGCGATGTTCATTCGACAAGCCGCCTATAATCTCGTCAGAACGCAAGGCCGCCGGCAAGGCGGTCTGAAAGAAGTCCCTCGCACCCCTTGTCAGAAAGCCGGTTTAACCAACCGCCCGTGGACGTGGCTCGACCTCCTCGCCCACCAACCCGCCGCGTAAAAGAAAAGCTCAACCCAGCGCAAGCTTGGCATAAACCGAATACCGCCCGAATTATCCCAGCACTACAAACGCACTATCCGATTGAAGGCGCGCCTCGTCACGATGGATGCGAACTAATTACTGCAGTGATAGAAGCTGTGAAAACAAAAACGAGGTGGGCCTGCGGGGATTCGAAGCACCCAACCCTCCGCTCGCGTTCCTGCACGCGATGCTCGGGTTCCGTGCACGGGAAAGAAACAAGCGAAACGAAAACGAGGTGGGCCTGCGGGGATTCGAAGCACCCAACCCTCCGCTCGCGTTCCT
>ERZ1292640.4736-Hain-H43-02um-R1-4736-length-10263-cov-5_pt1 | contig 10263 bp, 6 predicted proteins | sample MGYA00564404_ERZ1292640 | MGnify/ENA primary metagenome ERZ1292640 (study PRJEB36523, sample SAMEA6512636) | groundwater metagenome | collected 2019-01-08 | study: AquaDiva: Metagenomics assemblies of 32 groundwater samples | reverse complement strand
GTGTCTCCTTCTTTGATAAACATCGGGGCGTTCAGAGTAGCGCCGTTTTCCAGAGTGATGACTTTATTTCCGCTTTTGGATGTGTCTCCGCGAACAGCCGGCGGAGCTTCTTTCACTTTAAAATTCATTTTTATAGGCAGAGACAACTTGATAACTTTCTCTTCGTCATCATTGTCCCAGACTAGCGCTGTGACATTGCCATTCGGTTTTAAAAATTTTTCGGCATTGCCGATGAGCACTGCATCAAGTTTGAATCTTTTGCTTTTATCTTCTGGGTCGCAGAACCAAAACTCTCCGCGATTGGTATACAAAAAAGTGACATCGCGCTTGATAATGTCCGCTTCATCGGCCGAATCAGCTACATGAAAAGTGGCTGGGAAAACCTTTCCCGATATCAAACTTCGCAATTTCACCTGATTCTGGGGTTTTCTTTGCTGAGTTCTTGCGACATGGGATTCTACCACTTCGCACGGTTCGTCAGCGTGAATTATTATTTTTTTCTCGCGAATTTCACTATATTGAAGCTGAGACATGGGGTTATCCTAACAGATTTAACTTTCTTCCGCAAACTTGTCAACCTGCCAGGTTGACAAGTTTGCCATATTTTGAGAGAATGAGGGCATGGTGGGCGATATTTATCATATTTGCAATAGAGGCATTAGGAAAGAAAAAATTTTTGACACCGATGCGGATTATTTTAGGTTTATTTTAAATTTATACCGTTTAAATAACAAAGGCGAGAGTTTAAGGATTAACCCGCATCGGCAATCCATAGATTCCTTTCCTGAACAGGATAAAATAGTTGAAGTTTTAAAATGGACCTTGTTGCCCAATCATTATCATCTTCTTTTATATGAAAAAGTTGATGGTGGGGTTCTGGAATTTGTAAAAAGGCTTGGCAATTCTTTTACTAAATATATAAACATTAAAAGGGAAAAGAGTGGTTATCTGTTTCAAAATTCCGCCCGAATGATTCATATTAAAAATAATAGGCATTTTCTCTATATTCCATTTTATATAGATCTTAACTTAATAGATTTAATTTATTTTAAAAATGAAAATAGCAAGATAGATAAAAAAAAATTATTAAACTTTTTAAAAAACTATAAATGGTCTAGTTTTCGTGATTATTTTGGCGACAACATCTTCTCATCTTCAAAAATTATTAATAAGGATTTATTCTATGAAGTTTTTGACACTACCCCGGAGCATTATCTTAAAGAGTTTTATGGGTTTTTGAAAGGGGACGAGTATAAAACGCTAAAAAACGAGCTTGTAAAAGCCAAACTTGTCAACCTGGCAGGTTAAAGCGGAGATTTAAACCAAACTTGTCAACCTGCCAGGTTGACAAGTTTTTAGGATTCGTCGGCAAATTTCTTGCGGATTTCTTTTAGAATTTCTGTGGAGATTTTTTTATTTTCTTTTAAGAAAGTACGAGTGGAATCATAGCCAACGCCTAGTTTTATCTTTTCTTTTGCTTCTCCATCAGACATGTAAAAATACGAATTCCCGGTTTTTTCAATAATTTTAAATTTCTCGCCGAGGGCGATAATTTCTCCTTCTTTAGAGATGCCTTCGTTGTAGATGATATCAAATTCCGTCTGCTTGAATGGAGCGGCTACTTTATTTTTTACAATTTTTACCCGCGTGCGCGAGCCCACCACTTCTTCTCCTTTTTTTATTTGGGCAATTTTGCGGATATCCAGCCGGACGGAAGTATAAAATTTCAACGCCTTGCCTCCCGGAGTGGTTTCCGGATTGCCGAACATCACTCCGATTTGCATGCGGATTTGATTGATAAAAATAACGCAAGTTTTAGAACGGGCGACAATAGCGGTCAATTTGCGGAGCGCTTGGGACATCAGACGCGCCTGTTTGCCGACATGATAGGCTCCCATATCGCCTTCAATTTCGTCTTTGGGGGTGAGGGCGGCGACCGAATCAATGACAATCACATCGATTTTTCCCGTTCGTACCAAACTCTCGACAATTTCAAGCGCTTGCTCGCCATTGTCGGGCTGAGAAATAAGCAAGTCATTTATATTTACTCCGAGTTTTTTCGTATAATCGGGATCCATCGCGTGTTCTGCGTCTATGTAGGCGCACACTCCGCCCAACTTTTGCGCTTCCGCCACGATATGGAGAGAGAGCGTCGTTTTGCCGGAAGATTCCGGTCCGAAAATTTCAATAATTCTTCCGCGCGGTATGCCACCGACGCCGAGCGCCATATCAAGGCCGATCGAGCCGGTCGGAATGGTGTTGATATTTACCTTCGGAGTGTCACCCAATTTCATAATGGAACCTTCACCGAATTTTGTCTGGATGGCTTTTAAAGTATCGTCGAGCACCCCTTCGCCCATAGTCTTTTTTCCCTTTTCCTCACTTTTTGCTTTTTTCATATTCCTATTACTTATGCATTATCTTATAATTTTTTTCATCTATATATCCAAATTTATCCTGCGCTCTGATACTGATTATATTATATCCGGAAAGAAGCGCAATTGTTTCATTGAAACTGCCTTGTAAATCCACGGAAATTTCCCGGCTGTTCAAAGTTAACTTTATCGCGTTTTTTGCATTGCCGGTTACTTTTACTATATTAGATGAGATAGTGGCGCCTGACTGGGCGGGTAGGCCATTCAGGTTTACATTTTTAATTTTTACCCCGAAGATTAAATCTTCTGAACGGAAAAAAGCGTAACTAATAATCAAAATAAAAAAAACAGCAAGACCAGCTATTTGTAATATTTTTTTTGCGTTTGGGGTCATACGATATTCTCTCCAGTTTCCGTGCGTTCAATTTTTTCCAAGACTTCTCTCGGCTTGGCGCCATCTCCGGGACCGATAACTCCGCGTTCTTCCAGCTTATCCATCAGTCGGGCCGCTCTCGCATATCCTAATTTTAATTTTCTTTGCAGATAGGAAGTGGAGGCCTTGCCGGCTTCGATGACACAAATTCGGGCTTCCTCGTACATTTCGTCATCGTCATCTAAATCCTCATTAAACATTTCTCCGCCAGAGGCGGATCCGCCTTGGGCGGAAAAAATACTTTTATCAACGGAGATAGACCCGGCAGTCAAAGTTATTTCTTCGGATACCTCGTCGCGATAAGTATCCGCCAAATATTTTACGACTTTTTTAACCTCCGATTCCGAAATAAAAGCGGACTGCAAGCGTTCCGGTTGGGCATCGCCCGAAGAGTAGAGCATATCGCCGGCCCCCAGAAGTTTTTCGGCTCCGCCGGCATCCAAGATTGTTCGCGAATCCACTTGGGAAGAAACTTTCAGAGCAACCCGGGCCGGAATATTGGCTTTAATTAAACCGGTAATGACATTGACTTCCGGACGCTGGGTGGAGAGAATCAAATGAATGCCCACCGCCCGGGACATTTGCGCCAGACGCACAATGGCAGCTTCCAATTCTCTCGGATAAGAACTCATAATGTCCGCCAATTCGTCTATAACAATAACAATGTAAGGCAAGCGATCAGCATCAACTTCTGTCTCGACTCCCTCGCTATTTTTCTTGGTTTTCCTCGGACTCTTGCCGAAAACATTCAAATGATAAGACTCAATATCCCGCACGGACTCCGCTTCCAAAATGTCATAACGGCGGTCCATTTCTTTGGCGGCCCATTTCAAAGCCAAAATTGTTTTTTTCGCTTCGGTGATAACGGGCGTGAGCAAATGCGGAATATTATTATAAAGAGTCAATTCTACCCGTTTTGGGTCGATTAAGATAAATTTTAAATCATCCGGGCTGTTTCGATACAGAAGGGAAGTAATCATTGAGTGGATACTGACTGATTTTCCGGAACCGGTCGTGCCGGCGACAAGGATATGGGGCATTTTTGCCAAGTTGCCGAAAACTGCCTTGCCGGAAATATTGCGACCCAAAGCTGTCGTCAAAGGTTTCGGAGAATTTTGGAATTTGTCTTCCGAGAGAAGGGTCGCCAGACCGACGATTGATTTTGATTTGTTCGGAATTTCAATGCCGACCAAAGATTTGCCCGGAATCGGCGCTTCAATACGGATCGGATGAGCGGCCAGCGAAAGCGCGAGGTCATTTTGCAGACCGACAATGCGAGAAAGTTTTACGCCTTCGGCTGGTTTGAGAGCATAGCGCGTCACCGTTGGACCAATTGTTATTTCGTCCATTTCCACTTCAATGCCGAAGTTCGCGAGCGTGCGTTTAATAATATTCGCATTGGCTTTGATGTCGCCGGTGTTGGGTTTGCCCTTGTCTTCTTCGAGTAAAGATAATGGCGGGGGGATATAAGAACCCAATCCGCTTTTTCTTTTTCTGATCGGAATATCTTCCTCCTCTTTCCCGACGCTCTCCTCTTCGGGAGAGGTCGGGACCCCGATCTTTTCAAGTATCGGGGCTTCCTTAGGCATAGATTCTTGTATATGCTTCGCTTCATTTTCGTTTAAAGCAGAAGTTTGTTCTATTTTCTTTTTTCTAAATAAAGACATAAATGCTTTCCACAATGGCATTAGGTCGAGCTTCGCGTCGAACATAATCAAAATTGAAATTATTAAAATTGCGCCGAGAAAAAAAACGCTGGCATACGCGTCAAAAAGAGAAACAAACGGTCTTGATAAAACTTCTCCAAACAATCCGCCGGCGTGATTTCCCGAAGCGATGTCAATCATTCCCAAGCCGGAAAGAAGAAACATTGTTCCGCTTAGGACACGGGTCGTACCGATATTAGGCGCTTCGCTTTTTATAAATGAAGACCCAAGCAAAATGAAAAGAGTCGGCAGGAGGATGTAACCGATGCCGAGCAAATAATAAAGTTTTTCGTAAAAGAATTTTCCGGCTACTCCCGCCAGATTGAATGCGGACATTAAAAAAAACAAGGCCAAAACAAAAAAAATAACCGCAATGATTCCGTGCTTGGTTTGGCTTTTCAAGCCTCCGAATTTTTTCTTTTCATTTTTTGTCATAGAAGTATTTTAGCACATTTTTCGATAAAAGATTCAGCAAGGATAATTTTTTTTAATGCAATCTATCTGGCGAAGCTTCGCCAGCGAACTGCTCGTCAATCAAGAAAATAATAGTTGGAATACCTCCTTTATTTTCTAATCTCCTGCGCAAGGCATTTAAAAAACTTTTCTTGCTAAATCTTTCTTTCAGGATTTGACTTCCATTGTCCTTTAGATATAATGGACAAATGTTTGGAGAAGAAAAAAAACTCACGGACATTTCTGACGAGGCAAGACCTAGCATGCTAGGTCTTGCCTCGCACAAGGCGTCCGTTATAGGTTATACTAAAACTAATAAGCTTATTACAGCGCTTTATATGGTTACGGACATAATAGACAAAGATGAACCACTTAGAAATAAATTAAGGACATTGGGAGTAGAAATTCTATCAGACATATCAATGTCAAAGCCCGCCTTTGACACTTTTAAAATAAATCAAATTTTGTCCTTTTTAGATATCGCTTCAGCTGTCAATATCATTTCTGAAATGAACTGCGGTATATTGAGTAAAGAGTTTCTTAAACTAGATCAATCCATCAGAGAGTCTATGGGTAATGATTCCGAGGCAAGACCTAACTCGTTAGGTCTTGCCTCGCGCATTGTGAATTTATCGGAGTTTTTTAGGGCGGAAGAATTACAAATATCAAGGACTACCCTTGATATTGAAAAAAGGGGGCGAGAAAATTCTAAAGGACATACACGAATTGGTGTCCAAAAGGGAAGTACTTTAATGAAAGCTTTGTCCGATAAAACACGTGGCTTGTCCGATAGAAATAATCGCGAGGAAAGACCCAGCGGTTTAAAAAATTTTGATATATTAAAGAAACAAAGACGTGAAGATATAATAAATATTATTAAAACCATTGGCGGAAATGCAACCATAACGGACATTAAGGACAAAACTCAAAACTTGCCTATCGGCAGTCAAACAACACTCACTTCTTGTAGTGAAAAGACACTCCAAAGGGAACTTGTTTCTATGATTAAAGATGGTGTCCTTAACAAAACAGGAGAGAAACGCTGGAGCCGGTATAAACTTGTCAACCTGCCAGGTTGACAAGTTTATACACATTCTTGCCAGGGTTGCTTTCCGGTTAAAACTATGCGAATATAGAAGGGTGGAATTATCCCGCTGTCAGCGGGATCCTCAAATTTCATAGGCGTTTTTGCTTCTTGAAATTTGGGAGTTATCCACACAATATATTGCTCTATTTTGGAGCTGTGTATTATAATGTATTTACGTTCACAGATTACACGTTTTGTGTTTTCTGTGTTCGTGGATTATATTTATTTTCATTTTGTTTTCGCTTGCGATTTCGTCGAAAAAATCTTAAGTGAGAATAGCTGAAAATAAATTGCCCACGCCGTTGGCGGGGCAAGAAAGGTCTTCGAAAACAAAATACCTACCCGCAATGCTTAAGCATAGCTTTTGCAGGCGGGGTTTATCGTTTTCGAAGTTAGTTTATCTCTGTTCGTTATTTATTTATCCGCTGCATTATTAGTTCATTATTAGTTATTGGCGGAAAAAAATAACGATAGAAAAGAAAATACGCTTTTAGTTTTTCCCGATGTTTATCGGGGAAGTCGAAACTAATTAATGGCGTAGAACCCGAAAGTAGAATTTAAGAAATTCACTATCGGGCAAGAAATAGAAAAAATTTTATGAGTAATTTATTCAAATCAAAATTTCTTCTAGGTGTTGTGGCTGTCGCAATTATGTTCGTGGGTGTCGTTGCTTTAAACGCAGAGACAGCCGCGGCCGCTGATTGTTCAATCACCAGCACCTTGAGGTTAGGTTCAAAAGGCGCTCAAGTTGTTTGTCTTCAAACAGCTCTCGGCGGCCTGACGGCCGATGGCAATTTTGGTCCAAAGACCAAAGCGGCTGTCGTCGCTTGGCAATCAGATAAAGGATTGGTCGCCGATGGAATCTTCGGTCCCAAGTCCAATGCTGTCTGGGTTGCTAACGCAGGAAATTCTGCAAACTTCCCAGCAGGTTGTACATCAGCTTCCGGATTCAGTCCTACGACTGGCGCATCATGCGCGACAGGAGTAAGCACTACGACATATCCGGCCGGCTGTACATCAGCTTCAGGATTTAGTCCGACCACCGGCGCATCATGCGCGACAGGCGCAGTCAATAATCAGACTGGTCCGGTCGCAGTATCTCTGGCTTCAGACAATCCGGTTGCCGGATACATTATCGGAGGTCAAGCAACAGCTGATTTGGCGCACTTCACTTTCACCGGTGTAGGCACAGTCAATACGGTTGTCTTGCAACGCACCGGTATTTCCGATCAAAACACATTGTCCAATGTCTACTTATTTGATGGAGCCACTCGTCTAACCGACGGTTACTCTTTCAATAATGTCGGCCAATTGACAATGAACAGTCTTGGTTTGGTGGTAAACGGTTCAAAGACTATTTCCGTGAAAGCGGACGTAGCGACTGCACAAAGCGCTTCCACCTTAAGTGTTACACTTGTCGGCTTCACCGCTGTCGGGAATTCAGCTTCTGTGGTTTCTGTCAAGGGCAATGAAATGACTTACGGTACGGGATCGCTGGCTACCGCTTATATTAACAACAGTTCTCAGGTAGTAGCCTCGCCTACAGTCAATGCCGGAACAAGCGCGTTTACTGTTTGGCAATCGCCTCTGCAGGTTAACACTCGCACGCAATGGCTGAAGGGTGCGAACTTCCGGGTAACCGGTTCGGCTCCTTCCGACGCGCTAGCCAATATTAAGTTTTACCTCGACGGTGTAGCGGTTGGCAGCCCGGCGGTGATGGGAACCATTACCGGTTCTTCTTACGCAATGTTTGATTTCTCCGCTTCACCTGTAAGTTTGTCAACCGGTTCACATACCGTTGACTTGCGCGCGGATGTTGTCAAAGGAGCAAGCTACAATGTTGTAGTTTCTTTGCAGCAAGCGGCTGACTTGGTTCTTTATGACCCTCAAGTCGGAGTAAATCTCGCTATCGAGAAAGCTGCTTCAACCGCATATGTTGCAAGCACTTCCGGAACAATTTCAATTGCAACCGGTTCGGCTTCTGTGGTTATCGATCCTGTCTTTAATTCTTTGACGAATATTACAGGAGGCGCAACCAATACGGTTATTGCTAAGTTCAAAGTTCATGGGTATGGCGAGGATGTGAAAGTTTCAACCCTAGCTGTCACTCCGGTACTGGCAAGCATGACGCCTACAGCAGCCGGTCTTAACAACATCACTCTATACTTCAATGGTTCGCAAGCCTGTTCCGCTACCGGTTCATCCGCTTGGACATCCGGAGCCCTTTCCTTCAACTGTGGCTCGCAGATGATTCTTCCGGCCGGGGCTGACAGCTACATTGAAATCCACGCAGACCTACAGACAACCGGTAGTGTAAACTACACCGCTGGTTCTGTTTCCGCCAACCTCGGCATCGGTTCGGGTAATGCTTCCGGACAGACTTCCAAGTCTGCTTTGAACTTCCCAACCTCCGGAGTGACCGGAAAGGTATTGTCTGTTCAGACAGGAGTGCTCGCAGTTTCCAAGAATACCGGTTATGCCAGCCAGAATGTCAATCCGAACACCGCAGGTGTGAAGGTTGGTTCATTCATTCTGCAAAACCAGAGTTCTTCCGAATCTGTCCGTGTCACGAGTTTTGCTATCACTTTGTTTGATAGTACTGGTACAACGGCGCTTACAGCATCTACGACTCCGGCTTTGACGAATTTCTCCAATCTGCGAACTTCTGAAACTTCCGGCTCCGGCGCTACGCCAATCCAGCCTTCCGCTTCAAACACAATTTCAGTTGACTTTACGCTTGCTCCAGGAGCAACGAAAGTAGTGGATGTGTTGGCTGATACAAGTTCGGCCACGAGCGGTTCAATCATCACCAAGTTGGTTGTGACTTCTCTTGGTTCAAGCAGTAATGTCTCGGTTAGTCAGAATGGAAACGGCACTGCGGTAACCGGTCAAACGATTACCTTGGCTGTCGGTACTATCACTAACTCAATTTCATTGTTGACAGCTCCTTCCACCTCCCAGCAATTTGTTCCGGCTGGCAATGGCGGGGCGACAAACGCCACCAAGGCAACCTTCAAGATTGCCGCCACTGGCGGTTCGGCCACAATTTCAGAAATGAAATTCACTGTTAACAGTCAAGATGTTTCTACGGTTTCAACCGATGCCGATGCTAACTCAACTGGCGCACAGACACTTACGGTGACAAGCACGGTTGGTTTCGCAGTCGGTGATGTTGTTCAGCTTGTAGCTGCTACAACTAACGGTCTTGGAACGATTACCTCAATCACACCTACAACCACGATGACTGTGGCTGTGAGCGTGGCTTCTGTCGGTACTCCTTCAGCTGTTCGAACAGTTCCTTCAACGGTTACCTCGGTTTCCGTCGGTGGCGTATCGGCTGCCCCTGTTAGCGGTATTGCTTACTTGACCGGACTTAATCTTCTTGTTCCAAACGGCGGGGCGGGACTTAGCCAGGATGTATATGTTTCTTACGCTGAAGTAGGAACAAATGGTATTGCTTCCGGTTCCACTTCACGTATTGCTCTGGAATCTGTCAAGTACACCAGTGGCGGGACGACAACAACAATGTGTACGGCCGCTATTGCAACTTGTTCACCGGCTATGACAGCAGGCACCGTAGCCGCTCCGACAATGAAATTAGTCGGTTCCGCTCCTTCTATGTCTCTGGCTTCTTCCGGTTCTACGCTTACAACAGGGTCAATCCATGTTGGTAGCGTGGTAGTTACCGCAAACGCAAAGGGCGCCATCACTTTGAACGCTCTGCCAATCAACGTTATTCTTACTTCCGCCACTTTGCCTAACGCAAATCCTGGCTATAACGCTAATGGTATTCGTGTCAAAGATAAGGATGGCAATCCGGTCACTACGACCAACACAGCCTTTGGCAGTACGACAGCCGGAGGGACTTCCACCATTACCTTCACGGGCGGTTATCAGATTGAGCCTGGAACAAGTCAAACTTTCAAGATTTTCTTGCAGTTTGACGCGGTTACCAGCACCAACCACGCGGGTCAAGCTACTATGAGCCTAGGCGATGCTGACCTCTTGAGTTGGACTGATACGGCCGGGAATGCTTCAACTACAACCGGTCTGGATGTTGCCGGAAGCGCGGTTACGACTATGTCGAACCGATACTTCTACAGCACCACGACCCCTGGCTTCTTCTACAACTTCCCAACCACTACTGTTGGGGTAAGCAGCTAGTAGAGGAATTAGGTTCTAGAAAAATAGCTTCAGACGGGTCGATCG
>ERZ1292640.4735-Hain-H43-02um-R1-4735-length-10264-cov-7_pt1 | contig 10264 bp, 7 predicted proteins | sample MGYA00564404_ERZ1292640 | MGnify/ENA primary metagenome ERZ1292640 (study PRJEB36523, sample SAMEA6512636) | groundwater metagenome | collected 2019-01-08 | study: AquaDiva: Metagenomics assemblies of 32 groundwater samples | reverse complement strand
GCTCGTCGAGCACGATCACCGGCGGCTTGTGCACCAGGGCCTGCGCCACCAGCACACGCCGCTTCATGCCGCCGGAGAGCTGGCGCATGTTGGCATTGGCTTTGTCGGCCAGGCCCAGGCTTTCCAGCAACTCGTCGATCCAGGCATCGTTGTTCTTGACGCCGAAGTAGCCGGACTGGATGCGTAAGGCCTCGCGCACATTGAAAAAGGGGTCGAACACCAGTTCCTGCGGCACCACGCCGAGCAGGCGCCGCGCCTGGGTGTACTCCGTCTGCACATCGTGACCCAGCACCTTCACCCGTCCCTGGCCGGCGCGTGTCAGGCCGGCCAGAATGCTGATGAGCGTGGTCTTGCCGGCGCCGTTGGGCCCGAGCAGGCCGAAGAATTCACCTTCTTCGATATCGAAGCTGACGTCGTCGAGCGCCAGGAAGGTGGCGCCCTTGGGTCCCCGCGATGCCGCATAGGCCTTGGAGACGGACTGGAAGGAAATGGCTGGCATGGGAAGCCGCTATTTTAAGCGGACCGCCGCAAGCCTGCTCGCGCCGGGTTCAGGTAGCGCTCAGCAACTCGGCAATTCCGTACAAACCAGCCAGGTCTGCCAGGCGCGGCGACAGACCGCGGATCGAGAAGTGCTTGCCGGCGACAAGGCACTCGCGCCGGAATTCAAGTAGCACGGCCAGCGCCGCCGAATCGAAACGCTGCAGGGCACTGGCATCCACCATCACGGATGAGCCACTCTGGGTGCGCAGACCCTGCACCAGCATCTGCAAGCAGGCCTGAGCCTGAGCGTGGGTCAGTTCCGAGGGCAGCACCAGCACGTTCAGACCTTCTTGGCGTTGGCCTTGTTGCGCTCGGCCAGGGTCGCGATCAGGCCGTCCAGCCCTTTGGCACTGATTTCCTGCGCAAACTGGCTGCGGTAGGTCTCCACCAGCCAGACCCCCAGCACATTGAGGTTGTAGATCTTCCAGCCCAGCCCCTCACCGGGGGTTTTCTCCAACCGGTAATCGAGCTGGATCGGGTCACCACGGCCCCTGACCTCGGTACGCACCACGACTTCCTTGTCTTCCGGTGCCGCACGCATGGGCTTGAGGGCAATGGTCTGGTCGGACACCTGCGACAGTGCCCCGGCATAGGTACGCACCAGCAAGGTCTTGAACTCTTCCTGCAGACGCTTCCTCTGCTCAGGCGTGGCCTGGCGCCAGCCGGGACCGACGGCCGAAGCCGTCATGCGCTGGAAGTTCACGTTGGGCATGATCTTGGCATCCACCAGCGCCACGATGCGGTTCATGTCGCCATTCTGGATGGCCTTGTCGGCGCGGATGCTGTCAAGCACCTCGGTCGACAGGCGTTTGATCATGAGATCGGGCGCTTCGTCGGCGGCATGCGCCGGCACATGGGCCACGAACGCGGCGCTGCAGGCCAGCGCAGCCAGAAAACGATTCAGAGAACGACGCTGCATGCTTACTTTTCCATCCATTCGTAATGATTCTGCTGTCCTTAACGCCCAAGTCAAGCGGATGGCTGACCCGGCGCTGCGTGGGCACCCTGGCTATTGCCCGGGCGCCGGTTCCGCATCCGGCTCTTCTTCCGGCGGATTGCCGTCAAACACGGCATTGCGCCGCCGCTGCAGATAGGAGTCCCGGATGAAAGTGTACTTGTCGAGCGCCACTTCCTCCAGCACCTCCCCCGCCCTGAGCAGTTGGGCACGATTGTCGACCAGACGCAAGGTCCAGAGCGTGTTGCGCACCGGGATGTCCTCGATCTTGGTCACCGGATCGCCCGCCGTCTTGTCCACCGGCAGCGCCACCGTGTCGCGCAGAGTTGACGGCCCGAAGAACGGCAACACGACATAGGGCCCCGCACCGACGCCCCAGCGCCCCAAGGTCTGGCCGAAGTCTTCGGTATACCGTTCGATCTGCATCTCGCTGGCCACATCCAGAACGCCGCCCAGACCGAAGAAGGTATTCACACAGACACGCATGAAGCTGTTAGCCGCCGCTTCACCCTTGAACTGCAGCACGTTATTGACGAAAGACCAGACATCCTCAATGTTGTTGAAGAAGTTACCGACCCCGCGGCGCACCAGTTCCGGGGTCACGTCCTTGTAGGCCGTTGCGACCGGCTTGAGCACGGCGCGGTCGATTGCATCATTGAACTCGTAGACGCCGCGGTTGAAGGGCTCGATCGGGTCCTTCGGATTGGCGTTCGGGCCCGTGGCACAGCCTACCAGCGCAGCGCACAGCAGCAGCGCGGCCCCATGTGGCAGACGCTTCCATCCCCAGGCCGTCAGCCGGCCTGCATTGCGCTTGAACCTCATTTCTTGCCTGCGTTTGACGTATTGCCCTCAGCGGTCTTGCTGTAGAGGAACTGACCAATCAGGTTTTCCAGCACCACCGCCGACTGCGTGCTGCTCACGACATCTCCGCCCGTCAACGGCTTGTCCTCAGCCCCGGCCTCAATGCCGATGTACTGATCACCCAGCAGGCCACTGGTCAGGACCTTCATCGAGCTGTCTTTGGGGAAACTGTAGCGGTTCTCCAGCGCCAGCGTCACCTTGGCCTGGAAGGTCTTGTCGTCAAAGGTGATGGACTCGACGCGGCCGACCACCACACCACCGCTACGCACTGCCGATTTCGGCTTGAGACCGCCGATGTTGTCAAAGCGCGCCTCGACCCGGTAGGTCGACTGAAAGCTCAGATTCAACAGATTGGCCGCCTGCAGCGCCAGGAACAAAATGGCGGCCCCTCCAATCAGGACAAACAAGCCTACCCACACATCATTTTTTGAGCGTTCCATCTTAGTTCATTGGGGTCAGAGCACATCGCTGCGCGAGTGGTCTGACCCACAAAGCTCCTGTCAAATTCAAATCGAAAACATCATTGCGGTCAGGACGAAGTCCAGCCCCAGAACCGCCAGAGAAGCCATCACCACTGTTCGCGTGGTGGCACTCGCCACCCCTTCGGGTGTCGCCTGCGCCTCATAACCCTGCAGCAACGCGACAAAGCTCACCGTAAAACCGAACACGATGCTCTTGACGACGCCGTTCCCCACATCCTGCCAGACGTCGACCCCACTCTGCATCCGGCTCCAGAATGCACCGGGGTCCACGCCAATCATGACGACACCCACCAGCCAGCCGCCCATGACCCCCACCGCACTGAACACGGCAGCCAGCAAAGGCATGGTGATCACACCACCCCAGAAGCGCGGCGCCAGAATGCGGCGCACCGGATCCACCGCCATCATCTCCATCGCGCTCAGTTGCTCACCGGCTTTCATGAGACCAATTTCGGCTGTCAGCGACGTCCCGGCCCGTCCGGCAAAAAGCAGAGCAGCCACCACAGGCCCGAGTTCGCGCACGAGGCTGAGGGTGACCATCTGGCCCAGCGCTTCCGTCGAGCCATAGTCCACCAGAATGTAATAACCCTGCAAGCCCAGCACAAAACCGACGAAAAGACCAGAAACCACGATGATGGCCAGCGAATGATTGCCCAGCAGGTGAATCTGGTCGCGGATCAACCCGAAGCGCCTGAAGCTGGGGCCGGCCAGCTGCACCAGCCGCATGAAGAGGCGCGCACCATAGCCCACGTCGCCCACCTTACGGCGCACCGCATAGCCTGCATCAGAGGGACGCCACCAGCTCATACCTGCTCCACGCCAAAATCCTGCTCCACGCTGGGGCCGGGATAATGAAAATGTACCGGTCCTTCGGCCTGGGCCTGCACGAATTGCTGCACCAGCGGATCGGTGGAGCGTTTGACCTCCTCTGGTGTCCCTTGGGCTGCAATACGTCCATTGGCCAGGATCACGACCTGGTCGGCGATCCCGAAGGTTTCCTCCAAGTCATGCGAGACCACGATGCTGGTCAAACCCATGGCATCGTTGAGGCGGCGGATCAGTTGGGCCGCCGTCCCGAGAGAGATCGGGTCGAGGCCGGCAAATGGCTCGTCGTACATCACCAGCTCGGGATCGAGTGCAATGGCACGGGCCAATGCAATGCGCCGCGCCATACCACCGGACACTTCGCTGGGCATGAGATCGCGCGCACCGCGCAATCCGACGGCATTGAGCTTCATCAGCACGATATTGCGGATCAGCGCATCGGACAGGTCGGTGTGCTCGCGCAGGGGAAAAGCCACGTTCTCGAACACGTCCAGATCGGCGAACAAGGCGCCGAACTGGAACAGCATGCCCATGCGGCGCCGTGCCGCATAAAGCTGCGTCTGGTCCATGTGGGTGACGTCCTGACCATCGAACAGCAACTCGCCCGTCTGGGCCCGGTTCTGACCGCCGATCAAGCGCAGAACCGTTGTTTTACCGCCACCGGAAGCCCCCATCAGGGCCGTGACCTTGCCGCGCGGCACCTGCAAGGACACATCGTCCAGAATGACGCGCTCCCCGTACCCGAAGGTCAGGTGACGCAGTTCAACAAGAGGGCGGGCTTGGGATGAGGGCATAAAAAACAAAAGCCGGGCTGATCCGGCTTTTGAATCATAAGGGATTCAAGCCCTTAACGCGGCAGGTCGCTGGCGCCCATGAGGAACTCGTCCACCGCCCGCGCGGCCTGACGGCCTTCACGGATCGCCCAGACCACCAGGCTCTGGCCACGCCGGATATCGCCGGCGGCGAACACCTTGGGCACATTGCTGGCATAGCCGCCGTCAAAGTCAGTACTCGCTTTGGCATTGCCGCGGCCATCCTTCTCGACGCCAAAGGCATCCAGCACAGTCGCCACCGGACTGACAAAACCCATGGCCAGCAGCACCAGATCCGCCTTGTACTCTTTCTCGGTGCCGGGGATTTCGACGAACTTGCCGTCCTTGAACTCGGCATGCACAGTCTTCAGGCCTGTGACCTTGCCGTTCTTGCCGATGAATTCCTTGGTCGAGATGGCAAACTCGCGCTGGCAGCCTTCCTCATGGCTGGAGCTGGTACGCAGCTTCAATGGCCAATACGGCCACACCAGCGGCTTGTTTTCCTGCTCGGGCGGCTGCGGCATGACCTCGAACTGGGTCACGCTGGCAGCGCCATGGCGGTTGCTGGTGCCCACGCAGTCGCTGCCGGTGTCGCCGCCACCGATCACGATGACATGCTTGCCGTCGGCACGGATCTGGTCCTTGATCTTGCCGCCAGCATTGATGCGATTCTGCTGCGGCAGGAACTCCATGGCGAAGTGGATGCCGTCCAGGTCGCGGCCCGGTACCGGCAGGTCACGCGACTGTTCGGCACCGCCCGTCAGCAGCACGGCATCGAATTCCTTCTTGAGCTGCTCGGGGCTGACAGTGTCCTTGGCCCAGTTGGTGACCTTGGAGCCCTTGGGCAACTCGCCAACCATGGTGTTGGTCTTGAAGACCACGCCTTCGGCTTCCATCTGCTTGACGCGGCGGTCGATATGCGACTTGTCGAATTTGAAGTCGGGAATGCCGAAACGCAGCAGGCCGCCCACCGTGTCATTTTTCTCGAAGACTGTCACGGCATGGCCGGCACGTGCCAGCTGCTGGGCCGCCGCCATACCGGCGGGACCGGAGCCGACGACAGCAACCTTCTTGCCGGTTTTCACCGCTGCCGGCTGCGGCTTGACCCAACCCTGCTCCCAGGCCTTGTCGATGATGGCGTGCTCGATCGACTTGATGCCCACGGCATCGTTGTTGATGTTGAGCGTGCAGGCAGCCTCGCACGGCGCCGGGCAGACGCGGCCCGTGAAATCAGGGAAGTTGTTGGTCGAGTGCAGCACCTCGATCGCATTCTTCCAGTCGCCCTGGTAGACCAGGTCGTTGAAGTCCGGAATGATGTTGTTGACCGGGCAGCCGTTGTTGCAGAACGGCGTGCCGCAATCCATGCAGCGCGCGCCCTGGATCTTGGCCTGCTCCTCGGTCAGGCCGATCACGAATTCCTTGTAGTTCTTGACGCGCTCGGCGACGGGCTGGTAGCCCTCCTCGAGACGCTCATACTCCATGAAGCCGGTGACTTTACCCATGATTCTTTCCTAGTTCGTTGAGGACAGAGCAAATTTGCTGCGCAAATCTTGGTCTGTCCCGCAAAATCGTTCGATTTACTTGGCCGGGACGGCTTCTTTCTTGCCGGCAACCTTGGCCGGGGCGGCAGCGAGCTTCTTGGCGTTGATCTCGCCCAGGGCGCGCTTGTACTCGTTGGGGAAGACCTTGACGAACTTGCCGCGGGCTTCAGTCCAGTGGTCCAGCAACTCGCGGGCACGCTTGCTACCGGTCCAGCGGTGGTGGTCTTCCAGCAGCTTCTTGAGCTGCGCCTCGTCCGTCTGGTCACGGTGCCAGGTCGCCCGCTCGGTCGTCGCTGTCTGCTCGGCCGCCGGCAGAACCTTGTCGAGCGACACCATGGCGGTGTTGCAACGTGCCGCAAACTGGCCATCTTCGTCATAGACGTAGGCCACGCCGCCGCTCATGCCGGCTGCGAAGTTGCGGCCGGTCTTGCCCAGCACGACCGCCGTGCCGCCGGTCATGTACTCGCAACCGTGGTCACCCGTACCTTCCACGACGGCGGTGGCACCGGACAGGCGCACAGCAAAGCGCTCGCCGGCGACACCGCTGAAGAAGGCCTCACCACTGGTGGCGCCGTACATCACGGTGTTGCCCACAATAATGTTGCGTGTGGCTTCGCCGCGGAAGTCCAGGCTGGGTCGCACCACGATGCGGCCGCCCGACAGGCCCTTGCCGGTGTAGTCGTTGGCTTCGCCGATCAGGTACAGCGTGATGCCCTTGGCAACAAAAGCGCCGAAGGACTGACCGCCCGTGCCTTCAAGCTGGATGCGGATGGTGTCATCCGGCAAACCTTCCGGGTGCACCTTGGTCAGAGCACCGGACAGCATGGCGCCGACCGAGCGGTTGACGTTGCGTGCCACTTCCATGAACTGGACCTTCTCGCCCTTGTCGATGGCGGCGCGCGACTTGGCGATCAGCACGTTGTCGAGCGACTTCTCCAGACCGTGCTCCTGCTCGGCCACATGCCGGCGCGGCACCTCGGCCGGCGCCTGCGGCTGTGCAAACAGACGCGAGAAATCCAGACCACGTGCCTTCCAGTGCGCAACCCCCTTCTTCACGTCCAGCAGATCGGCACGGCCGACCAGATCGTCGAACTTGCGGATGCCCAGCTGCGCCATGATCTGGCGAACTTCCTCGGCGATGAAGAAGAAGAAGTTCACCACGTGCTCGGGCTTGCCCGAGAACTTCTTGCGCAGCACAGGGTCCTGCGTCGCCACGCCCACCGGACAGGTGTTGAGGTGGCACTTGCGCATCATGATGCAGCCCTCGACCACCAGCGGCGCGGTAGCAAAGCCGAACTCGTCGGCGCCGAGCAGGGCGCCGATGGCGACGTCGCGGCCGGTCTTCATCTGGCCGTCGGCCTGCACACGGATGCGGCCGCGCAGGCGGTTCAGCACCAGGGTCTGCTGGGTCTCGGCCAGGCCGATTTCCCACGGGCTGCCGGCATGCTTGATGGACGACCAGGGCGAGGCGCCGGTGCCGCCGTCATGACCGGCAATCACCACGTGGTCGCTCTTGCACTTGGCCACGCCAGCGGCGATGGTGCCGACACCGATCTCGCTCACCAGCTTGACGCTGACGCTGGCATGCGGCGCCACGTTCTTCAGATCGTGGATCAGCTGTGCCAGATCTTCGATCGAGTAGATGTCGTGGTGCGGCGGCGGCGAGATCAGGCCGACACCCGGCACCGAATAACGCAGCCGGCCGATGTAGTCGGATACCTTGCCGCCGGGCAGTTGGCCGCCCTCGCCCGGCTTGGCACCTTGCGCCATCTTGATCTGGATCTGGTCCGAGCTGGACAGGTACTCGGCGGTGACGCCGAAACGGCCCGAGGCCACCTGCTTGATCTTCGAGCGCAGCGAGTCGCCGTCCTGCAGCGGCAGGTCGACTTCCACCTGCGCGTCGCCGATCACGCTCTTGAGGGTCTCGCCCTTCTTGATCGGAATGCCCTTGAGCTCGTTGCGGTAACGCGCCGGGTCTTCCCCGCCCTCGCCGGTGTTGCTCTTGCCGCCGATGCGGTTCATGGCCACGGCCAGCGTGGCATGCGCCTCGGTGCTGATGGAGCCGAGCGACATGGCGCCGGTGGCGAAGCGCTTGACGATTTCGCTTGCCGGCTCCACCTCGTCCACCGGAATCGCCTTGGCCGGATCGATCTTGAACTCGAACAGGCCGCGCAACGTCATGTGGCGCTTGTTCTGGTCGTTGATGATCTGCGCGTATTCCTTGTAGGTATTGAAGTTGTTGGCGCGGGTGCTGTGCTGCAGCTTGGCAATCGCATCGGGTGTCCACATGTGCTCTTCGCCGCGGGTGCGCCAGGCGTACTCGCCGCCGGCATCCAGCATGGTGGCCAGCAGCGGGTCGTGGCCGAAGGCAGCGCGGTGCATCCGGATCGCCTCCTCGGCGATCTCGAACACGCCAATACCCTCGACCCGGCTGGGGGTGCCGGTGAAATACTTGTCGATGGTCTCGGTGTTCAGGCCGATGGCTTCGAACAGCTGGGCGCCGCAGTAGCTCATGTAGGTGGAGACACCCATCTTCGACATGATCTTGGACAGGCCCTTGCCGATCGCCTTGATGTAGTTGTAGATCGCCTTGTCGGCGCTCAGATCGCCCGGCAGATCCTTGTGGATGGCCACCAGTGTTTCCATCGCCAGGTACGGGTGCACGGCTTCGGCTCCGTAGCCGGCCAGCACGCCGAAGTGGTGCACTTCGCGCGCCGTGCCGGTTTCGACCACCAGGCCGGCCGAGGTGCGCAGACCCTCGCGCACCAGGTGCTGGTGAATCGCCGACAGTGCCAGCAGCGCAGGAATGGCCACCTGCGCAGGACTGACGCTGCGGTCGCTGATGATCAGGATGTTCTTGCCACCCTTGATGGCATCCACCGCCTCGGCGCACAGCGAGGCCAGCTTGGCCTCCACCCCTTCTCGGCCCCAGGCCAGCGGGTAGGTGATATCCAGCGTGGCGCTACGGAACTTGCCCTTGGTCGTGGCTTCGATGTTGCGCAGCTTCACCATGTCGGAGAAGTCCAGGATCGGCTGGCTCACTTCCAGGCGCATCGGCGGGTTGATCTGGTTGATGTCGAGCAGGTTCGGTTTCGGACCGATGAAGGACACCAGCGACATCACGATCGCTTCGCGGATCGGGTCGATCGGCGGGTTGGTCACCTGCGCGAACAGCTGCTTGAAGTAGTTGTACAGCGGCTTGTTCTTGTCGGACAGCACGGCCAGCGGGCTGTCATTGCCCATGGAGCCGATGGCTTCTTCGCCGGCGGCGGCCATCGGAGCGATCAGGAACTTGAGGTCTTCCTGCGTGAAGCCGAAGGCCTGCTGACGGTCCAGCAGACTGACGCTGCCCTCTGCCACATGGTCGGCGGCACCGGTCTCGACGTCGTCGAGCTTGATGCGCAGGTTCTCGATCCACTGCTTGTACGGCTTGCTGTTGGCGAGGTTGGCCTTGAGCTCCTCGTCGTCGATCATGCGCCCCTGCTCAAGGTCGATCAGGAACATCTTGCCCGGCTGCAGGCGCCACTTGCGCACAATCTTGTTCTCCGGCACCGGCAACACGCCGGACTCCGAACCCATGATGACGAGATCGTCATCGGTGATGCAGTAGCGTGCGGGGCGCAGGCCGTTGCGGTCCAGGGTGGCGCCGATCTGGCGGCCGTCGGTGAACACGATGGAGGCCGGGCCGTCCCAGGGCTCGAGCATGGCCGCGTGGTACTCGTAGAAGGCCCGGCGGCGCTCGTCCATCGTGGTGTGCTGCTCCCAGGGCTCAGGGATCATCATCATCACGGCCTGGCTGATCGGGTAGCCGGCCATTGTCAGCAGTTCGAGGCAGTTATCGAAGGTAGCAGTGTCGGACTGGCCGGCAAAGCTGATCGGGTAGAGCTTCTGCAGGTCTTCACCCAATACTGGCGAAGACATGACGCCTTCGCGCGCCTTCATCCAATTGTAGTTGCCCTTGACGGTGTTGATTTCGCCGTTGTGCGCCACATAGCGATAAGGGTGAGCGAGCGGCCACTCCGGGAAGGTGTTGGTCGAGAAGCGCTGGTGCACCAGACCCAGGGCCGAAACGCAGCGCGGGTCCTGCAGATCGTAATAGTAGGTGCCCACTTGGTCGGCCAGCAGCAGGCCCTTGTAGACCACCGTGCGGCTGGACATGCTCGGCACATAGTATTCCTTGCTGTGCTTGAGCTGCAGGTTCTGGATGGCGGCGCTGGCGGTCTTGCGGATCACGTACAGCTTGCGCTC
>ERZ1292640.2538-Hain-H43-02um-R1-2538-length-14564-cov-12_pt1 | contig 10274 bp, 12 predicted proteins | sample MGYA00564404_ERZ1292640 | MGnify/ENA primary metagenome ERZ1292640 (study PRJEB36523, sample SAMEA6512636) | groundwater metagenome | collected 2019-01-08 | study: AquaDiva: Metagenomics assemblies of 32 groundwater samples | reverse complement strand
ACCACCGCGCCGGTTCCCGCGGAGCCGACAAGCTTCGAGTAACGCGCCAGGTACCCGGTCCCGACCTTGGGGGCCGGGGCCTTCCACCCTTTCCTTCGCCGGGCGAGCTCCGCCGCCGGGACGTCGAGGGTGAGCTTCCTCTTCGGGATGTCCAGTACGATTCCGTCCCCGTCCCGCACTAAGGCGATCAATCCGCCCTCCATGGCCTCGGGGGAAATGTGCCCGATGCACGGGCCGTGCGTTCCCCCGGAGAAGCGTCCGTCGGTGATGAGCGCGACCTTCGTGCCCAGCCCCATCCCCATGATCGCGGAGGTGGGGGAAAGCATCTCGCGCATCCCGGGCCCTCCCTTCGGCCCCTCGTACCGGATGACCACGATCATCCCCGGTTTGATCCTCCCCGCCATGATCGCGGCCATGGCGGTTTCCTCGGAACCGAACACCTTGGCCTTCCCGCGGAAACGGAACATCGAGGGATCGACTCCGGACTGTTTGATGACCGCTCCCCCGGGGGCGAGGTTGCCGGTCAGGATGGCGATCCCCCCCTCGGGCCGCACGGGCGCGTCGAGGCGCCGGATGATCCCGTCGGAAAGCACCCGCCCTCTCCGCGCGATCTTCGTGATGTCCTCGCCGGACACCGTCGGGTTCTTTTTGAGCATGGGGAGCAGCCGGTTGAGGACCGCGGGGATCCCGCCGGAGAACTCCACATCCTCCATCATGTGCGGGCCCGCCGGGGTCACGGTGGTCAGCTGCGGCGTCTCCCGGGAGAGCCGGTCGAACTCCTTCAGGGGGAGCGGGACCTTGGCCTCGTGGGCGATGGCGAGCAGGTGCAGGACGGAGTTGGAGGACCCCCCCAGGGCCATGTCCACGCGGACCGCGTTCTCGAACGCGGCTCGGGTCAGGATCTTCCGCGGGGTGATCCCCTTCCGCACCAGCAGGACGATCCGACGACCGGTTGCGTAACCGATGTGCCTCTTCTTGGACATCCCCGCAAGCGCGGTGGCGCAACCCGGCAGCGACATCCCCAGCGTCTCCGTCAGGCAGGCCATCGTGTTGGCCGTGTAGAGCCCCTGGCAGGACCCCTCGCCCGGACACACCTCCGCCTCGAGGCGCGACAGCATTTTCGCGTCGATCTCCCCGCGCTGGAAGCGGCCCACCGCCTCGAAGGTGTCGCTGACCAGCGAAAACCGGCGGTCGCCCATCCGCCCGGAGAGCATCGGGCCCGCGGTCAGAACGATGCAAGGGATGTCGAGGCGGGCGGCGGCCATGAGCATCCCGGGGGTGATCTTGTCGCAGTTGGTGAGCAGGACCAGGCCGTCGAGCGCGTGGGCCTCGGCGACCGACTCGACCATGTCGGCGATGAGCTCGCGCAGCGGCAGGGAGTAGTGCATCCCCCTGTGCCCCATCGCGATCCCGTCGCACACCGCGGGGACGCCGAACAGGAACGGGTAGCCGCCGGCCGAGTGGACGCCGTTTTCGACGACCCGCTCGAGAGCTCGCATTCCCACGTGCCCCGGGACGAGGTCGGTGAACGAGGTCGCGACCCCGATGAAGGGTTTCCCCATGGCGGCCTGCGGCACCCCCGCGGCGCAGTAGAGCGCGCGGTGCGGCATCCGCTCCAATCCCTTTTTCGTCCGGTCACTTCGCATCTGTTTCCCTCTGCCCCGTTCCCGGATAAAAAAACCCCCGTGCGAGCGTTCCCGCCCAAGGGTAGTCCGGTTTCTGACTCGAACGGTCTTCCGGTGGGTCGGCTGCCTATTGCCCGATGAGCATCTTGGCGATCTGGTCCTTCTTGACCAGTTTCAGCTTCTGCAGCCGCTTGCGCTCCATTTCCTCTTCGGCCGTCAGGTAAACCTTCCGGTCGAATTCCTTCAATTTATCGTCCAGCATCCGGTGTTCGTGAACCAGGCTCCGGAACTCCGGATTCCTTTCGACAAGCGCCGCCATCTTCTCTTCCTGGGGCTGGGCCATCGGCACCTCCGGTTTTTAGATGGTTTTTCAGTCTATCAGAGGACGGGAAATTGTCAATTCCGGGCGACGCATCGACGCGTCCCGTGCGAACCCTATTTCCGCCATGGAGCACTCCGCTCCGCCTCGGAACGGCGCAGGTAGGAGGGCACCAGCGAGCGGATGTCGGTCGCGGGACCCTGGCGGGCCAGTCGCGCCGCGAAAAGCCCCACCGTCGAGGCGCTCGGGAGCCCCTCCCCCTCCGGGGCGAAAGCGGCCCGATCCCCCAGACGCTCCCGGAAGAGCGCCCCGAAGGGGGCCGTGCCGTCACCGCAGAAAAACACCCTTCCTTCCGGCAGTATCCCGGGAAGCACGTCCGGGGGGATCGCCACGTCGGGGGAAAGCCTTTCGCACTCCTCCCCCTCCCGGCGGAACAGGGCCGCGTACACCTCCTTTTTCCGGGCGTCCAGGACGGGGCATATCGTCACCCCCTCCACGCGAAACCGCATCGCGAGCGCGTGAAGCGTCGGCACCGGCACGATCGGCACCCCCCATCCGAAGCAGAGCCCCTTGGCGGCCGCCATCCCCACCCGCAACCCCGTGAACGAGCCCGGCCCCGCCGAAACGGCGACGTGGGTGACCTCCCCCGGCCCGCACCCCGATCCCCGAAGGAGATCGTGAAGGGCGGACAGGATCGTCGCGGACGCCTGCCGCCCGCGGGGCAGCAGGCTTTCCGAAAGGACGGAGCCTTCCGAAACCAGCGCGACGCTTCCGTAAGGCGTCGCCGTTTCGACGGCGAGGATTATTAAGCGGGACGGTCCTGGCTCTCCCCTCACGGTTCATCCACCCCGGTCGTGTGACTGCGATCCCTTTGTTGTTCTGCCAAGTCCTTCTCCAGGACCGTCCCTACCGGGTGACGATGCGTGCGATGTCATTGTAGAAGACGAGCGCCGTCAGCATCAGGATGATGGCCAGCCCCACCTGCTGCGCGATCGCCTTCGTCTGCGGGGACAGCGGCTTGCGCCGGATCGCCTCGATCGAAAAGAAGAGGATGTGACCGCCGTCCAGGATCGGGATGGGCAGCAGGTTCAGGATCCCCAGGTTGACGCTCAACAGGCCGAGGAAATAGGCGAACGGGGACACCCCCTGCCGCGCCTGGTCGCCGGCGAGCTGCGCGATGAGGATCGGTCCGCCGAGGGTCTCGGACGGGAGGACGCGCGTCACCAGCTTGACGACCGTCATGACGGTCAGCTCGACCAGCTTTCCGGTCTCCTTCCCGGCGCGCAGGAACGCGGAGACCGGTCCCAACTTCCGGCGCACGATCTCCTGGCCGGCGATGATGCCGATCTTGGGCTCCCGGATCTTTTCCCCGAAGATGCTCCTCCCTTCGCGTATCTCCGGGGAAACCTTGAAGACGATCTCCCTCCCCTCCCTGCGAACGGTCAGTTCGAGCTCCCTCCCCGCGCCCTGCTGCTTGATTCTCGCGGCCAGGTCCTCCCACGTCGCCACGGCTTCCCCGCCGACCCGCAGCACCACGTCCCCGCCGGAAAGGCCCGCCCGCGCCGCCGGGGAATCGGCCACCACGTCCCCGATCCTGGGCATCAGCACGGGGACCCCGCCGAGGAAGACGACCCAGAAGACCAGGACCGCGAAGAGGAGGTTCCCCAGGGGGCCCGCCGCCACGACCGCAATCTTCACCCCGAGGGATTTGTGGGAGAACGAACGCTCCCGCAGCTCGGGCGGGATCTCCTCCCCTTCGCTCTCCCCGACGAGCTTCACGTACCCCCCCAGCGGGATGGCCGAAACCATGTATTCCGTTTCCCCCCGCTTGAAGCCGAAAAGCCTCGGCCCGAAGCCGAAGGAAAATTTCGTGACGCCGACGCCGAGCCGGCGTGCGACGAGGAAATGCCCGAACTCGTGGACGAAGATCAGGATGCCCAGGACCACGATGAAGGCGGCGGGAGTCGTCAGGAAATGGGCCGTGGCGGCCAGGACGTTCATCACCTCTTCGGGCTCCTTATCCGGATCCTGGAGATCCGCCTCTCCGCGTCCTCCCGGGCCTGTGCGTCGTCGCGGATCACGTCGGAAAGGGTAACGGACCGGGACTTCCGCCGCCAGCCGGCCAACACGTTTTCGACGATCCCCACGATCTCGGTGAACCGGATCCTTCCCGACAGGAACGCGCCGACCGCGGCCTCGTTGGCCGCGTTCATCACCGCGGGCGCCGTCCCCCCGGACTCCGCGGCGGCGTACGCCAGCGCGAGGGCCGGGAACCGCTTCCGGTCCGGGGGATCGAACATCCACCCGTCCATCCGATGCCGCCTGAGCCGGGGGAGTTCCAGGGGCAGCCGCTCCGGGTAGGAGAGCGCGTACCCGATCGGGATCCGCATGTCGGGGATTCCCAGCTGCGCGATGAGGCTCCCGTCGCGGTACTCCACCATGGAATGAACCACCGACTGCGGGTGGATGAGCACGTCGATCTTCGAGGGGGGAAGCCCGAAGAGCCACGTCGCCTCGATGACCTCAAGCCCCTTGTTCATCAGCGTCGCGGAATCCACCGTGATCTTCGCCCCCATCCGCCACGTGGGGTGGCCGAGCGCCTCGGCCACCGTCGCGTCCCGCATCCCGCGCAGGGTATGGTTGCGGAACGGCCCCCCCGAGGCGGTGAGGATGATCCGGAGGACGTCCTCGCGACGGTTCCCCTGGATGGACTGGAACACGGCCGAATGTTCGCTGTCGACGGGGAGGATCTCCGCCCCGCCGGCCCTGGCGGCCTTCACGAGGAACTTGCCCGCCATCACGAGAAGCTCCTTGTTGGCCAGCGCGATCCGTTTCCCGCGGGTGGCCGCCGCGATGACGGGCCGGATCGAGGAAACCCCCGACGCCGCGGCAAGGACGATGCCGGTCGCGTCCGAGCAGGCCGCCTCGGTCATCCCCTCCTCGCCGAAGACCACGCGGGTCCTCGTGGGGAGACGCCCCAAATCCCTGGCGGAGCGCTCCTCCGACAGGCAGACCAGGGAAGGGGAGAACCGCCGCGCCTGCTCGCCGAGCCGCCTCGCGTTCCTCCCCGCGCACAGCGCCGTCACCCGGAACCTCCCCGGGAAGCGGGCGATCACCTCGAGGGCGCTTCGGCCCACCGAGCCTGTGGAGCCCAGGATGGCCACTCCTTTCGGGGCGCGCATCTTACGCCCACCCCGCCTGCCGGGAGACGATGGCGAGCAGGTGGAGGACCGGCCCCACGGCGATGACGCCGTCCGCGCGGTCGAGCAGGCCGCCGTGGCCGGGCAGCAGGCTTCCGCTGTCCTTCACTCCGGCCGCCCGCTTGAGCATCGATTCGAACAGGTCACCCGCCTGCCCCACGGCACCGAGTACCGTTGCCGCGCCGAGGGAGTACCAGGCCGGGACGCCGGGGAGGAAAACCGCGGCGTACGCCGTCGCGCAAATCACGCTGCCGAGAAGACCGCCGATGGAACCTTCCACCGTCTTGTTCGGGGAGATCCGGGGAGACAGGGGGCGCTTCCCGAACGCCCGCCCGACGAAGTACGCGGAGGTGTCGCCGGCCGCGACCGCCAGGATCCCCAGGAGCAGCCAGTGCTCCCCGCCCGGCAGGGAAAGGGTCCGGGGCCAGGCCGAGAGGGACCCGCCGATGTATACGACCCCCAACGCGGAGATCGCGGCGAGCCGGAAACGCTCCCCGGGAGTCCCCTCCGAAGCGAGGAAGTGGAACGCCGCCATCGCGACGCAGAGGAGGACGGCGGAAACGGCCGCGGGGAACGGGAGCATCGCCCCCGAGAGGTAGGCCAGGACGGTCGCCGCCACCCCGTACCACCGGTCGCGGGGCGAAGGGAGGAACATCCGGAAGTATTCGTGGGCGCACAGCAGGGCCGCCGCCCCGGCGAGCAGCGCGAACGGCCACCCCTTCCCGTACAGGGCGGTCCCGACGAGGAGCGGAACGAGGACGGCCGCGGACGCGATTCTCTTCCAGAGCATGGTCACCCGCCGTCCGACGGAGGCTCCCCCCGCTCCGTCGTCAGCCCGAACCGGCGATGCCGGCGGGAATATTCCTCGAGCGCGTGCAGGAATTCCGCCTTTCCGAAATCGGGCCATAGCACGTCGGTGAACACGAACTCGGCATATGCGGCCTGCCACAGCAGGAAGTTGCTGATGCGGAGCTCGCCGCTGGTGCGGATGACCAGGTCGGGGTCGGGCATCCCCGCAGTGTCCAGCCGCAGGGCGATTTCCTCCTCGGTGATCATCGTAGGCGCGATCTTCCCCGCCGCCGCCTCCGACGCCAGCTTCCTCACCGCCCGGACGATCTCGTTTCTCCCCGCGTACGACAGCCCCAGGGTCAGCGTCATCTCCGCGTGGGCCTCGGTGGCCGCAAGGGTCCGCTCCAGGACTTCCCGGACGGTGGCCGGCAGCTGCCAGACTTCCCCGATGACGTTCAGCCGGATCCGGTGACGCACGAGCTCCGGAAGCTCCTCGATGAGGAACTCACGGAGCAGGCTCATGAGCGTTGCGACCTCGACCTCGGGCCTCCCCCAGTTTTCCACGGAGAAGGCGTACAGGGTCAGGTAGGGGATCCCGAGCTCCCGCGCGCACTCCACCACCGCGCGGACCGCACGGACCCCCATCCGGTGCCCCTCGACGCGCGGAAGCCCGCGAAGCCCGGCCCACCTCCCGTTGCCATCCATGATGACGGCGACGTGGCGGGGAAGTGCGGCTGCGTCGGTTCCGCCGCTATGCATATAGCCGAGGTCTATCAGTACCGGGGAGCGTCCTAGTTCTGGACGATCGCTCCGGTCGGGCAGGCATCGACGCAGGCGAGACAATCAGTGCAGGTGTCGTTCACCTTGTACTTTTCGCCTTCCTCGATGGACCCGGTGGGGCAGGTTTCCAGACAGGCTCCACACGCGGTGCACTCGTCTGTGATGCGGACTGCCATGGCTTTTTCCTCCTTAGACTTCCATGATCTCCTGTTCCTTGGCCTTCAGGATCTCTTCGATCTTCTTGACGAACGCGTCGGTCTCCTTCTGGATCCGGTCCTGGCCGCGCTTCATCTCGTCCTCGGAGATCTCCTTCTTCTTCTCCTTCTCCTTGATGCGCTCGATCGCCTCGCGCCGGACGTTGCGGACCGCCACCCGGGCGTCCTCCGCCATCTTCTTCACCAGCTTGACCAGATCCTTGCGGCGCTCCTCGGTGAGCGGCGGGATGGGGATCCGGACGATCTTCCCGTCGTTCACCGGGTTCAGCCCCAGCCCGCCGGACTGGATCGCCTTCTCGATCGGCCCGATCATCCTGACGTCCCAGGGGGTGACGGTGATAAGTCGGCTTTCCGGCACCGAGAGCGTCCCCACCTGCTGGAGCGGCGTCGGGGTCCCGTAGTAATCCACCTTGATGCCGTCCACGAGGGAGAAGGAGGCGCGCCCCGTGCGGATCTTCCCCAGCTCCTTCCTGAACGACTCGATGCTCCGGGCCATCTTCCCGGAGATGTCTTTCTGCAGGGCCTCCATCATGGGCCTCCGTGGACGACGGTGCCGATCCTCTCCCCCTGCACCACGCGGACGACGTTCCCCCGCCTCGTCAGGTCGAAGACGACGATCGGGAGGCCGTTGTCCATGCACAGGGAGATCGCCGTGGCGTCCATCACCTTGAGGTTTCTTTGCAAAACGTCGATGTAGGTCAGTTCCGTGAACTTCTTCGCCTTCTTGTGGATCATCGGGTCCCGGTCGTAGACGCCGTCGACTTTCGTCGCCTTGAGGATCGCGTCGGCGTTGATCTCCATCGCCCGCAGCGCCGCCGCCGTGTCCGTCGTGAAGTACGGGTTCCCGGTGCCGGCGGCGAAGATGACCACCCGCCCCTTCTCCAGGTGGCGGAGGGCCCGCCGCCGGATATATGGCTCTGCGATGGCCCGCATCTCGATGGCGGAAAGGACCCGCGTCGTCACCCCGTCCCGCTCGAGCCGCTCCTGCAGGGCGAGGCTGTTGATGACGGTCGCGAGCATGCCCATGTAGTCGGCGGATGCGCGGTCGATGCCGTAATCCCGGCTGGTCCGGATGCCGCGGAATATGTTTCCACCCCCCACTACGAGGGCGACCTGCACGCCCAGCTTCACGACCTGCTTCACCTCGGCCGCCAGGCCGGCGAGCACCTTCTGGTCGATCCCGAACTCCCGCTTCCCCATCAGGGCCTCCCCCGACAGCTTCAGCAGGATCCTGCGGTAGACCGGTTTTCCCACAGCCCCTCCGGTGGCGGGGGACACTCCTTGTTTTTTCGGCGAGAGAACCAGGAGTGTCCCCCCTCACCCTTTCCCAAGTTGCCTGGCCACCTCGGCCGCGAGGTCGTCGGAGCGCTTTTCCATCCCCTCGCCGACCTGGAAGCGGGCGAAGTTGGCAACGCCCACTCCGGCCCCGGTCTTCGCGGCCATCGCCTTCAACAGGTCCCTCACCTTGCGGTCGGGGTCCTTGATGAACGCCTGCTCGACCAGGCAGAAGTCCCCGTAGAACTTCTCAAGCTTCCCCTCGGCGATCTTGTCGAGGATCTTCTCCGGTTTGCCCGCCGCGAGCGCCTGATCCCGATAGATGGCCTTCTCCCGCGCGATCACGTCGGCAGGGACGTTCTCCCGGCTGATGTACGAGGGGTTCGCCGCCGCGACCTGCATCGCCAGGTCCTTCCCCAGGGCGGTGAACTCCGGGGTGTCCGCGCCGGCGCCGCGCAGCTCCACGAGCACCCCGATCTTGCCTCCGGCGTGGATGTAGGGAACCAGGACTCCCTTGACCCCCGGCGGCGGCGCATACCGGACGAACCGCCGGAAGGAGATCTTCTCCCCGATCTTCGCCACCCGCTCGTTCAGCTTGTCGGCCAGCGTGCCGCCGTCCGCGGGAAGGGCCAGCGCCGCATCCGTGTCCTTCGGCGCCTTCGCATGCACCAGCGCGGCGACCTCCCGGACGAACCCCTGGAAGTCGTCGGTCTTGGCGACGAAATCCGTTTCGCAGTTGACCTCCACGAGGGCCCCCGAAGCAAAGTCCACGTGGGCGGCGACCACCCCCTCGGACGCGATGCGGGACGCCTTCTTCGCCGCGGCCGCGAGCCCCTTCTTCCGCAGGCAGTCGATCGCCTGCTCCATGGAGCCCCCGGACTCGGCGAGCGCCCTCTTGCAGTCCATCATCCCCGCACCGGTCTTCTCGCGCAGTTCGCGTACCATCTCCGAAGTTATCTGCATCGTTGTTTCTCCTGGTCGAGTGTCTATACGGTTCTTGCCGCGGGCTATTCCTTCGCCGTCGCGGGGGCCCCCGAAGCCGTTTCCGCGGGTTCGTCCTCGGTGGATATCAACGACATGGTTACCTCGGGGGCCTGGGGTTCCTTGTCCCCCTCGGAGGCAGTCCTTTCGGCGTACGCCGCTTTCCCCTCGATGATCGCGTCGGCGACCTTCGAGAGAAAGAGCTTGATCGCCCGGATGGCGTCGTCGTTCCCGGGGATGATGTAATCGATGAGGTCCGGGTCGCAGTTGGTGTCGACGATGGCGATGATCGGGATCCCCAGGCGGCGGCCTTCCAGGATCGCGATCTGCTCGCGGGAGGGGTCGACCACGAAGAGGGCGTCGGGGACGCGGCGCAGCTCGCGGATCCCCCCGAGGACCTTCTCCATCTTTACGCGTTCCTTCTCCAGCTTCAGCACTTCCTTCTTCGGGAGCTTCTCGGCGGTCCCGTCGGTGCCCATCTCGCTGAGGCGCTGGAGCCGGTCGAGGCTCTTGCGGATCGTCTGGAAGTTGGTGAGCATCCCGCCCAGCCAGCGCTGGTTCACGTAGGGGGCGGAAGCCCGCCGCGCCTCCTCCTCCACGGCCTCCTGCGCCTGCTTCTTGGTGCCCACGAAGAGGACCGTCTTGCCCTCGGCGGCCATGTCCCGCACCACGTCGTAGGCGTGGCGGAACATCTTGACCGTCTGCTGCAGGTCGATGATGTAGATCCCGTTTCGGGCGGTGAAGATATACCTCTTCATCTTCGGGTTCCACCGCTTGGTCTGGTGCCCGAAGTGGACCCCCGCCTCCAGCAGCTGCTTCATCGTGATGACCGAGCCTTGCCCGTTCGCCATGCTTTCCTCTCCTTCTCGCTTAGGGGTTTATCCTCCGGGCGTTCTCCCCCTCCCCATCCACCCCGTTCCGGAGAACGGGGCACCCCGGGGAAAGTCCCGCCCGTGGGGGATAATTGCCAAACCGTGTATTTATATCATAACGGGAGATGCTTTTTCAATGTGGGCGGGGACACTCCTCAACTTGATACTCGAAAACACCAGGATCAGGAGTGTCCCCGTGGAGAATGTCCCCCCCTGTC
>ERZ1292640.4731-Hain-H43-02um-R1-4731-length-10275-cov-4_pt1 | contig 10275 bp, 6 predicted proteins | sample MGYA00564404_ERZ1292640 | MGnify/ENA primary metagenome ERZ1292640 (study PRJEB36523, sample SAMEA6512636) | groundwater metagenome | collected 2019-01-08 | study: AquaDiva: Metagenomics assemblies of 32 groundwater samples | reverse complement strand
CTCCCCGTCCGTGATGCTCGCGGTGTCGTAGACCACGATGCGGTTATTGGTGGTATCCGCGACGTACAGCTCATTGTTCTCGGCATCGAACGAGAGGCCGGTGGGCAGGTTGAGGCCGGCCTGCGTGGTGGCGAGCGGGTTCCAGTAGTAGTTCGGCTGCCCCAGGACATGATCGGGGACATGGTCGACGGGGAGGTTGCCCGCGGTGAGGTTGTACACGAGGACGCGGTTATTGGTGGAATCCGCAACGAAGAGGCGGTGTCCGGCGGCGTCCATGGCGACGCCTTGCGGCGCATTGAGGCCGTACAGATGGGTAGTATTGGCTGTGATCTTGGTGTAGACCGGCTCCGGAGCAGACAGGTTGCCGTCGTACTGTCCGAGCAAGTCCACGGCGTTCTCGTTATCGGAGATCCCGGTCACATCGAAGATCGAGACGCGATGGGCGCCGGATTGCACCACGTACAGCCTGTGGTTGGCCTCGTCGACGAGTGCGCCGTTCGGGGCATTGAGGCCCGCCTGGGTGTTGGCGGCCGTGATCGTGGTAAAGTTCGCCTGTCCGAGCACATTGACGGCATTCTCGCCGTTCACGATGCCGTCCGCGATGTTATAGGTTGTCAGGCGGTTGCCGGTTGTCTGCGTTACATAGAGCAGCCCGTGCGTGGCATCGTAGGCCAGGCCGCGCGGTGCGTTCATGCCCGCCTGCGTATTCCCCAGCGCCGTCGCGGTAAAGTTCGCCTGGCCGAGGACGTTGGCCGCCGCCTCCCCGTCGCTGATGGAAGCGACATCGTAGACGGTCACGCGGTTGCCGGTGCTCTCCGTAACGAAGAGCCGCTGGTTTGCGCCGTCGTACGCAAGGCCGTAGGGCACGTTCATGCCCGTCTGCGTGGTGGCCGCTGTCGCCGTGGTAAAGCCCGCCTGGCCGAGGACGTTGGCCGCCGCCTCCCCGTCGCTGATGGAGGCGACATCGAAGACTTTGACGCGGTTCCCGGCGTTCTCGGCGATGAAGAGACGGTCGTTGACGCCGTCGTAGGCGACATCGACGGGCACATTCAGGCCATCCTGCGTGTTGGCAGCCGTCGCGAGCGTGAAGAGCGGTTGCCCGAGGACGTTCACCGCGTTCTCCCCGTCCGTGATCGCCGCAACGTCGAAGACCTTGACGCGGTTGCCCGTCCCCTCCGCGACGAAGAGCCTGTTATGGGTGTCGTCGAAGGCGAGCCCGTAGGGCACGTTCATGCCCGCCTGGGTGTTGTACGCGACGGCGAACCAGAAGTTGGATTGCCCGAGCACGTTGTCCGGGAGGCGGTCAAGGAGGGTATTGCCAGCATCAAGGTTATAGACCAGAACGCGGTTATTGGTGGTATCGGCGAGGAAGAGCCGATGGTCGGTGGGATCCAAAGCGATGCCGACGACAGGGGTGTTGAAGCCGAGCCTGTTGGCGCCGTTGTTGGCCGCGCCCTTGATGAAGACCGGTGAGGGCGCGCTGAGATCGGCATCCGTCTGGCCCAGGACATGCGACGCGTACTGGAAACTTTGGACCGCAAATGCAGCGGGCACACCGGTTGCGAGAAGCAGGATGCCCGCGCACGACGGCACGATGAGGGCGGCACAAGCCTGCGGCAGCATGAATTTTCGGATGCGTACATCTTACCAAGAATGCGTTTCGACCATGAAGATCATTACAACTTCATCTTGCGAATCAACAAGAGGAGTTGGTCGCTTTCCGTCGCCCGTCCGAGTTCTTTGGCGCGCAATGCTTCCATCTCCGCTTCCTTCCGTGAGCCGTTACGGTAGTAGGCCAATGCAAGGTTGAAGTGGGCGTCCGCAAATTCCCCATAAGCGTCGATGGCGCGCCTGCACGCTTCGATGGCGTCCGCGGCGCGTTGCCGGTGGAGATGGAGCGCGCAGAGGTTGTTCCACGCCTCGGCGAATCCGGGGTTGAGCTTGAGGGCGGTGAGGAAGAACTCCTCCGCCTTCGCCCATTCCCCCTTCTCTGCTTCCCCGACTCCCTGCTCATTGTAGGCTTGCGCATCCAGGGCGGGATTGACGGCAAGGGACGGTTCGCCCGGTTCCAACGTGCCGCCCGTTCCCGTTTGTCGGGCAGGGGCGTCGTGCGCCATGCGGCGGAGGCGCGCGGCTTGCCAGCGGAGGCCCGCCTTCTCGTACACGCCGGCGATGAAGCCGTAGTTGACGTTCGGATACCGGCCGCCTGCTTCCCGAAGGAGGCGTCCGTACGCGTCCGCCGCCCATTCCCACTGCTCCTCCTGGACGTACGCCGCGCCCAGGATGGCGTAGGGTTCGGGGGAGAAGGGGCGTATGCGCAAGGCCTCTTCCGCCAGGATCTTGGCATCGGCAATGCTGCCCGCACGGAGGGCGATCTTCGCGAGCGAAAGCGCCGCTTTTATCCCCTGCGGATTGTTGCGCCGCACGCGTTCCAGCTCCGCTGCGAGCGACGGCAGGTCGCTTTCCGGCACGTGCTCGAAGCCGCTTTGGAACTGGAGATCCGTCGCGGTGAGGTGTTTGTATCGCAATCGCTCGATGAGCGGCCGGTTGACGGGGGTGTCTTTGAGGTACACGGCCACCCAGTCATCCAGGTACACGAGCGGCCAGCGCCGGTCGCGGTCCAAGTGGGTGCTGTAGGGGAGGCGGTCCTGTTCCCGGATGGCGTCATAATCGACGAGGGCGAACGTCACCCCGTAGCGCTCCGTCAATTCCTCCCACCGGCCGGCATCAACGCCGGCGGCGTACGTCCGCGTGAGGTAATCGAACCCGTAATCCACATTGCGCCCGTCGATGAACACTTTGCGGTCCGGATAGCCCCGGTAGATCAGGTAGCCGCCGATGCCGTACGTGTTGAACATGTTGCCGGTGATCCCCTCCGCTTCCAGGAAGTCGTACGCGCCGCGCGCCAGGTCGAACTGCCCGAACCCGAAGAGGTTGTCCTGCCGCTCGAAGTCCATGGAACGCACGTATGCCACCCGTCCCAGGAGCAGGACCGCCGCGAGGGTGGCTACGGTCACACCCGCTTTCCGCCGCGCCATCCACGCCCGCACACGGTCGGCGGTTTCGCTCTTGTCCAGCTGGTAGAACGTCGCCGCAAGGGCGGCAAGCACGAAGAGCACTTCATGCCGGAACGCCTGTCGGGAGAGCCAGGCCGTCGCCAACAGGAGGAGGACCGTGAAGATTCCGTGCCGCTTTCCCATCCACAAGGATACCGGGGCGAGCAGCAAGAACGGCCACAATTCCGCGAGGTACAGCGGCCAATCCCGCGGCCGCCACTCGGCGATGTAGAAAATGGTCTGGTCGTTGAGGAGGTTCCAGAGGTACCGGAACGTGCCGGGCCCGTTCGGGGGGGAGACGAGGACGAGAGCCATCAGCGCGAGCGTACCGCCGAGGAGCAGGACATTCCGCCTGTGATCGTCCGATCTCTCTTTCCACCAGCGGAAACCCTCCTGGAGCAGGAGGAACGATACGAGCGCGCAGCCCAGCAGCGCGGCGCCGCCGTGCATGTTGACCCACAGCAGTTCCGCGACGATGAACGCGATGCAGATGCGCAGGCGCGTACGCCGGGAGGGGGCGTCCAGGAACCGGAAGGCAAGCAGGAGGAAGAGTGCGAAGAGGAGGAAGGTGAAGAGTTGCGGACGCTCCAGGAAGCTGCCCTTGGTGATGACCACCGCCCAGACGCCCAGGAGGACGTTGGACACGGAGAACCTGCGGCCGAGCAGGAGCAGGAGCCCGAGGCAGGCGGAGGCGACGATCCCGCGGAGGAGGATGATGCCCGCGGCGCCGGATGCGCGGAACACCATAGCGAGGATGATTTGCGCCATCCACTCATGGGTCGCGAGGTACGGGAGGCCTGCGCGTGTGTAGGCGAAGGGGTCTGTTGGGATGATCCTCCCCGTCTGCAGCATGATGTTCCCAGCCGTGATGTGCCACCAGAAATCCCGGTCCATGATCTTGAACGTGCAGATCCAGAAGACGGCGCCTGCGGCGAGCAGGAGGAGCGTCCATCGGAACCACCGCACGATGGCCGCGGGGGGCGTTCCATGGTGCGGAGGTGCGGCAGGCATGGGGGATCGGGGAACGCCGCCATTTTGCCCAAGAGGATGGGAACATGCTAGCATCGTACCCTGATGGCGCAGGCTGCCTCACCACGCGCGCGGCATCGGGCCCGCGGGGTTCACCGGCTGGGGAAGCCGGGGGTTCTTTGCGTTGCCGTCTTCCTTGCGTTTCCCCTCCCGGTGGCTTGGGGGGCTTCCACGTGGAATCCCACCCTCCTCGTGAACACGGAGGCGTTCCAGGTGATCGATGACAGCGACGCGGACGCGGACATCGAGCTGCGCTTCGGCGAAAGCCTGAACGCGACCCTGTTCTACGAGCGGAACGCCGGCCGGTTCGTCTTCAGCAAGTCTCTCCTCATCCGGGGCAACCTCACCGTCACGGGGTCGCTGACGATCACGTCCGTCACGTCCTCCGGCGGGGTGGCGTACGCCAGCGGCTCGCGGATCCTCGTGACGCCCAAGGGCCTGAGCGGCCAGATCCTGCAATCCGGCGGGACAGCCGCACCCCTCTGGCGCACGCCCACGGGCGGCATGGTGTGGTACCTGGACGGCGTGCAAGCCGTGGGAGCGGGACAGGGCGCGGAAGTGACGATGCCGTTCGGGCTCACCCTTACGAGCGTCACGATGAACGCCAAGGGGGCGCCCACGGGCGCTGCGCTCGTCGCGGACATCAAGAAAGACGGCACGACCGTCTTCGCCACCAAGCCGCAGGTCAATGCCAATGCCGTCACCGGCGGCACGGGGGCGGTCTTCTCGAGCACCGACCTTCCGGTGGACGCGGTTGTCACGCTCGATATCACCCAGGTGGGGAGCACCTATGCGGGGAGCGGCCTCACGGTGATCCTGCGCGGCGTGCGGAAGTATTAATGCAAGACATCGAAGGACATCCTCAGGTCCCCGAGCTGCATCTGGTAATTCCCGCGCGCCGAGAGGCGCAGACGCACCAGGAACTTCTGCCCGGCCGTCCACGTGGGGTTCCCGAGGAATTCCACGTGCGTCTCCGCCCAGGAAGCGGAGGCGAGGCCCACGGTGGATCCCGAGAGGGAAACGGGCGTCCCGTTGGTGTCGTACGCCTGCACGAGGAGGCTGTTGTCCTCGGCGGAGGCGGAGGTGGAGCGGTAGGCCAGCGTCATACCGTCCGTCCACCGGATGAAGTCCGGCGGGAGCGTTACGTACGCGAGGATGTCGTAGTCCTGGAGCGCGGGCTGCGTGCTCGTCCAGAGGTAGAAGTTGCGGAGGTTGATGTTGTCGTGCGAGAGGGAGAGCCGTCCCACGTTGTCCGTGCCGTCCGCCTGGAACGATGATCCTTCGTAAGCGGGGTGCAGCGTCACCTGCACCGTCACCCCGCGGTCGTCGCTCTGGAAGACGCGCCTGTCGGTGACCGCAGCGATCGCTCCGCTCGCCGTGGTCACCCTCGCAACGGGGATGAAGCTCTTGTCGGTCGGGAAGGACACGGGGGAAACGGTCAGGCCGCTCGACGTGAAGAAGACGTAGTTCGTCGCGTCGTCCTGCAAGGCCACGCCGCCGCTCCCTGCGAATGCCACGGTGGTCCCGTTGATGCGGTAATTGCCGGCGGCGATGGCGGCATTGAGGCTGCCGCTGGCGGAGAGCTTGAGGGGCGCCGTGGATTCTATGTCCGTGAGGTCGATGCCGTTGACGAGGCCGGTGACCGTGAGGTCCCCTGCGATCCGCACGCTGTCGTTGAACTCGAAGCGGTCGTCCGCGATGCTATAGCTGAGGGTCTTCTCGAGCGCGGCGCCGAACCGGAGCACGACGGAATCCGCGGCGGAGTTGTCGGCATCGATCGTGAAGAAATCGCGGTTCGTCCCGCCGGGGACCAGGGCGGAGGGCAGGAGCCCGCCGCTGCCGAGCACCGGGAGGGAGCCGCTGCCCGTGCCCGGAGAGCGCCCCTGCACCGTCCCCGCTTCCGTGGCGAAGGGCACGGAGAGGACCGGAGCACGGTCAACCGCTGCGTTCGCGGGGGCGGTATCGAGGAGTTCGAAAGCGGTGTTCGGACTTCCCGCAGCCTTCACCTCCACCTGAAGGTAGACCGACGTGCCCGCAGGCAGCCCGGCGTAGTCCGGCAGGGCGGCGATGCTCCCGAGTGTCACGGAGAAGTATCCGCGGCTGTCGGGCGTAAGGGTGTGCGTTTCCGTCCATTGCAGGTATGCGGCCGCTTCCGCGTTCACCGCCCCCGTCCCCGTCCTGTCGCCCGCCACGGCGTCCGCGCTCGACCACTCGCTGAAGCGGACGCTCACCTCCGTCGTCACCGCCGTTCCGGCGGTCGTGAGGAGGTGGCCGTCGTACACGTGGGATTGGGGGACGGTGGCCAGCGCGGGGAACGGCGTGAGCGCCGCGACGGCGAAAGCGAGGAGCAGCGGGAGGGCGGCGGCCCGCCGCAGGTGCGGTTTGCGAAGGCATCCCCTCCTTCCCTTCCCCTTCCGCGGCGTTCTGCGGCGGCGGCGTGGCGGCCGGGTCTTCTCCTCACGGGGCTTGCGGAACAGCGTGAGGAGGAGCAGGAAGAGGAGGGGGATCTCGATGGCGAAAGCCGCCGCGGCCGTCATGGGGATGTTGCCGGCTCCTTTCCCCAGGAGCAGCGCCCCCAGGGACGTGAGGGATGACTTGAGGATGCTTTTCCCTTGGGAAAGCGCCGACGGCCCGCTGACGATGGGTTTCGTCCTGCGGGGCGAGAGGACCGGTGCCGGGAGGGAGCGCGTCGGGCGCGGAGCGGCCTTGGGGGCTGCCTTGGGGACCGGTTTCCCATTACGGTTGCGGGGCTTGGTGACGGGCTTTGGCGGAGAGGAGGGGTGCGGTGCATTCGAGGGGGCGGGGCTTGCGGAGGGACGGATTGTACCGGGAGACTGCGCACCGCCCTTCTGCGTCGCCGGGGCGGAACGGGAAGGGGCGGCGCCTTTCTTCCCGGCGGATGGGGAACGAGATGCGGCGGCCCGCCCTTTTGCAGTGGACGAACCTCTGCCCCCGCCTTTGCCGGGAGGGGGCGGCTGCGGGTTCGGTGGGGATGCAATGCCGGGGGAAGACGGCGCCGGTTGCGGGGGAACCGCGACGATGCGGTACCTGGCACCGACGCCCATGGCCGCATGCCAGGTGATGCCGCCATCCAGCGCGTAGTGCCCCGAGACTCCCGCCGCATGTTCAGCATTCCCCGCCGCTTCCCCGGAGAGTCCGTACGAGGCACTCTGTGCCGCCGAGCACATTGCGGGTCGGGCGAGGAGCCCGAGGAGGATGATGCCGGCGATGGCGGTGCGGTGCGCCATGGTCAGGCAAGCGAGGGGGAAAGCGGAAAAGGCCGCGCAGGATCCCGCGCGGCGCGGATGTCCCGTTCAATAGACATCGTTCCCGAGAGAGGGAGTGCGTTGCGTTTCGTCTGGTGGGAGGGGGTGTTTGCGAAGAACAGCCGCTCGCGCGCGATGACGCGCCCGACGCTCGCGGGGGAAAGGCGTATCCCCTGCGCCCTCAGGAGCTGGCTGATGGCGTGGCGGCTGAGGCGCGGGTTTTCCTGCCGCCACTGTGCGATGAGCGTGATGGCTTGCTCCGGCGTCCGCGGCCGGCGCACGTGACGCGGTCGGCGGGAGGCGTCTTCCAAACTCCGTTCGTTTCTCGGGTTGAAGCGTTCCGCCCAGCGCAGGAACGTGGACCGAGCGATGCCGAAATGCCTGCACGTGAGGCTCACGTTCCCCCCGTGGCCAGCGGCGAACGCGAACCACAATAGGCGCCGCTCCGCAGACCGGCTCAAGCGGAGGTCCTTCGCCCTGGCGAGGAGGGATGCGATGCGCTGCTGTTGGCGTTTGGTGTAGCGCATTGTGTTCTAATATAATTATAATACAATATTTACAATATGTCTATAAATAACTGATCTTTCATGAAGGGGTAGCCAAAATCACTCAGAATCGTCCTGGAGCGCATATATCTGATCCTTTGGCTACCGTCAGGGCTCCCAGGGAAGGATATCCATCCTTGTGTCAGATGTCGGTGATCATTCTTTCTCCAGCAGCGCAGGGGAGGGGTTCGGTGTCCTGTCCTTGCAGTCTTCGCGCTTTCCTCCGTGCGACTGGGAACGGAGATGGGGGGAATCCGTTGCGGATGTCCTTGCGTTTTTCGCAAGTGGCGGCGCTTTCGTGTCCCCTGTACCATGCCGGCGCATGCAGTCCCCTCTTTCGTGTTCCGTACTCACGGCGCTTCTCATCGCCCTTATCCCCGCAACCTCGGGAGCCGCCGGCTCCGCGGCATTCTCGGATGTCCCCCCCTCCTCCCCCCACTTCCAGGCAGTGGAGTACCTGAAGGAGAAGGGGATCCTCCGCGGGTATGACGATGGGACGTTCCGTCCGGGGGACCGCATCGGCAGGGCGGAATCACTCAAGGTCATCCTGGCACCGCTCCTCTCCACCCCGGAAACCGTGCATTCCCCGTTCTCCGACGTGCCGGACGGCGCCTGGTTTGCTCCGTTCGTGGAGTATGCGCGGACGAACGGCATCGTGGCGGGGCCGCCGGAACGTACCGCATTCCGTCCCGCTGATCCCGTGAAGGAAGCGGAGTTCCTCAAGATGTTCTTCCTGGCACAGGGCGTGCAACCTTCGACGGCATTCTCCGATCTCCCTCTTCCGCTCGCGAGCGATGTCCATCCTGCCGACTGGTACTTCCCCCTCCTCCGGTACGCCCTGGCGTCTTCCATGATCATGGTGGACGCGGGCGGGCACCTCTCCCCCGGCGCGGAACTCACCCGCGGGGACGTGGCGCTCCTCCTCCACCGCTTCTTCATGTATAAGGAAGGGCGCCGGACCCAGGCGCTCCTGAGCGAAGCGGAAAGCGAGGTGATGAGCGCGGTGCGGATGATGGACCAGAAGCAGGTCGAGCAGGCGGAGTACGCCTCCGCCCGGTCGCTCGTCGCGGCGCGCGGCGCCCTCGCGGGGAATCCGGAGAGTGCCGTGGTCAAAGGGGCCGTGAAGATCACGGAAGGTTTCCACTCGATCATCCAAGCCTACCGCGCGGGAACCGAAGGGCGCCTGGACGACGTGATCTCCCGCTCCAAGGAAGCCTGGGCGACCGCGCAGAGAGCACGGGAGTTCAGCCCGTCCCTGGAGAAGCTCTCCGCGCAGATGCAGTCCATCGCCAAAGGTATGGCCGATGACGCGCGGGAACTCAAAGGGCGCGCGTCATGAGGCGCGCGCCTTGCGCGGCAGCGTGATGAAGAGGGTGTGCTCCGGCTCCTTATGCTTCACCCAGAAGCGCCCCTGCGCGGCACTGAGGATTTCCCAGGAGACGGTGAGATCCAAATCCCCCACGTGCAGGGGCAGCGGTGGGAGCGACGGTTGCGCGGCGGGGTCCGGCACCGGCAACACCATGGGATCCCCGGTGTAGGTGATGCCGATGGTGATGTCCTCTTCCTCCAGCGGTTCGGCGTGCAGCACGATGGTGGTTTCCACCTTGGCAAGGCGGACGGCGGCACCGAGGAGCGTTCCCAGCAGATGGCGGATGAGCGGTTCATCGAGCGCAATGTCCGTGTCGGTGGAAATCTGGCCGAAGCCGATGCGCTGCAGCTTGGCGGCCGCCATGGAGCCCATATCCCCCGCCGACCGCTTGAGGAGGGCGGTGAGGTCGGCAGTCGAGGGGTGGTAGTGGATGAGCCCGCCGGACATCTTCATCACCTGCAGCAGTTCGTTCAAGAGGTTGATGAGCCGGCGGATGGCCGTGTCCATGTGCATGATGCTCTCCTTTTGGGGATTGGAAATCGCCCCGAATTCCCCCGAGAGGAAGAGCTCGGTGAGCCAGCGGAGGCCGGTGACGGGCGTACGGATGGTATCCGTCGCCATGCGCATGAAGACGGATTTCTCCCGCTCGTTCTTGAGGCGCACGGCGATGATGTGGAAGTACACCGCCTGCACGGCGAACGTGGCCGTGACGAGCACGATGAGGATGACGATGAAGACGGCGAGGGGGAGGAGGGAGGGGGCGCCTAGCCGGATGGCGCGGGAGGCGGAGGAGAGAAGGATGGCCGCCATCATCGAGACAATGGCGCATGCGAGGAGGGGGCCGAGCAATGCTTTGCGGAGGAGGCGCGTCCAGGGATGGCCGGCGGAAGGCTGTTCACTGCTTGGCATCGGGCGGGGCTGCGGAAGCGTCCATGAACTCGTCGAGGCCGGGGAGGGTGGTGACATCGAAGGGGCCGGTGGAGGGGGCGGTCAGGCTCCAGATGCCGGCG
>ERZ1292640.4730-Hain-H43-02um-R1-4730-length-10275-cov-4_pt1 | contig 10275 bp, 14 predicted proteins | sample MGYA00564404_ERZ1292640 | MGnify/ENA primary metagenome ERZ1292640 (study PRJEB36523, sample SAMEA6512636) | groundwater metagenome | collected 2019-01-08 | study: AquaDiva: Metagenomics assemblies of 32 groundwater samples | reverse complement strand
GGAATCCTGCAATTTCTTTGCTTTCCATCAAGGCATTTAACAACCATCCTGTTTGCGCCAACTCTTTGCTCTATAATCCCCAAAATCTCGTCTTGTCTTGGAGTTCTGACTCTTATGAATGTTTGCTCCTGCTGCCCTTGAGGAGCCTGCTTGTTTTTCTTATATTTATTTTTAAATTGATTAAAGCCCATAATAAACTTATCAAATTGTTATTTAAAAAGGCTTTTGTTTGTTGACTTATTTTTAAAATCTGATAATAAACGATTTAAGCTTTGCAGATGAGAAGATAAAGTTATTCAATCCAGCATTTTGTTCTCTTTTATTACTGATTTTCTTTTTTGATAATATATCTTTTGATTTCTATAAATCTTTAAATATAGAGCTGATTGAATTAAAGCATGGAGAAAGTTTTACATCACTATCTTTTTCGAACAGATACAACAAATATAAGAAAATCAAATTCTAATTCTTGTCTTGAAGGTAAGGCATATTATTTATCCGAGCCTATGAGATCTATAGGTAATGGAACCTTTGAGGTATGCGGCGGGGTTATTGAAAATTCTTTAGAGGGAATAGCAGATGGGATTGTTATTAATTTATTCTCTAAATATGCTGAAAACTCTATTAATAATGGAGAATATATTAACGATAAAATAATTTTACATAGTAGTCTTAATAATGAAGTTAAAGAGAAACCCCATATTTCAGTTGATAGAGAAAGTATTGCTGTTAAGGGGGCAAGCTCTGATGTGGACGATTTGTTAAAGCTTCAAATGTTACTAAAAGAAAAAATAGGTAAAAGGTTACAACAGCACTAGCGCAACAGGCACATTATCTATCGTAATTATGCCTTCTTTGCTTATTATCCCTGCTTTTAATGCGCATTCAACTGATTCTTCTCCAACTATGTTGAATGTTGCATCTTCTTTTTGCATATCTTTTAAAATTTTAATGACTTCTTCTTTTGTTTTTTCTTCTCCCTGAAAAAATCCAGGTTTTACTTCTATTTGCTTTATTCCTTCTTCAATGGTTTTTCCTAATAAATCTGTGTCTGATAAAGCGACTATTGTTCTATAAGATTTGTGTGTTTTTATCTGCATTTTTTTGTTTTAGCGGTTATTTTATTGTTGTTAATACAAATTTTATCTGTTTGCTTATTTTCTATAATTTTAAGAGGCTATTAAGCTTTGGCAATTGTTCATTAAGATTGCACATCTTTTTAAGCAGAGGTAATCATTTCATAGCTTGATGTGAGCATCCTTTGCTTACTTAGTCTTTGTTTATTACTGATTCTTATTTATTACACTTAGAACTAGTTTGCTATTTTTATAGTTTTTGCTCAAAATTTAATTAAAATAAAAAAAATTAAACAATAAACTTATTTTATTCCGCCCATTCTACATACTGTTGTTCCGCATTTAGGGCACTTTCCTTTTGCAATTTTTGTGCCTTTTTTTGTTTTTGATTCTTTTGGGTTCTGCATTTCTACTTTCTTTTTACACTTTACACAGTATCCTTCTGTCATTTTTTTACCTCCTTGAAATTTAAAATTTTATAAATAACACAAGAAAATCTGTTTTATAAAGGTTTATATTTTGCGAATAAAGGCTTTTTAGTGTATTTTTCAATGCAATAGCCTATATCTTGCTTCTTACATAGTGCTTTGCGCCGCAAGCTAAGCAATGAACAAATAGAAATTCCTTGTCTTTTATTAATTCTGTATCTGGTTTTTTGCATTCTCTGCAGATAACAAATTCATCTGTGTACTGCTTTATTTTTTCATTTACTTTTATGGATGGTATTTTTGTCTGCAATATTAGCTGATTTCCATGCATTTTTCCAGAACTTGCCAGTTCTTTTAAAAGAAATTTTAATAGGTGATTAATGTTTCTTCTTAAGTAACCTGCTATTTGAGGCAGATTAGTCAAGATTGTTTTATTGCCTTCTAAATGCCCTTCAATCTTAGGAACTTCAAATCTTTCAGACTTTCCAGTAATCGGCTTTATTTCCTTATATGCTGATTCTAAGAGTTGTTCGTAGGTTTCCATGAGAATTAGTAGAAGAAGTTTACTTTTAAATGTTACTTTAGTCCAGAAAAGCAGCTGCTAAAGATTTAGAACAAGAATGTTTAAGAATAAAAGGACTAATAAAAAGACTGAAGCCAATATAGCTCTTTATTTATTCTTCTCCCATTTATTCCAGTAGCTCTTGGCTTTTTCATATCTACTTTTCCTGATTATTTTTTTAGCCTTTCATCTATGATATGGCTTTTAAATTCACGATAATGGAAAAGTTTATAAATAATGGAATTATATGTACTTTATGGAAAAAATAGTTAGTTTTGACAAACAGGGCAGGCTTTATTTGCCTGAAGAATTGAAAAAATATTTGCAGTTTAGAACATTTATAGCAAGAGCCCAAGGAAAGGGCATATATCTCCAGCCAATTGAAGAAGATCCTTTAGAGGCTCTTTCAAGGTTGGGCGCAGAAAAATTAAAAGGCAAGTCTATTGATCAGCTTAAAAAAGAGGCAAGAGCAGAAATAGAGGAAAATGTTGCAAAAAAGATACGCAGACACTGATTTTTTCTTAGCTTTAATGAAAAATTCTGACTGGCTTAAAGAAAAAGCTAAACAAGTTTATGAAAAAAGCAAAGAAAATCTTTTTGTTTCTCCTTTTACAATAGCAGAAATCATGATAATATGCAAAAGAGAAAATATCCCGATTAAAGAAGCATTAGCGCAAATCTCAAGAATTGCCAAATTAGAAAATTTTTCTTGGGATACTTTTTTCAGGTCCTGTGATTTTGTAGAAAAAGGAGCAACAATATTTGATAGTTTATTAATGGCTATCTGCTCAAAAAATGACCAGATAATAAGCTCGGATAATATTTATGAAAAGTTCGGTTTTAATGTTATTGATTTAAAGAAAAAATAGAAATATACCTGTGTTTTTTAAACTCTTATACTTTTGTTTTTGTTCATCAAGCTTGATGTGAGATTGCCATAGTGTCTTAGTCTTTGATATTACTAATCTATACAAGAATTAATTGAAGAAGGGGTTTTTAATAGTTATTGTTTATAATAATCATATTTTTAAAGTATTATTTTACTCTTTGTTTATGGATAATAGAGTATTAGAAATATTTGGAAATTTTAATGATTCTAGTAATTGTTATCAGGCATCTACTTTTTTAGCAAGCAAGCTAGCTGAAAGAGGATACAACCCCCTTATTAGAAGAGTGGCTCATAAATCTAATATTTTTGGTGGTAATCCTTGTTTACTCTGCGAACATGTCTGTGGAGAAAGCTATGTTCAACATTTTGTTGTTGAATTAGAAGATAATATTTTAGATCCTAAATTAAGAACTCCGGTAAGATTAGAGGATTATTTAAAAAAAACTTATTTAAACTCTAAAGATTTAAGATTATCCTAAATACCTCACCCTTCCAGGCCTGGGCTCATAAATTATTCCTTCTTCTAACAGCTTTTTTATTTCCTGGCTGATTATCTGCGGATTGCTTTGCTTGAGCTTCATTATAATTTCTTCCTTATCTATTCCCTCTCTTTCTTCTGCATTTTTTATTAAATCAATTACTTCATCTCTCAATGCTCTAACCTCTTGTTTTTGCTGCTGCGTTAATTGTTTTGGGATTTCTTTTTCAATTTCAAGTTTTCTGACTAAAAGGTATTTTGGGTCTATTTTTTTCATTACTTCAGGAAGAATATAAAGCTCCTGATTAAAAGACCTTAACAGCCCTATTATTACTAGAGTGTCTCCTTGGATTATAGCATTAAATTTAGCTATTTCTTCTCCAAATAATCTTGCTCTTATTTGCCCGCTTCCATCATCTAAAGTTATTGAAGCAAATCTTCTTTCTCCTTCTGATTCAAATTTATCTACAACATTTCCTACTATGTTTATTCTTACAACTATCTTATTTCCTACTTCTACAAATTGCAGCCTTGGATTCATATTTTCTGATTGCTCAAATATCTGGTTTCCTCTCAGCAAGTCTCCTATTCTTAATTTGTAAGCAGTTTCTCTTTTTCTTATTTCAGCCATTTTTTGTTTATTTATACCAATAATGTTTAATCACTTGATACGCTTTGGTTTATATTCATTAAGCTTGAGCATTTCTCATCCTCTCTTGTTTGATGTAAGATTGCCATAGCATTTTAGTCTTTGATATTACTGATATTTATTTTTGGGATCTGATAAACGATTATAAGGGGGCAATCATTTCAAAGCTTAATATCAATTTTAATAGCTCATCCCCGTTTATTTTATCATCAGTTTTCTTTTATATATTAAATTATGAAATTTGTTTTAAAAAGATTTATGTTGTTTACAGTAACTAATTCTTTTATTGGATGTATGTTTTATATATGTTTTGCATTCTAAGAATCTTTTTAAAGCATATCTTGTTTTATTATCTATGGATGAGAGATTTAAAGAGATAATAGCAGAGAGTTTAAGCATAGAAGATCTGGAGAAGATTACAGAGAGCGCTACATTTGACTCTTTGGGTGCTGATTCGCTTGATATAGTGGAAACATCTATGGAAATTGAAGAGGAATATGACATAAAGTTTCCTGATGACTACAAACCTGCTACCTTGGGCGAGTTATGGAATTATGTTGAGAAGAATAAAAAGAAGTAAGGATATAAATAGAATAAATTTTAAGCACAGCAAAATTTATATAACTCTTATGCTTTAACATCTTATGAAATTTTGGAGAGCTGTGTTAACAGGGGTATTAATCTGGGTTTTGGTATTTTTTGAAGTCAGCATTTTAATGTTTGGGTTTAAATTGAATCCTCCAAATTCTCTTTATTATATTATTCATTTTGTTTTTCTTGCAATTTTTATCTTATTAGCAAGCCTAATTTATTTTAGAAAAGCAAAAGCAGGCTTTGGGCAGGGATTATGGCTGGGAATTATATTTATTATTGTAGGGATAGCATTAGATTCTATTATCACTATCCCCTTATTTATGAAGTTGGATTATGGTTTTTTGATTGGCGGAGAAATGTTAGTTGGGTATGTTATTAGCTTAATTGTTTGCCTGATTGTTGGAGTGGTGAAGAGATAGAATAATAATTAAAATAAACCTCCAATGCTTTCGTTAAAGGCTTCAGCTTTTCTATATCCAACATATTTTCTTAGTTTGGGAAATAAGTCATATAAATCAGTTCTTTCGGATGGTGGATGTGTGGGTAGGGCTTCAGCAATTTTACTATATGTTCTATCCTCTATATATCTATCAACACCGCCTAAAGATTCTATATTGTGAAGGATAAGTGCATCTCTTTCTTTAATCCCTTTTTTTATGTTCTTTGTGTAAAAAGATTCAATTTTTTTAAAAAATTTTATTATATCTCTACATTCTAAAGAATAAATAGCATCTCTAATCGTGCTTGGATGTATCTGATTATCTTTTAAATCTTCTTCTAATGTTTTTATACATTTTCTTAAATTTGATTTTTGTTTAAACATTTTAAATCAACTGCGCAAACCAGTGAATAGGTTGTTCAGCTAAATAAGCTGAACAAATCCACTTTTGGGCTGAAAAATATCCCCGCTGCTTTTTAATTTTTGAATAGATTCTTCAAATTCTGTGTCATTAATATTATTGCCAAGCTCTGACCTTAAAATGTCCAAAGGAACCATCTTTCCTTGTTTTTCTTCCAAACTTCTTATTGTTTCTTTTACAAGAATAATTTTGCCTCTTTGAGATGAGGAAATATGGGTTGTGAACCTGTCAATGTCAAAAGTTTTTGTTTCAGGATCATAACCTACCTGCATTAAATAATAATTCATTAGCCTTATTGCAACCTGTGAATCTTCTTTTTTAACTTTAGTTGATAATCTGGTTTTTGCATGCGCTTCAGCTAATCTAACCAGGGCTTGTAATTGCCTTGCAGAAATTGGAATTCCCTTCTGGTCTCCTGAGCTTTGCATATTTCTTAATTTAACATAAAAATTTTTTATTTCTTCTACTGCTTCATCTGTTAATTTAGGCTCTGTTTTTTGTTTTGCATAAGCAATATATTTTCTAAATAATTCTCTATCAATATCAGATTTTTCACCTTTTAACTGATGAAGCTTTAGGACATGAGTTGCAATTGCATCATCTTGTTTTTTATTTGGCAAGTCTCTTAGAATGAATATAAGGTCAAACCTGTTAATCAGGGCAGGAGGAAGATCAATTTGCTGCGCAATAGGCTGTAGTGGCTCAAATCTTCCGTATTTTGGGTTTCCTGCTGCTAGGACAGAAGTTTGGGCTGTAAGGCTATTTCCCTGTATTGCTATTTTCCCATTTCTTCTTGTTACAAAAAACCCGGTTTCTGTTGAAAAGCAGAATACTTTCCCGCTATAGTCTATTTGTTTGATATGATTTACGTCTTTTCTTAAGCAAAGTTCTGTCTTATCTGACAGAGATACACAATACATATCTTTTCTATTTCCTCTTGTTTTTCCAAGGTAACTTAGTCTTTTGTTTGCTGATTTTCCAATTAAGCATGCTACTGCCTGGAAAAAATCTATTAATTCTTTAGATGTTGATGCATAACTTCTTCCATCAGAAGAGCCGTCTCCTAACATCATTGCATTATAAATAATTTTTAACTGTCTTTTTGAGAGAGAAGCTAAATTTAAATCTTCAACTGGAAATTTTTTTTCAAAATATTTTTTTCCGCATTTTTCTAAAAAAGTACATAATTGTGTGTTTGTTATTTTGAATCTGATATAAGGGTTGCAATCAATTTTTGTTAAGGTAAAACCTACCTGTTTTGAGAGATTAGACAGGCATTTTTCAATTTTATCTGCATTTTTTCCTTTTTTTTGAACAATTCCTATTGTTGGTCTTGTTTCCATTCCTCCTTCAGTTAAATAATAACCCAAAAATTCTAGCCACAAATCTATGGGAATTTTCTTTGGATAGTGCTGATGTGCATATTTTATATGAACTCTGTTTTGTTTGTGTTGAATTGAAGGCAGAACAAAAAATTCTTGCTCCTTATTTATGAATTCCCCAGAATTTAATACTCTAAATCTTATGTATTTTATATTTTCAGCTTTAACTGCTTCATAATCCTTATGTCGTTCTTCTCTTATTAGCATTTTGTGATTCGGAGTAACTAAAATATCATTTCTTTTATTTTTGAAATGATACATTTCCTTATTATAATCATAAACAAAAAGCCCTTTATGCGGAAGGAAATATATTGTTTTTGTTTTTGCGTTAAACTGTGCTATTTTTAAATTTTTTACATTTTCATAATTTTTCCAGCCTTGTTCTGTTAAAATTTCAGTATCTTCAGAATAACAGGCTTGAACATTAGCTTTTGAGATTGTTACAGTTTGCTGCTCAAGAGCTTCATGCATTGCGCTTCTGTCTTCAGGAGTCATTTTTTCAATTTCATCAATACAAACAACCCCTTTATTAGCTAATACCATTGCTCCTGCTTCTAAACTCCATCCTTTAAGGAATTCATCTCTTACAACTGTTGCAGTAATTCCTCTTCCACTTGTCCCCATCCCTACAACATATCTTCCTCTTGGGGCAATATTTGATACAAATTTTAAAACTTGGCTTTTTGCAACTCCAGGATCTCCCATTAAAAATAAATGAATATCTCCCCTTGAAACAGAGCCGTCATTAGGATTTACTTTTCTTACTCCTGAAAACATTTGCAAAACCAAAGCTTCTTTAATTTCTTCATAACCCCAAATACTAGGGGCAATGCTATTTCTAAGCCTTTTAAATAATTCAGGATCTGCTGCTAATTCTTGAATTTGTTTTTCTTCTTCATCGCTTATTTCTAAATCTTCATAAGATGACTCTAGCGGAATTAGATTATTAGCTTCGACAGCCAAATCAAACCTAGTTGAAATTGCTCCTGTTGGCAGCGGAATAGGAACTTCTTTTAAAATTCCAAGAACCCTGACCTTGCTTCCAGGAGTTGTTTTTTCTTCCATTACAGGCTCTACTAAATCTTCTTTTAAGAATACAGAAATTCTTCTTGGTTGTTCTCCTCCTGTTAAAGATTCTGGAGATTCTTCAATTACCAGCCTTTGAGCATCTACCATTGCTTTGCTTATCAGCCTAAACTGCCCTTTTCTTCCGCAGGAGCATCTGCTAGGCTCTCTAAATTTTCTATCTATTTGCAAAACAGAAATAACAGCTCCGCATGAAGGGCATTCAAATTTTGCATTAACAACCTGGGGCCTGACATCACTTGCCTGCCTTATTAATCCTTCGAAATAAATTAATTGATTAAGATGCTCTGCTCGGATTGTTCTTATTTTTACTCTCTGGGTTTCTGGAAGATTATTAAGCCTGATTCTAGGATTTTTTATTAAGCCTGTTTCTTCTAAAGCTGTTTCTAAATTTTGGAGGATTTCTTCTGGAGAGCTTATTAATGCTTCTGCAAGTATAGGGGAATGGGAAGACAAGTCATCAAAATTTATAAAAACAACTTTTTTGCCTTTTCTTATGCTCTCGCCTATTTCATGCTTATAAGTTGAGAAAAATCCTTTTGCCTCGATTATGAGCTCTTCTGTGTTTTTTTGCGGCATTTTCCTCTTTTACCTCTTATTTTATATTTTAATAATTCTAAAGACTATTTTAAGATTGATGTGAGCAGATTAAGCTGTTCAATCCCGCCTTATTTTCATATTTTTTATTACTGATGTTTTTTATCAGTAATGTTAAACTCTTATGCTCTTGGACTTCTGTTCATCAAGCTTTGCGCGAGCAGCCATAACTTTTGGCTCTTAGATGATTTTAATCTTTGCAGAGGGGGGATTAAGCTTGATTTCATAAATAAAAAGCATTTAACTATATTATTTTTTATTTTGTAAATGCTTTTTATTTAGCTTTATGTTCTCCATTAAGCCCGAGCATCTCTTATCCTGTTTAACTCGTTTTTATTAACTATTGATACCTTCTTTCATTTAGGAGAAAGTATCTCAATTTATAAATAATTATCTGTTTTAGAATAGTGTTATGGAAAATATGTTATTCAAACAAATGAAGCAATGGGGGGTTACTTAGAATTGTTTTTGTTATCTGGTGTAATTTTAAAAAGGGGTTGATCATAGTTTACTGGTTGTCCTGAATTAACTAATTTTTCTTTGATTGTTCCGCTGGTTCCAGCTTTTATAGGGACAGGTACCAGCATTGCTGCTATCTCACAAACAACTGTTTCTGGGTTGACATAAGAGCTGATTTTAACATAGGGAGGTTCAGATTCATTCCTACAAACTCCTCCACAAGTTGGTCCATCATAAAATATCCCAGCCATTGGAGATTTTATTATTTCTCCTTCATTTATGCTTTTTTCTATACTCATATTAAATTTAAGAGTAATCCTCTTTTAAGGATTATGGTGATAGACTTTTCTTAGAATTACTTGTTTTTATTTGTTAAATATGTTTAAGCTACTTTTGTGTCACTAACAGAGCAAATTGTGCCATCTTTTAAGATTGGAGCAATTTCTACTTTATCTCCTGGATTTATGTTTATGATAAAAATCTTGGTAGCTCCTTCTTTTATGTCTGAAGCAAGCAGGTTATCTATTTGATTTCCGTTTATAGATATCTTAATTTGGTATAAATTGCCTGCTCCAGCAAGCTTTGTAATTTTTAGCATGTTTGTGCTTGGATTTATTTCAGATATTTTTAAATTAATTGCAAGGCATTCGGTAGGTTGAATTATATCATCAGTTTTTTTGTCTAAAGAAGAATCTTTCTTCAAAAGAAAAATAATAAAAATTGCGATTATTAATATTAATGCGATAATTCCAATTATTTTAAAAACTTTAGAATTATTCTTTTTGCTTCTTTTCACCTTGCTTTTTTTCATCTTACTTATTTTTGTTTGCTTCTTTTATTTTTTTAATCAGTTGAGTCATAGAGTCTTCTAATTGTTGATTATTTTTTGTTCCTGTGCAAACCAGTTTTCCATTTGAGAATAAAAGGAAAGTTGCGTTTGGCTCATCTAATTTATACACTAATCCTGGGAATTGCTCTGGCTCATATTCTGTATTTTCAAGCTCTAATGCCAGGAAATTCAGGTTTAATGCTAAGTTGATGCTTCCAGAAGCAACTATATTCTGGACTGTAATTTTTGGCTTGTCTGTTATTTTAACATTTATTTTTTTTAATGTTTTAATAACCTGCTCAATAACTTCTTTTACCTGCGCAATTGATTTAGTTCCTGTGCAAACTAAATTTCCGCTTGAAAAAACTAAAACAGCTGATTTTGGC
>ERZ1292640.4728-Hain-H43-02um-R1-4728-length-10277-cov-6_pt1 | contig 10277 bp, 8 predicted proteins | sample MGYA00564404_ERZ1292640 | MGnify/ENA primary metagenome ERZ1292640 (study PRJEB36523, sample SAMEA6512636) | groundwater metagenome | collected 2019-01-08 | study: AquaDiva: Metagenomics assemblies of 32 groundwater samples | reverse complement strand
GTCCATTCATTTGAGGGGATTCAGTGGTCTTTTTGTGCGTTGTCTGAAGCAGTCGAGGGTCGGCAGGGATTCATGTAAAAAACAGCAGAATTGCACCTAACCCTATGATTCCATTGGAATTATGGTGGCATCAAAATCCAGTGGTCCGATCTTCCGACGGAAGTCGAGCGTGTAGTCGCCAAACCGGTTGATGTGGGCCGTGCGGAACGGCGCGAGACCACCGAGGATCTCCGGCGTGATCTCGGTGCCTTCGTCGCGAAGCTCTCGCAGTACACGTGTCATGCCCACCACGTTGTGCAGGATGATCATGTTGGCCACGAGGTGGTTGTACTTGATAACCTTGCACTGCTCGTGCCGGATGTTCTCGGCAATGATCCCCTCTCCCCCGAAGAAAGACCAGCCGGCAAAGCCGTTGAATTGTTCGCTCTTGTTGGTTTCGGCGTGGATCACCTTGCGCAGTCCGACGTCCCCGATGTAGCTCAGCAGGAACATGGTACGGATCACTTTGCCGAGTTCGACGAAGGCGAAGTACAGCTTGTTCTTGCGGCTGTATGTGCCGAGCCGGCGCAGGATGGCCGACGGCGTGATCTTGCCCGTCTTGATGGACACCGCCACCCGCAACATTGCCGGTAAATGCAGTTCGATCAGCGCCCAGTCGATCACGTCGCTGAACAACGCATTGATGTTCTGGTACGAGGCGCCCACCTGCGGGCGATGAAATTTCAGGTCCTGGATACCCCGGATGCGCGGCATGAGCTGGATGCCCAGCAAGTGAGCCAGCGCAAAAACCGGGTAGCTTTGCGCCTGCGTGTCCCCGTGGATCGTGTCGGGCCGAATGTCGGACTCGTTGTTCATCAGCCCATCCAGGATGTGGATGCCCTCATAGGTGCCACAAGAGATGAAATGGCTGAAGAGCGCGATGAACTTGTCGGAGACATGGTAGTAGCCGATGCCGCCATAGCCGCCATACCGGATATGGTGCTCGGACAGCAGGTTCTGCTCGTACAGGTTCCACTTGGTGCCATCGGCCGATGCGTGTTTGCCCGTGCCCCAGTACCCTGGCAGTTCAAACTTGTTGTAGGCGTTGATCACCTTGACGATGGCACTGTCCAGAAGGTCTTCGCTGACGTATTTCAGGTTCAGCCAGGAAATCTGGCGCCGGCTCAACCCTTTGATCGATTTGGCGGTCTGAACAGGACCCAGGTTGCAGCCATAGCAGAACAAGGTCGTGATCACGCGCATGCGCAAGTCTTCAAGGCGGCTGTCGGTCCCCGCCAGCGGACGAAACAGCTTGTGAAGGTCCAGCCAGCGCTCGGTATCGATCATGACATCCACGATGCTGGCCGCATCCATCCGCTCGGTGATCATGCCGTCGATGCGCGCAGCGGCCTCGACGATGTCTGAGCGAGGCGGCTTTCTGAGGATCAGGCGCCCATCGACGATTTCTGCATGGGCGTTTTCCGGGAAACCGGCATCGATGTCCATGGCTCGCAGCGCCATGGACGTTTTCAGCTTCGACACGAAGGCGCCGGGCTCCGTCTCGATGCCCGTGACCTGCCCATAGTCGTCCAGCTCGCGTTCAAAGGTTTCGTCGTCGACCAACTGCTCGCGGTAGTCGTCGTAGCGCTCCCCGAACTTGATGAAGAGGTCTCCGGACTTCAGATCGTCCTTGACGGCGTGCATGACGGCCAGCTCAAAATACCGGCGGCGGACGGACTCCGCGCGGCCCTTGCCTGCTGGTTTGACCAGCACAAGCTTTCTCCACTGGGCCGACATCCAGCGCAAATCCGTGTCTTCGCTCAGGCCCAGCACGTCCAGCGGCACGGTGTCGGCGCGGTTGTCGCGCAGTTTGGAGAGGGCTTCCATCAGCCGCTCCACCACCAGGTCCTCGCTACTGGCCTTGGGCGACGCGATGTCGATGCAGTTGAGCAGCTGCGCTCGCACCATCTTGTACGGCTGCAGCAGGAACGGCAGATGGTTGCGACCGGCGTAGGCCAGGTGCTGTTCGCATTCGCTCAGCAGCTCGTCCACCTCGGCCACCAGGGTCGTGCTGATGGCTTCGACGCGCTGGGTGTCGGTCCCATCCAACTGGTAGGCGCCCAGGATGTCCTTGAGCTGCCCGACCAGCATGTCGGTCTTGTGGACGCGCTCCTGCTGGAAGGACAACAGTTTCTGCCGGGCATTGTTCTCCAGGTTCTGCATGAGGCGGATGAACAGGTCCGCGGCATCGTCCAGCGATTGGGCATGCTGTGCCCGGATGAAGATCACCGCCAGCGCATAGCGCTTTTGTGGCTTGAGCTCGGCCATCTCGGTGGCATTGAGCGCGCGCGCCAGGAGCCGGAACTGCTTGAGCTTGGGTACCGGCACCTCGGGCTTGGGCAGCAGTTCGACCAGGTGCTGCAGACGCCGGATGTGCTGGATGTAGGTGCGCGTTTCCTTGTTGGTGGGCCGCTTGGGCTCGCGCTTGAGCATTTGCCAGGGAGACGCTGAATCGCCCGTGGCAGTTTTAAGCAAGCCGTCGATCAAGGCCTTGGTCTGCGTCGTCAACTGACCCGCGATGGCGGAGAAGTATTGGTTGTTGCTCTTTTCTCGGGCACGAAATGCCATCCGGTCCAGCGTTGAGAAGGCAGGCAATTCGTAGCGGTGGTGGACCAGCTCCTCCAGCATCACGTTGATGATGTCGGCCACGGCGTGTTTCGTCTCGGCTGCGGTGTCCGCCACGACGTCCAGCCAGGCGTACCCCGCCGGGTTGAGTGGTTTGACGTTCAGGTAGCGGCGCAATACCGAAAAGACTACCGCGCGTGAGCCCGAGGCCTCAAATCGCTTGAAGTCCGCCAGCGTCGGTGCCCTCGCGACATCCGCGTGTTTTGCAACGTGCTCCCTGATCGCCTGCGGCACATCGGCCAGTGGCAGAAAATACCCCACGCGCTGGAAAGCCTTCAGGTGAAGGAGTGCGGCCACGCGAGGCAAAGGCCGTTTGCCAACTCCGGCCGCCAACACCTTTTCCTCCTCGGTCGGTGTGTAAAGGTCGGCCAACTCCCGCTCGGTGGGATCGGCCTTCAGGTGGGGATAGGCTGTTTCATGAAGCGTTGTCATTTGTGAGGGCTACCTCGTCGATACGTCGTGCCATCCACCTTCATCATCCCCGCCCATCAGTCCCAATACGAATCGGTGGCAGGCTCGTGAAACGTGGCCTCCAGCAGGCATTGGTTGTCTTCGGCGATGCGGTACATGTCATCGAGCAGCGCGGCGATCTCTTCCTCCAGTGAATCCCTGGATTCGTATGGCACCGACAACTCATAGCGCGTGCCTTCGGTGTTCAGGCGTTGCATGGCGTAGCGCTCGAAGCAGGTTTGCTCGATCAGTCGGCGTCCTCGCGTCAGGCCGCGCGATTGCGGGCTGAACCGGGCCAGAGACACCGTGACACGCAGGATCGCCGTGTGGGTTGCGATCTCAGGCAGTCTGGCTACCAGGGCTTGGCCGGTTGGAACATGCATCGAAGGTCGTGGTGACTGAACCGCTGGGCTCAGGGCCGAAAGGCCCTCCTCAAATCTGGCCTGAAGCGTGCTGCCGGATACATCCAGATAGCGCATGGCCGATTTGACATCCCTCCAGCCCACATACTCCATGAGCTCCTTGATGTCCCACCCGCTGGCGCGTGCCCACCCTGCAAATCCGCGGCGCATAGAGTGGCTGCTGTATGCCTCGGAAGCGGCGACCCCGGCTTCGGCCAAGAGGTTGCGCAACAACGGAATCAAGCTGTTGGCATGCAAGCCCACTTCAGCGATACGCCCCCAACGGTCGACCTTTCGAAACACCGGGCCATGCGTCAGACCGGCCAGACTGACCCATGCATTGAAAGCCGTCACCGGACACAGGCGAGACAAAGCAGGACACTTGTAGACGCGCCCCTGCATTTGCCGATCGCTCTTGCTGCGGCTCAGGTAGCAGGACAGGCCCTCGCCGGGCGAAACCTCCACGTTCTCCACCCTCAGGCTGACCAATTCATCGGATCGAAATCCTCGCCAAAACCCCAGCAGAAGCAGGCTGCGGTTGCGGGTGTGGCGAAGCAGCGCCAATTGGTCGTCGCAGTGTTCAGCGTGGCTGATGGCTTCACCCAACCACAGGTCGATCTGCTGGACGACATCAATCTCCAGTGGGCGTGCACGTTTTTCTGCAACCGAGTGAATGGAGCGGATGCCTTTGAGAACTTGACGCACCAAAGGCGCTTTGGTCGGGTCAGCAAAGCCGTGATCAACGTGCCAGCGCGACAGCGCGGCAAGCCGCTGACGAAGGGTGCTGATCGCCAGCGTGGCCGCATGTTCGGCCAAGTAGCGGGAGGTTGTATCTGCGGTCGTCGGCAACAGGCCTTTCCATTCGACTTCGAAATGGCGAATGGCTGCAGCGTAGCTTCGGCGCGTGTTGTCGCGCTCGGCTGCCGCGATGTAATGGGCGATACGGCTCATGGAGTGATTGTGCAGGGATGACCGCACTTGCCGAGATGGGCTTTTTCGACATCCCCGGCGCACGTAATCTTGTCGCGCAGTTGGCCGTTGCGCGAGTTCTCTGTCGCGCTGCTACTTATTCCGCATGCCAAGTCGCGAAGGGGACACGGCGACGGCGGCGTACGGCTCACCGCCGGAGCCGTAGCTGGATGAGCTGGTTTGTGGCGTCGCTCCTTCCGGAGAGGCGCTCGCTTGAGTGCACACGCAGCACCTTGTATTTATTCAGAGGTTGAACCACATCGCCATTGACCTGCACATACCGCAGTACCTCGCCTCTATCGCGATACTTCCACGGAGCAGCCCGGTCACACGGCTGGTGCCGGTATCAAACCGAGCAGCACCTCGATGGCCATGCCGATCCCCAATAGCTTGTCATCGCTACCAAGTGGCCCGTCGAGTTCAAGGCCCACTGGCAACCCGCTCGACGTCAAGCCTGCGGGAATGGACAGGCCAGGAACACCGGCATTGCTGCCAGGGTCAGTGTTGCGGATGTACGTGTCAAACTCGGCAACCGGCGCCCCGCCGTTAATCGATACCTTAGACGATCCATTCACCGTGTCGATGGTCGTGGCCGGCAGGATGGTTGTGGAAAACATCATTGCATCCAGCGCGTTGTCGGCGAAGTAGCTCGCATACAGCGCCTGCATCTGCGGGCGGTAGACGTTGATGGCGTCCGCATAGGCGCCGCCGAACACATCACCCAGGATCGCGCCTAAAGCGCCCTTCACGTCGGGGCTGGCTACCTGGCCTGCGATGTCGGCCAGCGCGATGCCGGTCACGCCGGTGGCAGCAAGATAGGCCGGGATGTCGGCGATTGGTTCGTGCAGTGCAACCTGGAAGGACACGTTGTTGTTCAGCGCCAAGAGACCCACTGTATCTACGTCGATGAACACCACGCCAGCACCAGTCAATTTGGTCTTGGCCGCATCCATCACCGCGGCGAGTTGAATGTCCAGACCGGCCCAGAAGGACGCGGGCACGCCGATGCGCAAACCCTTGAGACCGATGGCGCCGGGCATGGCACGACCGGTAATCACCGAATCGAGCAAGGCAACGTCGGCGACGGTGCGTCCCATCGGTCCGACGGTGTCGCGGGTGTGGCTGATGGGAACGACCGCATTGGTGTCGGTATAGCGTCGCTGCGCACCGCCGTTCCCCACCGAGGGACGCAGACCGACGATGCCGCACAGCGCGGCGGGGACGCGCGCTGAACCGCCCGTATCGGTTCCAAGGCCGGCGGGCACGATTCGCGCCGCGATCGACGCCGCGGTACCACCCGAGGAGCCGCCGGGAATGCGGGTCTTGTCGTAAGGATTTTTCACGGGACCGGCAAAGGCCGCGAGGTTTGTGCTGGTGATGCCAAAGGCCAGTTCGTCCACTTAACTTGTTTGGTGGACACCATCGTCGGTGTCGGCGGCCCGCAATTCAAGATGGGTTTGCCGGACGCTTACCTTGAAGCCGCCCCAGCGGTTGTGCGGGCGCAGCTTCACGGCGAAGATGTCGCCGAGCTCGCGGTACAGGTCGGCCAGGTTGCTCTGCGGATGGTTGATGGCGCCCACAGTCACATCGGGCAGCCTGGCCAAGCGCTCGGCCAGCACGCGCAGCGCCACGCTTTTGCCGGTGCCGGTGCCGGTGCCGGGGTCGCCGTGGATCATCGCGAAGCCGCCCTCGCGGATCTGCGCGTGCTCGATGCGCCAGCAGAAGTTTTCCAGTTTCGGGGGCACGTAGATCGCCTCGGTGGGCAGCTCCGGTGCGAAGGGGTTCCATTTCAGGCCGTACAGGGCTGGTCCCTTACAAAAGGAAGATGTTGGTAGGGAAAACACCATCACAAAAAAACATGATCATATTGATAATTGAGACAAGTGTTCCGAAAAAGTGGAATACTTCATACAGCTTTACACCTTTTTGCTTATCTTAGGAGTACACATGGCACGAAACAGCAAACAGTGGTTAGCACGACCTGACTTGGAGTCAGGTGAAATGGTTGACCCTCGCATCTACACCGACGAGGGCATCTTCAAGGAAGAGCAAGAGAAGATATTGGATAAAAGCTGGCTTGTTGCCTGCCATGAGAGTGAACTACCAGAACCTCATGACTTTCGCACCTACCAGCATCCAGGCGGACACAACCTGATCATCGTGCGTGATGAAGACAGCCAGATTCACGCTTACCTCAACATCTGCCCCCACCGCGGAAACTTGCTGGTTTATGAACCAGCGGGCAGTTTTCGTGAGGCGTCACCGTCGGGTGGCCCAAGGCGCATCACCTGTCTGTTCCATGCATGGGCTTTTGATACAAAGGGCAACTGCGTGGACATGCCCCGGCGCAAAGAAGGTTACCAGGAGCGTGTGCAGTTGAGCGACTATGCATTGCGCGAAGTTCGCCTTGAAGTGGCTTATGGTGGCTTTGTCTGGGTCAATATGGATGACAACGGTCCCGCGCTGAAAGACACGCTGGGTGGCTCGCTCGACGCGATTGCCCACACCCTCACCGAGCCGCTGGAGGTCTTTCACTACCACCGTTCAATCGTCGAAGGCAACTTCAAAATGTGGCACGACACGAACAGTGAGTTCTATCACGACTACATGCATTACCACAACCGGATCACCGGGATGATGCACCCGGGCTACTGGGAGCGCGAGTACGTAGCCTTCGAAGGTGGTCACGCACAGGTCACAGACATGGACCTTAAATACGATTCGTACAAAGGTCACGAGCAACGCACGCTGGGTTGGCCAGGTTTGGGCGCGAACCGCTGGGCGCTGGTGGACGTGTTCCCGGGAATCACCTTCAATATTCGTGCGCCTGCCATGCGGCTTGATACAGCCATCCCACTGGGCCCGAACAAGGTGTTGATCGAGTTTCGTGGGTTAGGTCTGAAATCAGACACACCAGAAGAGCGCGCCATCCGCATCCGCGACCACAACTCAATCTGGGGACCATTTGGCCGGAATCTGCCTGAGGATCTGCTGGGCACCCATGGTCAGGGCATCGCTCTGAATGACCGCACGGAGGCTCCAACCATCCTGCATGCACGACACGAGAACAACAAAGTACATGATGAAGTCGGCATGCGCCATTTCCTGGAGGAGTGGGCAAAACGCATGGGGCGCAATCCATCCGATCCGTTCAACGAGCGCAAGCTTGCCCCCAAAGCCTGACCCGATAAGACTGGAGTATCCAAAATGAAACAAATGGAAATCACATACGAAGTGGAGCGGCAGTGCCGCGACTTGATCCAGCGAACTTGTTCGGCATTGGACACACTCGACTTTGAAACTTATCTTGCGGCATGCCATGAGGACTACGACTACGCCATTCGCGCGTACAGCCCTGAAATTCGCCGTGACATGACTTGGCTCGGCAAGAATCTGTCTAGCATGAAAACCTTATTGGACATGATCCCCAAACAGAATCGTGACCGCACACCCTTGACCCGTCACTTTTCGATTGTCAGCATTGAGCGCGACACGGAGACAGGTGATGTTCTGGTTAGGTCTGCACTGCAGGTTTATCGCAACACGCTCGATGGCGGAGAGGTCAGCGTTTATGCAGTAGGTGCCTATATAGACCGCATCGTGCTGACTGATGATGGCGCACGTCTGAAAGAGCGCGAAGTTCGACTTGAGACACGCAGTCTCGGTAACGGTTCTCACGTACCGTTCTAAGGGAAAAGCGTAATGCGAGTCGTTGTCAATGCCAGAAATCGCGGTTTCGAGTTCGAAGCCAGCCCAGACGAGTCGCTCTTAATGAGCGGATTGAAGGCTGGCATCGCATTACCCTACGAGTGCGCGACCGGCACCTGCGGCACCTGTCGAGCCACCCTGCTTGAAGGAAATATCAACGACCCTTGGCCCGAAGCGCCCGGACGCAAGCTGCTCAAAGAAGCCAGGGATGTGCTGATGTGCCAGTGCAGTCCCAAGAGCGACTGCCGCGTCGAGGTACCAGGCTATGCATACCACGCGGATGCAAGCATTCGACCGCCGCAGCAAAGTCGAGGCGTAATTCGAACCGCCGCGATGATTGCGCCAGATATTGTCAGCTTCGAGATCGAGACCGACGTGGCGTTCAACTTCGATGCCGGTCAGTTCGCCACCATTGAAACACCCGGGGTCGAAGGGCCGCGTGCGTACTCCATGGTCAATTACGAGCGGGGGGCCAAACGGCTTGAGTTCGTCATCAAGAGAAAACCCGACGGCGGATTCAGCGAATGGTTGTTCAGCGCCCTAGACCTGAGAGTAGGCGTCGAAGTCAATATGGTTGGGCCACTAGGCAAGGCGATTTTCCATCCTGCCCTGTCCAGCAACATCGTTTGCATCGCCGGCGGCAGTGGTATCGCGGGCATGATGGCGATCCTTCGACGCGCCATGGACGAAGGATATTTCAAGCAGTTTCGCGGAGATATTTTCTTCGGAGTTCGTAGGTCCGCCGATGCGTTTTTCCTGGATCAGTTCAATGAAGCTGTAGAAAAGTTTCCGAACAATCTTGGGGTGACGATTGCAACCTCAGACGAAGCACCCTCCACGGCGCTTCGGAATAAATATCCGAGGCTGCAATTTTCCGAAGGCTTCGTGCACCAAGTGGCCCTTCAAAACATTGGCAGCAAAGCTGCGACCGCCATGACCTATCTGGCTGGCCCACCACCCCTCGTGGATGGCGCCCTGCGGGCTCTGATCATGGAAGCCAAGGTGCGGCCAGACCGTATTCGTTACGACAAGTTCAATTAAATGACTAAAACTTTTATCTGCAAAACACAGGAAGTGCCGGAAAACGGCATGCGGGGCTTCGACCTCAATGGCAAACGCATTCTCATCTTGAGATCTAACAACCAGGTCTTTGCATCTGACGGTATTTGCCCGCATCAAGAAGTTCTGCTGGAAGAAGGCCTGTTCGACGGAAAAGTCTTGACTTGTCACTCGCACCTGTGGCAGTGGAATGTCTGTAATGGCGATGCCATTGGATTGGCAGAAACCCCACTCGATACTTACCAAGTGAGTGTGGTCGATGACTCTGTGTACATCGAGCAACGCTCGATTCTGGAACTCTGCGCCATATTTTCTGGTTTGGCCCTGGACCTTTTGGCCCGTATTGAATCAGCCGGCCAGTATGTCAATTTTTCAGCAGGCGAGGCCATTTACGACGAAGGCGTCTTGGCCAAGGATATTTACATACTCGACACCGGACGTGTGGAGTTCATTGTCGATCGCGGAGATCGAATAATTTACTCCGGCTACGTCCACAACCGAGGCGAGATGTTCGGCTGGGCGACCTTGATGGAATCCAACGCCACGCGACTGGCCAAGGCCACCTGCACGGAGGCGGCACGCGTTCTCAAGATTCCAGGTGAATCGTTGCAACAGTTGTTTGATGAAGTGCCAACGGCGGGTCTTCTTGTGACCAGGCGACTCTGGATCGAGGCGGTGCGCCAACTCGCTGGCGCGAAACATGGCAATCAATAGATTGCCATTTGATGAACTTTCGGACCATCAGTAGAGGGTTCGTAAGCGGGCATAAGCCCAAAATATGGCCGAGTTGGCCGTACATTAAATCATTAGGAGACAGAGAATGAATATGAAACTGAATCGTCGCCATTTCCTGGACATTGCTGCCGTTTATGGGAGCCGGGCTGCCTTCGCGTCCGCCGCACTCGGCATCGTTCCAGGCCAGGCATTTTTGGCCAAAGAGGCGCGTGCGCAAGGTACTGCCAAGTACAAGTTGCGCCTTGGCAGCCTGATCTCGGAAACCAGTGAACTCCATCTTCAGACGGGGGT
>ERZ1292640.1384-Hain-H43-02um-R1-1384-length-20078-cov-11_pt1 | contig 10277 bp, 18 predicted proteins | sample MGYA00564404_ERZ1292640 | MGnify/ENA primary metagenome ERZ1292640 (study PRJEB36523, sample SAMEA6512636) | groundwater metagenome | collected 2019-01-08 | study: AquaDiva: Metagenomics assemblies of 32 groundwater samples | reverse complement strand
TAGATGATACCTTTGACGGCGCGCCAAAGTGCTCGTAATCAGTAAACGATTTTTTTCTTTTTTTCCTATAAACTTAATTAAAAACAAGTGTAAGAATATACTAACTTCTGTGAATTTGTGAAAAAATACTATAGTTCCTATCTTACATCATACGTTTATGCAAGGTAATCACGATTAGAACCTGCAAAAAGTATATATACCGAGCTTAGCAATATCTTACGTAAATGGAGAGAAAAAAATGAAAGGAATATCACCGCTCATAGCAGCTGTTTTGCTCATAGCATTTACAGTTGCAATAGCAACATTAATCATGGGCTGGTTCTCGACGCTTACAAGAACTACTACATCAGCCGTGTCAAACAAAACCACGGAAGCTGTAGCCTGTTCAAACGCGCAGATAAGCATATCGGATGTGTACATAACAGCAGGTACCGTCGCAACAGGCAATGCAAGAGTTGTTGTGAAGAATACCGGATACACGACCCTGGCGATAAACAGCGTCCAGATATACAACACGACAGGGCAAAACCATTCGACAGGATTCGCATCTGTTAACATGGGACCTGGCGCGACGCAGACTATATCACTAACGAATGTTTCGGTATCGAGTTGCCCTTCAGTATTCTCGAAGGCAATAGTGGCATCGAACTGCGGCGGAATAGGCGATACATTTGACGGCGCGCCAAAGTGCTCGTAATCAGTAAACGATTTTTTCTTTTTTTCCTTTAAACTTAATTAAAGTAGACAACGTATTCTATAATATCTAAAATTCTTGTTATGCAATATTCCTCACTTCTATCACGAGAAAGTCCGCGCCTGCGTAAAGCTTGTAGTAGACATCATAGTCAATGGTGGAGTTGACAAAAGCATGCACCTGACATAATGGCAATCTAAGACCTGTATTGCCAATTTCTGTGTATCCTGTGCCGACAGAAGTAGCCGGGTTTTCATCTATTAGTATGGAAGAGTTCCCGACATAAGTGGTCACGTTATTTGTTTTGTCCGTGACCTGCATAATAATCTGGGACGTGTCTATGGTTCCCGATGAAATCTTTTTGAAAACAGCCTTCAACCTATCGTTTTCTGCCACCAAGTCTGTAGTACCGTCGCCATCACCATCCTTCTGCAGACAGTTAACATCAGCACCAGCTATGTAAACATAATTTCCAGAAAAACTTCTTGTCATAAAATCAATCAGCGATACTGGCGTGTCTGTTGAGAACTGGATTGCATCTTCTCCAGGTATGCTTTCAAAGTGTTTTGAGCTGGTGAATTTATAATTTCTGAAAGCATATCTTCCCTCGCGTGCCACCGTTCGTATGTATTGGTCTATGAAGTGCAGGTCATCCTCAGCACCCTTGACGTCAGCGGTTTTTATTGCCGAATCAAAGGTTGGCCTACCTATGGTCAGAACAAGCAGGATAGCTACAAAAACTATCACCAACAGAATCGCAACTGAAAGTAGTGTGTTCATTATTACCAGGTCCTGTTATAGGTGCTCTTTGATCTGACGAAAAACCCGCTTTCCTGCAGGCTGATGTCAAAGAAGGCTGCCACATAATTCCTTGTGGAGGAATTGAAATAAAACTTCTCTACAACCTGATTGTTTTGTAAAGTGTAATTTAGAGTAACATTAACAATAGCCGCAGATGAGTTGAACTCCATGACCGTACTTGTAGAATCGTTGAGGGCAAAAGTTCTGCCCGTTGGTATCGAGTTCGTGAAATTTATCGTGCCGCTCAGGTTGTTCTGCAGGAAGTTGCCTATGGTTGTAGAAAAATTCCCAGTAGTACCATTGTAGAAAATAAATACATAAATTATTTTTGAATCGAATTCGCTGCGCATGTAGGTGGAGATATTATAAAGATACACAGCAGACGCATTGGCATTGCCCTGCATGGAAGCAATAGACGATGCATATTGATATTCACTGCGTATATTTTTCAGGCTGCGGTCCAGATACGATGTGTCCTGGAAGTTTTTTTCCTGCGCCAGTATAGGCAAGCTGAGCAATCCCTTGAGCAGGACAAAACCGACGACTATGAATATGGCACCTATCATAAACATCTGGCCCTTGCCTTTATTTAGAATTGCATCCACATCCATAACCTCACTTTTTTATTCAGGAAAGAACCGCGATAGCCGCTTATGTAGTAGTCAACGGTGATTACAGTTCTGTTGGCAGGTATCGAAACCGATACGCAAGAAGTTGTGCAGATGGCTGCGTCAAAAAGCACGTTACTGGGCAGCATAGCTGTCAGGTTCGCATCTATCGAGCTTACTGACCCTCTTGAGACAGCGTTTCGCAAATCATCTGTCTGATCCATGTAATATAGTATGTCATAGCCCGTTTGTTTTATGACAGTTATATCAGTCTCCGGCTCCTCTGGCGTGGTGCTGAACACCAAAACCAGTGTAGCCATTATTGTAGCAATGGCGAGCATCACTTCCAGCGTGTAGATGTATCCGTGGCTGGAATTATTTGGTTTTTTGTGTTTCATAACTATTACCATGTTTGTACAGTAACGCGTCCTCTTCGCATAGCTCCTGTGCTGTTCTGGTATAAAACAAATCTCCTGAATGACACAACATTTCCAGCAGGAGGCGTAGCCGGTCCGAAATTAAGTATGGTAGCGCTAGTTCCCGTGTCCACAAGCTTTATGCTGAAATCCCGCGGCAGGTGCGTCGAGTTCTTTATTCGCGTGTAGTTTGAATTATTTAGGAAAAGCAACTTCCTGTACTGGACAACGGATATTGCCTCTGGAGCCAGCCAAGTTTCCGAAAGATTGTCCGAACCCGACATTGTTGTAGACTGTTCGGCAAAATTACTGTCATCGTCAAAGTAAATAGTGAACGTCTTGTCGGCGTTAGAATCTATTGATGTATTGAATATCGCAATAGTTCTGTTTATCTGATACGCTGCAGGCGCATTGTTGTTGTCAATCACAAACGTTGAAGGCACATTAGCGCCGATGCCGAGATCCGTATAGTTTACTAAGATAAGTTCATTCGCAAGATTTCTGATCGTATCGCTCTGGTTCTTCAATGAACCTTGTGTGTTGTTCACGATAACATAAAACCGGTAAGCCTTCGTCATTAAGCCAATGCGGTCAATAAGATTTTCATAAGCCCACTGATTATAGATTTCATCCACCGACAATGTTCTGTTCCACACAATAACTTCGTCAATGGTACCGTTGAAAGGTTCGTCTTGTGTTGCGTTGTCAAAAAGACCTACCCAGAAATTACCGTTATTTACCGCACCAAGACCAGCTGTCAAAGTGTCCGTCAAAACGCCGTTCGCATACAAGTTAGAAGAGTTCGTGCTGTTTATTGTTAATGCCAAATGCACCCACTGACCAGAAGGTGGTGCATAATTATATTCATATTCTGCAATGCCATTGTAATACCGCACCTTTCCGGTGGTGGTTCTTAAATAAAGCTGATAATTTGAATTATCCGTATTTTGAGCCCTCTTGGAAATAATAGTCTCTGCATAATTGGCAGTAGCACTGTTATGTTTAATCCAAACGCTAATTGTAATATCAGATTTTATATCCAGGCTGCCGCTATCAGCTACTGTAATATTTTGATTTATCCCGTCAAAGCTGCATCCGCTATCTAGTTTGCCCAAAACAGCCGCGCTGCAGTTTGCGCTGCTTATCGTTCCGTTGTTGCCGTACCTCGTCGCGTCGGTTGTGGAATTGTCAAGGTGCAACAACAAGATAACAGAAGAGTCATTAGCAGTTGTCTGCGGCCAGTTATCCGGGTAGTAGCCGCGTTCCACAATACTAAGCAGGCCTGTTGCCTGTGCGGTCATGACACGAATGTTCGTGGAATCACCAACAGTAGAAAAGTAATTTGAAACATATTGAAGCACGAGGGCAAACACGATTATGAACATTCCGACAGCTACTATGTAATCTATCTGCATGATTCCCTTTCGGGTAAGACGCGAGCCGTGGGATTTTTTAACTAAAAGGGGCGGCGTCTTACGCCCTACACTTCCTGCGCATTTGCTTATCATAGCTTTACCATCTCTATCACGCCTGTTCCGTTAGTGAACTTTGTGTAGGAAAATCTTGTCAGCCCGCCGGAGGCCGAGCCGTTGTAGTTGGCATCAAATCCGATTTTGCAGGTGTTGTTGAATTCAGCGCCAAAAGACTCTATGATTATTGATTTGTTGAAAAATGTTGCCCTGTATCTTATGTCTGTTATTCTGTCCGGCAGGCGTGTCTGCATGCTTCCCATCAATGTGTTCGTTGATAGGTTATAATCCGTTGGGTTGTATATTTTCTCTATTGCGCCGCGCATGACAAAACACATCTCCTGTATTTCACTCCCGCCGACAAACGTCTGGTAATCTTTTTTTACGTCAGTAAAAGTCGTGATGATTACAAAGACAAGAAACATGCTGAATCCGACAAGAATGGCATGACTCACGAGTTCTGCCTGGCCCTTGCTAAGGAAATGGTTGCATTCCGATCTACTCGATTTGTTTTTACTCATTACCTTACCACTTCCAAAGTCAGGTTAGGTATGTTTCTGTTGTTAACGCCGTTGTTCTTTATACGTAGCTGGCCAGTTCCTGACCAATCTATACGGCTGTCGAGATCTATGTTTGTGTATTCAAGCCGGATAAAAAGCGGGAACACTGTCGGCGCTGTTGTGATAAAATTTCCAAAAGTTGACGAAACCATACGGAAAGCTTCAACCATGCTCAGTTTGTTTTCAACATCAGTGTAGCTGCCGTTAGTCACCGCAAAAAGAAATCTGTTATCATCGCCTGACTGAGTCATCTGGAAAAGATAATGTGTTGTGTTATGTGTGTTGTTCATACGCGCATGTAACAACGTGCCTGCTGAAACAAACGCTGTTGTCGTATTCCTCTGTGAAGATGAAATATATTTTTTGCTCATGCTCGTAAATGTAAGGCTCATCGGCTCTGACAAGCCGTAATTATAAAGATTGTAAACCTCCTCAGAAGAAAGTGACCTGTTATATATCACAACCTCGTCAATAGTTCCGTTGGCAAAGCGAGCACTGATGAATCCACCGGCAGAGGTTTCCTCAGCGCCTATGATAATAGGACGTGAATTTGTTAGAATGTCTCCTGAAATAAATGATTCATTCTTGAGGACGCTGTTTATGTATGTCTTGCAGACAGAATTGTTGTAGGTCACTGCAATATGATACCACACGTCTGTTTGTAGATTATCAACAGAATTAACACATGTGGCTCTTCCAGAAGCAAATCTCCATTCACCCATAACTTGTCCTGCACTATTAACATATATTTCATAATTTTCTGAATTGTCATAACCCTTTGCAACAAGAAAATTATGATTCTTGAGCTGGTTCAATTTTACCCAGAGAGAAACGCTCAGCTGCGAAGACAGATTAATTGTGCTTGAATGGTCTATAGTTATATTATCATCTATCCCGTCAAAGCTGCAAGCGCTATTTGTTCTGCCGACAACACCAGTGCAGTTAACGCCGCCGGCAACACCATTGTTTCCATAAGCAGACGAATCGAGTGTGGAGTTGTCCAAATGCATAAGAAGCATGACAGAAGAGTTCGCCGTATTTCCGCTGTATGTTGTGTCGTTAACGCGGATAGTGTTATTAATGCCGTCGACATTTAGAGCAAAATTCATCGTCACTGTGTGCGCCGCCGCGACACTAGCAAACAACAAAACCGTCAGAAACACGTACTTCATAGAACATTATAGTCATTCGAGGAAATAAATAGGATATACTGAATTTATTTTTGCTTAGTATGTTGAAACTTATTATTTTTTCTTCCTGCCGAAGATCTTATCATATTTCTCATGATTAATCCATTCCAAGATGAGTGATACAATCTCCACTTCATCTGTCCTTAGTGTATAGAGCATTCGCCAGTAGCCGACGAGGTCAATGATCCAAAGGTTGTTGATATCATACTCATTAACGAACTTTTCAGGTAGTGGTTTTTGTGCATGATCACCTGCAAGCGGATTCATTTTCAGATATTCTATCTTGGCATCTATGGATTTGAGAAGTTGTTGGTTAAAGGAATTGTTTATGCCATTCTTTTGCTCATTCTCGGCTAGAATTTTCAGCTCATCATATTCCTGTGTCGCGTTTTTCGATAAAATGACCCGGACTTCTTTTCAATGGAACTTCATACTTCTCTCCCTTCTTTGATCGCTTTTGAGAGTTTTTTACTGGGATTATATGTCCAGACATAACCTTCCTTTGTATTGATAACAAGCCCTCTTTCTTCCATGTAATTTAGGATGAGATTCAGCGTTTGGTGCATTATCTTAACATCAATCCGGCGCTTGATTTCACTCTTGTTTATAGGGTCTTTTGCATTTCGGATAACTTGTTCTATCATCAAGACCGTCCTAAGAGTCGGAAAATGAATGACTTTATCGTCTGCAGATAAATCTATCTGAAATTTAATGTTGTTTTTTGATTTTGATAGCATTTCATCGCCTTTATGTTTATATAAGTCTATATAATTATATAAAGTTATCTATAGTGTGATGGAGAAACCCTTTTTATACTTAATTAAACATATGTATAACATAAATTTAACAAGGTGATAGCTATGTCGGAACTGAAAGTAAGAAAAATAGGAAATTCACTGGGTGTAATATTTCCGATTGAAATGGTTAGAGAGAAAAACTTGAAAGTAAACGAAAGAGTTTTTGTTAATGTTGCAAAAAAGGGTGACTTAAGCAAGCTATTTGGAACGTTGAAATTCAAGGAAAGCAGTCAAAAAATAAAGGATGAGATGCGTAAGGGTTGGGACTAATGTATTTTTTTGACTCCTATGCATTCATAGAAATAATAAGTGGCAATCCAAATTATTCAAAATTTAAAAATACAGAGCTTGCAACAACAAAACTAAATTTAATGGAGGTTTATTACAAGATCCTAAAAGAGTTCGGACGTAAAGCTGCAGACAAGTTTTATGAAGAAACTATAAAATATTGCGTAAATATAAATGATGATGTAATCAAGGAAGCCATGTTGTTCAGGTTGCAACATAAATCAAAAAACTTGTCTTATATTGATTGCATTGGTTATGTTCTTGCTAAAATGAACGGCTTGAAATTTCTTACCGGCGACATACAGTTCAAAGAAATGGAAAATGTGGAATTTGTGAAATAATTAAAGAAGGTTTCTAAGTTCTTCGTTGGTAATCTCAGCATCCCTCAATATGCTCCTTAGAATTTTCGGATGAAGGATTTTCCAGAATGATATGGCACAGTTGCTCTTTTTCCAGTCGAGTTCTTATAAATCTTATGGCTTCCGCTCTGTCTCACAAGATGAAATCCTTTTCTCTCCAGAATCTTAATAATTTCATTTGCCGTAAGCCTCGGCAACTTCATATATTAACCTCTACATTGGCAAGGCTTGTCATCTCGGTCTGCAGTATGTCCTCATCATTAGCCAATCTATCTTCCAAATGCAGTTTTATGGCATCTTTTATATTTTCTAGAACCTCTTCGTAAGTTTCTCCCTGAGTATAACAGCCCTGCAACTCTGGGCAATAAGCATAATAACCATTTTTGTCCTTTTCTATTACAACAGATAATTTATAATTTGTCATTTTGAACACCTTTGAATGATTTATCGCAAAAAGTATTTATAGAGAACGTCAGCTGACACCATTTCATGAACAGAGGCATTCTTTTACTCATAAAATTAGCTATTCGAATCAGGCGCCTATGGTGCAGTTTGTGAGCTGCGAATAGAAAGCCGCTGTGTAAAGTTCGGTGTAGGCCGTGTTATTGTACACTGTTGTCGGGTACTTTGTGATGCCAATCTGCTGGCATGCCGCCTCGTTAGCGCCATCACAGGAAACAAATATCTTATAGGCATAGGTTCCGAGTGCCTGAATCTGCTGCAGCGTTGCCGTGTCATTTGCCTGTCCGAGTATGCGCACGCCATTTATCTGCAGGCATTCTACGAATTTCTTCTCTATGTTGAGGAACGACAAGTAAGAGTCAGAACTTACAAGTGTGTTCGTAAATAGCTTTCCATCCTTTGTGACAAAAATATCCTGTATTGTCGACTTGCCAGTAGGGTCATTGAAACGTACAACCATCTTGTATATGCCATTAGTATCGTTCACTGCCAGCACTTCCGAATTTGTCTCAAACTGCAAATCATATATTTGCTTGATAGTACTTGATGCCGTCTGCTGGTTGCCCACAATAGGTGCTTGCATAACCAAATAACCAATAACAAGAATAAGCACTACTATTATACCAACATAAACTTTGTCGAATTTCATTAATGAAAATTATAAAGAAAATAATTTAAAGGTATCCTAAACACTTCGGCTGTTCTTTCGTGATGCTTACGTAATTGTCAGAAGAAATACCCGCCCATAAATGAACGTATCTCAAGCCATGTCTTACTCCGCCACTACGAGGCTGCCAAATATTTTTCTGTATTTGTCTATTTTTGGGTTGTCAAGTCTCGATATGAAATCGAGCAGTTTTTTAGTGAACTACCACCGAACAAGTTCAGTGGCTTCCTGCTTCCCTGACCGAGCTTGCTCATTGCTGAGTAGTGGTTCAATCTCCACAGGCGTATATTCCTGTCGTTCCGACAGTAATGCTTTTTTGAGTATGTTGATTGCGGAATTGTAGTCCCTATCTATCTCAAGACCACATTCGCACTTGTGAATTCTATTCCAGAGTTCCTTATGAACTTCTGTTCCGCAACTTGAACAAATTTGTGTTGTTCCTCTTGGCTCAACCTTCACTACCCGAATACCAGCTCTCTCAGCCTTGTATTCGAGCATCTGGATGAACTTTGACCATGAAGCATCTGAAATTGCCTTTGCCAGATGGCGATTCCTTACCATATTTTTTATCTGCAAGTCTTCTACTGCTATGAAGCCGTAGTTACTTATGTAATAGTGAGAAAGCTTGTGCAGAAAATCATCTCTTTGGTTTGTTATCTTTTCGTATGTTCTTGCTCCAATAATCTCTAGGCGTCGCATGACAGCATCCTGAAGCATCTTGTTTCTGGAAAATTCTTTTTCTGTTATTTTCTTCGTGTATTTCTCTACCTGTGCAATGCTTTCCAGTATGTCCTCGATATAAACCCTGATGTCCTTGCTCACAGTATTTTCACCTGCTCCTTCAGTATCTTCTCCCTTAAAGCGGGTTTTATCGTATCGTATTCGACAAGGTCGACCTTCTTTTTCAGCGCGCTTTCCAGTTCCAGCTTGATCGCGACAAAATCGAGAAGGCTTATGTCACCCCTGATGTCCACAAGCATGTCTATATCGCTGTCTTTTTTCATTGTGCCCCTCGAAGCGGAGCCGAATATGGCGGCTCCTTTCACATTGTGGCGCTTCAGTATCGGCACCGCAGAACGCTTTATGCTCTTTATATCTGTCATTTTATCATCCCCAAATTGTATTTCACGAAAGTCAATGTATCAACGGCTGAATTCAATATCCTGTATTTCTTTTACAGTCTCGGATAAAGTTTTGTCGCGCTTCATTTGCTTCTCCTCATAAGCTTCGTTATTTCTGCAGTGAGCATGTCGAAAGTATCGTCGTTCAGTCGTGCGAATGTCTTTGCAACCAGAGCTTTTTCAATGAGCATAATCTTGTCCGCGCGTACCATGCTTTTCATTAGCAGTTTGCCGGATGATAAATTTGATTCGTCAATCATAATGCCGTGTTCTTTTTCATTGAGGTTTGACGTTATGGCGCACACGACAACATCCTGCTTCTTCCTGTTATAGGCATTATTCGAAACTACAACAGCTGGCCTGAATTTCTGTCCATGCAAATCTGAATACGGGAATTTTACCCAGACAATGTCCTGTTGCTTTAATTCATTCATTCATATCCTTCCTCGCGATTTCGTCCCATACATCATCTTCCTTATTCCATGCCCGTTTCATCGACTTCCTAACTACGGTTTTCCAGAAAGCGTCCTCGCCCAGTGCCGACAAAACATCGCCTTCTTTCCTGATTACAATCTCGTCGCCATTCTCTATTAACACAAGCGTCGCACTTTTCCCTATGCCCAGCTCCTTTCGTATATCCTCCGGTATCACAATCTGCCCCCTTTCATTGACTGCAACTGTCCGTATCCGCCCCCTTTTCCCATTTTCCACACTTTTCTGATTATTCATACTATTCACCTAATTCATATTAATCTGATGAATATAAATACTTTCCAGTCCCGAAATCATATCACGACTTTCTTTAGCGAAAACACGACTTTCATCGTTTTTGGGGTTTACCCAAA
>ERZ1292640.4726-Hain-H43-02um-R1-4726-length-10279-cov-7_pt1 | contig 10279 bp, 11 predicted proteins | sample MGYA00564404_ERZ1292640 | MGnify/ENA primary metagenome ERZ1292640 (study PRJEB36523, sample SAMEA6512636) | groundwater metagenome | collected 2019-01-08 | study: AquaDiva: Metagenomics assemblies of 32 groundwater samples | reverse complement strand
CCAAAATCCACAGCCCTATATTTGTCGGATCAACGGGTATGGGCATTGGCACTAATGCTACACGACCAGAGCATGTATTTGGCGCTGCAAAATATAATGACGCCATTCCCGCTAACGCAGATCCAAGCATAATTCCAATGCCAACCGTCACAGTTGATTGGGATGCCACGGAGAAGCATTATCAGAGCTTATGTGAAATTTATGACGGCATACTCACAGTAGAAAAAAGAGGCGTTGCGGGACATTGGTTTTCAATCATGGATACGTTTATTCAATGGCATGGTCTACAAAATACGTTTACCGATATGATTGACCGACCTGAATGGGTTCATTCATGGATGGAACGTATGACACAATGGCATCTGAGCCAACTTGATCAATATGAAAAACTTGGCGTTCTATCGCTGAATAATGGCAACAATGGCGTCGGTTCCGGTGGACTCGGATTTACTGACGAGTTACCACAAAAGGACTTTGACGGCACTCACGTCAGAACCATAGATCAGTGGGGACATGCCACGACACAAATCTTCTCCGAAGTATCTCCTGCAATGCACGAGGAATTTGCCCTGAAGTATGAAAGGCAATTCTTGGCAAGGTTTGGTTTGAACAACTATGGTTGTTGTGAACCATTGGATAAGAAAATTAATATCATAAGATCAATTCCGAATTTGCGCAGAATCAGTATGAGTCCATGGGTTGATCCGGAGCGTGGCGCTCAGGAATTAAAGAAAGATTACATATTCTCATATAAGCCGAATCCTGCTATCATCGGCATGGAGACATGGAACGTTGAACTTGCACGAAAGATTCTAAAAGATGCGCTTGATAAAAGTCGTGGATGTATTGTTGAGGTTATAATGAAAGACCTTCACAACTGCCGAAAAGAGCCATGGCGTATGTGGGAATGGGTGAAAATGGCTAAACAGCTTGCCGAGGAATACGCATAAAATATTGCTATTAAGGGGATTGTCAATGAAAATTAGAGTTATTGTTCATGAAGAAGATGGCGGGGGATACTGGGCGGAGGTTCCTGCTTTACCCGGTTGCCTTACACAAGGTGATACATGGCAGGAATTACTGCAAAATCTCTATGAGGCTATTGAAGGATATCTTATTGTTCGATCAGAAATAGAGGAATCAAAAAAGAAAGAAGATGCCAAATATCAGACGATTGAGATAGCTGTATGAGACAAATTTCTGGAAAAGAATTGGCAAAAATCCTTGAAAAGCATGGCTGGAAATTGGCTAGAATTCACGGTTCGCACTATATCTATACAAAACCAGAAGTGATGGAGATCATTACAATTCCAGTGCATGGTAATAAACCGTTAGGACCCGGAATTCTAAAGCGTGCCTTGAAAATCTCAAATATAGAAGAAAATGAAATCTGAATACATGTGGGAGGAATCCATGTCTAATCTACCAAAATTTCATCGTCATACAATATATGTCGGTCAGCCAAGCGAAAGGACAAGTTGTATTGTTGGCGATATAAATAACGATGGCGTTCCAGAAGTCATCATCGCCGCACGTGAGCCAAAGAGAGAAATATATTGGCTTGGCAGAGCAAAAACTGGTGAATGGGAATACCACTTAATAGACGATACATTTGACAGAGTAGAAGCCGGTGGCGCGTTAGCTGATCTTGACGGAGATGGCAGACTTGAGCTTGTGGCTGGCGGAGATTGGCAGGGAAATATCATTCATTGGTGGGATTCTCCCGATGATCCAACTCAACCGTGGATACGCAGAGAGATTTTCCGTATGCCACAGAATCAATCACACGATCAGATGATCGCTGATGTTGACAGTGACGGAAGATTAGAGGTATACTTTTGGAATCAAAGGTCAAAGACCATCTTTTATGCGCCTGTTCCAGATGACCCTCGTATCTCTCCATGGCCGCATGTTTATGCGATATGGACAGGCGTGCTGGAAGAGGGATTGTGCTATGCTGATGTTGATGGCGATGGAAAAAATGAGCTAATCGCAGGATTATCATGGTATCGTCCACCGAAAAGCCCCGGCGGTAATTGGGAACGCCATGAATTTGCTAGAGGATATGTATCGCCTAAATCGGTAGTCGCTGATTTTGATGGCGATGGCAAACCTGAGATCGTTGTTTCCGAAGGCGATGCAAGTCTAAATGGCAGAGAATATGGTCGTGTTGTTATGTTTAAGTCGGGGAATGATCCAACTGCAATGTGGGAACCTAATGTCTTACACGATAGATTGCTTGAGCCTCATTCATTGCAAGTCGCTGATTTTGACGGTGATGGCAAGCCTGACTTATTTGTCGGAGAGATAGGGTCCCCAAATGGAGACCATAAACATCTGCCCGCTCAGCGTATATATCTGAGTCGTGGCGATAAGATGGAAGAGCATATCATTGACGAGGGCGTAGGCACACATGAGGCTAAAGTCATCGTCATTGACGGCAAGGTAGGTATAGCTGGAAAACCCTATCGTAATCTGAATAGCACTGCACCAAGAGGACCAGAAGTTGATGGCGTGCATCTGTGGCTACCGAAGTAAGAGTAAAAGATTGAAGATTGCAGATTAAAGATTAAAGATTAGACATGCTGTCTGGTATGGATTTCCTAATCTTGAATTTTTAATCTTCAACCTTCTTTGTGCCTTTGGGTCTTGGTGTCTTTGTGTTTATTATAAGAAATTTATTCGGTCAAACAAATAGCGGAGGGAAAACATGAAAATATGGAAGATCGCTTTATTAGTTGAGGATATAGAAGAAGCTGAGGATTTATATGTCAATAAGCTAGGACTGAAACTCCTTGAAAGGCTTGATCTTGGCGATGCTGGAGAAGCGCTGTTTCTTGATGCGGGAGACGTCAACCTTGAGCTAATTCCTGTAAAGGCGTTTGAGGGTGCGGGAAGGTTGGCTATTCCCGGAGTTCATCATCTATCGTTCAAAGCAGATGACGTTGAAAAATCCACAGAGGAACTGAAAACTAAAGGCATAAAATTCATAAAAGAGCCATTTGAGGCTTTGCCGGGATTGACTTTGGCGTTCTTTGACGGAACTAACGGCATTAATCTTCAGCTTTTTAACTGGAAAAGGTAAAAAATGATAGTTGTAGGGTGGGTTCATGGTTTTGACCCATTGCCTAAGCTACTCAATTCAACAGATATTATCTATTGTAAACGCAAATTAATACCAAAAACACAAAACCATTTACCCATCCTACATTATGGCTTTACGATGGTTAGCGCAAGCAGAAAAGGCAATTGAGTTGGCGAAAAGTGTGATAGAATTAGTTAGAGCAAAGATAGAAGAACAATAATCAGGAGGATACAAAAACTCATTCATGTTTTATAAACAATACAAATTAGATAAATTTCAAGAAGAAGCAATTAATTCAATAGAACAAAATCATTCTGTCATCGTTGCGGCACCGACAGGCGCAGGGAAAACACTCATTGCAGAATATGCTCTGGAAAAGCATCTACAATCCGGGAAACAGATCGTTTATACATCGCCAATAAAAGCTCTTAGCAACCAAAAATATCGTGACTTTTGCAAAGAATACGATGAGAAAATAGGCATAATTACTGGTGATGTTGTCATAAATGATAATGCGCCAGTGCTGATTATGACTACCGAAATACTCAGAAACATTATCTTTGACGATATTAGCCGTCTAAACGATGTGCATTATGTAATATTTGACGAGATACATTATATAGACGATATTGAGCGTGGAACTGTGTGGGAAGAATGTATAATATTTGCCCCGCAACATATAAACTTTATCTGCCTGAGCGCCACCATACCCAATCTTCGTGAGTTTGCAAGCTGGATGCAAAGCGTCCGCCATAATAAAATAGACATGGTTATAGAAACTCATCGCCCGGTGCCTTTGGAACATAAACTTTATTTTCATGGATATGGACTTGGCGGGTTAAATGAATTAAAAGATTTGCAGAAAAATGCCGATATTATATCAGTAAAGATGAATAGGGGACGGAATAATCGTCAAGCACAGCAGTCAGAAACATCGGCAGTGGCTTTAGAATCGCCAAATCAAGGCATTGTGCAGATTGATGGTGTTGATCTAATAGAGCATATCCAGTTCAACAACCAACTTCCCTGTCTTTACTTTAGTTTCAGCAGAAAAAGCTGTGAAGAAAATGCACTGAAGAACCTAGATAGAAATTTTTTGACGTCTGACGAAAGCTATATAATATTAGACGAATTCGATCAATTATGCGATAAATATGGAGTAAAAAGCGATGCAAGCGCATTAAAGCTAAGAAAATTAATCGGACATGGAGTAGCATATCACCATGCAGGGATGCTGCCAACATTAAAGGAAGTTATAGAAAGGCTTTTTACTTTTGGATATATAAAGCTTTTGTTTACAACTGAGACCTTTGCTCTTGGGATTAATATGCCGGCTTGTTCTGTCATATTCGGGAATTTAGCGAAATATGACGGCGTGCAATTCCGCTACTTAAAGGCACGAGAATATCATCAGATGGCTGGTCGTGCAGGTAGGCGAGGTATTGACGTTCAGGGATTTGTGTATTCTCATATTGACGTTCAGTATGATGAATTTCCGGAAGTCAAGCGTGTCGTCTCTGGCGAAATAGAAAAAATTGAAAGCCAGTTTAATCTTTCTTACAGCAGTATACTGAATTTATATGAAAAATATGGCGAAAAAATATATGACGTTTGCGATAAAAGTCTTGGTAATTACCAAAGCGTGAAGGTATTAAGAAATATAAACCAATCCCTTAGCAAAATTGAAAGCCAAAAAGGGGAACTGGATTCTTTAGAATGTATCCAAAATGACGATATAAAAAAGATTTGGGAGTATAGAAGTCTTGAGCAAAAATTGAAAGAAGAACAGGAAGCATTTAACGCAGAGAGAAGAGTTGGCAGAGATAATAAAAAGAAAAAAAGAAAACTCAGCAAGATCAGCAAAAAAGCCTCAAAAATAATGGCTATGATGAAATCAAGTGAATGCAATAAATGTGAAAACCTAAAAAAGTGCCTTCAAGCGACAAATAAAATAGCTGATTTTGACGAACGCACAATTGAATTATCACAAAGAAAAGAATTTGTTGAAAATTATCAGAGAAACCAGATAAAAAACAGGCTTGACTTATTAGCAGAAATAGGTTATATAGATCATAAGGGATTATTACCAAGGGGAAAAGTAGCCTCACAAATATACGGATATGAACTTCAAGTAACTGAGTTATTCTTTGATGGCTATTTTCATCGTCTTGATCAAGATTGGATAAACGTCCTTATAACAGCGATAGTCTTTGAATCAAAGCGTGATTGCTGGTATAAAATGCTTGAAAAAAGCATTATCAGCCCCGTAATCTCCGAACCTGTCCATAAAATAAGAAAAATATCCGGTATAGAAACCGAAGTGGGTATTGTTCCCACTCTTAAAGAACTTGATACAAAGCTTAGCTTCGCCGCTTATGAATGGAGTAATGGTTGTAGTTTTGAGGAACTTGCAGATTATACGGATTCGCCTCCCGGCGATCTGGTTAGATATTTTAGATTGGCAAGTGACCTACTTAGACAAATAAAGAGAGTAGTCTCAATAGATGATTCATTATATTATAAAATCAATGATTGTATCTCCCGGATAAATCGTGATGTAGTCGACGCAGAAAAGCAACTTCGTGCAGGATGATCCGAAAAGGAGAGCGTAAATGGATGCTTTCGCAAAGGTAGTTTTAATATTATTTATCTTCATTCGGGTCTTAATCGCTACCGGGTTGGTATATCTCATATACTACGAAGTTCGTAAAATAAAAAAATCCAGAAAAACTAAAGAAGGGGTTGATGATGGACAAAAAGTTGGAAAGCACACTGACAGCTCTTCTAGAAGTCGAGGCTGAAGCAAAAACTATTGTAGAAAAGGCTGAAAGCGAAGCCAAAGACATGCGAGAAAAAACTAGAGGGGAAGTCCAAAAGATTCTTGGTGATACCAAAGCTCAAGAACAACAGGAAGTTCAGAATGCTCTGAATGCGCTTAGAAGCCAAGCCGAAAAATCTCAACAAGAAATTCTTGATCGCACCAGAAAAGAGATTGAATACTGGGAAGAGCTTTTTCAGCAAAATCATGATAAGGCGTTTAATTTTATTATTGAGCAAATAATTTCTAGCAAAACCACTGCTTGACTGAATTAATTTTTATATTTATGAGAACGTTTTAAAATCCCCCTTTATCCCCCTTTGCTAAAGGGGGAAACTAAACTCCCCCTTTGAATGAACTTTGAATAATTAATCGGGTCATAGAGTCCTAGTGAATCAGAGAAAATCATTGCAGCATAGAATCGCCCAAATTCCCCCTTTAGCTAAAGGGGGATAAAGGGGGATTTGATTCATTTTTTAACCCGATTAATTTTTCAATCTCCATAAAAAGGGGGGAAGGGGGGATTTGGAATCATGCTCATAAAAATAAGCCTAAAAATAATTTGGTTGACTACTATGTGAAATAATCTAAATATGTTTACATACTCAGCACCATACGCGCGGATGCGCGCCTTAAAAGGGCGATTTTTGGATCAGGCAAAAAAGGAATCCATGCTTCAATCACCTGATGTCGCTTCTCTCATTTCTGTATTAAGCCAAACAGATTATTGGGACCAGGTCCAAAACTTAACGGACCCTCAACAGATCGAGCATGCGCTTAGACAAAATCTTATATCGTGCTATATTAAAATTCTTTCTTTTCTAAGCGGCAAGCCTGCTCAATTCATAACGGCACTTCTATATAGATTTGAGTTAATTAACCTAAAATCAATAGTTAGAGCTATTATTAATCAATCAAATCCTGTTGAAACATCCTCGCCATTTATATTCTCACTAGGTAGATACCATATTATACCGATAGAAAAAGCATTGGAAGCCAGAGATTTGGAAAGTCTTATAGGGCTTTTGAAGCATACTCCGTTCGGACGTTCACTTGAAACAGGGTATCAGCAATATGAAGCAAAAAAAAGTCTTATGGCTCTTGAAATTGCTCTTGACCTCGGTTATTATTCTGCATTGCAAAAAGCGTTTGACTCTCTTAGTATGCTTGATAAAGGCAGTGCTGGTAAATTTATGAGTATACAATATGACATAAACAATCTGATCTGGATGCTTAGATTTAAGGAATACCATAATTTTACACCAGAACAGATATATCAATATATTATTCCAAAAGGCTGGAAGATTAAAGGACATAATTTTTGGAAAATGATAGAAAGCACTGATATAATTGGAGTCATAAAAGATAATACTATTCATCCTTATAGCCGAATCTTAACTCCTGACGCTCCCTCAGATGTCAGTTCAATGATAGGCGTTGAGTTGGCTTTGCTGAGATACCTTTATGGACAAAGTATGAAAATTATGCAAGGATTTCCGCTTCGCATATCGTCATTCATAGGCTTCTTTATTATGAAAGAAATGGAAATTAAGGATATAATGACTATACTTTATGGCAAAAGTCTGGATTTATCTCAGGATCGTATTAAGTCACATCTAATTACTTTTTCATAATAATTTTGAAAGATTGGTAGAAATATGTTTAGACCAGAAAAAATGAGTTTCATCAACATATCAGTGTTAGATACTAATATAACGCAGGTTCTTGATTGTGTTGTAAGGCTTGGAATAATGCACATAGTGGACAAGAAAGATTTGCCATCAACTTCAGGATTATTGAAGGATTTAGATATTCAGCCCACTAAGGATAAGCTATATGATTTAAATAATCGGCTTAACTTAATATTAGATAATCTAGAAATTGATACTCAATATTTATCACCGATAGATAATAAAAATCAAAGTCAGATAGAAATTAACCCTTTTCAGATATTAGATAAGGCACAAAAAAGTATAGAAAACATAGAATCAGAGGTAATGCCTATCGTTCATCAGATGGAACAATTACAGGCAAAGATGAAAGAATCAGAAAGAGATTCAGAAGCAATACACATCCTTGAAACTCAGAGTGTAAATCTTCAGGATCTTAGAAATACTCGTTTTCTCTATATTGCATTTGGGGAAATACCTGCGGGATATGATCATTATAGAAGATTATCCGAAAGCTTAGAAAGAATTAATGTTATTGTCCTGTTAAATGAGACCGTCGGTAACAAGCGAAGGATAATGGCTTTTGGTTTAATGAGTGATGAAGATATTATAACAAATGCTTTAGAAGGGGCATATTTTACAAAAATTGACATTCCAGAAAAATATCAAGGCGCTATTCAAGAAATACTTGATAATATAGAATTAGAAATTTGGACTATACGTGAAGAAATCGCAGAACTTAAATTGAAAATTCGGTCTTTAAGAAAAGAATGGCGAAAGGAACTGCTAAAATTACATGCTACAATCTTTGCTAATCAAACAATCGTTGAATCTATGGAAAGATTTGGCAGAACAGAAAGAACATATTTTCTGTCAGGTTGGGTGCCATATAAGGAAGTTAAGAAGCTGAAAATGGAGCTTGAGAAAATGGATGCTCATGGCGTGCTTATGAATGCCACTGAGCCAATTAAGATACATGAAGCCGACGATTATCGTCCAAAAGTTCCTACCAAATTGGTTCACCCATTCTTTCTCAAGCCATTTTCCGGGCTTACAATGACTTTTGATGTGCCAAGATATTCAGCCATTGATCCGACATTTTTCGTTGCGTTGTCATTTTTGGCGATGTTTGGGATTATGTTTGCTGATGTGGGACATGGAAGTGTTTTTTTGCTTTTGGGGCTGATTGGTGCTTTGTTACCTTTTCCAGCAATTAAACCGTTACGGAAAATGCTTGCATTTTTATCCTGTTGCGGTGGTGCATCAATAATTACAGGATTGCTTTTTGGGAACCTATTTGGCAATGAGACTATAATCAAACCTCTCTGGTTTTCTCTTGAACACATGAGAGCAAGTCAAGTGACCCGTATGTTGTCAATAGGAATATATTTCGGTATTGGAATGATCACTCTTGGGGTATGCCTTAGCATAATTCAATCTTTTATGAAAAGGAATTATAAGGAAGCATTCTTTGGCCAATGGGGACTGTCTGGTTTAGGTGCATATTGGATTGTCGTTTACATGCTAATTACCAAAAGCCCATTTTCTTGGGATAAGGTTTTAATAATAATATTACTCATGTTTCCCATAATGCTTAAACAGCCTATATCACGCATATTCAAGAAAAAGGAAAATGGACATCAAGAACATGCGGAAGAGGAGCATGGCGAGAGTATAATTGAACTAAGTTTTCAGATATATGAGGTCGCTCTGGCTTACCTTGCCAATACTGTCTCATATATCCGTATTGCGGCGTTTAATCTAAGCCATGCTGGTTTGATGATGGCGGCGTATATGCTAACTAAGCAATTGGGAGGCGACGAAAGTCCATTTCTGTCTATACCCAGCAACGTCATGTCAAATGTGTTTGTCATAATGCTTGAGGGATTGATAGTTGGTATTCAGTGTATAAGGTTGGAGTATTATGAGTTCTTCTCCAAGTTTTTTGCAGGCGAGGGAATAGAATACAAACCGCTAAAAATAAGTTAAGGGAGGAATAATTGTAATGAATAAGCTTAGAACGTTGATCAAATGGTTGAAGAGGGGCAACATTGCGCTTTTGATACTTGCAGTATTGCTAGGATTCATAGCTATAATGGGTGTGGCTTTGGATATAGGAATAGTGAAAGCCTCTGCTCAAGATACAGGCGCAGGACATGCTACTGCTGCACCTGCGCCAAGTGGGAGTTCGTCATCGGCGACTGCTTGGGGGCTTATGGCGGCGGCATTGTCAGTAGGTATTGCCTCTATCGGCGCGGGTATCGCCGTTGCTATTGTCGGTTCTGCCGCTATGGGTGCGATAGCTGAACGTCCGGAACTCATGGGTAAATCAATTATTTTCGTCGGATTGGCTGAAGGTATTGCTATATACGGTCTTATTATCAGTATCATGATACTTGGCAAGATATAGTGATGAGTGATCAACCGAATTAAATATTTATGATAAAACACCAAGTCACAAAGGCACGAAGACACAAAGAAAACAAGGAATTTAAGATTGAAGATTCAAGATTAAAAACAAAGACTTTCCGATCTTTAATCTTGAATCTTTAATCTTGAATTTTTAATCTTCAATCCTCTTTGTGCCTTCGTGTCTTGGAGTCTTTGTGTTTATTATAAAGAGCTAATTCGGTCAAGCAATGAGAAAGTAAGAAAGTCAATAACCCCCGCATAAATGCGGAGGCTTGCGGTGAAATTTAGACGCAA
>ERZ1292640.3855-Hain-H43-02um-R1-3855-length-11586-cov-8_pt2 | contig 10288 bp, 9 predicted proteins | sample MGYA00564404_ERZ1292640 | MGnify/ENA primary metagenome ERZ1292640 (study PRJEB36523, sample SAMEA6512636) | groundwater metagenome | collected 2019-01-08 | study: AquaDiva: Metagenomics assemblies of 32 groundwater samples | reverse complement strand
TGATCACGCCGGTGGCGGCGGCGACGGCGAGGAGCACCCAGTCGAGCGGGGTCTGCGGGAGGACGCGCATGGCGGGTGTAGGGTATCGCGGAACCGGACTCCCCGCCATGGCGGCCGGTTTGACTCCCGTGCGGATTCCTTCGATCATGGTGCCATGCGGCTGGAGCTGACCTCCTTGCGCGATGCTTTGTCGGCTTTGCAGACGAGCCTCGGCTATCTCGAGTCGGATCTGGCTGCCGATCCGGGACTGAAGGATCAGTTCAGGGCCGCCTCCATCCAGGGCTTCGAGTTCACCTACGAGCTGGTGTTCAAGTTCATGAAGCGGCAGCTCGAGCAGATGGCGCCGGTGCCAGCGGCCGTTGATGAGAGCCGTTTTCCGGCCTCGACCTCGTGATCGGCGGCACGGCGCCGCTGGACCTGGCAACGCTGGCCCGAGTGCGGGAGCAGTTCGAGGAATCGAGTCTGCCGTTCGCGGTCGATCTGATCGAGTGGGCCACGGCCTCCGGCGGCTTTCGCCGACTGATCGATGCTCAGGCCGTCATGCTTCGGCCGGCACGGTCCCTGGCTTAGCGCGCGCCCTTCGCATCGACGGCGATCCAATCCAGCAGCACACCAGCGGTGATGGGCTTCCCGCTCGGGTTGACCCGCCGCAGCAGAGCTGAAAATCCGGTATTGCTGACGTTGAACGTCGTCACCGCGAATGAATCCTTGACGCCGCCAATCCAGTCGCCGTTCCGCCACCGGGGCGTGGCCACGACGACGGGCGTATTGCAGAAGCGATTTGGCGCAAACGACACGACGAGCACCGACGCCGTATCGACTGCTCCAGCGGGAAACTCTTCGGTGCCAGCGGCGGCATCCCACGTCAATGGGATCGGCACGACGGCCGGCATCAGCTTGGCGATGGCAACCTCAACGGCTGGCGTTCGTGGTTCGCTCATGGTCAACTCCTGGCAAAGGCGCCCGTCGGACCGGTCGACACGATCGGTGACTCCGGCTGGGCGATCGTTACGTCTGGTTCGCTGGACTGACAACGTCGTCGGTTTACAGTAACGTCGCCACCAATTAACGTCGTCACCAATTTCTCGGCGCCCTGCCGCGCAGCGCGCTCTAAGCACTCCCGTACGACTGTGGCGGCTCTCGTCAGTTCGTTCTCCTCATGCCGCGGCGACACCTGGAGACGGAAACGCGCTTCGCCTTTGCGGCACGCCGGGAACTCCACGCTGTTCACGATCACGCCTTGGCGCATGCACTCCCGCTGGGTGAGCCTGGCGAGTGCCTCAGATCCGATCTTGGGCAGGACGATGGGTGATGAGCGGCCCATCACTTCGAAGTCCTCGGCGGTGAGTGCCGCGCGCAGCGACTCTGACTTGCGCATTGTCTGCTCGCGAAGTCGTTGGCCCTCGTCGCTGGCGATGATGCCCAGCGCGGCCCTGACGGCGGCCACTTGCGCGGGCATCAAGTAGTTGGAGAAGGTGTAAGTGCCGCTGAAGCCGCGGACGTAGTACGACGCGGCCAACGAACTGCTCGCGACGAATCCGCCCAGACACCCGAATGACTTCGAGAACGAGCCGATCACCACGTCGACCTGGTCGGCTACGCCGGATTCGGCCAACACACCGCGGCCGGCTGGTCCGAGCACGCCCAGGTCGTGGGCGACGTCCACCAAGATCTGGGCGCGATGCTCGCGACACACGGCCACGAGGGCGGCGAAATCCGGGTGGTCCGAATCCATCGAGAAGAGGGATTCGGTGACCACGAGAATGGCGCCGGCGACGGTTTGGTGGCGCAGCCGTGTCAGCCGCTTGGCCAGGCTCGTCAGATCGTTGTGCGCGAACGGCGTGACGGTGGCGCCGCTGGCGCGCGCGCCCTGCTGCAGGCAGTCATGCGCGAGCACGTCGATGACGACGTGGTCGTAGGGGCGGACAAGCGCCTTGATCGCGCGGGGTTACCGGTGATGACCGTCTTGCGTCCCATCTGCCTGCCTATGGCGACGACGCGGCCTGCCAGTACTACCCGCTGGTCAGCGAAGCGTTGCGCGAGGAAGCGTGAAGCGATCATACCCGCATCCCCGGGCGCTCGGCATGGCGAGCGTGGTGAAACGTGAAGATGCTCCGGCGGGTGTCGGAACGTCCCCACTACATCCCCGGCGGCCGGATCAACTGAAGTGCGTTTCGATCCCTCTCAGTGAATCCTTTGCTGGTCAGCCTTTTCTTGACCCGTTGTGCGGTGGCGTAGCAGCTTGAATCACTGTCGTAGCCGCTGACCCAGCCCGATTTGTTTCCAACGAAAACGAATTCTGCAGCATTTGTTGTGCAATCGAATTTCGCGCCGTCCAGGCGCGACGCTATTCCGACAACGCTGCCGCTCAAGTACGCTGGGCCACCACTGTCGGCTTTGCAGGGCAGGCTCGCCATAAGGCCGGACGAGGCGTCTACAGCAAAGGTATCTCCGGGCGCGCTCTTGACGTCCGAGTATCCCCGCCAGCCATTTGAGCCCTGGCTGACGCCCGCCAGCAGGATGGAGCCGGTGACGTCTGAAGCGCCAACGGACGCTACGCTGACCGAAGTGGGCAAGGCGTCGGCCGTTGCAATTAGCGCGAGATCATGGTCAGCGTTGACCGCAAGTACACACGCACCAATGGCTTCGCCCGTCGAAGTCGGCGCGACCCATGCCTCGTCGAGGCGGCTCCCAGCACAATGCTTCGCCGTGAGAACCCGATGGGTTCCGACGGCGACACCAGAGCAGAGTTTCGAGTTTACGACTCGGACCACATCGGCGGGAGCGTCCGCGAGGTTGGCCCGTACCAGCTTTGCGATGACGGCCGCCGATGATGCCACGACCAGCACAACGCACGCGCTAACGATCCGCGTACGAGAAGGTACGAATCGACTTCCAGGCGCGCTCATTCGACGTACCTGATCATTGTGCAATAGTCGGTGTCGAAGATTTCGTTCGACAGTTCCTTCTTGATGGTGATGTTGACGGACTCTTTCGGCTGCCCGAACGCCTCTGCATACAGCTGCGCATCCTCAACACAGACCTTCTTGGCGCCGGCAACCGGAGGGCCGGCAGGAGGAGGTTGCAGCAGCCGCATTCTTCTTACACGCTCAGGAGCTTCATTGACCAACCAGGCCTCGCCGCGGCGCTCAAATGCAATGGCACCGCTCGCCCGATTGTCGGTGTCGACGAACTCGATGACCGGGTCCACCCCGTCGTACACAACGTCCATCACGTCGGTGAACATTTGCTCGTACCCGGGCTTGGCCTTGTAGACGCGCTTGTACCCTTCCGAAAGGGGGTGACCACCCTCAACTCGACCTCCCCTGAAGCGAATAATGGCGTTCACCTTGGGCCCCAGTGCCCGGAACTCTTCTGCCGGCCTGGTCTTGGGAAACATCGCGTCTGCGCTCAGCACCCAATTGAGGCTGGACCAGTCCTGGTTTGGAATCAGCGGGCCTTCTGGATTCTCCAGAGGCGCAAGCACCATTTCCGGCGGCGCTGAGCCCGGGAGGTTGCCAGTCAGCCCCATCAAGCTCCATCCAAGTGTCCGCGAATCCCTGTACTCGTCTTCAAAGCGCCGCACCACGCTGGGCAACCGTGACTGCGTGTACGACCGGACAGACGACCGGCTCACAAACAGCGAAGGCAAGTGGTACGGAAGAGTGAGGATCTTGTCTGAACTGTTCGAGTTCAGCATCAAAACGTCGAGCGAATTACGACCGTGAATACAGATCGCCAGCCCCAGAATGTGAAAGCGAAACATCAACTCCTCCTGCTACCGGTTAACCAGCAATTACGACCACTGACGCCCAAACCGAGGTATCCACTGCCCTTGACAGACGTTGTTGCACTTTCCGGACAGCCGCGGCAGGCGACTCGCCTCTCCTGATGAGTTGATGGATTGCCGCGAACACCTGGCTAGATGCCTGGTCATCGACCTCCCATAAAGTTCCGATCACCCACGGCACCCCAGCCGCTACGAGCGACGACGCAAGACTTCGGGCGCTCGAAACGCCCTCGGCCGAAGGGCTCGCGGTCGCACAACCAGCCAGCACCACGAGATCGGCCTTCGCCGGCTGTCCCTCGAGATCAGTCTGGTACAGCAAGCCGGTCGGGACGAGCTTCGAGGGCGCCATGACCAAGTGGTCGCGCCAAGGGAGAGTTCCGTCGGTCACTGCGTGTCCGGCGAAATGAACGATGTTCGTAGCCTTCAGGCCCTCAGTAAATCGATCGATCGTCGCCTGGGTTCCCAAATAGGGCGTAACTTGGTAAATGGCCGCGACATGTGCGCCTTCTTGCGCGCTCGCCGGCAACGCCGGAAGCCCGTAGCCGTCATTCCGCGGTGATGCAATCACCGTCGCTGTCGTTCCGATCACTTGAGAGCCTGTTGCGGCACGGCTATTCGCGTACCCCACCACAGTCGTGGACATCACGACTTCAAGTCGATCGACCAGCATCGTTCCTGCGTCTGACAGCGCCGCGAAAGGCACTCTCCACAGCGGGCCGTCTGGTACCACGATCAACCGATTGCTCGTCCGGAGGTCACTGTCGATGCCGGCAAGGAGCTGGCCTGACAACACCGTAAGCATTTCGCCTATTGCGTGGGTTGAGACACGCGCATGAATTCGGTTGATCGGCGCTACGGCTTGGTCGCAGGAACTCGGCAACTCCGCGAACCGAACACCTTCGCTGGTTATCGTCCACCGGAGGATCGACATCGAATCACACAGGAAGACGATTGCCGTTGTACCCGAGGGCAAGGTCAGATTGGCGCGTACGCGCTCGCCTGATCGACCCAGCTCCCGGCGGCGAAGCTGCTCGATCGCCACTAGCGCCCCCGCCGTGTCTCCTCTGGCGGTGCGAACTCGCGCCATCTCCCGGTATAGGGCCGCTGTCACACCCCGATAGCCGGCACGGTCGATCGAGCTGCTCAACGACTGCTCTTGCTTGGTGGCGGTCGCCATTGCTGCCCGCGCCAAGCGCTCTGCCTCATCGAACCTATTCATGCGCCGCGCTGTCTCTGTTTGTAGAACCTGGACAGAAACCAGGCGCTGAAACAAACCAAGTTGAGAGAACAAGCCCTCGGCAAACGCTCCGGACTCCACGGCGGAGGGTCGCTCGTGGAGAGCGTCGAGCCTTGCCTGCGTCCAGGCGAATTCGGCCTTCGATCGACTTAGACGACTGCTTCCTGCCGACTGTTGAGCGGCGCTCTGAGCATCGTGAAGAAACGACTGCGCCAATGTGAGGTCGCCAGTCGCGATATTCGCCTCGGCCAGGTTCCTTTGCGTCTCGGCTTGCATGCCGGAATCGGGAAGCAACTTCGCGAACTCGAGATTGCTCTCAAACATCAACCGCGCAGCGCGTGGCAACCCGGCGCGAAGCGCAGCCTGCGCGATGCCTGTGCGCGTCGCGTAGCTTTGGACCAGCGGACGGCGAAGCGCGCTATGAGAAAACGCAAGCTGGAATTGCCGCCAGCCCTGACGACGGTCGCCAACCGCTAGGTAGACTGCGGCCAGCGCGGCCCGGACACTTGCCGCATTCTCAAATTCTCCGGCGCGCTCAAAGCGTTCCGCCGCTTGCGCCAGGACCGGCACCGCGCTACCATGATCGCCCGACATGAAAGCTAAGCCGCCGACCTGCCACCCGGCCCACGCTTGCAGAATGGGATAGCGCGCAAAGCCGGAATGTGCGAGGACCTCGCGTGACAAGGTGAGTGACTCTGCGACGTGTCCGCTCGATCCGAGCGCCCGCGCCCGATACAGCCTCGACCAGGCCATAAAGGGCACACCTGCGCCCGCAAAAAGCGGCTCACAGTCCCTTGCGGCTGGGAAGTTCCCCCTTAAGTACTCCCGTCGAGCCTCGCGGTGACACTCAAACGCCCGGTGAACCGCGACCGCCTGTGCTGCTGATGCCTCTGCGGTGAGCCCGGAGAGGGTTTCAAGCAGCATCGTGTCCCCCTGTTCCGCCGCGAGTGACCGCGCCGCGCGCAGAACGAGTTCGCCTTTGCTCCGTCTCGCCTCACTGGACTCCGCGGCCAACCAGTCATTGATGGCTTCGTCTTCTAAATGCTCACGGGCAAATTGAAGAGAGGCGTCGGATGAAGCTGAAGAGACCAGCAAGCCCTCGAGGATACGGCGCGGCTCCGAGGACTCGGGAGGGGCGGTAAGAACCTTGAGACGCTCGTGAGCGTGAGCAGTCCAACCCGACGACGAATCAACGCTCAGATACTTGCGCCACGCAGTCTCTTCTGCGTCCCTAACGCCCATCCGCTCGAGAGCGTAAGCACGGTTAAAGAGAGCTGCGGTATGCAGCGGATCCAAGCTCAGCGCTCTCTCAATCTGCTCCAGACCAACGGGCACGTCTTCAGGCGCATTCAGGGCAACGCTGCGCGCCAGATAGGCAGCGCCAAGGTCAGACCACTTATCTGCCGACTCGCCCTCGGTGGACGCCGCCAGCGCCAGCGTTCTCACCGCGCCTGTGTGGTCACCGAGCAGCGTTTGCGCCGCACCCCATGCATGCAGGTTGCGCGCGGTGGGTTGCCGTTCGGCGTCCTTCTGCAGCAGGCCGGCAGCTGACAGCAGAGCCAGGTTCTTTGAGGACAAGTCTCCAGTGCTCCGTGTGGCACTGCGCAAAGGCCCGTACTTGAAGTCTCCGCTGAGCCGCGCTTCGATGTACCGCTCCTCGCCCACCGCCGCGACGAGCTTCGCCAACTGCGGATCAACCGCGTCCCGACCGCGCCAGCGCTGCACGAGTTCCGGCTGCAACCGCACCACGAGGACCACCGCCGCCGCGGCCGCGAGCACACCGCCGGCAATCGCCCACCCGCGCGTGCGCTTCGGCTTCGGCCCGCCTGCGCTCGCGCGAGTAACACTCGCGAGCTTCGGCGAGGTCCCGCCGAAGCGGCCTGCGGCCGCGGAGGCGGACACCATCGGCACCACCGCGCCGGTCCGCGGCTGCGGCTCTTCGCGCTCCGCGCCTTCCTTCTCTTCCGCGTCTTGAGGCTGCTCGTCTTTGAGCGCCTCGTTGGCGTGGATCAATTCCACCAGCAGCTCATAACTCTCTGGATCCGCGGCGAGTTTGGCCTCGACGGCGGCGCGTTCATCCGGGGGGAGACGCTTGTCGACGTATGCCGCCAGCATTTCTGGATCGAGGCCGTTACTCGCCCTGGGTTCATTCGTCATCATCACCCCCGGCGTTCTCTTCCGTAGACGGACCGTCTTTCGGTTTCCGCAGTTCCTCGTCCAGAATTTCCCCCAGGTCGATGTCGGGGCTCTGGAAAACGTCGAGCACCTCATCCCTGGCCAGGCCGCCGGCCAGCAGCAATGCGCCCAATTTCGCTTCGATCTGCTCAATTCGCCGGTACAGGGGCTTTGCCTCGAGGTGCATCACCGCGGCAATCTGCTTGGCGGTGAACTTGTTCACGTAACTCAGCCGCAGGATGACCTGCTCGTCGCTCTCCAGGCGGCGCAGCGACCGCCGCAGGGCGGCGCCGACCCGGAGGGCCTTCCCTTGCACGCTTTCAAAATCGACCCGTGCGTGCGACCCGTCCACCGTCGCCACGTCGACGAGCGCGTCGGTGGTGGTCATCTTGCGCACCGGCTGGCGCTTCAGTTGCGCCCACGTCTCGTCGCACGCCGCGCGTGACGCCGCGGCCCGAATCGACAGCAGGATTTCCACCGCTTCTTCGTAGTCGCGGCCGTCGCGCAACACCAGGCGCTCGAGCTCGATGGCCAGCGGCCCCAGCCGGCGGGCCAGGGCCGAGGGCCGCCACCGGCCCCACTGCGCGTTGCGCCAGTCGAGGAAAAGGTGAAGTAGGACCGTCGTCAGGTATGTACGGATCGTGCTCTGGCCACGGAACTTGCGGAGGATGGCGCCGTCGTCCTCGATCAGGCGGAGCCGCGCCCACGACGAAAACTCCTCGGCCGCGTCCGGTGACATGAGGTGCCGCCGGCGGACGTGGGCGAGGACTGCCTCGATGGTCTCCGAATGATCGGAGTACGGATCTATTGGTTCGGCCACGAAAAACGGGGAGTTCGGGCGCGATTATGGAGAGAACTCAGGCGATCAACAAGGGGATAGTGACCGGGCTGCAGATTTGCACACGAATTCAACGCAGCCGGGTGGCGGGGGTCAGCGTCACTTGACCAATTCGTCCTATAAAGTCGTATAATGCGCCGCGAAGAGCGATGATCCGACGATTCCTGTCGTTTGTCAGGACGTATCGAAAGGCCCGCCGGCTGGGGTTCACCCTGGTGGATGCGATGCGGGCCGCGCGAGTCAACTCGCGCGGCGCCGGTTGGTAGCCGCTATTTGATCGCGGCGATCACGCGCTTCGCAAACTCCGCTTCATTGCCGGCGTGCCAACGCCACACCACCACTAGGTCGTGGTCCGGTGAGATCAGGATGGTATTGCTGCCCGCGCCGCGGGCGCCGTAGACGTTGGCCGGCAAGCCGGGATAGTTCTTCCCCGCCGTATTCAGCCACCACAGGTAGCCATAGTCGGGGCCGTTCGCGCTCGGCGACACCGCGGCCTTCACGTAAGCCGGCGGCAGGATCTGCTTGTCGCCCCACTTGCCGCCACGCAGCCACAGGTAGCCGAAGCGCGCCATGTCCCACGAATTGATCCACACGCCGCCGCCCCAGCGCGTGCCGCCGCTCACCGACGGCATCTTCTTGCCGTCGATCGTGACGTAGCTGTTGTGGTACGGCACCCACTTCCAGGAGTTCGACGCGCCGATCACGTCCATCACTTCGTCGCGGAACACTTCGGGCACCGGCTTGCGGAACGTCTGCAGCAACGACATGCCGAGGCGGTTGATGCGGACGTCGTTGTATTCGTAGAACGTGCCGGGACGCTTCAGCTCGCGCGGCTTGCGCTCGCCGTCACCAAACGCCTCGGCGCCGACGAAGTCGTCCTTCTTGCCGAACATGGTGCCTTCCCACTCGGTCTCCTGTTGCAGGTGCATCTTCCAGGTGACTTGGGCGTTGCGCGGCGAATCGTAGCCGCCGTCCTTCACCGTCGCGCCGACCGGCGCATCGAGGTCCGGGACCTTGCCGTCGCGCACGGCGATGCCGGCCACGGTCGACATCATGCTCTTGGCCACCGAGTAGGTCGGGTCGGCCCACGTCGTGTCGCCGAACTCGGCGACGACGTAGCCCTTGTAGATGACGAGGCCGTTGGTCCTGGCGCGCTTGGTCGGCACCGAGCCGAGCAGCGAGCCGAAGATCTTCTCCTGGTCCGAGAAGTCGATCGCCCGGTTCGATTCGCGCGACTGCGCGTAGGTCACTGCCTCGGCCAGCTTCGCGGGGTCCATCCCGAGTTCGGCGGGAGACTTCTTCGCCCACGTGCCCGCGGGCGGGTAGTACGGCGCACTCTGAGCCGCCAATGTGGCCACGGAGACACAGAGACACAGAGACGACAACATCTTTACGGCCAATGCTCGACGGCTAGAGTGCTTATTCATTCGTGACTCCCCAATAGTTGCTCTGTGCCTTTGTGACTCTGCGGCCATGGATCTTCGCGCCTCGGTGGCTAATAACCCGGCCCCAACAACACCGCATTCATGAACAGCAACATCGTCGACTCCGTGAACGCGCGATAGTTCGGGTCCTCGGCAAAGCCGATCACGTGGCCCTGGCCGAAGGGCTGGTGCATGAGGAACGCCTTCTGCACGAGGATGTCCTGGGCCTCGGGCCAAATCAGGCCCGACGCGATCAGCTTGTCCTTGGTGCCGTAAATGCCGACGTTGCGGCCGCTGTTCAACTTCAGCGGCGCGAAGACGCGGTTGCCTTCGATCATCACCTGCGTCTCGCCGTCGCTGCCGGCGGTCAGCCAGTGATTGGTGTCGAGCGTCACGCGCAGGATGGCGCCGGGCTGCGACGCCGGCCGCTCGCGATCCGGCTGAATGGCCTTGTCGTAATCAAACACCTCGCCCGGCTTCGGTGCCGCCGCACCCGCCCCACCTGCCCCACCCGCCCCACCTGACGGAGGCGGCACGTCTGGCCTGCCATCTTTAAGCAGGCCAGTGGTATCTAGCAGGCCGACGGTGGATCCCGTGGCCCACCTGGTGGCTTCGGCCATGGTCACCAGCGTGCCGCCGGCGCGCAGCCAGTCCTTGACGCGGTTGAGCACGCTGTCGTTGATGGTGCCGGCGAAGTTACCGGATGGCATGACGATCACGTCGTAGTCGTTGAAGTTGGCGCGGCCGAGCGAGCCGGTGCGAACCGCGGTCACGTCCTGGCCGAAGCGGCGTTCGAGCGTGTAGCGGGTCCAGCCGGCCGACAG
>ERZ1292640.4722-Hain-H43-02um-R1-4722-length-10291-cov-6_pt1 | contig 10291 bp, 10 predicted proteins | sample MGYA00564404_ERZ1292640 | MGnify/ENA primary metagenome ERZ1292640 (study PRJEB36523, sample SAMEA6512636) | groundwater metagenome | collected 2019-01-08 | study: AquaDiva: Metagenomics assemblies of 32 groundwater samples | reverse complement strand
TATCGCCTTTTTTTACAGTAGCGAATTCAGCAAGAATAACAGCATCAAGGGAAAATCGAAAACCATCAGCCTTCTGGATAACTTTTAGTTTATCGCATTCATCAATGGTTTCATCTTGATTTATCAATACATCAGTCATTATTTTTTCCGCAATCATTAAAAATGCCATTTTTGACAAAATTGTAGGATGGGCAATGCCCATCCTACTAAAAAGTTGGTTCTTTGGTGCCCAGTGTGGGAATGTGGAGTAGCACAGCTTTAGCTTACGTTTTTATTGCGTTTATATTTAACGCAGGCTAAAGCCATGCTACTCCGAATATTTTTTTGTTATGCAAGAATCATTCCCACACTTAACACGGAAGAACCAAACAAATAGGTTGCTTATTTAAAAAAGTTTTGTCAGTCATCGTTATTCCTAGCTGTTTTATAAAGCCAAGCAAATCCCGAAAATATGCCGAGTAAAATCAATGCCAATACAAACAAAGGGCTAGTTCCAAATTTTCCATCGAGATAGTTGCCCAAAAAGAATCCAATAAGTATCGGCAAAACCAATCCTAATGCAATCTTTCCGACATATCCCATACCCGAACCCGATGATTTGGAGCGCTTATTCATAATAAAAAGTTACGTTTTATTTTCTCTTTGATAAGCTTTTATGAAAAGCCCATGAAATATAGAGTTTTTAACCCCGCAGGGGTGGTATATTTATAGCATAAAGTAAGAGAAAAAGACAAGCTCCAGAGGAGCGATATATAAAGAACGCTGTATCTTTGCTATTTTTATATGTCGCTCCTATCGGAGCTAAAAATTTTGTTTTCTTTTTTCTATAAATATAACGCTCCTTCGGAGCTTAAAAAATCCCAATTATTATCAATTAATTCGCCCAATATCATTCCACTCATCCCGTTCATTTCTGATATATGACTCAACGTTGTCTTTTGACCATGTTCCTTTTCCAACGCCTCTGAGATCACGAAAGTCAAGATGCTTTGTATCCTCAGTCCTAATTACAAGCCTATCAATTATCATTTTTGCCAAAAGCAATTGTTCTGATTCAGGTAGCTTTGTTATTTCATTATTAATTTTTTCCAAAGCATTTATTGCCATAAATATCACCTCTCACCTGCTTCTTATATCCTTTATCCCAACTATGATGATTGATGTTGACGCAAGGATTATCCCAAGCCATATCCAGGGAGACAAAGGCTGATGTTGCAGAAAATGCGCCAGCAAAGCCACGATAGCAGGCTTGATAAAGAAAATCATCATCCCTTTGGATATGCCAGTCCTTGCCAGACCCATATAAAGCCAGTAATATCCCAATCCAACAGTAATAATGCCGAGATAGAATACCAAAACCCATCCTGTTGGAGATAAGACTTTATAAAACGTCAAAGTATCTCCCCAACCCAGTAATGGTATCAAGGGAACGGTCACGATAAGACCTATTGATCCGCTAATGACAGCGATTGAGCTAACGACCAGCGCACTATATTTCTTTATGTAATCACGAACAAGGAAAAAATAGAAAGACCATGCCAGCACTGCTAGAACCATAAAGATATTACCGACAAAGTAATCAGGGAATTGCGGTTCATGCGACCTTGCGCCTTTATTTGTCACATAGACGCAGGCTATTCCCAATATAACGCCGACTATTTTTGACCAACTTGGCTTTTCTAATCGTGAAGCCAAAAAGATCATTGCAACGATTGCGGGATTGATTGAAAATATCGCCCCGCCGATCATACTGCTTGTCAGCATAAGGCTTCTGTGATAACAAAGGGCAAGCCCGGTTGTGCCAATCAATCCCAAAAGAGCGATCCGCCAGCCATCCGTTTTAATGATGCGAAACATTTCGCCTTTACCAATACGGATAAAGGCGGCAATCGCTAGAATCAGCCCTCCTATGCCAAATCTGAGAAGGCTTAAATCAAAGGCTGATACTTTTTCTTCTCTTTGAACGTGCTGTGAGGCAACTTCAATGGTGCTAAAGATAATAATCGCAAGCGTTACAAGCAAATATCCATTGATGATCCAACGTTGATCTTTTTGAGGAACCAAATTTTTCCCCCTTTATAAAGGTTAGATAAATAATCGGGTGACAAACATACCCCGGCCCCCTCTCAAGAGGGGAGTTTTGCAATTCCCCCTTTGGAAAAGGGGGATAAAGGGGGATTTAAAGCTCCGTAATTTCTATTTCCCCACGCAATCCCAAATAGCCATTTTTTAGATCCCCCACTTATCATTGATCTCCCGTTGGTATGCGTCAACTTTTCCTGATAATATGTCGTCCATTTTCACAGATTGTCCGCAAGTTGATGACTCAAAAAACGCCACTGGAATAGATTGTGCCTTTAATCCATCCCATCCGTCAAGTTCCGGTGGACGATTTTCTTTTATGGCATTGATAAAGTCATATACCTCTAATATAACGCCATAATCACCGCTTAGGTTTGCAGGATCGGGATATAACTCAGGCGGGAAGAATTTTTTAACGATTGATTCATCGGTTGCAGATAGAAATTCGCTTATTAATTCCTGAGTATTCTTTGTCGTTCCATCCCACGTATGCAATTGCGGACCTGTCGGATAGTTGCTGTCGCCATAAATGGAGCCTTTAGAGCCATAGTATACGGTATAAGAAAGAGATTTACCGGGGACAGCGTGGGAATAGCCCCACGTTCCAATAACGCCATTTTTGAACGTGATACTTGCTACTGATGTATCCTCAACAGTTTGCTCGACTGGATTTCCGTCTGCATCTCTATATTTCATATCCGAGAATTTTCTCGTGTTGGCGTAAACGGTATCAACTTCGCCGAAAAAGTAAATTAGCAGGTCAGCGTAATGCACACCCCAATCAAATATGGGTCCAGCACCGCCGGTAAGTTTATTTTGTCGCCAAGTAATACGATGATCTGATACTTCAATATCGGGGTTTGTCTTTGATCCGCCCATAACCTGTGAGAAAAACATACGAGGCGTTCCGATAATGCCGTTATGGATCGCCCAAGCGACTACTCTTGGTCCCATCCATCGGCGAACCTGTTCTGCAACAGCAAGTATTTTTCCGTGACTTTTGGCGGACTCCGACATCTTCCTCGCCGCCTTCATAGTCACGCCTAAAGGCTTTTCAACTATCGCATTAACGCCTGACTCAAAACACGCTATTGCGCATATATGGTGCATATAGTGGGGCGTGCATATATCAGCGCCGTCAAGCTCTTGCTCTTTCAGCATTTTTTCGTAATCTTTGTATATCTCTACTTTTAGCGGCTGGACTTGACTGATGGCTTCTGCAAATCTTGCAGTATTTGCTTCAACCGGATCGGCTAAAGCAACTATGTCAAACACATCTAAACCTTTTTTCTTTAGCTCAATATATCCGTTTAGATGCGCTCCTGCCATACCGCCACAACCTATAAATGCAAGTTTTACTTTTGACATTTTATCCCTCCTAGAAAATTTTTTAAATCTTTATTAGCCACTGAAATACACGGAAAAGCACGGAAATTATTTTAAAACATGAGACTGAGACACGAGACGTGAGACTTCGGATACAAGATATTGATTTCATCTTGCATCATATATCATGAATCCTGTATTTTTCCTATTTCCGTGTTATTCTGTGTGCTTCCGTGGCTAAATTCCGTTTTTCTATCGCTTTCGCATTTCAAAATATGCATCCATGCAGGCTTCTGCGTTTTCTATTGGCACGTTTGGCGGAATATGGTTGCCGACAGCGAAGAAATATCCAGGGCAATTGCGTCCCATATCCATACAGCGTTTAACCTCTTTATAAACGTCCTCTTTTGTGCCAAAAGTGAGAATTCGGCAATCCGCATTACCGATGATAACGTGAGTTTGCCCATATTTCTTACAGATCACCTCAAGATCGGTCATTGGTTCAAAGATGAATCCTTCAGCGCCTGCATCAGCCAGATCATCAACATACTGAGTATAGTTTGCGTCTGACGTAAACAATATCTTCTTACCGGCATCTTTGGCGCAATCCCACATCTTCTTGAAGTTCGGGAATATATATTTGCGATAAAATTCCGGCTTAAAAATGCTTCCCTCAGTCCAAACCATATCATCGTGGGTGTGATAGACTTCAATATCGGTTTTCGCCCATGCCTGCACAAATACCATCAGGTAATCAGCCCAACGATTAAGCACCTCACCGAATCTATCGGGATCCGTTCCAGCAGCTATCAGCAGATTTTCCCAACCAAAAGCGGCGATAGCAAAGCTGACGACTGAATTATACGTCCCGCCAGAAGTAACATAGTTCCCTTTGAGTGCGCTGTTGCACCATGCCTGATATTTTTCTGTTTGCGCTTTCAGGTCAATGGGACCATATTCTGCCACAAGATCGAGGTTATATATATCCTCAAGTTTATCGTTAAATGGCGATGGCTTTGGCAAACGATAATCAGAGCCATCAGCTTGAAAGATGGCATGTCCCATGTCTGTCCATCTGCCACGATTCCAGCTTGGACCATCAACAGACCAAACATAATCAAAATCCAAAAGATCAGTCCAGCCGACGTTTGGCTTATTCTGCTTCTTTTGGACGTATTCTAGCCATCTTGGATGTGTTATATATTGTGTATGCGGTATTTCATCGGGCATTTGTAGATTAAATGCGGCAATGCCTCGTTCATAACTCATTGACCTAATCCTCCGTTTTAATTATTAGTGGATAGTATGCTTGACCGAATTAATTTTTAAGGTTATGTTTGTAATAAGGCGATTATGAAGGTTAAGAAATTAATCGGGTAATAACTAACACACCCCCAACCCCTCTCAAGAGGGGAGTTTTGTTTCCCCCTTTAACAAAGGGGGATAAAGGGGGATTTAAAAACTTTCCTACCGGATTACCCCATTGATTATTTAATATTCATAATTGCATTACTACGAACCAATTATATCAGTGTCAAAACAGTTTTTCAATAGCTTTCTATTATAAATTTGACAGAAACACATTGCTTGTAGTATAGTTCAGATGAAAAAAGTTTGTTATAAAATTCCATGTTTTACGCCTTATATTATGAAAACACTCCATGGGGAAAATCATGCAAGAAGACGCAATTTTAGTCAAACAGACACTTGAAGGCGATGAACAGGCTTTTCATCGCCTGATAATGAAATATTATGCCAAAATTTATGCCTTGATATTGTCATGGATGAAAAATCCAGAGGATGCAAAGGACTTGACGCAGGAAGTCTTTTTAGAGGCTTATCTGGATTTGGGTTCATTAAGGCATCATGAGCAATTCCGTATCTGGTTACGGCAGATCGCTAGACATCAATGCCAGGATTGGCTTCGCAAAGAAAAAACTTATATTCAAATTGATGAGGATATGATCTGCGAAACGCCATTAGCAGATGAAATGCTGATCTTGCGGGAAACGCTTGCAAAGGTGATGAAAGCGATTGATGAACTTCCTGAAACAGAAAGCCAACTTTTGAAGGAACGCTATCTTGACGATGCTTCCTATGACGATCTGGAAGCCAAGCACGGATTATCTCAAAGCGCCCTTGCTATGCGTCTGCTCAGAGCAAGGGAAAAGGTTAGACAAAGGGTGGAAAAATTGCTTGCTGGCATTGGCATATTCTCATGGCAGGACGCACTAGAGAAGATGCTATTAGGAGGAGCGGAAGCTGTGAAAATTGGTGTGAAGACAAAGTTAATAGTCGCTGGAATAGCAATCGTAATAGTTTCAGGTGGAACTGGCGTTATTTTGTGGAATCAAAGACAATTACAGCAAGAGATAATATTATCTAACCCAATGGAACAAAAAGTATCGGTAAAATCATCTAAAGATTTACCACTTAAAAAAGAACCTTCTGTATTACCTGTTAAGAAAGACAAAAGTTTGGGAACTCCAAGTAATGTAATGAAAAATGACAAAGCTGATTTTGAAACGCAAATATCCGAATTGGAAGCTAAACCTGATGTTAATTCAAAAGAAAAGCTTACAGAAAATACATCAACTGCGTCAAGTTTGTCGCCAATACAGCAACAGAAATTGCGGGAGATAGAAGACACAATTACCAAATATGTTGCCGAATATCATGAGGTTATTGAAGCAATTAAAATTACCGATGGAATAACAAAACCTTCTGAAATTCACTTGCTTTGGGATCGTATGGACTCTATAGTAGAAAATGTAGGGTCGCTTGCCAGCGAATATAATGCGATAGTCCCAGGCTCTTTATTTGATCCTAATAGTAAAATCAGACAATTAACCAAAGGTGTTTTAGAAGTTGGAAATGTGGTAATCTATGATTCCTCAAACTCCCAGGACAAAGGTAATTAAGATTTGGCATATTTGGTTGAAGAATAAAATCTAGTATTATATCAAATGAAATTTCCGCATAATGCACGCCAATTATAAATCAGTTGGAATTTGATAAATCTTTGACGAGTCATTATAGTCTGAGATAGATATATAGCGATCAGACTCTCATAAGAAAACCTATATTGTGGAAATATTCATGCAGGGGCATATACACAATGCAAAAGAAAAACATAAAAATATTTTTGTCTGCTTGTGTGACTATTATAATACATGTAATTATCTTTATACTCGGCATATATATTACTTTTCCAACACAAACGAAAAGTCTTTATGACTTTGGTAGCAAATTGCATGTAAACTTTGTAAAAGTCATGCCTAATGAAAAGTTACTCATTCGTAGAGTCAAAATTGAGCCACAAACCATACCTGAATTATCCCAGATTCCAAAACTGTCAGAAATACCTTCATTTTCCATGCCTTTGGCAAATATGAAAAATATAGCAGTGGATCAAAAACAATTGCAAATAATAGAAATGGTTAATTTTCTTGATATCCCTCAATTTATGCAAAAAAATAATAATGTAACCTTAATTTCCAAATATAAGGTTAATTCAATTGATTCCAGCTATACCCAGCATACTAACAAGAAGAATTATAGCCAAAGGATAGCAAAAAAATGGCAGATTGTAACAGAGGACAAAACTAAAAAATTCTCATATATGTTACCCAAACTGGCGGATGGGATTTTGCGCCGAATATCAAACTATAAAGTGGATATTGTATTCATCATTGATATAACAGGCAGCATGGATAGCAGTATCAATGAGATTAGAAATTATATTAAAGATTTTATAAAGCCTATTGAGGAAAAAGGAATGGATATGGCGTTGGGTCTAGTAGAGTATACAGATGAAGCCGTTGATAAGCCAAAAATATTTGGGCTGACCCGTTATCCTGATGAATTTAAAAAATGGATAGATAAAATAAGGCTATCTGGTGGTGTGGATTTGCCTGAATCTGGTTATGAAGCGATAATATCGGCTTTGGAAGATATAGAATACAGAAAATCTGCTAATAGATTCCTCATTTTCATAAGCGATGCTATGCAACATGATCTTAAATATGATGGTAAATCAGAATATACTTTATATGATATAATTAAAAGATTGAAGGAGGAAGACATAAGCGTAGACATAATCGGTCTAGATTGCCCTTCATTGAAGCAAATTGCTAATTCTACAGGTGGTCAATGGATGCGAATACCTCGTATGGCATTAAATACGCAGGACGTTAATCCCTCAACGAAGTTGCTTAAATAGCGGGTGGATTTGCTTGAATAGCGAAACCCAACACAATATCCACAGCATAATGTTGGTAATGTTGGTCTTGCCAACAGGTTTGCCGAATCCTGTTATTTGCTAATATTCAAACGCTTTAAATCTTCCTTTGTCCATTGAGCTTGTATTTCAATTATACTTTTGAGTGTCCGTAGCTTAAACGTATCGTTTGTATGATGAAATGAGACAGTTACCCTTCGGTTATCTGGATGGAAGAATTGTTGATGAGAACCTGATTTACGCTCAAGATAAAATCCATCTTTTAGCAAAGCCCGTATAAGCTCTTTAACCGTCAGGGAATGCAGTTTTGAATAATCAATATTACTCATACGGTTATTGCTATCCTTGGTTCGGAAAAGACTTGAACATCAGGTTCTTCCGGAATTGGTTCTCCATGCTCAATCATGCTTTCAATGGTCATTTCCATTACTTCCCTGATATTTTTCAAGGCTTCTTCTCTAGTATAACCCCAAGTAGCCGCTCCCCTATGCTCTAATAAAGGACAACATGCAAACCATCGATCCTCATCTGGTTCTACCAATATTTTGAATATATAGGTTTTTGTTTTATTATTTTGTATTGCTGAAATTATTTCCATAATATTTATTTCTGACATTACCTGATTCTATAAAGTTATAAACTGCCGATCACTTCCAAAGTATTATAGCATAATATTGGGTTTGTCAACTAGCTTGCTTTTTTCTGGGCATACGGAAAAGTTCAGCTCTTTTTGCCAACGCTTCGAGGTCAAACTCCTTTTCAGCACGTCTCATTCTGATCTCGTGAAGCCCCGCCATCATATCGTCTACATCTCCACGAGAATTAGTAAATTCCTTGACAATTTCATCTCTTACCTCAATTTGATAGAATTCACTGAAATAAGGCATTTTTCTCCTCCTTTTATCCTCGATTTCCTTAATAACAAGGTCTGAAACGAATATTTCGTAATCATCTAGTTTCTTCCAGAATTCTTTAGTTATCTCTTTTCGGAATGGATTTTTATCATCAAAATAGGCATTTGGAATAGAGGTATCAAGATAGATTTCTAATCTTTTTGGCATATCATCTTCATATCCTTTTTCTACCATTCTTTAACAAAACCAAAATATATTACAACATAAATTAGATTTTATCATCATAATATTATGCTGTCAATAAACGATTTGGCTAAATCAAAGAACAAGACCCAACACAATATCCACAGCATAAATGTTGGGCTAACGCTTATCATCACAGCGTATGCCCTGAGCCTGCTGATGGCATATACATATTCAAAGCAATGCTGATGATGGCAAAAATGCTTCTTGGTATATAATCACCAAGCACCAATCCCAAAAAGAACGGAATAGCCTTTCTGTGCGTTCCTCTCCCGCCGTGCCTGAGGATAATTGATTTTGCTAACCAGCTAATCATCACAGGAAACCAAAAATATATCATCCCACTCCAGGATGAACCAGAGAGAACATACCCCGAAGCATGTAAGGGCCACCAGATAAACCTTGTTCGCATTAAGAAAAGAAACATGACAGTGCTTAACCCTCCACCCATAGCGATTACTGCTGGAACGTCTGTGCCATGCGGATATTGAAGGTAATTCTGAAGCGGGTTAAAGCTCTCCCATCCAGAATACGCTATCCAGCCTCGTAATTTTGAGGCAACGCCATATTTATATGCAATTTGAAGATATGACCAAAATGTCGCAAATGCGCCTACTCCAAGCGCAAGTGTAATTGCCCATATAAGCCTGTTATTTAACATTCCGCCTTTTTCAGCAATCTTTAGCGACTCCAACTCCGCCGGCATTGTGTGCGCCCTGCTACACCTGTTAAAACCATAAAGGAAAGTTATAATCGTCAGATTATTGCCTCTGAGCCGCATGGGACCGAACATATCAACCATGAGTTTTCTTGGGTTGATGTCTATTAACTCATGATATGGGGGACCAAGTTCCGCTCTGACCCTGCCCAAAGCAATCGCAAGAAGATAAAATAAAAGATAATAAGCAAATATCGCCCACATTGACATTCCAGCAAAATAACAGAACAACACCAAAGCGATAAAGCTAAACAGAAATAGCAATGCAGATGACCTATATTTCATCGGCTCATGAGATTCATCAAGGCTATTGCGACCAAGTATATGCTTAATAAAACCGAGAAGATACCTTCTTGACGCCCATAATGCTATCAGGCAAACGCCGATCCATGCGCCTGATGTTCGTTCATTTAGGTAGAGATTCTTCCATCCCATCAAACTACCGAAAACTCTCTCTCCGCGAGTAAGCCAATAGAAAAACCAGCATGAGAACGATAGATCAAGTGGCATAAAATAAGTCAACCCAACTATCGCAAAATTAAACGACATCCAGGTATAACCAAGTGCATTCCAGGGTTTATCTGTAAAGAATTGGTCAAGCCTGTATCCATAGGGAAATTGCGGGATAACGGGAACGAGATCATGAAAGCCATTCATAATTCTTATGAAAGCGACAATTGAAAAGGCTATCCACATAAGTTTTGACTTAAAGAAGCTTCTATCTGTCACCATAGTAATCGGAAGTTGTGTTATTGGATAGCTTAACTTTTCATTTTCTGTCCATTGTTTTCTAATGATTGAACTTATGCAGAGCAACGAAAAATAAAG
>ERZ1292640.1850-Hain-H43-02um-R1-1850-length-17306-cov-42_pt2 | contig 10291 bp, 7 predicted proteins | sample MGYA00564404_ERZ1292640 | MGnify/ENA primary metagenome ERZ1292640 (study PRJEB36523, sample SAMEA6512636) | groundwater metagenome | collected 2019-01-08 | study: AquaDiva: Metagenomics assemblies of 32 groundwater samples | reverse complement strand
CGCCGGCGTCAGGTCGGTGAAGTGCTTGATGAACCAGAAGCGGTGGGTCGGCGTCAGCTCCTCGCCGCCGTCGGGCCTCCTGGCCGTCCTCACCATGCTGTAGTCGGAGGTGAACTCCCACTGCATGGCGCCTTGCGGGCGGGCATGGAGCAGCAGTTCCTGGTACATCCGCACCTCGCGCACGCCGTAGTGGAACGAGTCGTACACTCGCCCGCGCCAGGCCGCCGCGTCCACGCCCAGCTCGGCCACCAGCAGCGGGAGCTGGAGCCACTCGGCCAGGTCGCCCCAGGCCGCGTACTGCTCGGCGGTGGCCCCGCCCCAGGAGTGAAAGGCCACCGCGCCGGCGTAGCGCATCGCCTCGGGATCGCTGGCGGCCGCCAGCGCGTACTCGTGGGTGCCGCGCGGGCCGGTGGCGTCGGCCAGCAGCATCCTGGTCTTCAGCCCAAGCTTCTCGAAGTGCGCGCCGATGCTCTTGAGGGCCTCGCGGTGTTCCTCGGGAGTGAACAGCACGTAGACGCCGATGTTGGCCTCGTTGAAGGAGAACAGGTCGGGCTCGACGCCGTACTGCTGCCGGGCGTGGAGCAGGTAGGAGCCGAGGCACTCCAGCAGCTCGTTCCACTTCTCCGGCGCGACGCGGCGGCGCTGCGCCTGCGGCCCCTGTTTGCCCGGATCGGTGTAGAGCCACTCGGGCAGCCGCCAGATCGAGATGACGTAAGGAATGCCCATCTCCTGGATCTGTTTCGCCAGCAGGAATTCGCGCCGCAGGTTAGTGTCCGGCCGGTCGTGGCTTTTCAAGTACTCCCAGTTGGTGTCGGCGGGCGAGTCGTTGTCGTTTTCCGGTTCCCACTCGGCCGGGGTCATCTCGGTGCGCGCCCAGGCTACCCGCAGGTTCTTCAGCGTGTACTGGGTCACCGGCGACTCGATGTTGAAACAGTAGTTGCCGCCGAAGCCGTGCAGCCGGTAGCGGCGCCGCGAAGCGTCCAGCGTCAGGCGGGCCGGCGAGGAATCGGGCCGGCCGGTCAGCGACAGCGTGATCTCGGCCGAAGCGGTCGCGCCCGCGGCCAGTGCGCCGCGGTGCAGCTCGATCCACAATGAGTAGGCGCGTCCGCTGCGGTCCCAGGTGTCCCGGAGCGAGACGGCATGAACGCGGCTGAGCGACGCCGAGAGCTTCAGGTTGCCGCCGGCGTCGGTCACGGCGAGCGTGGCGGCGTGGCCGCGGAAGAACTCGGCCTGCGGAGGCTTGTGTACTGGGAGCGCGGCCGTTTGAGCGGCGGCGCCGTCCTGGAACTCGCCCCTGCCGCCGGCGAACTCGACACGCGGGAGATCGATGCGGAAGAAGACGCCCTCCAGGTCCAGCTCGGCGTCGGCGGTGAGCTGCACCGTAAGCCTGGTGCTGGCGCCGTCTTCCCGCGCGGTCTGCTCGGAGCGGGCGGTCTTGCCGGGCTGGATCTCGATGACGCCCTTCCAGGCGGCGGCGCCATCGCCGCGCGTCACCTCGGTGCGCGTTGACTGCGCCAGTCCCGCCAGCCTGCTCCAGCCGGCGACCGGCGCCACCAGATCGGTGCGCACGGCCAGCTCGTCGCCGCCGTAGATCATCGCCGTCATCCGCCCGTTGCTGTCGTAGACGGCGTTCTCGGCGCCGTACGCCGCCACGGCGCTCAGCACCAGCAAGCAGGTTAGACGCATGCCCGGATCATGTCAGAAAGCCGCCGCGCTCGCAAGCGGAGTTCCGTGGGGTGAACCGCGTGGCGCACTTCAGCCCGCAGCCCGCATTTTACCTGAGAGATCCCCACCCCTCCAGCCACTTCGTTTCCAGGAACATGTCTCGCAGAAGACTGCCTCCCTCTACCCGGAAGGCCGCTGCTTGTTCGTCACCTGGCATTTGCAGGGCAGCTTGACCCCAGCTCTGTATCCGCCCCCAGGCAAGCCTGTGGTTGAAGCGAACCACAGCCCGGGAAGCCAACATAGTGCTGGCGCCAACAGGGAAGACATTCTGGCAGCGGGAGTCATATGACCACTGAGTGAGGGATGACCATGCACTGGAACGCATCACTGCCTACATCGAGGACAACCCGGTGAAGGCGGGACTGGCGCCGGATCCTTCTCAGTACAGACGGTCGAGTGGTTGGAAGGGCGGCGAACTTCAGTTCGCCGCTGCACGCTGAAACGTGCGCTACCCGTGGCGAGGGTTTTCACCCTGCCGCTGCGTTCTATCCGGCGGACCACGCCGCCGCAATCCGCTCCGCCGCCTGGCGGCCCATCCGGATGCAGTCCGGCACGCCGATCCCGTAGTAGGCGTTGCCGGCCAGGTGCAGGCCCGGCAGGCGGGCCAGCCGCGCTTCGATCCGCGCCACCCGCTCGCCGTGTCCCACGCTGTACTGCGCCATCGAGCGCGGCCACCGCGCCACCCGCGCGAACACCGGCTCGGCATCCACGCCCATGATCGCGCGGAGCTCCTCTCGCACGGCCGCGACCAGATCTTCGTCGTTGGTTGGCTCTTCGCCGCCGACGAAGCAGCGCAGCACCGCCATGTGCTCCGGCACACGGTGCGAGAACTTAGTGCCCAGCCACGTGCAGGCCGCCAGCCGGCGCCGCTCGCGCTTCGGCACCAGGAAACCGAACCCGTTCAGCCGATGGTTCAGGCTGCGGCGCTCGTAGCCGAGCGAAATGGTGATCGAGGAGGAATACGGCACCGAGCTCAACAGCGCCCCCAGCTCCGGATCGAGGCCGGCCGCCACTTCCCCCGCCTGGTATGCCTGGCAGGCCAGCACGACGTGCCGCGCTTCCAGCCACTGGCCGGCCACGCGGATGCGGTAGCCGCCGCTCTGCTGCGCGATCGCCTCCGCCGCGCCGTGCAGCACTTGCATCTTTGATCCCGCGGCCTCGACCAGCGCGCCTACCAACTGGCTGAGCCCGCCCTTGAGCGTTTGAAACAGCGGCAGCCCCCGGCCCTCGCTTTCGGCCATCCGCCGCCGCGCCGCCAGCACGCCCCGCGTCAGGCTGCCGTACTTCTTCTCCAGCTCCACAAACCGCGGCAGCACGCTGGCCACGCTCAGCTTGCCGGGGTCGCCGCCGTAGATGCCGGCCAGCAGCGGCTCCGCCAGGTAATCGACCGCCTCCACGCCGTAGTGATCGGCGACGAACTCGGCCACCGAGCGGTCTCCACCGTTCCCCGCCCGCGGCCGCCGGAACCACTCCAGGCCCATGCGCAGCTTGGTTCCCCAGCCCAGCAGCCCGGTGGTGATCATCGGCAACACCCGTGTCGGGATCATGAGCATCAGCCCGTCGGGCAGCGGGACCAGCCGCCCCTTCTTCCACACATAGGTGACCCGGAGGTGGTCGTTGGAGCCGATCACCTCCTCCGCCAGCCCCAGCTCGCGGATCAGCTCCATCGCCCACGGCTTCTGCGAGAGGAAGCTGTCCGGGCCGGTTTCGATCACGCAGCCGGCGAGCCTCTCCGTCTCGATCACGCCGCCCAGCCGGTGCTGCCGTTCGATCAGCGTGCACTCGATCCCGGCTTTGGCGAGGTGATAGGCGGCCGCGAGGCCCGAGATGCCGCCGCCGATGATGACCGCCGGGCGCATCACGCCAGCTTTCGTTGCGCCACATCGGCCAGCGCCGCGATGAAGGTGGGCGAGTCGTTCAGCGATTCGGTCCGATCGAGCCGCATGCCGCGCCGGCCGGCGTAGGAGCGGAACTGGATGTCCACGTCGTAGAGGATCTCGAGGTTGTCGCTCAGGAAGCCGATGGGCGCCACCACCATCTCGCGCACGCCCTCGGCGGCATACTGGTCGATCCGCGTCTCGACCGTCGGCCCGAGCCACTTATCCCGGGTTGCTCCCTGGCTCTGGTAGGTGAAATCCCAATCGGCCAGGCCCGCGCTGGTGGCCACGGCCGCGGCTGTCGCCCGGGCCTCGCGCTCGTAGGGATCGCCCTCAGGCACGGCCTTCTCCGGCAGGCTGTGGACCGTGAACAGGACTTTGCGGCCGGGCGCCAGCGGGGCCAGCTTTTCCCGGAACGCCTCCACTAGCAGCGGATGGTCGTGAAAACTCTCCGTCCAGACGATCTCGGCCCCCAGCCCCAGCTCCTGCCTGGCCGTTTCCGTGTGCCGCCGGTACAGCCCCACGCTCCGTCGCGAGTAATGCGGCGTCAGGCAAACGGCCACGATGCGGTCCACGCCGTCGGACTGCATCCCGGCCAGGGTCTCGCGGATGAAGGGACGCCAGTTGCGCATGCCGCAGTAAACCCGGGCTGGGAAACCGCCGGCGGCGAGACGTCGCTCCAGCGCCTGGGCCTGCTCGCGCGTGCGGGCCGCCAGCGGCGAGCCGCCCCCGATCACGGCGTACCGCCGCCGCATCTCCTCCACCAGCGCCGGCGGCGCCGGCCTGCCTCCGCGCACGTAGCCGAGGTACCTTTCGACGTCCTCCAGCCGCTCCGGGGCGCCGTAGGCCAGCAGCAATACCGCCTGCTTCACGGCTTGAACTCTCGGACGTATCCCACCACCGCCTTCACATGATCGACAGGCGTCTCCGGCAGGATTCCGTGTCCGAGATTGAAGATGTGGCCCGGCCGCGAGCCGGTGCGCTTCAGCAGTTCGAATACGCGCTGTTTCAACTCCGGCAGCGGCGCGAACAGCACCGCCGGATCGAGGTTCCCCTGGATGGCCGAGCGGTAGCTGATATCCATCCAGGCCTGGTCGATGTTGATCCGCCAATCGACGCCCAGCACGTCGCCGCCGGCGGCGTGCAGCTCGCGGAAGAAGCCGACCGCCCCGGTGCCGAAATGGATCACCGGCACGCCGCTGGATCGTACGCGCTCGATCAGCGCCCGCGAATACGGGGCCACGTAGCGCACGTAGTCGTCGGGACCGAGCGCGCCCACCCAGCTATCGAACACCTGGATGGCGCGGGCGCCGGCGGCCACCTGGAGCGTGCCGAACGGGCCCAGCACGTCCACCAGCTTGCCCATCAGCCGCCGCCACAGGGACTCGTTGCCGTACATCATCTGCTTGGTCTTCAGAAACGTCCGCGATGGCCCGCCCTCAATGATGTAACTGGCCAGCGTGAACGGGGCGCCGACGAAGCCCACCACCGGCACCCGGCCCGCCAGCGCTCTCACCACCAGCCCGATCGCCTCGCCCACGTAGCCCAGGTCGTCGGTGTTGGAGATCGACAGCGCGTCGATGTCCTCCGAGTTCCGCACCGGGTTGCCGATCACCGGACCCTCGCCGCTGGCGAAGCGCAGCTTCAGCCCCATCGGCTCGACCGGCAGCAGCAGGTCGGCGAAGATGATGGCCGCGTCCACGTCCAACACTTCCACCGGCTGCAAGGTCACCGCCGCCGCCAGCTCCGGGCGCTTGCAGATCTCCAGGATCGAATGCCGCGCCCGGATGTCCCGGTACTGTTTCATGTAACGGCCCGCCTGGCGCATAAACCACACCGGCCTGACATCGGTCGGCCGGCGCCGGCAGGCATCGAGAAATCGGCTGTTCATTGGAGCCACGCGCATGACAGTTCCACTTTGTCCTCACAGAAGAATACGCGCAAGTCTTCCGGCTTATGCCGGGCCGCCCACTGGCGCCCCAGCACGAAAAACGGCTTCGTCCACGCCTCGCTGTCCAGCGTTCTGGCCGCCACCACCGAGACCGACAGCGTCCCCTGGGCCGGATAGCCGGTCCGCGGGTCCATGATGTGGCTGTAAGTCTTGCCTTCGGCCACGAAGAACTTCTCGTAGCTGCCAGAGGTGGACAGCGATGCGTCCTTCAGGTAAAGTTGCTCGACCGTCGTGGTCTCGTCCTTCGGGTCGCGGATACGCACCTCCCAGCCCCGCGGCTCGCCGGCCGGGCCGCCGAGCGCGTAGATGCTGCTGCCCGCGGCCGACACCAACGCCGAGCCGATCCCCTGCTCCTTCAGCACCGCGATCATCCGGTCCACCGCGTAGCCTTTCCCGATCCCGCCGGGGTCGATCTCCAGCCCCGGCTGGCTGAATCGCACCGTGCGGTCCTCGGCGTTGAGCACCACCTGGCGGTAGCCGGCCTGCTTCAGCGCCCCGGCCACTTCCTCTCGTCCCGGCAGCCGGCCGTCGCCGCGGTAAAAGCCCCAGACCTTCATCAGCGCGCCGACGCTGATGTCGAAGGCGCCCTCGCTGCGGCGGCTGTATTCCTGGCACGCCGCCAGCAGGTTGAACAATTCCTCGCTCACCCGGACCGGCCCCGCGGCCGCCTCGCGGTTCACCCGGCTCCATTCGCTGTTGGGCCGGTAGTTCGACAGCATACGGTCCAAGCGCCGCACCTCGGCAAACGCCGCCTCCACCGCCCCCTCCATCCGCTCCCGGTTGTCGCCGTACAGGACCACCGAAAAGGTGGATCCCATCGCCTCCACGCTGGCCTCCAGCCGCAGTGGTTCCTGCGGCCAGGCGGGGCCGGCCAGCAGAAACAAACCTACCACAAGCTGCCGCATCTGGACGAAAAAAATGTCGCTAGGCCGGTCCGGCCCGCTCCTTGCGGACCCGCTCCAGCAGTTCCTCCACCCGGCTGGCGGAGTCACCGGCGTCAACTTCAAAGTACAACTCCGGGGCCCGGAACAGCCGCAGCCGGCTGGCCACCTCGCGCCGCAGGTAGTGGCGGGCGCCCTCCAGCGCCTTCAGCGCCTCCCGCTGCTGGTGCTGGTCGCCGCTGGCCTGCACCCGCACCTCCGCCCGTCGCGAATCGCGACTGATCTCGACCCCGGTTACCACTACCACCGCCAGCCGCGGATCCGACATCTCGTAGCCGACGATCTCGGCCAGTTCCTCGCGGATGGTCTCAGCCACCCGCTCCGCACGGCGGGGATCCATGGTTCCCTCAGTCCAACCACTCCACCGTCGCCTCGGCCAGGCTCGCGCCCAGCAACGCCGCCGCTTCCTTCTCCACCGATTCCAGCACCAGCGCCGCCTGCCCGCGGTCGCCCGAGACGGTCACGGCCGCGATCAGCGCCCGCTGCCACAAATCCTGGTAGCCGATCTCGGCCACGGCCACGTTGAACTTGTGCCGCAGCCGGTCCTTCAGCCCCTGTACCACGTGCCGCTTGTCCTTCAGCGAGTGGGAATCCTCCAGCCTCACCTCCAGGGTCAGCACGCCGACGGTGGCCATGGCGCCACTACACCAGCACTTCAGCCGCCACCCGCTCGGTGACAAACGCCTCCAGCACGTCGCCCGGCTTGATGTCGTTGAAGTTCTCGATCGCCAGGCCGCACTCCAGGCCGCTCTTCACGTCGCCGGCGTCGTCCTTGAAGCGCTTCAGCGAACCGATCTTGCCGGTGTAAACCACCACGCTGTCGCGCAGCACGCGGATGGTGCTGTCGCGGCTGATGTGGCCGTCCACCACCAGGCAGCCGGCCACCGTCCCCACCTTGGAGATGCGGAAGGTGTCCCGGACCTCGGCCCGGCCGCGGTACACCTCCTTGTAGACCGGCTCCAGCAGCCCGCTCATCGCCCGCTTGATCTCGTCGCTCAGCTCGTAAATGATGGTGTGCAGCCGGACGTCCACCTTCTCCTGCTCGGCCACCGCGGCCGCGTTGCGGCCCGGGCGCACGTTGAAGCCGATGATGATGGCGTTGGAGGCCGAGGCCAGCAGCACGTCGGTCTCGGTGATCGCGCCCACCCCGCTGTGGATCACCCGGATCTTCACCTTGTCGGTGGACAGCTTTTGCAGCGTCTCGGCGAGCACTTCGGCGGTGCCGCCCACGTCGGTCTTCAGAATGACCGGCAGCTCCTTGACCTCGCCCTCCTTGATCTGCTCGTGCAACTGCTCCAGCGTCACCCGGCTGCTCTTGGCCATCGCCCGTTCGCGCGCCTTGCCCTCGCGGTAGAGCACGATCTGCTTGGCCTTGGCGGTGTCGGTGACCGCCTGCAACGTCTCGCCGACTTCCGGCAGGTCCTCCAGCCCCAGCACTTCCACCGGCATCGAGGGCTCGGCCTGCCGCACCGGCCGGCCGCGATCGTCGAACATCGCCCGCACCCTGCCGAATACCGAGCCGGAGATTACGTAGTCGCCCACCTTCAGCGTCCCGTTGCGCACCAGCACGGTGGCCACCGGGCCGCGCCCGCGGTCCAGCTCCGCTTCCAGCACCGTCCCCAGCGCCGGGCGGTGGGCGCTGGCCTTCAGCTCCTGCATGTCGGCCACCAGCAGGATCATCTCCAGCAGCAGGTCCAGGTTCTGTTTCGTGCGGGCCGAGACCGGCACCATCACCGTCTCGCCGCCCCACTCTTCCGGCAGCAGGCCGCGGTCGCTGAGCTGTTGCTTGACCCGCTCCGGCTGCGCCTCCGGCTTGTCGATTTTGTTGATGGCCACCACGATCGGCACGGCCGCGGCGCGGGCATGGTCGATCGCTTCCAGCGTCTGCGGCATCACCCCGTCGTCGGCGGCCACCACCAGCACCACCAGGTCGGTCACCTTGGCCCCGCGTGCCCGCATCCGCGTGAAGGCCTCGTGCCCCGGCGTGTCGATGAATACGATGTTGCGCCCGTTCCGCTCCACGTGATAGGCGCCGATGTGCTGGGTAATGCCGCCGGCCTCCCGCGCGGCCACGTTGCTCTCGCGGATGGCGTCCAGCAGCGACGTCTTGCCGTGGTCCACATGACCCATCACCGTGACCACCGGGGCCCGCTTCGTCTGTTCCTTTTCCTCCGGCGCCGCATCGAGATGGAGCAGCGCTTCGGCTTCCTGCTCGTAGCTCACCATCGAGGTGACGGCGCCAAAGTTCCGGGCCAGTTCCTGGGCCAGGGCCACATCCAGCGTCTGGTTGATGGTGGCGAAGATCTTCTTGTCCACCAGCCTCTTGATCACCAGGTTCGCCTTGATGCCCAGCTTCTCGGAAAGCTCCTTGACGGTGATGCCTTCGGCGATGGTGACCTGCTTGCCTTCGGCCAGCTTGACCGCTTCCTCGCGCCTGGTGAGCGGGATGCGGACAAGCCTCTCCTCGCGTTCGTGCTCGCGGGCGGCGGCGCGGGCGGCGCGCTGCCGCTCCTGCATCCGCCGCAGTTGCTCGCCGGTCGGCGGCTGCGCGCCCGGCTCCGGGCGCATCGGCGTGGTGGGGTGGACGCCCCGTCCCCGCACCCCAGGGGCCGCCGCCCCGCCCGTCCGCGCCCGAACCAGCGGCTGGCCGGGGCGGATCGTACCTTTGTAGATCGGCTGGCCCGGCACTGGCACCGTCTGGGGCCGCAGCGGCACGCTAGGCCGCGGCTGCGGCTGTCCCGGCATGGCCCTGGTCTGGGCCAGCCGGGCCACCAGGTCCGGCCGCGGCGGCACCACCGGCCGCACGGTCGGTTGTCCGGCCAGCGTTGTCTTGGCCGTGGGCGCTGCGCCAGGCGCGCTCGCCGCCGGGGCTGCCGGGGCCTTGGCCGCCGCACGCGCGCCAGGTCGGGGCGACACGGCACGGGGCGCCTCCGGCATCGCCGCCGGCAACGGCTGCCGCGGGCCGGTCAGGATTTGCCCCGGCTTCGGCGCTGGCACCGGCTTGACCACCGCCACCGGCGGCTTCACCCGAACGGCCGGCGCCGCGGGCTCGCCTGCCGGCGCTTCCTCCACTTCCATCGCCGCCAGCCGCGTGGCCAGCGGCGGGCGAAGCGGCGGCGCCGCTCGCGGCGCGAACGTCTCCGCCGGGATCTCCCCCACCGCCGCCGGCGCCGGGGCCGGCTCGACCACCGCCGTGATTGTCTCCACCGCGCTCGGCCCCGCCTCCTCAATCTCGGCCGGCGCGACCTCGACCGGCGCGGCGGCCTCCTCGGCCGCCGGCTGTTCCACCAGGACCCCAAAATGCCGGCGGATCTTGTCCGCGACGTCTTCGTCCACTGAGCTGGAGTGGGTCTTCTTCTCGGTCACGCCGAATGGCGACAGTATCGCCAGAATCGCGGCGTTGGGCTGCTCGCATTCGCGCGCCAGCTCGTTGATCCGGATCTTCTTCATACCCTGCGTTTACACCACCCCAGCAGACTACTTCCCCGCCTCAGGACTCCGTATTGTATCAATCCTAGCAGATCCGGCCCCGCTCGACCCGGAATCTGCCGGCTCGGCGCCGCCGGCGTCCTCTGGCGGCGGCCCTTCGGCCGCTTGCGCCGGGGCCACTGCCTGCTCCGGCCCGCCCGCCGACGTTTCCTCCGGCGCTGCTTCACCGCCCGCTGCCTCCGGCGACAGCGCCTCCTCAGCCGCGCCCCCCGCTGCCTCCGCCGGCAACGCCTCCTCAGCCGCGCCCCCCGCCGCCTCCGGCGACAGCGCCTCCTCAGCCGCGCCCCCCGCTGCCTCCGCCGGCAACG
>ERZ1292640.4721-Hain-H43-02um-R1-4721-length-10292-cov-5_pt1 | contig 10292 bp, 17 predicted proteins | sample MGYA00564404_ERZ1292640 | MGnify/ENA primary metagenome ERZ1292640 (study PRJEB36523, sample SAMEA6512636) | groundwater metagenome | collected 2019-01-08 | study: AquaDiva: Metagenomics assemblies of 32 groundwater samples | reverse complement strand
CCGAAGGGCGTTTTGAAGTATCACTTGCTCCACGACCAGAGAAAGTGCGCGAGTGGGAACGGATGAGCGAAGAAATGGACCGGCATCCGGAACGATTCAAGGTTTCAAGTGTTAAAGAACTTTTTAGGGATATTGATGTGTTGCGTTCGTGCCGGTAACTTCTCGCATGAGGGTCGTCCCAACCAAAAAATACATACGACAAGCCGCGCGCATGCCGGCCGGTCTTTACAAGAAACTACAAGAACATGTATCTCTTTTCGCAGAAAAACCATTTCATCATCTTCTTGATAACCATTCGTTGAGCGGGAGCTGGCGCGGATATAGAAGTATTAATATCACTGGCGACTGGCGCGTTATTTATGAACCAATCGGTACGGACATCGCGCGTCTTATGGAGGTTGGTACGCACCACAATCTCTACGGCACCTAGCTACTGGTTGACGTGATTTAGGGGTCTGCTATACTGCCGGTGTCGAAAGCCCGCAGGGCTTTTTTAATTACTGAAGACACATAACCATGACTTCACCCCTCACCTATCTGAAGCACGTGCGCGAAGAATTCGCTCACATCGTGTGGCCCTCCAACCGGACGGCGCTCGCGCACACGCTCGTCGTCATCGCGATTGCAGTAGTCATCGCGCTCTTGGTCGGTCTGCTTGACTACCTGCTCGGTCTCGGCGTAAATCGCATCATCGGCGGCTAATATCTTTCCTATGGACGAGTCCCAGCACATACACAGCGGAGAAATGGACCTGCCGGAGGAAATCGGCATGGCGGATATCGCGCCCGCGATGCAAAAAGAAGTCCGCGACGAAACGGCGCCGAGGAAAGAAGACGCGCGCTGGTACACCATCCACACCTACGCCGGATATGAGAACGCAGTGGAGCGGAATCTGAAACAGCGCATAGAGTCGCTCGGCATGGAGGGAAAGATATTTGATGTTATTGTTCCGACCGAGAAGAAGATTCGCGTAAAGGGAGGAAAGCGCGTTGTGGAGGAGGAGAAGATATATCCGGGCTACATTCTCGTGCGAATGATCGTGGACGACGATTCGTGGTTCGTGGTGCGTAACACCCCGCGCGTTACCGGCTTCGTCGGGAGCGGCAACACGCCGGTGCCGATGGAAGAGCAAGAAGTCGCTTCGCTCATGAAGCGCATGACGGCGGAAGCGCCCAAGCACCGCATTGACCTCGTGAAGGACGACCCGATCGTCATCAGCGACGGCCCGTTCAAGGACTTGGAGGGCAAGGTGGGCGAGATAGACGAGGACCGCGGCAAGGTGAAGGTGATGGTCTCTATGTTCGGCAGAGAAACTCCGGTTGAACTGGATTTTTTGCAAATTCGCAAACTCTAAGGTACTCTCACACGACGTATGGCAACGGTAGTCAAAAAAATAAAACTCCAAATTCCCGGCGGAGCGGCTACGCCTGCGCCGCCTGTGGGCACCGCGCTTGGCCCCGCCGGCGTGAATATCGGCCAGTTCGTCACTCAGTTTAATGAGGCGACGAAGGACAAGAAGGGAACGATTATTCCGATAGAGCTTTCGGTCTACGACGACCGTTCGTTCACTTTCGTTATGAAGAATCCGCCGGCCTCGCGCCTTATTCTCGCGGCGCTCGGCCTCCCGAAGGGCTCGGGCAAGGCGAAAGAGCAGAAGGCGGGCACGCTCACGAAAGCTCAGGTCACCGCGATTGCCGCCGAGAAGATGCCGGACTTGAACGCGTCAACGCCCGAAGCCGCCGCCCGCACTATCGCCGGCACGGCACGGTCTATGGGGATTGATGTGACCAAATAAGGAACATCAATCGACCGGAGGCCGACGGGCCGAGGTGGGCCCGCGCCGATTTGCTTTTTGTGCCTCCGGCGCGTACAGTTTGTTCGGGTATTTTGAACATTTTGGAGGGCACCATGATTGATAGTGGCATGTTCGGATCAAGTGTTGCACTAGAAGACAGACTGAAGACCATTGAGGAAATCGGCCAGTTCGCCGACCACCTGAAGGGTATCGGGCTCAAGATAGTGCTTACACAGGGGAGTTGGGATTTGTTGCATGTGGCTCACAAGAGATACATCGCCAAAGCCCGTTCCCATGGAGATGTTCTTGTTGTTGGCGTGGATTCCGACGAGAAGATACGCTCTCGCAAGGGTGAAGATCGACCGCTGGTCCCACAGGAGGAACGCCTCGAGATGCTCGCGGCTCTGAGGAGTGTTGATGTAGTAGTCCTCAAGGAGCTGAACCACCCCAAGTGGGTCCTTATCAAGGAAGTTCGGCCTGATGTCCTTATCGTCTCGGAGACGACGCGGAAGAATAAGCCGATTCCGCAGGAGGAGATAGACGAGATCCAGAAATACTGCGGAAAGATCGTCATCCTTCCTGCTCAGGGCGAAACGACGACGAGTGCGCGCATCGCAAATTTCACGTTCACCGTCGCTATGCGTATTAGAGCGGCTCTCGAAGCGGCGATACCGCACATCATTGAGAGCGTCACGGGCTCACCAGAAAGAAAGGAGGAGAAAAAATGAGAATCCTTGTCCTCTATATGCCAGTGATCCATCGGGGATATCTCGATCTCATCGACCGAGCGAAACCGCACGTCATCGCGCTCCTCTCGGAAGAAGTGCTTCAAACTCTCCCCACGACGCTCGCATATGTTGCAAAGAAAGACATCCTCCGCGCGCTCACCGGGACTGAAATGCAACTCGCTCTTGCCGCTCTCGTTGAACCGGCAGGTATAGCGGTTGAAGTCTGGAATGCGCGCCATCTCCGTTCGGTCGGTAGGCAGAGCGAGATACTGATGCCCGACGAAGATATCAGCAAGGCGGTCGTGGAGGAATATTTCGGCGGTACGGAATCAATAGCGATTATCGCTCCGCCAACGCGGCTCCGGTATCACCGTGGCAACGTCGAGGAGAAGAAGCTCTTGGTGCCTGATCGCCGTATACCGCTCAGCTCGCTTGATCGAGAGATGATGAGTTTCGCGACGAACGTGTCTGAACGTAGTCCTGACTGGTGGCTACAAGTAGGCGGTGTCCTCCTCACGAGAGACGGTCGGCTCATCGCCGCGTACAACGAGCATCAACCGCACGAGCATATCGCGGCGACATTCGGCGATCCGCGGAGCCTCTACAAGAGTGGCGTGCGGACTGACCTCTCGTACAGCGACCATGCCGAGCATATTCTCGTCGGCGAAGCGGCAAGAACAAAGTTCGGAACAGACGATTCAACTCTGTACCTTACGACGTTCCCCTGCCTCCCGTGCTCTCGACTTGTCGTACGCGCTGGTGTGAAGCGCCTGTTCTACCGCGATCCTTCGTATGGACTTCTCGATGCGGATGTGTATCTCCGCATGAAAAGAGTGGAGCTCATCGAAGTGTCAGAATGAAAGCGGACATATGAAAGCAGACATATGAAAGCGGCCTCCGGGCCGCTTCTTCTTTGCATAAAAAATCCCCGGCGCGAGCCGGGGAGGGGAACAAGAATCTTCCCAATCATGTTTCTGTTCCTGTGTATCCAAGCTTAACGCGGAGCGCGTCCCCTCCTGTTCCACCGCCGACGATGATGTTGGCGTGGAAATGGGGGATGGACGACCCGGTGTAATCCGTGCTGCCGAACCGGAAATAGAAGCCGCCTGCGGGGAGGTCATACTCTTTCACCGCCCACTCGACGAGCATGCCGAGCTCCGCCCACGCTTCAGGGGGAAGCGGCGGACCAAGCACATGCTGCTTGTAGACGATGAGGAGCTGGAGCTTCGCACCCGCATACAATTCCATGTTCTCGGTAAGCGCCCAGTACGCCGTTTCTTTGAGGACCGGCTTAGGGTGGTACGTTGGAGCGGCACCGCTGCAGAAGTCAACGCAAAAAGAACATATTCCCGCAGCCGCTATCCGTTCGTAAAGCCGGCGTTGCTTTTCACTGCGCACATGACGCATGTTTACTTCTGTCATGGACTTCTCCTCTATGGGCTGACGGGAATACCGCTAATTGCTGGATGAGGGTCGTAATCCGTAACCTCGAAGTGTTCTTTGCGGAATGCTTCAAGAGTATCCGGAGGATCTTTCAGCATTACGGTCGGGAACCGCCGGGGTTCACGGGAGACGATTTCTTCTATGATTTTCCGCTGGTTCTCGTAGTAGTGGGCATTGAGGTACGCAATGCTCATGATGCCGGGCGTATACCCAAGCACATGACAGAATGAGAGCCACAGTGCCGCATGAGAAAGACGGTCATGCGCTTCGCCAGCTCCAAGATCGGTAGAACGCCACGCGGTTGCATAATTCAATTTTCCGCCAAGGACCAACAGATTGATGACTGTACCATGACAAGGAACTGTCACCACCTGTTGAACCTTGCCCTTGCCGCGATAAATGCCTGGTGGGTAGAGCGTGGTCATGATGTGTGTTTTCAGATGCGGTAATTCCCGAATTTGATCAAGAACGGCCTGAACTTGGTTGAATGTGCCGCCCCTAGGTGTCGGGAAGTCATGAAGCACAGCATAGCTTGCTGGTCCCATATCTCCCTGTACCAGACCGCGTTTTTTACATTTTCTCGGGTCGGCGAATGTTGAGTTCCAGAATGGCACTCCCCACACATTGTTGAGCTCCTCGTTCATCCGCACTCCGTTTACGAGAAGGGCGAACCCTTCGTTAATGCCGGCTTTGCCGATCTTGCGGCAGGTTTCCATCGGGAAGCCGTTCTCGATGTGGTATACGCTCGTCACGATAAAGGGGATACTGTAGGTCACTTTTTCTTCCTCCCCTTTTTTCTTGCTTTGTTGGGTTTCTGAGCGAACACCCATCCTGAGCGCTGTCCTGCAGATGCTTTGGTACTGCGTGTCCGGTATCCGATCAGCGAATGGTTTGTAGAAGTTGTTCATGAAGCAGCCTCTCTGTAATGAACTGCGTTGAATTGATGTCCTGTCGCATTATACTGGACACGGATAAATAGTCAAATTTCTTTTCATAAAAACAGAACCGCCCAAACAGAAGCGGTGTCTGTTGGGCGTGATGCTAGTGCAGGACTTTGCTGGGGGAAGGTTTTGCAAGCAATTCCAGTCCTGCTTCCATCTCTGCGAGTTCTTCCATACTTACCAGCAACATCAGATCGCTCAGTAGGCGCTCTCTTCGCGCGAACAACAGGAGAGCAATTAGGCTGCCGGCGAAGACAAGTCCTGAGATCAGAGAAAGAAAAGGTCTTCCATCGACCAAGCCAAAGAGTAAGGGGAAGATACTGAGAAGAGCCGAGAGGAGGCAGAGTGGAAATATAAATGCGTACCATCTAATCTTATCGGCGATTTGGACCACTGGGTACTCGTTGTCTTTCATAACCGTGTCCTCATTCTAATTGGAGAGCTATCTAATATTATGGTATGGCCAAAATCTAACACTGTCAATACATGGTAAGGTAGCTCCATGGATTTCCCACGTATCAAGAAAGAAGACCACGAGGTGTACCGTGCGCTCGTGGGAGAGGAGAAGCGGCAGGCGGAGGGGCTGGAGCTGATACCGTCGGAGAATTACGTGTCGCGCGCGGTGAAGGAGGCGATGGCCTCCTCGCTCACGAATAAGTATGCGGAGGGGTATCCGGGGAAGCGCTATTATGGCGGGCAGGAATTTACGGATAAAGTGGAGACGCTCGCGCTCGCGCGCGCGAAGAAATTATTTAAAGCGAAGTATGCGAACCTACAGCCGCTTGGCGGCGCGAACGCGAACATCGCGCTCTACTTCGCTCTCTTGCAACCCGGCGACACGGTGCTCGGCATGGACCTCTCGCACGGCGGGCATCTCACGCACGGGCACCCGGTGACCTACATAACCAAGATTTTCAATTTCGTGCGATACAAGATGAAAAATGTGGAGACGGGCGAGATTGACTACGATGAGATGCGGAAGATTGCGAAGAAGGTGAAGCCGAAGATCATTCTCGCCGGCTTCTCGGCGTATCCGCGCGAACTGGATTACAAAAAATTCGTCAGCATTGCACGCGAAGTGGGCGCCGTAGCGGTAATGGACATCGCGCACATCGCCGGGCTTATCGCGGGCAAGGCCGCCAAAAACCCGTTTGATTACGGCTTTGACGTAATGACGACCACGACCCACAAAACACTTCGGGGCCCGCGCGGCGGGATGATACTCGTTCGCAAGGATGAAGAGCTTGCCAAAAAAATAGATAAAGCCGTGTTCCCGGGCTTTCAGGGCGGTCCGCACATGCACCAGATAGCGGCGAAGGCGGTGTCATTTGGGGAGGCGCTTAGGCCGTCGTTTAAAAAATATGCGAGGCAAATCATCAAGAATACAAAAGCGATGGAGAAGGTCTTCAAGAAGGCGGGCGCGCGGATGCTCGCGGGCGGCTCCGACAATCACCTTATTCTGCTTGACGTGTGGACGTCGTTTGGCATTTCAGGCGGAGAAGCGGAGAAGCTGTTGGACCGCGCCGGCATCACGCTCAACAAAAATGCGATTGCGGACGACACGAGAAAGCCGATGGACCCTTCCGGCATCCGCTTCGGCACGCCGGCGATGGCGACCCGCGGTTTCAAGGAAAAGGACTGTACGCGGGTTGCCGAGCTCATGCTTGAGGTGCTCACCTCACGCACGGATGCGGCGGTTGCGCGAGCGAAGAAGGAGGTCAAGAAGCTCGCCCTCGCGCACCCCATCCCCGAGTCATTCAGCTAGAAGTTTTTCAGATAGGATTTAATCCTATCTCTATCCTCACTTTCCTTATCTCCCTTGAAGTAGACCTCGATGAAGTCGACGCGATTCTCGGCGGGTAGGTAGGCATAAACGAGCCGCAGAGCATCTCGGTGCAGGGATGCGCAGGATATCCGAGTCTTCAAGATAACGATATTTTTTGACCTATGGAGGACATTCCAATGTTTCGAGCCGCGTCCTTCTGGCGATTGAGCCATGACTTGTTTTACTTTAGCGATGTCCGTGTCTAGTGATAGGAATCGTTTATACAGCTTTGCGTATTCGCGCGCGAAACTCGGATCTTCGGAAAACTGCATAGTGATGCTAGAGACTATAGCGGGTCATATTCACGCACAGAGAGAGCGTCAGATCGGTAGAAAACGTGATCATATTCTATATTTTCACTGTCTTCTGCCACTGCCCACGGAGTATCCTCGTGCGAGAGCGAAGTGAGTTGTGCTGCGGTTTTGTCGCCATACCGACCGAGAACATCATCAACCATCCCAAGCTCTCGCGCGCTTAGCTTGGTGAGGTCAGGTTCCGTCCGGGGAAGGAACTTCTTCTGTTCGTACTTGAAATGAGTGCTCTCCACCTCCTCAAGATCCCCATCTTTTTTCATCTGCTCAACGACCTTCACGAACTCGCGCGGTGTCGGACCATAGTGATTCTTGATATAGGTGAGCCCCATTAACTGCTCCTCGTACTTCTCGTAATAATCCATGTCGATGAAATAGAGAAGCTTGTAGAGAGCCGTCATGCCGATATTCGGCTTGCCGGCTGTTTTACCAAGCACATAGAGCAATACCTGCTTGAACTTCTCCACATTCTTTTGCGGGACAGAGATGCGCATGCCGCCTGATACACTCGCATTGCCCTTCCGCTCTAGAGCGAAAAGGTCCCTGACCTTCGCGTCCTCCGCGACAGTGAGCGGCCGTTCGCCCTTCTCAATCCGTATCAGCGTTGGGCGCGATATACCGAGCATCTGCGCCAGATGCTCCTGGCTCATGCCATGCATCTTCCGCAATTCCCGCACATGTATCTTTAGGTTAGTCATGCGTGCAGTATATGCTATAGAGATTAAGTTATCAACACGATGTCCACAGTTGCAAAGAATTTGTAAAAGAGTACAATTTCGTGTAATTCGAGCGATCAAAACTCAAACGAAGATTATTAGCGTGCGTAACATGATTCACAGAATGACAAAGCAAAACCAAGTCTGGGTCAGTCCATCCAGTGGCGACTGGAAGGTACATTCAGCGGGTTCAGAGAGGGCCGCAGGCGTGTTTGACACAAAAGCTGAAGCGGTTGAGCGGGCTCGTGAAATTGCCATCAACAAAAATGCCGAGATGTTCGTGCAGAATAGAGATGGTGAAATCGGATGTAGGAATTCCTACGGGAATGATCCTGCTTCTTCGAAAGGATAACAAATCGAATCCGGTTCAAAGATCCGCTCATGGCGGGTCTTTGAATTTTATCCGTTTATTAACACTTGATACCGCTCGAACAGGAATTCGAGGCGGGCGGCTCCGGAGGAAAAGGGCTTCGTGATACCGTAGGCGCGGTCCACCGCGCGGTCGAACGCGTGAAGGTGGAGAGAATCGCACTAGCTTAACCGATCCTTGAATCATTTCATTGATTTCTGTAGCGAGGTATACTAGTCCTATGTCTTTAGTATCCATACCAGAAGCATCAAAATGGGCGACGAATTACATGGATAAAGAGGTGTTGCCCACAAATATTTCTTATCTTGTCCAATATGGCAAGGTTAAAAAACATGGTGAAAATGGCTCAACCCTGGTTGATTTGGGTGATCTCAAAAAATACTACGAATCATACAATGGCAAACGCGAAATAAGCTGGAAGAAAAATCTCGGCAATGACCTAAACTGGACACTTTCTTTTGATAATCTACGCGAGAAAGATACGACAAAGCATGTTCACCGGCTTCATCCATACAAAGGGAAATACATCCCCCAACTCGTTGAATATTTTATTAAATAGTATTTTTCACATTATGAATAACAACATTATATTTTCAATAACCGCAGAGGATGTACAAATAGAAGCAATAGAAAAAATTGGTAGAAAACTTACTGATGACGAAATACAAACAGCCAAAAAAGGCTTGGAGTTTGGCATTTTAACCGGAATTGATATAGTCTATAAAACTATAATGCGAGAAATGATAAAGAAATGAACCAAGACGTAAAAAAATTAAGCCCGTCAGATTTATTGGCAACTCAATTCCTTGAAAGAGCCAAAGAATTTCAGGCGAATGTAGAGCTAATAAAAGTTTTAAAATCGAGGACTTACAAAATTGGTGAGGCCAATGTTTTGGTACGCGCATCCTCAGAAGGCAATAGGAGATACTTTTTTGGAATTAACTATATTACCGTTGAAGATATTGCCAATCTCGATAACCCATTTGTCGCTTTTATATGTGGCTCAATAGATAAAGTCGTAATTATTCCAGCTAAAATTTTATTTAAACATTTACCAGAAATCAGCCATGATAGAAATGGTGAATATAAAATCAATATTGATAAAGACTTAAATATTATCCTGGCTGGAAGAAATAATCGTATAGATTGCAGCGCTCTTATTAACAAATGGAATCTTTTAACAACCCCGCCAGTTATACAAGAAGAAAGTAAAAATACTGCTGAAGAAAGTCTCCATTCAATTTTGCAAGGGCGTTTATTAGAGATAGGAAATGTGAGAGGGTTTGATACTTTCTGCCCAAACAAAATAAAAACATTTAATGAGAAGAAACTCGACGACATTGCTACTCTTAAAACATGTCCGGAATTACAGTTTTCTGATTTTAACCTGCTCAGGCAAATTGATGTTCTTTGGTTTAAAAACAGAGGAAATAAGTTTGTTCCCGAATATGCTTTTGAGGTCGAACTTTCTACTGGGGTCTGGAGTGGTGTTGGAAGAATGGCGACTCTAATTGATTACTCAAATGTTGGACTGTACGTAATTTCGAATGACTCAAGAAAGTTCAAGCAAGTGATCTCATCTTTTCCTGAAACTGGAAGCAGATATAAATTTGTGCCCAATGATTTATTGGGCGATCTTTACTCTGCCGAGATGAATCTTAAGGAACTTCGAATTGATATCGGGTTATAACTTTTTAAGTATGGCTCTATCCAAAGAACAAACGAACATAGCAATTCCGTACAATCCCTACGAGCCGGAGCCCTATACCCGCTGGACTATGCGGGGGATGTTGGATCTAGAAAATGAACTTAAGGTGGCAGACGAGTTTTGGGACTTCCTTGGTGGTAAAAATACGTACAAAGATTTACTCGACTGCTTCGAGAGGGTTGGTATCGAATTGAGAGACGAAATTGACGATTATTTTGAACATTTTAATAAGGATTAAGACCTTACGGTATATATGGAAGAGCGAATACGAAAGGCAGTCAGCGAGGCGCTTGCAGGCATGGGAGCGCGGGACGTCGCATTTGTGGTGGAGCGGCCGGCAGTTGCCGCGCACGGGGACTACACGACGAACGCCGCCATGAAGATTTTTGGGCCGCTAAGCCACGGTAATATTAGAAGCTCATCAGGAAGGAGAGGGTCACAGGTCATGTATCAAT
>ERZ1292640.4719-Hain-H43-02um-R1-4719-length-10292-cov-11_pt1 | contig 10292 bp, 9 predicted proteins | sample MGYA00564404_ERZ1292640 | MGnify/ENA primary metagenome ERZ1292640 (study PRJEB36523, sample SAMEA6512636) | groundwater metagenome | collected 2019-01-08 | study: AquaDiva: Metagenomics assemblies of 32 groundwater samples | reverse complement strand
GTGATCACGAACTGGGTGGCCCGGGTCTCCGTGTCGTCCAGCGTCCCGAGGATGTCCACGGCCGACGGCGGCAGGCCGATCTCCTCCTGGGCTTCCCGGAGCGCGGTCTCCAGGCGCGAGCCGTCCCAGGTCTCCACGATCCCGCCCGGGAAGGAGAACTGGCCCTTGTGGTGCGTCACGTCCTCGGTCCGCTTGGCGAAGACGACGTGCGGCCCGCGCCGGTTCGTTAGGAGGAGGAGCACCGCCGCGGGGATCAAGCTCTCCGAATCCACCACCCTTCGGCGGCGATCTGCCAACGCCGCTGCGACTTTCTTGCGAACTGCTTCCAGATCCACCTATCGCGCCTTGAACTCGGGCTTCCGCTTCTCGGCGAACGCCTTGGGCCCCTCCACCGCGTCCTCGGTCTGCCGGAGCGTGGCGGAGAGGAAGGCCTCCAGGCGGAGGCCGTCGGCCACGGGCATGGTGAGACCACGGATCACCGCTTCCTTGGCAGCGCGCACCGCCAGCGGGCCGCGCTCGCAGAGCGTCTGGGCCCACTGGACGGCCGTCGGCATCAGCTCGGGGAGCGGGACCACCTTGTTCACGAGACCGATCCGGTACGCCTCGGCGGCGTCGATGGTCTGGGCCATCAGGATCATCTCCAGGGCCTTCGCCAGGGGCACGGCGCGGGGGAGCCGCTGGGTCCCACCCGCGCCCGGCATGATCGCCCAGCGCACCTCGGTGAGCCCGAAGGTTGCGTTGGGCGAGGCCAGTCGGAGGTCGCAGGCCAGCGCCAGCTCGAGACCGCCGGCCAGGCAGTGGCCGTTGACGGCCGCGATCATGGGTTTCCATATCTCAAGGCCCCGCGTAATCCCGCCGAGCCCCGCCTCCCGGTCCCGCCGCTGCCCGGGCCCGAACGTCCGGGGGATCAGTTTTTTCAGATCCGCCCCGGCCGAGAACGCTTTCTCCCCCGCCCCGGTCAGGATCGCGACCCACGCGGAGTCGTCGTCGCGAAAGCGGGTCCAGGCCTCGATCAACGCCTCCTGGGTCTCCGGGTCCACGGAGTTCATGGCGTCCGGCCGGTTCAGGGTGATCGTCACGATCTTGTCCTTCTGCTCGTAGAGCACAGGGGGCATCGGATACCTCCAGTCGGATGAGTGCGGTGTTCAGCTCGCGGGTTGGACCTCTGCGACCGGTCTGAGCCGCTGGACCGCCCAGACAGCTCCGAGCAGCGCGAACCCGGCCGTGTCGGTGTAGATCCCGGGCTTGATCAGAAGCAACGCGGCAGCGACCAGGGCGAGCCGCTCCAGCCAGTTGGCCGGCCGCACGAAGAAGCCCATGGTCCCCGCCGCCAGGGCGATCACCCCCACGCAGGCGGTGACGGTGGCCCAACCGATCTCAAGCCACTCCCCCCGCCAGAGGAGAGCCGGGGCGAAGATGAACATGTACGGCACGACGAATCCAGCCAGCCCGAGCCGCGTGGCGATAAGCGCCGTCTTCACCCAGTTGGCGCGCGCAATGGCCGCCGCCACGTACACGGCGGCGCAGACCGGTGGCGTGATCGCCGAGATGATCGCGAAGTAGAAGACGTAGAGGTGGGCCGCCAGCGGGATCGCGCCGAGCTTGACCAGCGCGGGGGCCACGACGGAGGCGGCCAGGACATAGGCCGCGGTGGTCGGGAGGCCCATCCCCAGGATGATGCAGACGAGCATCGCGAAGAAGAGGGCCGCAAACAGGCTCTGGCCGCTGGCCCCGATGATGAACTCCGAGAGCTTGATCCCGATGCCGGTCAGGTTGATCATCCCGATCAGGATCCCCGCCGCCGCGATCAGCGTCGCGATCAGGACGATGCTCTTCCCCCCGGCCTCGAGGGCCTGCACGATCCCCCAGTAGCGCATCCGGAAGTCCTGCCTCGACGTCGCCGACGCGAGGTAGATCACGAACGACGCCGCGATGGACCAGAAGGTCGAGGTCCCGGCGGTATAGCCCTGGAGGAGGAAGTACGTGAGGAGGATCACTGGCACAAAGAGGGCGGCGGAGCGGCGCCAGGCGAACACCTCGCGCGCCCGGGGGAGAAGCGCGGCCGGGATGGTCTCGAGTCTGAGGCGGCGCGCCTCGAAGTGAATCGCCGCCCCGCAGCCGAGGTAGTACAGGATGGCAGGGAGAGCCGCGGCGATGGCCACCTGGACGTACTGGATCTGGAGGAGCTCGGCCATGATGAAGGCTCCGGCCCCCATGACCGGCGGCATGATCTGGCCGCCCGTGGACGCCGTCGCCTCCACCGCCGCCGCGAACTCGGGCTTGTACTTGAGCCGCTTCATCAGCGGGATGTTGAAGATCCCATCCACCACCACGTTGGCGACGGCGGAGCCCGAGATCGTCCCGAAAAACGCCGAGGAGAAGACGGACACCTTGGCCGGCCCGCCGTAAGAGCGACCCGCGATGAGCTTGGCCAGATCCACGAAGGTTTCCCCGCCACCGGTGCGCTGGAGCACGCTGCCGAAGACGAGGAAGATGGCGACCAGCGTGGCCGAGATGCCGGTGACCGTGCCGAGGATCCCCTGGGTGGAGAGGTAGAGCAATTCCTGGATGGAGATCCAGGAGAATCCCCGGTGGCCCCAGGTCCCCGGGATCCAGGTCCCGAACAAGGCATACGCGACTCCCAGGGCTCCAAGGACGGTAAAGGTCAGACCAATGGTCCGGCGCGCCGCCTCCAGCGTGAGGAGCGTGACGATGGTCCCGAGCACAATCGCGGTGCGGGTTGAGTCGGAGGGGTTCTCCATGATCCAGTTGTAGTGGACGACGATGTAGGCGAACCCGACGAGGGCGAGGGCGACGAAAACCCAATCGAAGAGCGAAGCCCGGCGCGCGGGAGACTGGCCCGGTCGCGCCGGATAGAGCAGGAAGCAGAGGACGAAGGCGAAGGAGAGGTGGATCGAGCGCTGGATCAGGTCGGGGTAGGCGCCGACGAACGGGGCGGCCGTCCAGATGTGAAAGAGGGCAAAGGCGATCGCGACGAGACGGACAACCCCACTGATCCACCCGCGGAGCGTCCGGGCTTCCGCCTCGTCGGTCTTGACGCCTTCGGGAAGCTGGGCCGCCTCGACTTCGGCCACGCCGTGCTAGCCCTCGCGCCGGGCCGAGAACCGAGCAGCCCAAGGCCCGAGGGAGGAGGGCACCGGAGACGTAACGACCCAGCCCGCCTGCGGCGGGACTGGGTGCCCGCAAAGGAGTGGCGACGACCGAGCGCTGATCAGTCGCCGAAGGCGATCCCCGGCGGGCACCCGCGAAGCGGGTCGTGCGACGGTTATCGGCACGGCGCTAGCGAGCCTCGGGGGGGACCAGATTGTCCGGAATCTTCAGCCCCTTCTCCCGGTAGTACTTGATCGCCCCAGCGTGAAGCGGGGAAAGCGACAGCTCCAGCGTGACCTTGGCCATGTCCTCGGCGAGCCCCTTGAACGCCCCCTTCTGGTGCTCCTTGTCCTCCATCACCGCCTTCACGAGCTTGTACGCCAGGTCGTTGGGAAGGGACTTGGGGGCCGCGAACCCGACGACCACCCCCTCGGTCCAGAATTCCCCCATCCCCTTGATGGAGCCGGCCGGCACCCGGAGCCATGGGAAGTAGGGATACTGCTCTTTGACCTTCTTCACATGCTCGTCGGTGAAGGGCAGGATGCGGATCGGCGTCGTGGCCGCGATGTCCATCATCGACGCATCCAGCCTGAAGCCGTCGGCCGCTTTGGCGTAGCCGACGATCCGCTTATCCTTGATCGCGTCCACGAGGTCCGACGCGCCTCCCCGCACCCATTCAGGCTTGATCCCCAGGTGAGTCAGCGTCGCTTCCGTCATCTTCTCCGTGGCGGTCCCACGGAAGCCGGGGCTGAACTTCTTGCCTGTCAGGTCGGCGATCGTCTTGATCCCCGTCTCCTCCCGCACGCTGATGTACACAGCCGACACCGTGTAGTACCAGAGGTTGCGGATATCGGCGAACGGGGTGTCCTTGAATGTGCTCTCTCCCTTATGGGCGAGGTACACCTGGTCGCTGGTGATCAGGCCATAGTCGATGGTGTTCTTGAGCATGCGCTTCAGGTTGTCCACCGTGGCGCCGGTCTCGACCACAGTCACGTCCACGTCCGCCACGACGCTGTTGATGGCCTTGGCCTGCCCCACGCAGTAGGCGAAGTGACTGGAGGCGTTGGCGGTGCACCCCATGGCCAGCCTCTTCTTCTGGGCCTCCGCCTGCCCCGCCAGCGCCAGACCCAGCATTACCGTCCCCGCGACGATCACGCGCCAGTTCATGCTAATCCTCCTCTAGTTATCCCGTCAGCCGGGCCAGGACAGCCTCGGCCTCAGCCATGATCTCCTCGATCACCTGTCGGGCGGGCTTGATCGCGCGGATCAGGCCCGCCGACTGCCCGCAGGCCGCGCTCCCGTGCTCTACGTCCCCCAGCTCCCGGGCACGGATGGTGGCCTCGCGGCCCACGACGTAGATCTGGGCGGGGAACGGCTGGATCTCGTGCTCGCGCCCCTCCCAGGACTTCGTGAACGCGTTCCGGATGAGCCGGCACGGTTTGCCGGTCGCGGCTCGCGTTACCACGGTCCCTTCCTCGTCGATCTGGATGATCCGATCCTTGTAGTTCTGATGGCTGTACGCCTCCGGCGTCGCGATGAAGCGCGTGCCCATCCACACCCCGACCGCGCCGAGCGCCAGCGCCGCCACCAGGCCGCGGCCGTCGGCGATCCCTCCCGCTGCGGCCACCAGAGTCGGAGAGACGGCATCCACCACCGCCGGAATCAGCACGAGCCCTGCCACCCGCCCCGTATGCCCCCCGGCCTCGTGTCCCTGGGCGATCACCACATCCACCCCGTTGGCCGCGTGGTCCCTGGCCTGCTTCACGTTCCCGCAGAGCGCCATCACTTTCATCCCGCGCCGATGCGCCTCGGCGGTCACCGGCCCCGGATTCCCAAGCCCGGCGATCAGCACCGGCACGCGCTCCTCCAGCGTCACCTCCACCCAGCCCTTGACGTCGTCGCTGAACTGCTCGGCCTCTCTCCCCGTGCTCCGGACCGCCGCAAACAGGATGTCCACGCCGAAGGGTTTGTCCGTGGCGTCCCGGACCTGGCGGATCGCTTTCCTCAGCTGGTCGGGCGTGTGGTAGACCGCCGCGATGACGCCCAATCCCCCGGCCTCGCACACCGCGGCCGCCAGCTCGGCGCGGGCGACGAAGCCCATCCCTGCCTGGCAGATGGGATACCGGATCCCCAGGAGATCACAGAGCGGGGTGTGGAGAGAGAGCCTTGCCAGCATGACGTTGGTGAGCATATCGGAAACTTGAGACCGAGTAAAGCGACCCCCCCCTCACCCTCCCCCTCTCCCCTGGGGGGAGGGGGAATGGGGGTCAGGACATGAGGAAGCCGCCGTCGATGTTCAGCGCCTGGCCGGTCATGCCCCGGGTCTCGGGCAGGGCGAGGAACACGGCGAGATTGGCCACTTCCTCCGCCTCCAGCATCCGGCGCTGGGGCACCCGGTGCTTGAGGTAGCGCTCGAAGATCTCAGGCCCCGGAAGCTCCCCGCCCTTCATTGGTTGGGGCCCTAGCCACATCCCGGCGCGGACATAGCCGGGGCAGACGGCGTTAACGGTGATCTCTGGATAGCCGAGAGACCCGAGCTCGGCCGCGAGGGAGCGCGACAACCCGATGACGCCGTGCTTGGATGTCACGTACGCGGTGACGAAGCCGTGGCCCCCGTGCTTGCCGAAGACCGAGGCGATCGTGATGATCCGGCCTGCGCGCTGGGCCATCATGGCCGGAAGCGCCGCCCGGATCGCCAGGTAGGTCCCGAACAGGTTCACGTCGATCACCCGCCGCCACTCCGCCTCGTCCTGCTCCAGCAGAAGGCCGGGCCCGTCGGTCCCGGCGCACGTCACGAGGATATCGAGGCGGCCCAGCTCCGACACGGCCCGGCGCGCACTCTCCGCCATTTCGTCGGAGGAGGTCACGTTGGCCTTCATCGCGAGCGCCTTCTGGCCGAGCCCCCGCGCCTCAGCCGCCACGGCCTGGACTTCGGCCTCGACGTCCGAGACGAGCAAGAGGTGGGTGCCCTCCCGGGCGAACGCCAGGGCGATGGCGCGGCCGATGCCGCGACCACCGCCAGTGATGACCGCCACGTGGTTGGCAAGTCTCATCTCGTCCCCCTCACCCTGCCCTCTCCCCGAGGGGGAGAGGGATTCACTAGACGAACTTCGCGGTCACCGAGCCCAGGCGCGTGAACCGGGCGCGGATCGTGTCGCCGGCCTTCGGGCGCAGGACCTTGGAGATAGAGCCCGTCATGACCACATCCCCGGGCCTCAGGCTGAGGCCCCGGGTTTCCAGGTGGTTGGCGAGCCAGGCGAGGGCGTTCAGCGGATTGCCCATCACTTCCGCCGCCGTGTGAGTGCCAACGATCTCTCCGTTGTGCTCGTACACGACCCCCTCCACCGCCAGGTCGAACCCGCGGAGTGGCGTCAGGGGACTCCCGAGCACGATGGCTTTGGCGATGAGGTTGTTGGCGATGAAATCGGCCGCGCGGGGCGTGCCGGACATGAGGAAATCCGCCAGCTCGAGGGCCGCCACCGCCCCTTCCACCGCCAGCGCGGCGGTGGCGGCGGTCACGCCGGGCCCGACGAGCTTGGTCCGCATCCTGAAGGCGACCTCGACTTCGACTCCCAGGCCGGCAAACGCGCTCAGCGGTACCTCAGCGCCGCTCGGGTACTGAGCCGGAAAGAGGAAGCCGCTGGCTGGCTCCTTCACTCCCATGACGGCTTGGCCCGACGGGCTCGTGGCGCCAAGCTTCCAGCCAATCGGCCGCTCCCCGCGCCGATCGAGCTCGGCCCAGAGGGCATCCTGGATCGCGTAGGCGTGCTCAATGGTGAGGCCGGGGTCGGTCTCCGAGAAGGGTGCGATCAGGCGGCGTGTAGCTCGGGCCTCAATCAGCCGTTCGACAGCGGTTGCCAGGGCAATGGGCATCGCGTCTGCTCCCTTCGTCAGGCGAGGCGCTGCCTCACCCGCTCGACAATTTGCTCCATGACGGCACCAGCCTTGCCGGGAATCAGGACGTCGGCGTAGTCGTCGTGGGGCGTCTCGGAGAGGTTGACGATGACGAGGGCCGCGCCGGCCTGCTTGGCGTAGAGGGGCATCATCGCCGCGGGATGGACCACCAGCGACGAGCCGACGACGACGAAGACGTCTGACTGCCTGGCTCTGAGCTCAGCTTGGCGCGTCTCGCTGACCGGCATGGCCTCCCCGAACATGATCGTGTGGGGCTTGATGATCCCGCCGCAGGGGGGCGGGCACATCGGGATCTCCACCCCGCGCTCCAGCCAGTCGTGGACCTCCTCCCGCGTGTACGAGCGCCCGCAGCTGAGACAGCGGGCACGGGTGGCGTTGCCGTGGAGCTCGATCACCTTGTCCGCCGGGACGCCCGCCCGCTGGTGGAGATTGTCGATGTTCTGGGTGATGACGCAGTCCAGGCGCCCCAGCCGGTGGAGATCGGCGATCGCGTAGTGGGCCGGGTTGGGCTCGGCGTTCTTGATGACGGGGTAGATGTGGCGGCCGAGCTGCCAGTACTTCCGGCGCCCCTCCTCGCTCCCCACGAAGTTCTGGTAGGTGAACTCTTCGGGGTCGAAGCGGTCCCACACGCCGCCGGGGCTTCGGAAATCGGGGATCCCGGATTCGGTGCTGACCCCCGCGCCCGTGAACACGACGAGGCGCTGGGACCGGCAGATCAGTTCCGCCACCCGCTCGATCTCGCTCTGCACCCCTAGCGCCTCTTCCCCTTCTTCCGGGCGGCCTTGGCTTTCGGCTTAGCCATCGCCCCCGGCCTGGGCCGTGGCGCCGCGGCCGGCAGCGCCGCTTTCGCAAAGGGCTCGTTGCGCTTCCCCACGCCGCCGCGCACCGCGGGCCCCGCCTTGATGGTTCGGATCCAGGCGTCCAGGTCCCGCGCTAGCTCGGGGTAGCAGTGGTCCCGGTACGTCTCGAGCGCGCACAGTGCCGCGGGATCCTTCCAGGGCTTCAGCACGAACGGGCCGTCTGGGTCCCTCAGGTCGAACGGCGCCTCCGTCGCCAGGGACATGACGACGTAGCGCTTGGTAAGCTCGGACATGGATCGCCTCCTCCGGTCATTCGCCTAACTCGGACAAACACGCCAAGCCATCGGCCTTCCCCTGCTCCCACGCGCGCGCCAGCTCGGCGGGATCGAAGTCCAGCGGGCGCAGGTCCAGGGGGGCGCTGGGCGCGAGCAGCCGGATCTCCACGCCGGGGTGCCGCAGCCGGGCCAGCTCCACGTCGCGCCGGATCTGGGAGGTCATTCCCATCTCGAAGGCCGCCTCCACCGCGCGGCGGATCGTGGTCGGCGGCTCGCCGCGCTCGGCCTCCGCATAGCTCATGACCACCACCGCCCGCTCCACGTCCACCCCGGACTCCAGCGCGTCCAGCACCGGCGCCCGCCCCGTCAACCCGCCATCGAAGAGCAGCGCTCCGTCCACGGACGCGGGGGGGAACGCGCCCGGCACCGCCACGCTGGCCATCAGGGCGTCCACGGAGACCGACTGGTTATCGAAGATCCGCTTCTGCCGGGCGGCGAGGTCCGCCGTCACGATCACGAGCCGCACCGGCGAGCGGCGCACCCGCTCGAGGTCCACCCGCGCCTCGATGAGCTCCCGGAGGGGGCTCGGGTCGAAGAGCGAGCCCGTGGAATTGACCGCCCAGAGCGTCAGCCATCCCGGCAGGAATCCCGCGAAGAACACGGACGGCCGGAGCCGGTAGACCTGCTCGCGGGTGATGCTCCGCCACACCTCCTCCAGCAGGTCCAGCTGGCCGCCGGCGATCAGCGTCGCGTTGAGCGCCCCGGCAGAGGTTCCGGCGACCAGCTTGATGGGCACGCCCCTGGCGACAAAGGCCGCGGCGATTCCCGCCTCGTACGCTCCCTTGGCGCCGCCCCCCGAGAAGACGAGAGCCGTTGGCACCTCGCGTGGGGGTCTGCCGAGGCCGGAGGACCCACACACCTGTGCGCCGGCGAGACCGGGGCCTCCCCACGCGAAGAGACAGATGCCCGAGAGGAGGAGCGCCAGGCGCACGAGGCGCGAGGGAGGTTAAGGCTGGGAGAGAACCGCGACCGCGGACACCGCGCCCGGGCCGCCCAGGTTGTGGGCGAGCCCCATCCGGGCGCCCTTGACCTGCATCTTGCCCGCGCGTCCCAGGAGCTGGTCGTGGATGTTTGCGATCATCCGGACGCCCGACGCGCCGATGGGGTGGCCGCACGACTTGAGCCCGCCGGAGGTGTTGACGGGGAGATCGCTGCCGAGCCTGGTGACGCCGCCGGTGGCGAACTTCCAGCCCTCACCCGGCTTGGCGAAGCCTAGATCCTCGTAGTTCACGATCTCGGTGATCGTGAAGCAGTCGTGGCACTCGGCGACGTTGATCTCCTTGGCGGGGTTCGTCACCCCTGCCATCCGGTAGGCCGCCTGGGCCGCCTCGCGCGTGGAGCGGAAGGACGTGAAGCTCCAGGACGGGTCGAACTGGGTGTTCCAGTAGCCGGCGGTCACCGCATAGGCGATACCGCGGATGATCGTGTAGGCGTCGGTGAACTTGGGCGCCAGGTCCGCGCGCGTGAGGATGGCCGCGGCGGCGCCGTCGGTCGTCGGGCAGCAGTCGAACAGCCCGAGCGGCTCCGCCACCTTGGGCTGCTTCTGGTACTGCTCGGCGGTGATCTCCTTCTGGAAGTGGGCCTTGGGGTTGAGCGAGCCGTGGTAGTGGTTCTTCAGCGCCACGGCCGCCAGCGCGTCCTCTGTCGCGCCGTACTCCTTCATGTAGCGGGTGGCCAGCAGCGCGAACATCCCCGGCGCGGTCCGCCCCTTTGAGAGCACCGGGTGTCCCCGGTTCACCGCCTGGGCCACGAGGCTTCCCCGCGACGGGACCTCGCGCATCTTCTCCGCCCCCACCGCCAGGACCAGGTCGTACTCACCGGAGGCCACGGCGAGCGCGGCGTTCCTCACCGCCTCGATCCCGGTGGCGCAGTAGGCAGCCACGCGCGTGACGGGGATGGGGAAGAGATTCAGCGGATCGGAGACGAAGGTGCCGGAGTTCCCCTCGAAGCCGTAGAGCATCGGCTCATAGCAGCCGAGCCAGCCCGCCTGGAGCTGCTTCGATTCGATCTTGGCGTCGGCCAGGGCCTGAGAGACCGCCTCGAACACCATATCGGTGAGGCTCTGGTGGAAGTTCTCGCCGAACTTGATGATCCCGGTCCCGATGATCGCGACTTTCCCGCCCAGTCCCAT
>ERZ1292640.4718-Hain-H43-02um-R1-4718-length-10294-cov-7_pt1 | contig 10294 bp, 6 predicted proteins | sample MGYA00564404_ERZ1292640 | MGnify/ENA primary metagenome ERZ1292640 (study PRJEB36523, sample SAMEA6512636) | groundwater metagenome | collected 2019-01-08 | study: AquaDiva: Metagenomics assemblies of 32 groundwater samples | reverse complement strand
CGGGCTGAGCAGGACGCCGAAAAAAGGGTAGAGGACGCCCGCCGCGACGGGGACGCCCAGCGCGTTGTAGACGAAAGCGAAGAACAGGTTCTGCTCGATGTTCCGCATGGTCGCGCGGCTCAGCTTCCTGGCCCGCACGATTCCGCGCAGGTCCCCCTTGACCAGGGTGATCCCGGCACTCTCCATGGCGACGTCGGTCCCCGTTCCCATCGCGATCCCGACCTGGGCCTGCGCAAGGGCCGGCGCGTCGTTGATGCCGTCCCCCGCCATCGCCACCGTCCGCCCTTCCCCCTGGAGGCGTTTCACGGCGTCGGCCTTCTGGCCGGGGAGGACTTCGGCGACCACTTCGTCGATGCCGAGCTTTCCCGCCACGGCGTCCGCCGTCGTCCGGCTGTCGCCGGTGAGCATCACGATGCGGATCCCCTCCGCGTGAAGCTGTCGAATCGCCTCCGGCGTGGTTGCCTTGACGGGGTCGGCCACGCCCACCAGTCCCGCGGCCCTGCCGTCCACCGTCACGAACATCACCGTCTGGCCGTCACGCCGGAGCGCATCCGCCTTCACGGCGAGATCGCCGGGGTCGACGCCAAGGTCCTCGAGGAGCTTGCGGTTGCCGAGGGCCACGAAGCGGCCGTCCACCCTCCCCTTGACTCCCTTGCCGGTCAACGATTCGAACGACGCCGCGTTGGCGATCTCGACGCCCCGTTCCCGGGCGCCGGCCACGATGGCCGCCGCCAGCGGATGCTCGCTCCCCCGCTCCAGGCCGGCCGCCAGGCGGAGCAGCCCCGTCTCGTCCCACCCCTTCGTCGGCGCCACCGTAATCAGCTTCGGCTTCCCCTCGGTGAGGGTCCCCGTCTTGTCGACCACGAGGGTGTCGACCTTGCGCATCACCTCGATGGCCTCGGCGTTCCTGAACAGGACCCCCATCGTCGCGCCCTTCCCCGCGGCGACCATGATCGACATCGGGGTGGCCAGCCCCAGTGCGCAGGGGCAGGCGATGATGAGCACGGCGACCGCGCTGATCAGCGCATGCGCCATCCGGGGCTCCGGGCCGAAAAGGCCCCAGACGATGAAGGTGACGGCGGCGATCCCGACGACCGCGGGGACGAACCAGCCCGCCACCCGGTCCGCCAGCTTTTGTATCGGCGCCCGGCTGCGCTGCGCCTCGGCGACCATCTGCACGATCCTGGCGAGCAGCGTCTCGCTCCCCACCCGCTCGGCCCGCATCACGAGCGCCCCGGTGCCGTTCACCGTGGCGCCGGTCACGCGGTCGCCGGTCCGTTTCTCGACGGGGATCGGCTCCCCGGTGACCATCGATTCGTCCACCGGGCTCGCCCCTTCGAGGACGACGCCATCCACCGGGATCTTCTCTCCCGGCCGCACGCGCAGCCGGTCCCCCGGCCGGACCCGGTCGAGGAGCACGTCTTCCTCTGTCCCGTCCTCCCGCAGAAGGCGCGCGGTCTTCGGCGCCAGGCCGAGGAGGGCCCTGATCGCGGCGCCGGTCCGGCTGCGCGCCCGCAATTCGAGGACTTGACCCAGCAGGACCAGAGCGACGATGACCGCCGCCGCCTCGAAATAGAGGGCGACCCCGCCCCCTTCCGCGCGGAAGGAAGGCGGGAAAATCGCGGGGAACAGCTTGGCGATCAGGCTGTACAGGTACGCGACGCCGACGCCCAGCCCGATCAGCGTGAACATGTTCAGGCTGCGGTTGACCACCGACTGCCAGCCGCGCACGAAGAAGGGCCACCCGCCCCACAGGACGACGGGGGTGGCAAGAACGAGTTCCAGCCAACCCAGGGCCTGCGGCGATGCCAGGCTCTCCAGCGGGCGTCCCGGGACGTGTTCCCCCATGGCCACGACAAAGAGCGGTACCGTCAGAGCGAGGCTCATCCGGAATCGCCGCCTCATGTCGACGAGCTCGGGGTTCTCCTCCTCCTCGCCGGAAACCGTCCGGGCCTCGAGGGCCATCCCGCACTTGGGGCAGCCGCCGGGTCCGGCCTGCCGGACCTCGGGGTGCATGGGACAGGTGTACCGCTCCCCTCCCGTTGCACGCTCCTTCGCGACGTCGCGCGGTTCCGCCGGGCCGCCCGGCTGCCCGTACCGTCCCGGTTCCCCCCGGAACCTGTCCAGGCAGGCGGCGCAGCAGAACAGGTAAACCGTGCCGGCGCGGGCAAGCCTGTGCGGGCTGTCCGGGCCTACGGTCATTCCGCACACGGGATCCGTTGTCTGCACGGTGTCAGGCACTTCCGGTTTATTTCACCGTGTGCGAAAACGTCGCAGAGCCTTTTTCGCCGCCCGTCTCGACCTCCGTCTTGAACGTATATTTGCCCGGCTTGGGCAGGCTCACGTCGGCTCCGAAGTGGCCCTCCATCACCATGAAGTTCGAGGTCTCTTCCTTCTTGTCCGGCCCGATGACCGTCACCGTCCCCTTCCCCTCGGCAACCGTGACGGGTTTCTTTGTCTTGTCTCCGGCCAGATGGATCGCAACATGGTGGGTCTTGTTCATCATCCCTTCCATGCCTTCCATCTTCATCCCGGAGGCCTTGGCCTTCTCCATGTGGGCCTTCATGTCCATCAGTCGCGCCTCTCCCTGCCACGGGCCGATCTGCCCGCCGAAGACCTTGTCGCCCATCTTCTCATGCTCTTCCATCTTCATCCCGGGCATCGCTCCGTGACCCTTCTCCGCAGCAACCCCCGCCAGCGGAAACGCCAGAAACGCCAGAAGAACCGCACACATCGCAAAACGATTCAAGTCCATCTCTTTCTCCTCCCTGTCGGTATTGAACTCCCCTTCCGTCCGTTTCGTCCCTCCCTTGAGAAGAGACGGCGGAAAAGACGGTTTCATTCGGTCATACGCCTTACGCCTTCGAAGGCAGCGCGTTCAGCTTGAGCTCCCGCGCCTTCCAGAGCTTGTAGATCGCCGGGTACACCAGGAGCTCCAGGAGGAACGATGTGCCCAAGCCTCCCAGCATCGGGGCGGCGATACGTTTCATGACGTCCGCTCCCGCCGACGTGGACCACATGATGGGCAACAGCCCCATGAACGCCGCGGCGACAACCATGAACTTCGGGCGGACGCGCTTGACGGCCCCGTGGATGATGGACTCGTCCAGCTCCGCGACGTTCCGGAGGAGCCCCTTCCTCTTCGCATCTTCATGGGAAAGGTCCAGGAAGAGGAGCATGAAGACCCCGGTCTCGGCGTCCAGGCCCAGGAGGGCGATCATCCCCACCCAGGCGGCGATGGAAACGTTGTAGTCCAGCACGTAGAAGAGCCAGATGGCGCCGATGGCCGAGAAGGGGACGGCGAGCATGACGACCGAGGCCTTGAAGGCGCTCCGGGTATTAATGTAGAGGAGCACGAAGATCAGGGCCAATGTCACCGGCACGACGAATTTCAGCCGTTCGCGCACCCGGAGCATGTTCTCGTACTGGCCGCTCCACTGGAGCACGTATCCGGTCTTGAGCGGGACCTTCTGCTCCACGGCCGCCTTGGCCTCCTCCACGTAGCCTCCCACGTCCCGGCCGGCGATATCCACGTACACGTACCCGGCCAGGAACCCGTTCTCGTCCCGGATCATGGCGGGGCCCTGGACGATCTTGATGTCCGCGAGCTGGGCGAGGGGGATCTGGGCCCCCATCGGGGTGGGCACGGGGACCAGGACCCGCCCCAGGCGGTCGACGTCCTCCCGGAGCTCCCGGGGGTAGCGCAGGTTCACGGGGTAGCGTTCCCGGCCCTCGACGGTGGTGGTGATGTTCTCGCCCCCGATGGCGCTCATGATCACGTCCTGGAGCCCCCCGATCGTGAGCCCGTAGCGGGCCAGCTGGTCGCGCTTAGGCTCGAAGTCCACGAAGTAGCCTCCCGTCACCCGCTCGGCGAAGACGCTCCGGGTGCCCCGGATGGGCTTGAGGACGTGTTCCAGGTGCTCCCCGATCCGCTGGATCTCCCCGAGGTCGCTCCCGTAGATCTTGATCCCGATGGGCGTGCGGACTCCGGTCGTGAGCATGTCGATCCGGGCCTTGATGGGCATGGTCCACGCGTTCGTGACCCCGGGGAACCGCGCGGCGCCGTCCATCTTGGCCACGAGCTCGTCCCAGGAGATGTGGTCGGGCCAGATGGGCCGGAAGAGGGGCTTTAGCCATCCGGGAGCCCAGGAGGAGAACCAGCGCTCCTTCGGGCTCCATTGGCTCTCCGGCTTCAAGACCACCGTGGTCTCCATCATGGAGAAGGGCGCTGGATCGGTGGAGGTGTCGGCGCGCCCCGCCTTGCCGAAGACCCGCTCGACCTCGGGAAAACTCTTCAAGACCCTGTCCTGCCGCTCCAGGAGATCCTGGGCCTGGGCCACCGAGAGTCCCGGGAGGGTCGTGGGCATGTAGAGCATGGTGCCCTCGTTCAAGGGCGGCATGAACTCGCTTCCGAGCTTCAGGTAGATGGGGATGCTCAATACGAACAGGCCCACCGAGACCGCAATAACGGTCCTCGGGCGGCGCAGCACGAACCGGCAGGCCGGCTCGTAAATTTTAAGGATCGCGAGGGAGATCGGATGCTTCTCCTCGGCATAGTACGTGCCCACGAATGCGCGCGTGGCAAGTTTGGCCAGGAACTTCGACCGGAAGGTGAACGGTTCGATCCGCGCGAACATCATGCGCGTGGCCGGGTTCAGCGTGACCGCCAGGAGCGCGGCCAGCGCCATGGCCAGGTTCTTGGAGTAGGCCAGGGGCTTGAACAGCCTTCCTTCCTGGTCCACCAGCGCAAAGACCGGAAGAAAAGCCACGGCGATGACAAGGAGCGAGAAGAAGACGGAGGGGCCCACTTCCTTCAAGGCCTCCAGCCGCACCTGGTGGAAATCCCCTTTCCGGCCTTCGGCCTGCCATTGGTATATCTTGTTGTAGGCGTTCTCCACTTCGATGATCGCCCCGTCCACTATCACGCCGATCGAGATCGCGATTCCGGACAGGCTCATGATGTTGACCGTGACCCCCATGTAGTACAGGGGGATGAAGGAGAGGAGCACGGACACGGGGATCGTGATGATCGCCACGAGCGCCGACGGAACGTGCCACAAGAAAACCAGGATCACCAGGGACACGATGAGCATTTGCAGGACGAGCTCGTGCTTGAGGGTACCGATCGCCCGGTGGATGAGGTCCGAGCGGTCGTAGGTCGTGACGAACTCCACCCCCTTGGGAAGGGAGGGGGCAAGCTCCTTCAGCTTCCCCTTGACCCGCTCGATCACGTTCAGGGCGTTCTCCCCGTGGCGCATCACCACGATCCCGCCCACGTGATCGCCGATTCCGTCCAGGTCGGAGATGCCGCGGCGGATCTCCGGCCCCAGGGACACCCGGGCGATGTCCTTGAGGAGCACGGGAACACCGCCGGGACCGGTTTTCACCACGACCTTTTCGAGGTCTTCCGGCTTCTTCACGTAGCCCCGGCCCCGGACCATGAACTCCGCGCCGGCAAACTCGATGAGCCGGCCGCCGACTTCGTTGTTGGACATGCGGATGGCCTCGGTGACCATGTTGAGCGGGATCCCGTAGGCCGCCAGCCGGTTCGGGTCCACCGTCACCTGGTACTGTTTCTGGAACCCTCCGATGGAGGCCACCTCGGCGACGCCCGGGACGGACTGGATGGCGTAGCGCAGCGTCCAGTCCTGGTACGAGCGGAGCTGATCCAGGGAATGGGCGCCCGACCGGTCCACCAGGGCGTACTGGAAGACCCACCCGACGCCCGTGGCGTCGGGACCGAGCTCGGTCTGAACCCCCTTTGGAAGGCGGGCCTGGATTTTGGACAGATACTCCAGCACCCGGGAGCGCGCCCAGTAGATGTCCGTGCCGTCCTGGAAGATCACGTAGACGTAGGAGAAGCCGAAGTCCGAGAACCCCCGGATCGCCTTGACCTTCGGAGCGCCCAGGAGCGCCGTCACGATCGGGTAGGTGACCTGGTCCTCGATGATATCGGGAGACCGGTCCCACCTCGAATACACGATCACCTGGGTGTCCGAGAGGTCGGGGAGCGCGTCGAGGCGTATCTCCTTGAGCGTGTACACGGCCAGGACGCAGGCCGCCACCACGGCCAGCAGGGTCAGGTAGCGGTTGACCGCGCAGAACCCAATGACCCGCTGGATGAAGGTTTCCTTTGGGTGTTCGCCGGGTGTCCCGGCGCCGTGCGGCATCACTGCCCGCCTCCGTGGCCGGCATGGCCCTGGGACGGAGCCGCACCCTGGGACGGCGGCGGAGGCGTTCCGCCCCCCGTCATCCCGGTGAGGGCGGCCTTAAGCTTCGATTCGGAGTCGAGGAGGAAGTTCGCCCGCACCGCGACCCGCTCGCCCTCCTTGACGCCGGACAGGATCTGCGCCTTCCCCTCGCCTCGGACGCCCACCTTCACTTCCCGGGGCTCGAGGCTCCCGCCGCCGAGGTCCACGAAGACGATCTGGCGCAGACCCGTTTCGATAATGGCCGAATCGGGGATCACCACTCCGGTCGCGGAGTCCAGCTCCAGGAAAACATCGGCGTACATCTGGGGCTTCAAGCGGAGCCCGGGATTCGGAAACTCGAAGCGCACCTTGAGCGTGCGGCTCTCGGGCGAGAGGGTAGGATAGACGTAGGCGACCCTTCCCGAAAGGCGAAGACCGGAGTCGTAGGCGGGAGCGAGGGTCGCCACTTGCCCCAGGCGCACGGACCGCGCCTCATACTCGTAGAGGTCCGCTTCGATCCAGATCAGCGAAAGGTCGGTCACGGTGAAGAGCTCCATGCCGGGCATGACCCTCGTTCCCTCGAAGACTCCCTTCACCGTGACGTAGCCCGACACCGGAGCGTTGAGCGTCACGGTGCGCCGGGGGTTCTTCGTCCTCTCGAGCTCAGTGATGAAGTTTTGCGGCACGTCGAAGAGCTCGAGTCGGCGCCGGGACGACTGGACAAGCTCCGCCGCCATCTCCCTCTCCTCGGGATAGGGGTTTTCCTTCATGCGGTTGTGCATCTCGAGGGCAAGCAGGTACTCCCGCTGGCTGGCCACCAGCTCGGGCGAGTAGAGGTCCAGGAGCGGCTGGCCCTTCGCCACCGCCTGTCCGGTAAAATTAATGTGGAGTTTTTCGATCCAGCCCTCGATCTTGGTCTGCACGCGCCGGACGCGCGTTTCGTCGGGAACGATGTTTCCCACCGCCCGTACCGAGCGGCTGATCTTCTCGCGCACCGCCGGGGCGGTCTGGACTCCGGCCAGTCGGAGTCTCTCAACGCCCACCTTGATCGTGGAGTACCCCGCCACGGCGCTCCCTCCACCTCCGACTTCGTCCTCGTAGACCGGGACGTAATCCATGCCCATCTCGTCCTTGGACGGGACGGGCGAGGTGACTCCCGGCTTCATGGGGTGGCGGTAGAAAAGAAGCTTCCGCTCGCCCTTCCCCGCGCCGCCGCCCGGGGCGGCGGCGCCCCCGGCCGCAGCCACCGGGCCGGCGTCCTCGATCTTGGTAAGCGTCATGCCGCAGATGGGGCATTTCCCCGGCTTGTCGGAGATGATGAAGGGGTGCATTCCGCAGGTGTACTTCGCCGCCCCCTGGGCGACCATCGCGGCATTGTCCGCCGGATGGGGGTGCAGCAGGGAGTGAAACGCGGGGACCTTGAAGAAGGCCAGCGTCCCCGCGCCGAGGAGGACCAGCACCGAAGCCGCGATGACGATGATGCGCAACTTCTTTTTCTTCGACGATTCAGGCGGAGGGATGTTTCCCTCCGGGGGCTGTCCCGGAGCCTCCCCCTCGGGCGCAACCACCCCCTCGATTTCGGGGGTGGCCCCTTCCTTCCTCTCTTCGCTCATCTTCCGTCTCCGTGTCGCTTCGATTTCGAATCCAGCGTTCCTATATCAGTTCAGGTCTTTCCCCACAACCGCTCCCAGCCTCGCCTTTTCCATGTTCAGATCTCCCACGGTCTCGTGATAGTTCTTCCGGAAGGAGAAGAGGTTCGTGATCGTATCCAGCAGCGCCGGAAAGTCGACCTTTCCGACGCGATAGGCTGCCAGGGTCGTCTCAAAGGACGTTTCGCTGTGAGGAATGATCGTCGTCCGGAAGAGCGCGGCCACGGCGGAGCGGCTTTCGATCGTTGCCAGCGATTTCCCGATCGCGTTGGCCGCCTCGAGGTCCAGGTTGGCCAGCTCGCGCCGGGCCATCTCCCGTTCCGCCGTCATCTCCCGGACGAGGGGATCGAGCTTCTCCTTCCTCCATATCGGAAGGTTCATGAGCACCATCGAGGAGAACATGTCGGGGCGCCTTGTCCCGTCCGGCGTCGCGTCCCGCTGCATGTAGGAGGCGGACACCTCGAAGTCCGGGTAATACTCCTTCTTCGCCACTCCGATGGAGGCCTCCCCCCGGAGAACGCGCGCCTGGAGCGATTTCCTCGACGGCCGCTCCTCCCTGTACATCGCCATCAGATCTCCCGTGCCGTACGGCAAAGTGAACTCGCGGAGATGCTCGATTTCGGGGACCGGCGTATCGGGAGGCAGGGCGGCAAGCGTGTTGAGGCGAATGGAAAGGACCTTCTCCCTGTTCTCCAGGACAAGGAGCATCTCCCGCATCTTCTCGAACTCCACCTGCCCCCGGTGGACGTCCGCCTGGGTCACCCGTCCCACGGCGTACATCTCCTGGGAAACCGCCACGATCTGCCGAAGGATCTCCCGGGTCCGGCGGACCACCTCCGCCTGCCTGCGAACGGAAGAGAGATCAGCATAGGCCATCTCGATCTCGGCCCGCAGCATGTTCCGCATCTCCTGCAGGTCGAATTCCGTCTGCTCCTTCTCCCGCGTCGCCACCTCCGTCCGGAGCTTCAATTTGCCGGGGTAGGGAAACATCTGCGACAGGCCGATCTCCTTCCCCGTCATGTCCTCCTCCCGGAAGGACCAGCCCTTCACCGGCACGTTGGTGATCCCGACCCACCCCTTCGGGTCGTCCAGGGCGCCGGCGCGGATCGCGGCGTTCTCCTTCATCAGGATCCGCTCCTGCATCGCGGCGAGGGAAGGATTCTTCGACAGGGCCGCCTCGATATAGAAGGAAACGGGACGAGGCGCTTCCTCCGCGCCGGCGTGCCCCCATGGAACGAGGAGGCTCAGGAACAGCGGGAAAATCCGCCTGCAGATATGGTAGGCGTCGATTCTTCTCAGGTTCTTTCCGATATCCATTCTACCGTCGTCCTTTCCCGACCCGGCAAGCCGCCACCGTCTTCTCCTGAAAATAAAAAAAACCGCCGAAACCAATAAAATCTTTATCGGTTTTAATATACTGCAATCTATATCATGGCGCATCCATCCCAGCGCGCCCTTCCGTCCCCGGCGAAGCCCCGTCCCCCTCGTCGCCTTCGGCCTGTCCATCGGCCGGATCTTGCTTCAAACCGTGGTGGTTGGTGGAAACCGTCTCGGTTTTCTCGTGCTTCCCCCCGTGCATCCCCATCATGTGAAAATTTCCCGTCGCCAGCCATACCACGATCCCGCCCACAACCATCGCCCCCATCAGGACGAGCATTACCGCTTGACCGCTCCTTTTCCCGATCGACATTCCCTCCTCCTCTTCCTTTTCTGAACTCGCTGGACTGCTTATTTCCCGGAATCCGGGGGCGGGCAGCAGTTCCCCCCCGCCCCGCAGCCGCCCGACGAGACCGCCGCGGCCGGATTCAGCGTGTACGATGACCAGGATCCGCCCAAAAGCAACGTCGTCGTCACCGACAGGATGATCGCCACGAGGATCGCGAGCACGAAGCCGCGCCAGGTGGGACCGGTGCGGTGGTCCTTGAACGCCGTTCCATCGGTCCCCCGGGCCGCATCCTCGCCGGGAAGATACCCCTCTCCGGGTATCGTCATTCCTTGTTCTTGTTCCATTTCTCTCTCCTTCCGCAACGTCTGCCCGTCTCGAAAATGCCGCCGTACACTCTACAGCGCCTGGTAGGGAGCCAGGAACCGGTCGTCCTCGACGAGCTCCCCGTCCTTGAGGCGCACGGCCCGGGTCGCTCTCTTCTGGTTCTGCCGGTTGTGCGTGACCATGAGAACCGTCTTGCCCTGCCGGTTGAGCTCCGTGAACAGGTCCAGGATCTGCTCGCCCGTCGCCGAATCGAGGTTCCCGGTGGGCTCGTCCGCCAGCAGGATGGGAGGGTCGTGGACCAGGGAGCGGGCGATCGCCACCCGCTGGCACTCCCCGCCCGAGAGTTGGGAGGGGAGCCGCTCCTCCTTGCCGGAAAGACCCACGGAAGCGAGGAGCGCGTCGGCCCGCGCCGCCTTTTCCCGGGGGCTCGATCGCGCCGGGGACATCGGCACCATGACGTTCTC
>ERZ1292640.4717-Hain-H43-02um-R1-4717-length-10297-cov-5_pt1 | contig 10297 bp, 7 predicted proteins | sample MGYA00564404_ERZ1292640 | MGnify/ENA primary metagenome ERZ1292640 (study PRJEB36523, sample SAMEA6512636) | groundwater metagenome | collected 2019-01-08 | study: AquaDiva: Metagenomics assemblies of 32 groundwater samples | reverse complement strand
CCAATTCAACAGCATGCTCGTAGAAGATTGAGCAACAGCAGTTAATCCAGAAGGAGCAACAGGAGCAGATGTTGTAACCGTAGAAGCAATATTAGACCAAAGGGATGACCACCAGCTCTGTTCTGCTCTAACTCTATAAACATATTCAACACCTGAAAAAAGAGTAGTATCAGTGTAAGTTACAGTGCTTGGAGCAGTTACAGTATTTGCAGGCAAATTAGTAGCCCTAGAAAGATCCGCAAAATTAGTGCAAGTAGCACCAGTACATCTTTGAACTTTAAAGCGCAGTTCTCCATTGCTGGTATCTGTCCAATCAAGTCTAGCTTGAGTAGAAGATAGTCGAGTAACAACTAAATTAGTAGGAGCATTAGGAGGAGTTATAGAATAATCTTGATTTGAATAAGCAGAAAATGTAGATCCAATATAAGCTCTCATTCTATAATCATATCTCGTATTTTCAACCAGCCCAGTATGCAGTGTACTCTGAATATTAGGACCAGGATTAGCACCAGGAATCAGCCCCCATGATCCGCCTTGAGGCATAAACTCAATCTGAAAGCCTTCTTCATTACTACTAGTATCAACCCATGTGATTTGGATGGAGTTCGCATCTAGAGGATAAGTATACAAGCTAGCGGGAGCGTTAGGAGGTCCAGATAAAGTAGTTCCAGGGATAATATTAGAGTATCCTGAGTTGCTGCTTACACTATTATAAGCGTAAACTCTATATTCATAGGTGGTGCTTGAACTCAATCCTGCATTGTTATTAGTATCCGTAAAAGTATTTGTGTTGACTCCAACGCTTCCAGCAGGACTCCATGATGTTCCAGCTTGCAGTCTTCTTTCAATTCTAAAGCCTTCTTCATCATTGCTTCTGTCTTCCCACATTAAGGATATGCTGTTAGAAGTTTGAGAAGTAACTCTCAAATCAATAGGACTTATGGGAACACCTTGCACACTCAATGCAACACGATTAGCACTATAAATATTTCCAGGATTACGAACTCTAAAAGTATAACGCCCTGTAGCCCTAGAAAAAGTAATAAAATCATGAACAATTCTATTTGAATTTATATTATATAAAGCAGAATTAGGAATAATATCGCAAACATTATCCGGACCGCAAACTTCCAATTCTGCAAGAGAATTAAAATTATACCCTCTAAAAGTAAGTCCCCATCCCCCGGTAGCACCAACAGGAACATAACTCGGATCCACCCCGAGCAAATAAGGAGTCGACGCACTCAAAGGATCATATTCATAAGCTCCAGCGTCAGGAGAAGCATCTCTAGGAATACCGCGAATATCTGCAGGAGTAGCATATTGAGGTAAAGCAAAACCAATATTAGGACTATTTTGAATTGGCAAAAAATTATAAAACCACGGCGTAAATTGAGTAGTATAACTATTAGTTACATCCATAAACAAAGGATTTGCAAATACATTATTTCTAAAAATTGGTCTATTTACTAGTGGTGGATTTGGTGGATCCAGCATACGGGCATAATGCCACGCATATTTGCTAGTTCTATCTGGACAAGAACCCTCAATAAGATCATGAGTGTTATCAGTCCAACCACATGCAGACATGCCAGCTCTATCATTCGGTGGAGATGCTCCAACTCTATAAATAATGTTATTTTCTATTGTTGTAAGAGGAACATCAGGAGCATATTCAAATTGAAAAGGAGTGCTTCCAACAGTATATATAATATTGTTTCTTATTTGCACATCTCTATGTGGTCTAGGAGGCACTGTAGAATGAGTAAATCTTATTGCAGAAAAAGTCGAATCATCAGTGCTTACACCATTTTGACCAGATCTTGTTGCTAAAATGTTGTTGGTAATTTGAATATTGTTCGTTCCAGAAGCACCATATCTCTGAGCATCATTGTCTTCAAAAATATTTATTGGGCTATGGCCATTATTAAAAATTAAATTATTCCTAATTATCCCATTGGTCGGGCTATCTTTTAGTTCTATGCCATTGAGTCCAGTGGTATGAAGGATATTATTCTCGAAAGTAAACTGATCTCCTCCTCTCCAGTGAATTGCATGAGAGCTACATTTATAAAATAGACTATTTTTTATTACCCAACCTATATCTGTGTCCAAGTCCGCGGGTGTTGTTCCTGTACTTGATTGATCATTTCTATAGAGACAATGTTCACCAGCAATATTATGAATAACTACATTATCAAAAGTGACATAATCTCTATTAGTGCCAAGAACACCAAAGACACCCCATCTAGCACCATTCCTAATGTCAATATTTCTAAAAGTAACATGATGAAAGTCTGTACCGAGATTAACAACCTCTCGCATAGGAGCAAGATTAGGTCTTCCAATGCCATCCAATTCAAAACCGTCAATGATAACATACTGAGTATTGCGATGAATATCTAAAGCAGGATAAGAAGTAGTTCCTGGTTGAACTGGCGACTCAAAACTATTAAAAATAACGCGCTCGCCAGGATAAGTAATTAGAAGAATAGGCTGAGTTGAGGTACCTTGAAGAGCATCATTTCTAGGATAAGCGCTACCAGCAGTACCTAGTTTTTCATCATATATTCCACCTCTATAAACAACTACATCGCCAGGCACAATAATTGGAGGAGAGTTATAAGGAACAGGCCTATATCTCCAAGGTAGATTAATATTATTGACTTGAGCAGTTAAATCATTACCATTTAAAGCAACAAAGTAAACGTTATTGATAGTATGTGTATATCCTAAATCGTAAAGATAAGTTTTGAAATTATTAATATTGGTAAAGTCTCCATATCTAGCAATTACACTTGCAGACGTATTAAGAGAAGCATCATTATCATTAGCGTCTGCTCCTAACTCTAGAATAGGAGGAAATATTAAATCATACATAATGCCGACATACGCATTTTTACCCCCAATAACAAAACCATCACAATCTTTATCGATATATTGATAATTATTACACCCCTCACCTATAAAAGGCTCCAAAAGCACACCTTCCTCTTCATCAGAAACAACCAACAAAGAAGAAACCAATTCAACATCATTAAAATCAATCTTAAAATAAACCTCTAATTCATCCCCTTCAAAAACCCCATCAAACAAATAAGTCAAATCATCAGAAATAGTCCAATCAATCAAAGCACGACCATTTACAAAAGAACCTTCAAGAACAATTACATCATCGTCAAAAAAAGTATCTTTTTCAAAAACACCAACATCAAAACTCTGACCATCACACTCTTCCCCATAAACAACTATCTGGACACTATTTCCAGCAACAATAAATTTCTCGCTCCAAGAAACGCTTTGAATAACACACCCAGAATCAGAATCGGATTCAGAACCAGAAGAACTTGAAGTATCAGACGAACTCGAAGAATCGGGACTAAAAAAAGCCCTATCCTTAAAAAAAACAAGATTAGAACCAGTCCCAAAATCCTTAGCCTCCCTCACAAACCCATCGTCCGCAAGAATAGGACTTCCAGTAATAACATTATCTAATTTAGTAAATAAATCCTTAGTTCCAAAAATATTAAAATAAAATGAAACACCGATAACGGCAATTAAAATAACGCTAAAAATCCATATCACTCTCTTCATATATTATCAATATAACTATACTTTATAAGTATTATTTAATCAGAAAGCCAAAAACCCCAAAAACACAAATTTATTAACCTCAAATAAACTCGCAAATACATGTTAGACAAACTTTCAGGCGCAATAAAGAAAGCAACAGACAAGATAGCGAACGCCATATTCCTTGACAAAAACCTAGTAGATTCGGTAATCAAAGACCTTCAGAGGTCATTAATTGAAGCAGACGTAAACGTCCAATTAGTTCTAAATATAACTCAAAAAATAAAAAAGTCAGCCCTAGATGAAAGACTAAAGGGAATAGAAAAAAAAGAACACATAATCAAATTATTACACGATGAATTAAAAACAATCTTAGGTGAAAAAAGAGAATTAAAAATAGAATCAGGCAAAACAAATAAATTTATGATGCTGGGACTATACGGTTCTGGAAAATGTGTTCATGGAAACACAAAAGTCCAATTAGGAGATGGCAATATCAAAAAAATAAAAGAGCTGTATCATGAACACATTTCAAATAATGAAGAAAAATTAGAGGATGGATTTATTATCGATTTATCTAGTCAAAGCTTAATAGTTCCATCTTTCAATCCAAAAACTCTAAAAATAGAAAATAAAAAAGTAACTCATTTATGGAAACTTAAAAAAGAAGACCTTTATGAAGTCTCATTGGATAATGGAAATGATTTTTCCCTAAAGGTAACTCCAGAACATCCATTTTTTGCATTAAGAAATGGGCAAGTTACCAAAGTAAGAGCAGAAAACTTGCAGGAAAGTGACTGGGTAGCAACTCCGCAGGAAGTAAGAATCGAAGGGAAAACAGTAAGCCTAGAAGAAAAATTGAAAAAATTACCAATCTCAATTACATTGCCAAAAGAAGAGATAAAACAAATTCTTAAAGAAAGTAAACAAACAATTAAACAAATTAATAAAAATCTAATAGTAAAAAGAAATTATTGTAAATTTACACAAGAATTAAAAAATGGACAGATGCCTATAGAATTAGTTAATAAATTGTCAAACATCATTTTAGCAAGAGAGAAAAATGCCACTAAAATAATAACTGTTCCAACATCTCTAAATTCTGATTTTGCAGAATTTTTAGGATATGTCATGGGAGATGGTCACATAGAACCAAATTATATACAAGTTTCAAATCAAGACACTGAAATAATCAATAGAATAAAAGAACTAACAAAAATACTATTTAATATAGAACCAACAATAAAACTAGTTAAAAGAACAAAAAAAATGTATGATATTAGAATTTGTTCTACAACATTAGTAAAAATAATATCTATCTTTGGATTATCTCCAGGGAAAAAAGGAAAAAATCTAGCAATTCCTCAAGAAATTTTCTTATCAAATAATGAAGTTATAAGGTCATTTGTTAAAGCTTATTTTGATTGTGACTCCTATGCGTCTCCAACCAGATACATTGAACTAACTTCTGAAAGCCATATTCTCATTCAACAAATGAATATGCTCCTAAAAAGATTTGAAATAGTTTCAACAATTTCTAAGAAAATTATTAATTTAATTCCATATTGGAGGCTAGCAATAAAATCGAGATATGCTGAAAAGTATGCGGATAAAATAGGCTATCTAATAAGCTACAAAAGGGAAAGGGTAAAAAAATATAAAGATATAGGCTTAATTCAAGGATGTGGGGATCAGGAGATGATCCCATTCCATAACTTCTTGAAAGAATCTCGTCAATCTATGGGATTTTCAATAGGAGAAATACAAGACAGAGCAGTTTATAGCTTTGGAATATATGAAAATAAAGGATCAATCTCAAAAGAACAATTAAAAAAACTTGTGAATTATTATAATCTAACAAAAAAAGGAATGTATTCACAACTTCTTGAAAGAATACAAAATAAAATAAATATTAAACAAGAATATGGAAATGAATTCCTTAATGGAATAAAAAAACATTTACAAAATACAGGATTAGCAGAATTAAATGAAAATAAATGGACTATTTCAGATATAGGACAAAAATACTTGCAACAAGTCAAAGAAACAAATTCAAATGAAATTATTGAAACCTTAACAAATCTAGCCAATTCAGAAGTCTGTTGGTTACCAATTAGAAGTATCTTAAAAATAAAAAATGATGAAGAATTTGTATATGATCTAACAGTAGAAGATAATCATAGTTTTATAGCTGAAGGTTTCATTGTACATAATACAACAACAATTTCAAAATTAGCACTCTACTATTCAAAAAGAGGTTCAAAAGTCTGTGCTATAGGCCTAGACGTTCACAGACCCGCAGCATCTACACAATTAAAACAATTATGCGATAAAATAAACGTTGCGTGTTTCATCAATCCAGAGCAAAAAGACCCAGTAAAAATATGGAAAGAATATGAAAAAGAACTAAAAAAATATGACTTAATATTAATAGACACTGCTGGGCGAGACGCTCTAGACGATGATTTAATAAAAGAAATAAAATCAATATCAAAAATATCAAAACCAACAGAAACTTTCCTAGTTATCCCGGCAGACATTGGTCAAACAGCGAAAAAACAAGCAACAACTTTCAAAGAAGCCGTAGATATAACTGGAGTCATTATAACTAGAATGGATTCAACTGCAAAAGCAGGAGGAGCTCTAACATCCTGTTATGAGGCAAGGGTTCCAGTTATATTTATAGGAACAGGCGAAAAACCCGCAGATTTAGAACAATTCAACCCAGAATCCTTCCTATCCCATATGCTTGATATGGGGGACCTCGAGTCTTTAATGGAAAAAATTAGAACAGTTACAGACGAGCAAAAATTAAAAAAAACTCAAAAAAACATCGAAGAAGGAAAATTAACTTTAAGAGACGTTCAAGCACAACTTGAATCAATGGAATCTCTAGGAAGCATGGACAAAATAATGTCAATGATTCCAGGTTTAGGAAAAGTAAAAGATAAAATCCCTCAAGAAAAGTTAGAACAACAACAAAATAAGATGAAAGGTTACAAACATGCAATAAACTCAATGACTAAAGAAGAAATAGAAAATCCAGAAATAATGGAAAAAGAAACATCTAGACTTCAAAGAGTAAGTAAAGGCTCTGGCGTTAGCACAACGGACATCAGAAATCTAATAAAGCAATACAAAATGCTAAAAGAAATGATTCAATCAGGAAAGTCGTCAGAAAGCGACGTAATGGATCAAAAAACTTTAATGAAAATGGCAAAGAAATTTGGCAAAAGGGGCTTGAGACTTTAAACAAAAACTTAAAACCAAAAGCCTTAAATATTAGTATAACTTCAAGTATAACATGGTAGAACTAAGAGTAAGACTAGGCTCAAAGGGACAAGTAGTAATCCCAAAGATACTTAGAGAAACGTATGGATTATATTCAAGACAAGAAGTAATAATTTCTGAAAGAGAAGAAGGAGTTTTAATAAAAAATAATCATAATAAAAACCCATTAGAGATATTAGACAAAATATCTGACGAAGTTGCTAAAAAAAATAAAGGGAAAAAAATAACAGTACATCCTCACGAAATTTATGAACAATATGACAAAAGAGCAAAAAGAGCAGGACTCTAAAAAAGAAAGCATCTATCTTGATGCAAACTGTTTTATTTATGCAACAATAGATAAAGAAGAAATAGGACAGAATGCAAAAAAAATACTAGAAGAAGTAAATAATGGAGCCTATAAAAAAGCTTATTCGTCAACATTAACCGTAGACGAATTTTTATGGAGAGTTCAAAAAGAAGTGAACAGAGAAATGTCTGCAGAGGGGTCAAGCATATTTTTTTCTCTACAGAACCTTGAATTAATAAGCATTGATGCACAAATAATATCGAAAGCTATTGAAATTTATAAAAACGATAAATTAGATCCAAGAGACTCAATACACTTAGCAGCAATGCAAAGTAAAGAGATAAAGACAATAATAAGCTCAGATCCAGATTTTGATAAAATAAAAAGCATTAAAAGAATAGATTTCTCAAAATAATAAAATGGAAAAAGAAAACAACAACCAAGCAGAAAATGAAGATGTTTCAGAATATTTTAAAGAACAGTCAATTAAAGCTTCTAAAAAAGGACTTCATTATGACAAAAAAGAATTTTATGAGCAATATGAAAAACGCCTAAAAAGAGCAGGACTCTAACATGAAAATCTTAATAATCGGAAGTATGAAATTCCACAAAAAATATGAATTTCTTAAAAAACAATTAGAAAAAAACAAACATCAATTAATAATACCAGAGCCAGATAAATTCTACAACGAAGAAAAAAATATCAAACTTAAAGCGATGCAAGACTTCAACAAAAACTTAGAAAAAAGCGATGCAATCCTTGTAGCAAACTACGAAAAACATAATCAAAAAAATTACATAGGATTCAATTCAATCATGGAAATTGGAATGGCATTCAACAGAAATAAAAAAATATTTATCTTATTTAATATCCCAGATAATTGCAAAGATGAATTAGAAGCAATAGGTAGTATAGTCTTAAACGGAGATATCGATAAAATATGAAATCATCAGTCATCGCCAGAGGAGCAGAAGCAATCATAACAAAACAAGGCAGTATAATAACAAAAAACAGGATAGAAAAATCATACAGACATCCACAGTTAGATATTAAAATAAGAAAACTAAGAACTAGAAGTGAAGCAAAGATTCTAGAAAAAGCAATTAAAATAATCCCAACTCCAAAAGTAATCGGTTCAGATGAAACAAGAAACACAATAGAGCTAGAATACATTCCTGGAAAGAAACTTGCAGAAAGTCTAGAAAAAACAAACTTCAAAAAAGTATGTAAAAAAATAGGAAACAATTTAGCAAAAATACATGACAATAATATAATTCATGGAGACCTAACTACATCAAATATGATTCTAAATGAAAAAGAAAATAAAGTCTATTTCATAGACTACGGCCTAGGCTTTCAGTCATCAAGAATAGAGGACAAGGCAGTAGACCTCCATTTAATAAAACAAGCCCTAGAAGCCAAACACCCAACCATATATCAAGAAGCATTCAAATCAGTAATAGAAGGTTATAAAAAACAATCAAAAACTGCAAAGCAAGTAATATCTCAATTAGAAAAAGTAGAACGCAGAGGAAGGTATAAAGCACAATATTGATTTACTGCCCAAATGGTAAAAATATAAGATAGTTTTACTGCCCAAACAGTCATATAAAATTATATTATCCTCGTAAATATGTCTTTTTTCTTACTGCCCAAATGGTAAAATATATAAAGCCAAATGGCCACAATTTTGCATGAGTCACTTAGAACTAAAGCGATTAAATGGAAGCAAATATATTTACTTTGTTAAAAAAGTCTCATTTATGAGTCAAAAACTAATAATAAAAAAACATATAGGTGTTGACTCAATAACAATAAATAAAGAAAAATATCTGTTAGATAAAATTGAAGAAATCTCAAAAGAAGAATTCAATTTCAGAAAGAAATTCTTAAGCACTGTAAAAGACAAAATATCTTATAATGCACATCTTCCAGAAAAATTAGAAATCGACTCCATTAAAATAGAAAATCTAATTGAAGGAAAAAAATGCAGAGAAATTATAGATAACGAATTTGCAAAAGAGTTTATTTTTAATTCAAATAATATGGAAGGCTCAAAAATACCAGCAGATAGAGTAAGAGAAATAATAGATACGGGAGACACCAAGTACAAAGACAAGAATGAGGTAAAAGAAGTCCAGAACTCAATATTGGCTTTTGATTATCTAAAAAAATCATTCAAATTTAATCTATCCTCGATAAAAAGAGTGTATAATATCCTAACAAAAGACTTAGTAAGAGATGGAAATCAAAAATATCCTAAAGGTTTCAAAAAAGAACCAAATATTGTAGGAAATTCAGAAACAACTCCTCCAGAAAAAGTAGAAGAAGAACTAAATGCTTTAATAAATTGGTATAAAAAAAATAAAAACAATGTGCACCCATTACTTCTAGCATTTGAGTTTCATAGAAGATATGAATTTATCCATCCATTTTTAGACGGAAATGGAAGAACTGGAAGGCTAATAATGAACAAAATTCTTATCAGCAATAATTATCAGCCAATAATTATATACAAAGATAATAAAATGGCTTATTTTAATGCAATAGAAAAATCAAAAGAAAAAAGCAAATTAAAAAGTTATTATCATTTTATGTTAGAACAAACAAGTAAAAGTTACACTTTTTTGCTAAAAACAATACAAAACTATTAAACAAAAATATTCGCTACTTAACATTGTAAGTTTCTAAATCAATCCTGTCAAACTCAATTAACTTCTTTTCCTCTAAATCATACCAAGAATTCTGATAAGGGCTGTCAGACCAATTAAATTTAAAGGGATTTAATTGAAAAAGATAAACTGTACTTTTAACAGGCTTACCAGGATAACAAAATAAAACCCATTTTTGATTATTTTCAATATATTCATTAGGCAATTTTACTTGATTATGCATAAGCAAATAAAACATCAAGCCCTCCTCTAAGAAGAAATTGACTTGATTTTCTCCCATCTCCCTACCAAAAACCTTGCAATCCTCTTCAAGATACTTCTGGAATTTATCATCATTAAAATATATTTTCTTAAGTTTAGCAAACAAATCCTTAAAATCTTTAGTTCCTACATATAATTGATTCCAAACTATATAGTTATAGACAATTTGGTTGATTGTGTTCCATGTTTTCCAAATTGTCTTATTAGAGA